>Ga0070731_10000023_pt1 | contig 313398 bp, 242 predicted proteins | sample Coa_R1_2_FD_66448 | JGI IMG/M metagenome (GOLD analysis project Ga0070731, IMG submission 66448) | Surface soil microbial communities from Centralia Pennsylvania, which are recovering from an underground coalmine fire - Coalmine... | ecosystem: Environmental > Terrestrial > Soil >... | reverse complement strand
CGCTTGGCTGGGCAACTTCCGCCGACTGGTGGTGCGCTACGATCGCTCGCTGAAGATTTACCATGCCTTCTTTCATATCGCCTGCTTCATGATCGTCTTGCGAAGGGTTTTGAAATGACTGCTAGCGTGGCCTTCAGACGTGAGACAAATCCTCCAGTTGCTGGTTGCTCGTCAGTGGTAAATACTTCGATTGCCCCCCGCAAGCGATTCGGAAGCACTTCCTACTGCGATGTCGGCACAAAGTGCCACTTTCCGGGAATGGCGTTTTTCGGGCACAAACCGGCGAAGTACCCATCTAACATAGTTTCCGAGTGCGCCGTGGTCCAGGCACAACCGCCGAAATGACCAAGGCGAAACTACATTTACAGCCACCCAGCTAACCGTTCCTATCCGGATACAGTCCAATACGGTTGGGGAATACCGATGGACCAGGTGATCACAGACGTTCGGTACGGCGTGCGCTTGATTCGCAATAGTCCGGCTTTCACTGCCGCTGCCATTCTGACGCTCGCGCTCGGGATCGGCGGAACCACCGCCATGTTTAGCTTCGTTGATGCGGTTCTATTGAGACCGCTGCCCTATCCAGAAGCCGAACGGATTCTCAATGTCTGGGAGAAGCCGCCTGGAGGTGAGCGCAACGGAATCTCGACCCTGAATTTTCTAGATTGGAAGAATCAAAATACAGTTTTCACTGCCATGGCGGCCCAGACGTGGGGCTCCATCACACTGACCGGCGATGTGCCCATCCGGTTCCGCAACGGGCGCGTCTCGGCGCCATACTTCGACATCTTCGGCGCGAAGCCGATGCTGGGGCGCACGTTTGCGCCCGGCGAAGATCAGCTGGGCAAGCAATTCGAAGTGGTTCTAAGCCACCGCATTTGGCAAAGCCGGTTTGGAGAGGACCGCGGCATTATCGGTCGCCGCATACAGTTGGATGGCATGGCCTACACTGTGATCGGAGTAATGCCACCCGGAACCTTCGACCGGGAATGGCAGGACGTCTGGACTCCGCTCGCATTCAAGCCTGAGGAGATGACGCGCGATTACCACTGGATGATCTCGTGGGCGCGGCTGAAGCCCGGCGTGACTCTGGCGCAGGCGCGCGAGCAGATGAAAGGTATCGCCGCACGCATTGAGAACGCCTATCCCAAGTCCAATAAAGGGTGGAGCGCCACGGTTGACCGGTATGCGGATCGGGTGGTGGGCGACCAACTTCGCACGTCTCTACTGGTGCTGCTCGCCGCGGTCGGCGCCGTGCTGCTGATTGGCTGTGTCAACCTGGCCAATTTGCTTCTGGCACGGGGCTCGGGGCGCGAGCGCGAGGTTGCCATCCGGTCGGCCCTGGGTGCAGGCCGAATTCGCCTGGTGTGCCAGTTCCTCACCGAGAGCATTTTGCTGGCGGTCCTGGGAGGAGGCGCCGGCGTCGCGGTGGGCTGGGGTCTTCTGCTCGGGCTCAAAGCGTGGATACCGGCATCCCTCCTGCCTGCCGAGGCCGACGTTGAACTGAACGGATCAGTGATGCTCTTCGCGGGAGCGATGGTGGTCCTCACCGGAATTCTATTTGGCATCGTTCCGGCGCTTCACAGCGCGCGGGCCAACCTGGTGGGTTCACTGAAGGAAGGGGGCAGGGGAGCGACATCGGGCGTGGGCCGAACCCAGCTCCGAAATGCTTTGGCAGTGGGCGAGATTGCACTGGCTTTCATTTTGCTCTCCGGCGCCGCGCTTCTGGTTCGCAGCTTCTACAAGCTTCAGCAGGTCAATCCGGGCTTTGAAACCACCAACGTCATCACGATGCAGCTCCCCATGACCTCTGAACAATATCCGGATGGAACCCGCATCATCAACTACCTGGGGCAGGTGTTAGAGAAGGTTCAAGCGGTGCCGGGAGTGGGCGACATCGCCACCGCCGGCGCGCTCCCACTGGAGGGGTGGCCGGATGGGATGCCTTTTTTGATCGAGGGACGGCCGTCGGTGGACGTTGCCAACCGGCCTGCGTGTGGATTCAAGCCGGTGAGTCCGTCTTATCTCTCCGCGCTTGGAATGCAGTTGGTCAAGGGCCGCTGGCTTGCGGAAACCGACACTGCGGCAGCGCTTCCTGTCACGGTGATCAACAAGAGCATGGCGGAGCGCTATTTCAAAGACGAGGACCCCATCGGGAAGCGCATCCTGATTGAACAAATAATTCCCGGCCAGCCCGCGTTGGGGCCGGAAATCCCGTGGCAGGTGGTGGGAGTGGTCGCGGACGAAAAGGTAGACAGCTTGGACAGTTCGAGCGCCGGTTTGTACGTCTCCTACAAACAAAGTCCAACCACACGCACGGCGCTGGTGGTGCGGGGCGCGATAGACCCCGCCCATCTGGTGAAGGCGATCGAGGCGGCCATCTGGCAGCTCAATAAAAATCAGGCGATCGATAACATCAAGACGCTGGAGCAGATCAAGGCGGATTCCATGGGAGACAATCGCATACGCGCCATATTACTGGGGACCTTTGCGGGGTTCGCTCTGCTCCTTGCCGCCGTCGGCGTCTACGGAGTGATCTCCTATTCGGTGGCACAGCGCACCCATGAACTCGGCGTCCGGGCGGCCCTGGGCGCAAGTCGATGGGATCAGCTCAGGCTGGTTTTGAGAAGTGGGATGACTCTAACCGCGGCCGGTCTTGCCCTGGGCATTCTCGGTGCGCTTGGCCTGACCCGTTTGTTGTCGAGCCTTCTATTTGGCGTCAGTCCGCGCGACCCATGGATCCTTCTGCTGGTCAGCGGCGTGCTTGCGGGCGTCGCGGCGGCTGCGTGCTACATCCCGGCGCGCCGCGCAACCCTTGTTGACCCGCTCGTCGCGTTACGGCACGAATGAGTGCGGCGCGCATTTGAAAAATACTGCTTTCATGCACGACGAGCTGTTGGCTTCACACCCGATTCGATAACGCTGCGCTTATCTTTACTACGCGTTCAGTCGTGACCAAGCCACTTGGTTTGCAGTTTCGGTGGACGCGTCAAGGTTTGCATCACCACGCAATACTGTTCTGTTTTCTCCCGCAATGCGCTCATTTGTTCCGGGGTTGCCTTGGGCGCAACAACATCAAAATGGAGACGAATGCCTTCAAAGCCGACGGGCACCTCTTTTGATATGCCAAGGGTGCCTCGAAGGTCCAAGTCTCCCTCCACGGACACTGCAATGCGCTCGGTGGGTACGCCCATGGCGGCGGCCACCATCTGACAGGTAATCTGCGCGCAAGCCGCCAGCGCTCCAAGTAAAAGGTCGCCGGAACATGCGCCTGCCCCTGCGCCTCCAACCCCCTTGTGCGCCTCGGCAGCATAGATGGCACGCCCTAGATCGACCGAGCATGACACCGGAACATCCGTCTGCCCGCCTTTCGCCCGAAGGGTGATTCGCGACGCCGTCGAATCGCGGCGGTATTGCTCTTTCAGCGGCTTCTGTATTGATCGAAGATCCATGGTAACCTCATTCCTTTGTTCCTGGCAGTTTTTCGCAGAATCGAGCAGCTTCGCAGCTTCGGCCAAGCCGTCCTTGAAGCCGTTCCCACTGCATGTTAGAATTAAGGCTCATCAGGGGAATACTTATGCCCAAATTTGTCATCGAACGCGAAATCCCGGGAGCGGGAAATCTTACCGACGTCCAATTGCGGGAAGTTTCCCAGAAGTCCCTCAACGTTTTGAAGGCCCTTGGTCCCGAGATTCAGTGGCTCCATAGCTACGTGACCGGCGACAAAGTGTACTGCGTTTACCTCGCGGCAAACGAAGCGATCATCCAGGAACACGCCAAACGTGTTGGTCTTCCTGCCAATCGCGTCTCCGCTGTGCGCCGGCTCATCGACCCTTCAAGCGCGGAGTAAGTGCGGACTGAATCTTCCGGCGGGATGCGGATTTCCCTAAGTCTGAGCGTTAAACTGCCACGGGGCTAACCCGAAGGGGATACCGCCTCCGGCATCAGCGCCTCCTCAATAGCTTTTTCGACTGGCAAAGCCCAACCTTCCAACCAAGCCGTCGCGCCTGCCGTGTTCGGCAATGGGATCCTTGCCGGGCCTAGAATGGCATCAAGTTTGTGCTGTTCCGGGGTGGTGAGCGGCGCACCAATATTTTGCCGCAGCGCAGCCGCTGCGCCTGCCAGCCGCAGGGAACGCTCTGCTCGGGATTGAGCCGCCGCCAAACACGCGAGGCACTCCAGGAGGCGGGCAATTCCACGCTTGTGATCCAGTTTCTGAAAAATTCTAAGGCTATCCCCGAACAGAGAATGTGCTGCCTCACAATTCTGCTGTTCCCTGGCCAGGGTTCCCAGGTCAGCCAAAGTGCCGGCAATGCCCCAGCGGTCACCGAGTTCCCGAAAAATAACCAGGCTACGTTCATACAACGTCCGTGCGGCCAAGGTGTCACCCTGATCGCGAGCGACGTCCCCCTGGTGGTTTAGGGACCAGGCGACGCCCCCGCGATCCCCCAGTCCCTGGAAGATGGAGAGACATTCAGCATGCAGCGCGAGAGCGCGGGCATAGTCACTCTGCAATGTGACCACATTCGCCAGGTTGCTGAGAGCACGCGCAACTGCTTTCCGGTCTCCCAATTCTCTCCACACCGCCAGGCTTTCTTCGAACAGCGAGTGCGCGACTGCCAAGTCACCCCGGTTCTGCGCAAAGACCGCCAAAGCGTTGAGTGAAACTGCGACGCCCTGCTGGTCGTGCGACTGACGTGTCATGCCTAAACTTTCCCCGATGAGAGCTTCTGCCGTGGTGAAGTCTGCCTGCCCACCGGCAAGTACGCCGGCGACAAACAGGGCGCGCGCCCGGACCTTGGTGGGAGCGGCGGCTCCCGGGAGTTCCAGCAGCTTGTCCAGCTTGGCTCTGCCTTCGGTGTGATACTCTCGCGCATCCCAGAAGCGAAATAAGGCCGCGCCGAGACGCAGGCCCCACTCCGCATCCCCTGTTTCTGTCAGCCAATCGAGGGCCGCGCGAAAATTGTCATGTTCGAGCGCGAACCGTTCCAGCCACTCCGCGCCTTCCGCACCGCTCTGCTCCGAAACCTCTTCCGCCAGCACCAGGCAGTAGGCGGCATGGGCGCGTTTCGCCAGTGCCTTCTCTCCGCTTACCTCAAGTTTTTCCAGCGCGTACTCGCGAATGGTTTCCAGCATTACAAACCGCGATTCACCCTTCGCGGGTTCGACCTGCTGCACCAGGCTTTTGTCCATCAAGGATGCCATGCCGTCCAGAAGGTCCAAATCGAGATCAGCTTTCGTGTTGCACACCGCTTCCACGCCTTCCAGATTGCATCCCCCCACGAAGACCGATAATCTTCGGAATAGCTTCTGCTCGGCAGCGTTCAACAGGTCGTAGCTCCAATCCATGGCAGCGCGAAGCGTCTGCTGCCTCAGGGGCAGATCTCGCGCGCCACCGGTTAGCAACTGCAACCGGCTTGCCAGGCGTTTCAGCATGGATGAGGGCGAGAGAACCTTTACGCGGGCGGCGGCGAGCTCTATGGCGAGAGGCAGACCATCCAACCGTGAGCATATTTCGCTGACGGCGGGAGCGTTTTCCCGGTTAAGTTCAAAATCCGGCTTGGCAGCAGCGGCGCGTTGTACGAACAGTGCGACAGCGGGAGATTGTGACAGAACCTCCAGAGAAGGCATTGACCGCGGATCCGGCAGTCCCAGCGGCGGCACTGGAAACTCATATTCTCCATAGACGTGCATGGCGGCGCGACTGGTCACCATGATTTTAAGATTGGGGCCTATCACAAGAAGCTCGGCCACGATAGACGCCGCTTGGATCAGGTGCTCGAAATTGTCCAGCAGGAGCAGCATGGGTACGCGCAATGAATCCCGTAAATTCTCCTTGAGGGTTTCGAGCGGTGGCTGACCTCCCGCCTCCCGGATCCCCAAGGTCTGAACGATCGCGGGAGCAATAAGGTCCGGATTGCTTAGCGGGGAGAGCGGGACAAAATGGATCCCACCGGGAAAGCGATCGATAAGTCCGCTGGCCACCTCCACGGCAAAACGCGTTTTGCCGATCCCGCCTGGACCGGTGATGGTGACCAAGCGGACATCCTGGCGCCGCAGGAGTTCCGTTACCGCGGCTACTTCCTTCTCTCGCCCCACAAATCCGGTCCGCGACAGAGGAAGGCTCGTCGGGTGAGTCTCCAACAGTTGAACTGGTTTGTCCGCGAAGCCGTCTCGTATGGCTGCAAGTTCAAGTGCGAGATCTCGCGTAGAGGCATAACGTTTATCGGGTTCTTTGGCCAGACACCTCTCGATGGCCCAGCACAGCGGAGCCGGGGCGGCGCGATTTTGCACTCCAATCGGTTCTGCCTGTTCCCGGAGAACGGCCACCAGGGTCTCCGCTGCTGTGCTTCTCTGAAAGGGGCGCTTTCCGGTCACCATCTCGTAGAGCACCAAGCCCAGGGAGAACTGATCTGATCGAAAATCCAGAGGCTCACCCTTGGCCTGCTCCGGCGACATGTATCCCAGGGTGCCCAGAACCAGACCCGGTTGAGTCGGTGAGGAGGACAGCGTACACAGATCCGAAAACTCTTCCTGGCTGGGCACGAGCTTTGCAAGGCCAAAATCGAGGATTTTTACGATTCCATCTTGAGAAACCATCAGGTTCTCGGGCTTGATATCCCTGTGCGTGATGCCAGCTTCATGAGCCTTGGTCAGACCCTCCGCAACCTGCGTTGCGATGTCGATTGTCTCTTGCATGGGCAACAAGCCGGAGACAAGCAAATGGCGCAGTGTCTTTCCCTCCACCAGTTCCATGGCGATGTAGTGACTGGAGCCGTCCTGCCCGAGTTCGTAGATGGTGACGATGTTGGGGTGATTGAGGGCAGATGCCGAACGCGCTTCCTGCGCGAAGCGGTGCAAGCGGTCACTGTTGGCGGAGAATGCGGCGGGGAGAAGCTTAATCGCCAGGTCGCGCCCTAGCCTTGTATCATGCGCGCGATAGACCTCGCCCATGCCGCCCGCGCCGAGCGGCGCGACGATTTCGTAGGGACCCAGTCTCGATCCGGAGGTCAGGGCCATTGGCGCCCTACATTATACCAAGAGACCGCTTAAAGGCGCGAATCCAAAGACTAGAGGGTGGTGGTGTCATTTGCCTGGTGCGAGCTCTGCCGCGCAGTCATTCTCGCAAATGCCGGAATCCATTTCACTAAATCAATAGAAATGGCCGGAAGAAAAACTGGATTCGCTAAGTTCACGCTGCAAGTGCAACACCTTGTAAAAGAGGTGTTGCTATGGACAAACGATAGGCCCAACCAAGCTTAGAGGAAAGGGTCGAGATTTACCGGCTGCATGGAGCTGGTAAATCTCGACGAGCGATCGCGACCCTCCTGGCCCGATCTCCCGCCACCATTTCCCGTGAACTGCGCCGCTCAGACGTTGCTCTTCGGGTCGTGGTCTCGTTCCAGTGACTTGCGATCCCACTTGGCCAGATTGGCCGCGCCTTCATACGTTGACTGGAGAAAGTCCAGCAGGGTGTGATCCGGATTCTCCGACTGCCGCACAATGTCATATGGAAGGATGAATTCCCGAAAATCGGCGCTGTAGAACGCCCCGTGGGGCTTGATGGACGCCGCCGCGAACCCGTCCGGCTCCGGATAAGCGTAGGAATAGAATGCGGGGTAGGGGATTGCTCCGCCGCCGGGCCAAAACCCGCAGCTGCTCACTTCGTGTGAGTACGCCTCCTGAGTGACCCAATCCGGCAGGTTGGGTATCCCGCCTGGATGTTGCGGAGCTCGCCGGCCAGAAAACCGCGTCACTGCCAGATCCATAGCGCCCCAGAAAAGGTGGACAGGACTGACCTTACCGATGAACCTGGCGCGGAACACTTGAAAGACCCGGTCGGCCTGCACCAGGATTCGCCAGAACCGATTGACGTACTCCCGATCGTATTCACAGTGAGATTCATCCTGGTCGAAGTCGATCGGCTCGGGAACTTCGTTAGGTCGCTTATGAATAGCCACGGACAGATCGAGCTTCGCCATCTCCTCCGTCAGACGCCGATAAAACGCCGCCACCGATTGAGGCACAAGGGGAAGAGTTCCAGTTTGCCCATCGCTGGTTTGGATGAGCAATTGATGATGGAGGAAATCGAACTCGATTTGGAACGTCCGGGCGAGATAGGGAATGGGGGAAGTCGTGAGCCCTCTGGAACTCACATAAAGCGTGACATGCCAGGAGTGGTTGACCCAGGGACTTTGGACAAGCCGGATTTTGCCGACGATCTGAGTCCACATATGCAAGGTCGCGAAAGTGCCGCTCCACGACTCCAAAGGAAGGCTCGGCCAAGCCTCTTCACGCGAATTCGCCAAGCGGGTCATCAAGCTTCTCCTTCGGCGCGACTGCCTTTGAGCAGCGGCACTCATGTTCAGGCTGGCGTGGACAAAACCGCTCCTGTGAAGCCCCAGACGAAAGCGCTGACCGCCCGTGCAGGAGAGTTGGTCATGAGGTCCTCGCTCCAGGAAACTCTTTGCGCTGAAGACCAAGAATAATTCTACTTTGACACTCAGTCAAACGGCGATTAAACGGCACCTCACCGCGCACGGCTATTTTTGCATCGGGTGACGGCAAATTGAGGCCGATGGCGCCTGGGACCGTCATAGTTCCAGGATCCAGTCCAGTCCATACCATTCGGTGACCTCAAGGGGGGCAGTCCGCGCAACTCAATTCACCTCTCTGGCAAGCGCCATATATCCAGCATCTGAAAAATCGGGTAAACTTCCTTTATTGAGGAGGGTGCACCTATGGCGAGCGCGTGCAGTCACATTAAAGAGATCAAGGAGGTAACACCCAGCGGGGATGGTTGCAAAGAATGCCTGGAGATGGGTGACGTGTGGGTTCACCTTCGACTTTGCATGACGTGCGGCCACGTGGGCTGTTGTGACAGCTCCAAAAACAAGCACGCCACCAAGCATTTCCACAAAACGAAACACCCCATCATCAAATCGTTCCAGCCCGGAGAGGATTGGCTCTGGTGCTACGTGGACCAAGTCATGATGGAGTGACGTCCGAGCAATCCGGATACCGGCAATCCCTCCGCTAACCAGTCAGCAGCGGCGGTGTGATTTAATGCAGGTGCAATTTGAATACAGTGAAGTGCAAAACCTGTGGCGTCGAGGTTCCCGCGTCGGGGCGCTTCTGCCTTTCCTGCGGGGCGTCGCTGGGCTCCAACGACCTCACCGCGGCGGGCGAGACAGCCCCGGATTTATCGCCAACACCTGCGAAAAAAACTCCCTCAAGTTCTCCGCTTCCTGCCGGCAGCAGGCGCCCTTCTGACGCGTCGCGCCGCGCCAGCACCTCCAGCGGTATGTCGACGGAAGGGCGATTTCTGCCCGGAACTTTGCTGGCCGAACGTTACCGCATCGTCGCTCTGCGAGGAAAAGGGGGCATGGGCGAGGTCTATCGCGCCGATGATCTTGTGTTGGGCCAGCCCGTTGCCCTCAAGTTTCTGCCGGAAGCGGCGGCGAAAAATGAAGACCTTTTGAATCGCTTTCGCAATGAAGTTCGTACCGCTCGCAGAGTTTCACATCCCAATGTTTGCCGGGTCTACGACGTGGGCGAAGCGGAGGGGCAGACATTTCTCTCCATGGAGTACGTGGACGGCGAAGACTTGGCCTCGCTGTTGCGCAGAATCGGAAGGCTTCCCGGCGACAAGGGTCTCGAAATCGCGCGCCAGCTTTGCGCCGGGCTGGCCGCTGCTCACAGGGAAGGCGTGCTGCACAGAGACTTGAAGCCCGCCAACGTCATGCTGGATGGCCGCGGGCACGCCATTCTTACAGACTTCGGCCTCGCTGGGCTGGCAGAGAACGTAGCGGATGGGGATATTCGGAGCGGCACGCCCGCCTACATGGCGCCTGAGCAGATGGCGGGTAGGGAAGTGACGGCGCGGAGCGATATTTATTCGCTGGGCCTCGTCCTCTACGAAATCTTTACCGGCAAGCGCGCCTTTGAAGCGGAGACGATTGCTGAATTGGTCCGCATCCGCAATGAGAAGCCGCTCGGCAAACCTTCCAGTTGGGTGAAAGACCTCGATCCCGCCGTCGAGCGCATCATCATGCGCTGCCTGGAGCAGGACCCTGCCGCCCGGCCATCTTCCGCGCTCGGCGTTGCCGCCGCGCTTCCCGGCGGCGACCCGCTGGCCGCCGCGCTGGCTGCCGGCGAGACACCTTCGCCGGAATTGGTGGCGGCGGCAGGTGAGAAAGAAGGACTCGCGCCGCTGGCGGCCGTGGCGTTTCTGGCTGCAATTGGGGTGGGATTGATTGCCTCCACCATTCTCGGCGCCCGTATGAGTTTGCTGACCCGGACTAGGCCCGAGCTTTCATCGGAAATCCTGGCCCAAAAGGGACGGGAAATTATTAAAAGCCTCGGTTATACCGATCAGCCTGCGGACACGGCTTACGCCTTTTACTTCGCAGGGGATTTCCAACGATACGTCGAGAAGAATGAAAAGCCTACGCCAGGCTGGTGGGATCAAGTTCTCGCCAATAGGCCCACGCTGCTTGGCATTTGGTACAGACAAAGTCCGCGAAGCATGAGCGCCGAAGAATTCATTGATCAGGAATTGACTCCGGGCGTTGTGACCAATGACGATCCTGCGTTCATTTTATCCGGCATGGTTAACGCGGGCCTCGACTACAAGGGCCGGCTGGTGTCTTTTGAAGCCATCCCCGCGCAGTTGGAGGAACACCCGCAGCCTGCAAAGCCCGCCGACTGGAAAATACTCTTCGACGCCGCCGGGCTGGACCCGGCCCAGTTCCAATCAACCCCCCCGATTTGGACTTCGCTCGCATCTTCAGATGAACGAGCGGCCTGGACCGGAAAGTGGCCCGGCACTGTCGACCCTTTGCGAGTTGAGGCGGCGGCATGGCGCGGAAAGCCGGTTTATTTCGAGCTGATTGGGCCGTGGACCAAACCCTCGCGTATGGTTTCTTCCGAATCGAAGGACGCATCCAAAGTGGCCGACCTCATTAACCTTTTAACCGCGCTGGGAATCTTGTGCGTGGCTGCCTTGCTCGCCTGGCGCGCCTACGCGCAAGGCAAAGGTGATCGCCAGGGTGCAGCTCGAATTGCCATAGTGGTGTTTGTGGTCCACATCGCGCTTTGGCTTTGCCGCGGACACTTTTCCGGAAACATCAGCGCTTTAGGCCAATTTGTGATTGCCTCCAGCACTTCGCTTTTTTGGGCAGCAATGATATGGCTGCTGTATATGGCCATTGAACCGTATGTCCGGCGGCATTGGCCCCAGACCATTATTTCTTGGAGCCGTCTGATGGCAGGACGGCTGCGCGATCCGGTGGTGGGGCGCGACCTCATATTTGGAGTCATGCTCGGGCTGGTATGGGTTCTTCTATTTCAAATCCGGTACATTGCCATGCAACATCTGGGGGCTTCGCCCACCATGGGGACCCCCGAAACGCTTCTGGGAATCCGCCAAACCTTGGGAGTTATGCTGCTTCAATTCGCCGGAGGTATTCGCGGGACGCTGGTGTTTTTCCTCGTTTTGTTCCTCTTGCGCGTGCTCCTGCGAAAACAATGGCTTGCTGTGCCGGTCTTTGTGGCCATTTGGGCTATTGCCCCCGTGATACAGAGCAATTATCTCGCGATCGAGGCGCCAGCCATGGTGGTGGTCTACTTGATTGCGGCTTTGGCCGTCGTACGCTTTGGGTTGGTCACGTTGGCGGTGGGCATCTTTACGGTGAACCTCTTGCTCAACACCTCCTTTACCACTGATTTTTCCACATGGTACGCGAGCAACATGATGTTTGTGCTCCTTAGCGTCTTCGCCATCGCGGCTTGGGGGTTTTATACGTCGCTGGGTGGCCAAAAACTTCTGAAGGAAGACCTTTTCCAGTAGAGCGAATTTGCACCCAGGTGATGCGAGAGTAGGGGAATGGCTTGCCTTAACCTTTTGCAATTGTGGTCAATCCGGATGGTAGGGCAAGCTACCCGTACAGCTTGCTTATGTGCTGAGCCATTTGGGGCCGCTCACATGCTTGCTTCCAATTTCATAAAAACGGAGCACGCGTTTAACTTCCCGAGTTAGTCCAATACGCACGCTCTCGCCAATTGCGCCCGCAGGATAAGCATCTGTGCCCAGCCACAACCGCCCCTTTGCACACAGGCTCACGCCATCAAGCTGTTTGTCTATTGCCATCGCCATGGCGAGCCGGCCCGGGCCGCGAGTGAGATCGATGGCCTTGCATTTACCGCGCCGGTGCTGCATCAATTCTATTCCCTCCAGCGGTTCGAGGGCGCGAATCAAAACACCAGCTCCGACGCCCGGTTTTTCGCTGGCGACGTTCATCATGAAGGATGAGCCATAGGTGAAGTAAACGTAGGCGGTCCCTCGCTCAAGAAAAAGCGAGCGATTGCCTGGCGTTTGTCCGCGAAAAGCGTGGCCGGCGGCGTCGCCCACAGGGTAAGCTTCGGTCTCTGTAATTCGTCCGCTTGTCCTGCCCGCTGCCGAATTGTGAACCAGCGTCTTGCCGATGAGATACCGGGCGAGTTCAACCGTGTCATAGGGCAATTCGGCGCGGCGGAGATGCCTGACCGTGCGCAACTTGGAGCTGATCGCCATGCCTCATTTCCTCAGCCAATCGGGAATCACCAGGTCCACCGGCGTATTCCCAACCGGAATGGTAGTGACCAGCGAGTTCCTGTCCGTGCGCAATATCTCGAGGCTCGATGTTCCAGTGTCCGCCACCACGAGATAGCGTTCGTCAGGAGTAAGGGCAAGGGCGCGGGGCGTAACCGCCACGTGGGTTGAGGCCAGCACCTGGCGATTGGGTGCATCCATGGCGATGATGCTTCCATCCGCCGCTGACGCGACGTAAAGCAAATTGGCATCCCGTGAAAGGACGCCGGCTACGGGATCGCGCCCCGTGGTGAGAGTTTGCTCCACGTTGTCATGAAAAGCGTCCAGGATGGTCAAAGTGGAATTGGCGGAACTCAACACAAAAATTTCTCCGCCATCGGGCTTGACCATGAGCCTGGTTGGACTTGACCCGAGCTGAAGATTGGAAAGCACCTGGCGCGAGACCACATCCACGGCGGTGATTTTGTTTTCGCCCGTATCGGCCACGAAAACCTTGGAACCGTCGGGCAGGATGCCCATCGGTCCGGGAGATTGGCCTACCTCGACTGAGCCCAGGAGTTTTTCTTCATCGGTCCCTATAAAATATATAAGGTGAGAATCGCTGTCGGCTGCCACCAAAGTTTTTCCATCCGGCGAGAGGGCGAGACTCGAAAGTTTCCCTCCCGGGTGCAGACGCGCGATCTCCCGGAATTGCCCGCAGTCCACAAAGACAATCTGGCCGGCCTCCGCCTCCAGAAGGTAGGCCTGGCGGCCGTCGGGAGAGAAAACCAAATGACTTGCCGAGCGGCCAACACGAAGAGTTTTGGTAACGCGAAGCTCGGGAGAAGCGATCACGGTAATCCAGCCGGAGGACGACGCGGCATACACTTCACTGCTTTGCGGCCGAGCCTCCACTTGCCGCGGCTCGGGTGCCACCGCAACTTCAGCCAAAACTTTGAATTGAGCCAGGTCCACCACGGCCACGTTGCGGCCGAGCTGGTTGGCCACGAATGCCAAATAGGGCAGAGGAGGGCGGTCCGCCGCTTTTGTGTGGCATCCTATAGTTAGTAATGCTGTAAGGAGATTTACTAAGACTATAAATACAACCGGAGTGACTCGAGGGGAGAATCCAATGTCACCAGAGGCGAGGGTTCGGGAAGGCGAGGATAGACGGGCGCGCCCCGCTTTCATTGCGGGCGGGCGCTGGCCGCCGGCGCAGTCTCCAGGTGCTGCTCGCTTTTGTGCGCGGTCGTCCGGCCCAGAACACCCGCAATCGATGTAATCTCATCCATCAGCAAGTCGAATTGGTCCGGGAAGAGAGATTGATACCCGTCGGAGGCGGCTCGATCGGGCTGGGGATGAACCTCCACAATCAATCCGTCCGCGCCCACAGCCACCGCGGCGCGCGAAAGTGGAATCACCTTGTCGCGCTTGCCAGTTCCGTGACTTGGGTCGACGATGATGGGAAGGTGGGAGAGGCGCCTGACTTCGGGAATCACGCTCAGGTCAAGGGTGTTGCGCGTGTGGTCGGCAAAAGTGCGCACGCCGCGTTCGCAGAGGATCACATTGTAGTTGCCCTCGGACAGGATGTATTCCGCCGCCATCAGAAACTCTTCGATGGTGGCGGACATGCCGCGCTTTAGCAGCACCGGCTTACTCGAGCGGCCGGCGCGCTTCAGAAGGGAAAAGTTCTGCATGTTGCGCGCCCCGATTTGCAGCACGTCGGCATAGCGCTCCACCAGGTCGCAATTCTCGGGGTCGATGGTTTCGGTGACAATGAGCAGGCCGAATTCACGGCGAACTTCGGCAAGAATCTTCAGGCCCTCCTCGCCCATGCCCTGGAAACTGTAGGGTGAGGTGCGGGGCTTGAAAGCGCCGCCGCGAAACAATCGGGCACCCGCCTTCTTCACTTGCCGCGCGGCGGAAAACGCCTGCTCGCGGCTTTCCACGGCGCAAGGTCCGGCAATAATTGCCAATTCCTGTCCGCCAAAAGTAAAACTTGGTCCAGTGCCCTCGCTGGGCTTGACTTGAATCAGCGAGGTCTCATTTTTAACTTCACGGCTCACAAGCTTATAAGGTTTGGAAACCGGAATCGCTTCGGCGACGCCCGCCAACGCTTCAAATTCAGCCGGCTCGAGCGGCCCCGGATTGCCGGTGATGCCGATGGCGGTTCGCTGCGCTCCGGGCATGGCATGGGGACGAAAGCCCATGGACTCGATTTTTCGGCAGACGCCGCGAATATCCTCTTCGGTTGCGTGCGGCTTCATCACAATCAGCATTTCGGTGGTTCCTTATTAGGCCCTGCCTGCGCTCCGCTCTCTCCTGCCCGGCATGCTGGCGTGATTTACCCAGGCAGGGAGCCACAGCATTGACTAATGTCATCAGTTTAGTTCAGCCGCGCGCAGCAAAGCAAATGCTGTTTGGCATGTACGCCACTGCCCGCGTGAATTGGAACCCGCCGGCTATCTGGTGAATTCCAGAAAAAGGGCCGCCATTCCGGGCGAACTTTAGATACAATCGGTGGCATCCATTTTTGATTCAAAGGCGGGACCGGTCTGGTGATCGAAAGATCTTCGCTTCTCATCCTTGTTTTCCTTTCCACTCTATTTTTCGCTTCGCCGAATGAAGCCGCGGACTGGCCGACTTTTGGCCACGACCCGCAACGGTCCGGCTGGGCATCTGAGGAAAATACTTTGGCGCCCGGCAATGTGGCGGGGCTGGAACTGAGGTGGAAAGCGAAGGTCGAAAACGAACCGAGGTCGCTGACCGCGCTCACCGCACCTGTGGTGGCGAGCCAAGTTACAACTCCCAACGGAATCAAGACTCTGGTATACGTCGCCGGCAGCGCCAACCATTTTTTTGCCCTGGACGCTTCGGACGGCACGCTTATTTGGAAGCGAGACTTTGAATCACACGTACTTCCCAAGGACGAAGGCATGTGGTTGTGTCCGAACGGAATCAATGCCACCCCCACCATCGACCGAGCTACCAACACGATTTACGCCATCGCCGTGGACGGGAGATTGTACGGAATGGATTTGGGAACGGGCGAAGTGACTTTCGGCCCGGTACAATTTGTCCCGGCGTTCTCCAAGAATTGGAGCCTGAATTTAATTGGAGGCGTGATCTATACGACTTTGTCCCAGGGCTGCGCCGGGGCACAATCGGGAATTTATTCGATGGATGTCCGAAATCCCATGCAGCCGGTACTCCGTGACCTCTTGGTGGCCAGACATTTCGGCGCGGGCATTTGGGGACGCGCCGGCGCCGTGGTGGGGAAAAATGGCCGCGTCTACGCTTCGGCGGGCGACGGAACGCTTGATCCATCCGGGCATGAATATGGAAGCGCCGTCATCGGAGTCGCGCCGGGAAAGCTCGACGTGGTGGATTACTTTACGCCCCCCGATTACAGGCAAGTGAATATTTTCGATTTGGACCTGGCCACCACGAGCCCGGTTTGGTTTTCCCACGGGAAAATGAATTTGCTCGTTGCGGGCGGCAAGCAAGGCACCATTTACCTTTTGGATGCGGACTCCTTGGGCGGGCCAAAACACCAGACTGCTCTATACACGGCGCGCTTGACGAACGATCAACGAAGTTTTGAAGGCGAAGGTATTTGGGGCGCCTTCTCTTCGTGGCGGGATGAAGAGGGACAAGCGTGGGTCTATGCTCCCACTTGGGGCCCGATTTCAAAAGACATTCCGAATTTTCCCGCGGCGGATGGCAGAATTGCGCACGGCAGCGTGATGGCATTCAAAGTAACTTCAAACAAGGCGACCAAGAAGCCGACGTTGGAGCCGGCGTGGATCTCCGGAGACTTGGACGTGCCGGAGCCCGTGGCTATAGCCAACGGCGTGGTCTTTGTTGTTTCCACCGGCGAAAACCGCGAGCAGACAGTTGGCCCAAAGGTGATCACCAAAGACGAGAGACTCCTGACCGATGCGGAACGCGCCGCCAATACCCATCATGCAATTCTCTATGCCCTTGACGCCAAAACCGGCAAGGTGCTGTTTGACAGTGGCGACTCGATTACAACCTGGGTTCATTTCAGTGGGCTCGCCGTGGCTGGTGGGCGCGTGTACGCAGTGGATCACGATTCTCAGATATACTGTTTTGGATTGAAAGATAAATGAACGCTCCGTGCCTGCCGTGCGTTTGCGGGCGCGTACTCAGAGCACGAAAAAAGAGAACGGCTGAAAAATAAATCCTGAGAGGAATCCCGATATGCGCTCGCTAAAAAATTGGACCATCGTTGTTTTTTTGATTGTTTTTTCATTTGCCTTTGCTCCCAAGGCAGGGCCGACGGTCGAGCACGGCTTCGATGTGGCAAATCTGGACCGCACGGCCAACGCCTGCGTGGACTTCAACCAGTTTGCCAACGGCGGCTGGATGGCCAGGAATACCATTCCCGCCGCTTACCCGAGCTGGGGAAGCTTCAACGAATTGCAGGAGAAGAACCGGGACGTTCTCCATCAGATCCTTGATGACGCCGCCAAAAATACCAACGCTGCCAAAGGGTCAAACGAACAAAAGGTGGGCGACTTTTACGCGAGCTGCATGGATGAGAGCGCGGTGGAGGCGGCCGGAATCCGGCCCCTGGAGCCCGAGTTCGAGCGCATTGCCGCGATTGAAGACGCCAAGGGGTTGCAGGAGGAAATCGAGCGCCTGCAAAGTTTTGGTGTGCGCGCTCCCTTCGCAGTCGGTTCCGACCAGGACTTTAAGAACAGCACGCAGATGATTGGCGAGATTGACCAAAGCGGCTTGGGATTGCCGGACCGCGATTACTATACGAAGGAAGACGCAAAATCCAAAGAGACCCAGGAAAAATACTTGCTGCACGTGGGCAAGATGTTCGAATTAATAGGTGACGAGCCTGCGGCTGCCGCGGCTGAAGCCAAGACGGTGATGGGCATTGAAACCAAGCTCGCCCAGGCTTCGCTCACCCGAGTGCAGCGGCGCGATCCCGACGCGGTTTACCACAAAATGAGCGTCGATCAATTGAAAACGCTGGCGCCCAATTTTGATTGGGCAGTTTACAGCGATACCATGGGCCTGGTGGGGAAAGGCGATATCAATGTAGCCACGCCCGAATTCTTCAAGGCATTAAGCGGGATGATGACCTCCGTCCCGCTCGGCGACTGGAAAACTTATTTGCGCTGGCACCTGGTGAACGCCGCCGCACCCTACCTTTCCTCCAAGTTTGTGGACGAGGATTTTAACTTCAAGGGCAAGACGCTGACGGGCACCAAGGAAAACCTGGTTCGGTGGAAACGCTGCGTTCGTTATACGGACCGGGCTTTAGGCGAGGCGCTGGGCCAGGTCTACGTGCAAAAGACGTTTACGCCTGAAGCCAAAGCCCACGCACTGGGCATGGTGAAGAATCTAGAAGCAGCACTGCAGAGCGATATCTCCACGCTCTCCTGGATGGGCGAAGCCACCCGCAAGCAGGCCATCATCAAGCTCGACGCCTTTGTGAACAAGATCGGCTACCCCGACAAGTGGCGCGATTATTCCGCCCTCAATATCGAACGGGGAATCTTCGTTCGCGATATTTGGCGATCGAATGCCTTCGAATTTAAACGTGACTTGAACAAAGTAGGGAAGCCGGTGGACCGCACGGAATGGGGCATGACTCCGCCCACCGTCAACGCCTATTACAACGGTCAAATGAACGAAATTGTTTTTCCCGCTGGCATCCTGCAACCTCCCTTCTACGATCCGAAGGCTGATGACGCCATTAATTACGGTGGCATCGGCGCGGTCATCGGGCACGAGATGACCCACGGCTTTGACGATGAAGGCAACCGGTTCGACGCCCAGGGAAATTTAAAGGATTGGTGGACTCCGGAAGATAAAAAGAATTTCGATGAGCGGGCGCTTTGCGTGGTCCATCAATTTGACAATTTTAAATTTGAAGAAATTCACGAACAAGGGAAGCTGGTTTCAGGCGAGAGCATTGCCGACCTGGGCGGGCTCACCATTTCCTATGCCGCGTTTGAAAAATCCCTGGAGGGCAAGCTCAGGCCGAAAGATATAGACGGTTTCACGCCCGAGCAGCGCTTTTTCCTGGGATGGGCGCAGGTGTGGGCGGAAAAATTGCGCCCGGAATACGCGCGACTGCTGGTGAACACCAATGAGCACCCACTGCCTCAGTTCCGGGTTAATGGCCCGCTCTCCAACATGCCTGCGTTTTCCAAGGCATATTCCTGCAAGCCGGGCGATGCCATGGTGAGGCCGCCGGCCGATCGATGCGTGATTTGGTAGCATTTCGCGGACGGTCAGTACTTCCACCCGCCGGTGTCTTCGCCGGCGGGAGCATTCTTGGTGATGTGCTCGGCCATCATCCTGACGAGCTCGGGAAAACTCATGGGCATCCATCCGTGCCCCTTCATGGGACGGCCATACTCCACTGAGCCGGCGTAATACGGGTCTTTGGTTTTGGTCAGAAAATCTTCAAACAAGTAAACCGCCAGATTCAAGTAATAATTGTCCATGTCCCCGACGTAAAGGTGGATTTTGCCCGCCAGGAGCGGCCCGATTTTGGGCCAACTCGTTTCCGTATAATACCGCAGGTCATATCCGTGGTCTTTCATATATTCAGCCACGCTATGGTCGATCTTGCCGGTCAACTTATCCCAAAGCGGTTTGGGATAACCATCGTCGCCCACCGGCCCGTAGACGGCTTCCCAAATTTCAAGTTGCTGGCCGGACCTGCCGTGGCTGCCCAGCACCGCTTCCAGCCGGCTGAAATCCCGGGAGCTGACCTCCGGCTGCCCGTCGGCCCGGCGTTCCATGTAGCGGTCGGCTTGCAGCCAATGATGGCCGGGTTCGAAGAATGCGTTGTCCTCTTCATAGATGTTATTCAATTGATAGCGGCGGAAGTCGATGGGATCGGGGAAAAAGGTCCACGTGCCTCCAAAAAACTCCGGGTGATAAACCTGAAGCGCCAATGATTCCCATCCGCCCGTCGAGCCTCCGGCCAGGACGCGGGCATAAGGCTTGCGGATAATCCGGAAATGTTCCTCAAGATAGGGAATCAGTTCCGTCATGATGGCGTCGCCATAAGGGCCGTTATTGACTGAGTTGACCGCATACGAGTCATCAAAATATGGCGTGGGATGCTGAAAGCGTATGGCGATCATGCGCGGGAAGTGGTCTGACGTCCATGCCTGGTACATCTCCACCCCCCTGGATGACCTGCGGCCTTGGGAATTGCCTGATTCGTTCGGGTCGGCGAAAGGGAGCGCCGGTCCCAGGCTGAAGTGATCCTGCATATAGAGCACCGGATAATGTGCGCCCTGGTGCGAGTCATAGCCCTGAGGCAGCAGGACGGTGGCGCCGAGGTAAAAAGGATGCCCCCAAAATTTTGTCAGAAGGGCGCTCTGAATTTTGATGTGTTTCACCCAGGATGTATCGGCAGGAAGGTCTATGGGCGGAATTACCTTCGTCAGGAGCAGTTTCACGTTGTATCCGGCCTGCGGATCGAGATGAATGTCCAGCACCTCACTGTAAAGATTTCCGGGTGACTGGTTGAATTGCTGGCCTTCCCATTGGTCCATGTGCGCCCAAATCACGTGGCCGTCCGACCGGTGGAATTCCGTGTACACATTCATCAGGGCTTGTACATGATAGTCGCCGGCGGGAATGTCCCGTAAGCTGTTGGTGGGATAGCCGAGCGTTTCGGAGTTTATGATTGCAGCCTCGCCGGGTTTGAGCTGGGCAACGTCCGCCCCAAAGAGAGGCGCGGTATCACCCCAAAAACCAGCTTGGATGCGCGGCTCCGGCTGTTTTTCCCTGGTCACGATCACAAACATACGGCCCGTTATAGGCTGGGGGTGAACTGATGAAGGGAACGAGATTTCGAACTTCAGATTCTCCGCCGCCGCCGCTCGCGCTGAGCAAACCAAAAGAAAGCAAATCAGCACCATCGCGTCGCGAACACTTCCATGTCGAACCCTGGGGTTCGTTTGGTCTATTTTGATTTTCATGTTTCGCACCTAAAATTATTGAGTGAGTAACGTTCAACCGTGCGCATGGTAGCGCAATGGAAGTAGATTCGACAACAGTTTTTGGCTGGTTGAAATTGTTCGGGTCGCAGTCCGCATTCGAATCGGGAATTATTCGGCGGGAGAGGGAAGGGCGGAGTCGACGCGGCCGCAAAGCCGGAAAGCGCAGGCGTGTTGCGCCACCTCTTTACCCGCCCGTGATGGCTTCGCTCGGCTGGGGCGATACGGGGCCGGAGGGGTGGATGGGCTCGGGCGTGGCAGGCGGCAGAGTGACCGTTTTCCTTCCGTGGCGCTTGAATTTCATCTCCACCGCTTTCGATATTACTTTGTAAATGGGGCTTCGATTCTCAAAGACAACCCGCAGCCACTGGCGCTTGGTCATTTGCGGGAAATAGATTCCGCGGAACGCCATCCGAGCCAACAAGTGGATGATACGGTCGGCCACGGGCCTGCCTTCCAGCCATTCCATGGCGGCGGCGGTGGTGGCGGGATCGTAGGCGGACGTCCAGGCATGGCGAACTTCGGCTTCGGCCTGCTCAATGGAAATTCCCAGGGGCGTGTGGGCCATGTGGAAAGGCTTGAAGTCAAGCCAATGTTTGGGCCGAGTCAAGCGTCCGGCGGCAGCCAGGCGGTCATAGAGCGGAGTGGAGGGATATGGAGTGAGCAATCCGAAAACGGGCAGGCCGGGCGGCCAGGATCGGATCTGCTCCAGCGTGCGCTCTGCAACACCGGGGCGGTCGCTGTCCATTCCAAAAATAAATGAGGTGATGCCGTAAAGACCGTGCCGGGCGAGGCGCTCCAGGACAGCGGGGTATTCGTCAGGCTTGTTGAAGCCTTTGCTGACACTCTTCAAGTTCTCAGGGTCAATTGATTCCAGGCCCATGAAGATCCATTTGGCGCCGCTTTGAGCGATCAGCGAAACAAGCTCCTCGTCGCGCAGCAAGTTCATGCTGATCTGCGCCGTCCACGGCACCTGGGCGCCGGCGGCAATGATGGCGCGCAATAAGGACTTGGTTCGTTTGGGATTGATGGCGAAATTGTCGTCAATAAAGAAAACTGCTATTTTCCCCTTTTGTTTTTTCTCCAAGGACTTGAGCAGGAGCAATTCTTGCACCACGCTTTCATCTGTGCGGAACCGGATAGAGTCACCAAAAAAGCCGGTGACGGTGCAGAATTCGCAGCCATAGGGGCAGCCACGTCCGGATTCAATGGGGATCATCAAAAAACTCTCCCACTTCATGCCCATACGTCTGAGCATGGTGCGCGCCGGCCCGGGAAAGTGTTTGATCATGTTGAATTGCGCCAAGTCCATTTTTTCCCAGGGGATCACGGGGTAGCAGTCGAGCGCGGGCTTTACTTCCTTTCCATCCTGATTGAGCGGGGCGTAGACTTCCTTCAGCTCGCCGCGCTCAGCGTCGGCTACGATCTGAGGCCAGGTGGCGTCGGCTTCGCCCAGAGCCACGGCGTCGGCGTGCCGGGGAGAGCCGTCACGGCCCAGCGGCTCGTCAGGCACTTCGGTCACATGCGGGCCGCCCATCACCACTCGGACGCCGGCAGCGCGCACTGCGTCCGCCATCCGGTAAGCTTTGGCCACCATCCGGGTCATGGCGCCGATGCCCACCAATTCCACGTGGTTCTCCCTGATGAAGTCCACCAATTGATTCTCGGTCATGCGTCGCGCATTACCATCAATCAGAAAAACGTGATGCCTGGCCGGAGTCAATGACTTGAGAAGGAACATCCAGAGGTGCGGCATGAAATTATGGGTAACTTCATTATCAGGGTTATAGAGCAGTATGTTCACGGAGAAAGCTCCTGAGCATGCCCAAAAGTTGGTCCTGGGAATGTTTTTTTGGATTGCCCGCTGTCAGGCTAATAGAGCCGACAGTCGAAGAAGAAGGGCCGCGTTCAAGAGCACCCTGCCTGGCCAGCCATCTACTATGATGCCCCAACTGATGCCAAGAGATTCCTCTTTCTGAAAAGATAAGTCAAGAAGCTAATTTAGGGAGGGTGGCACGTACACGGCAGTGGGAGTACCGTGCGCGCGATTCTGTGGTGCGCTTGGCGTGCCACCCTGTTCGGCTCGGTGTGCCCAATGGAGGATTGTCGTCACCGGCCAACTTCTCCGAAGGCCCGCGACTTATATTGAGCGCTGTTAAGAGTCCCGGCTCAATCAGAGGGCAGGGCCACAATGCAGTTGGTCACTTCTTTTGCCTTGCGTGATGTTTGATGTCCAGGGGATGCCGGATGGATGCAACAATTTTTGGCCGCGGCCGGGACAATGCTCTGACCTGTCGTTGAGATGTTCTCGCTATTATTGGGGGACGCCGGAAGGTCATCTGTTCACGATTTCCACCGCCTTCTCTTGTTCCGCCAGCTTGAACAGTGTTTCGATATCCTCAAGCCTGACTGTTCCGTAGTACCACTCACCGGCGGATAGGCTTTCCGCGCGAACGGCGTGATAGATATCCAGGATCGACCGCTTCCCATCCACAAAATTCAGCGCTTCGAATTTCATCAAGCCGTGCAGTCCGGCGGGTCCCTCAATTTGCTGAATGCGGCTCAGATATTCTCGAAGCGTGCCCAGGTTTTTCGGAACTTGAGAATCAGGCTCCTTTTCGCGCTCCTCCGTTTTGGAGTGGCCCGGCGTCCCGCCCAAAGCCGAGTACCATTCCTCGATCCGCTTTTGGTGATTCAATTCGGTCAACTTCATGTCCTCTTCAAGACTTTCCAGAAGCTTCTGGACTTTTTCTGGAGCGAATCGGCGCGCTGATTCAAGACCTGCAACTTCGCGTTTCTCCGCTTCGTCCAGCAGCAGCAAAGCGTCGTGATAGGCGGAGTGCAAATCATTGAAGCTGCCTGCAGCATTTTCAGATCCCGTCGGGAGCTCTTTATTCCTCGCCGCTTCCGCCATCCCTGACAAGCCGAGGGCCAGGTCGTGGGAAAGCCGCTCACGCGCATTTCCGGCCATGACCGCCAACATGTTCGGGACTTCGGCGCCATTCAAGTCAGCCAGATATACCGCAGAAGCGGCCACCGCCAGAGCGTTTCGCTGAAGCTGAGTGCGGTCAATTTGCCAGAGATCGTCATCGCTGGAATGAATGTATTCGTCCGGCCAGTTGGTAAAGGTCACACCCGGGATGCCGATGGAGCCCTCGTTAAAAACCATGTGGTCGGTGGAATCAAAATAATGGACGAGCTCGGCGTGGTAGGGCTCGCGCGATCCCAGGTGCGAAAATACGGGCCGCGAGTAAGGCGCCTGATTGTGATTCTGCCAGCTTGCGAGATAAGCGTTGTTGCCTTGCACCAGACTGGTGACGATGCTCACCACCACATCATTCAAAAAGCCCCAGCGCGAGTAGGGTGTACGGCTGACGTGCTGCACGCGCCCGCCCAGGGATTGTTTCGCGCCCACCATGTCCTCATTAATATCGGCGATGATGTGCTGGCGTTCTTCCGGGTGCTGGGAAAAATATTCATATTCGGCGGAAATTTCGTTCGTCCACCAGAAACGAATGTCGCGCCGGGGGCGGGGAAGGCGGCCGTCCGCGGTCATGGCTTCCAGTGCCCGCGCGATTTCCAGAAGATTGGCGCAGCCGCTGCGGTCGTCGTTGGCGGAGGTTTTTTCCTCCTGCATGTGGGCGGTGAGCACAATGGCCTGGTCGTGATAAGTTGTCCCCCGGATAAAGCCTTCCACAAATCCCTGGCGGCCCGGTTGGGTGACTTTCGATTCGACTTTCAAATGCACACGAAATGTTGGAGTAGAGGACGTTGCGGCTGTGGCGTCCGAGAAAATATGAGTGGCCCCGCGGCCGGACATCTCGTGGCTAAGCGCCAGACCCTGCCGGGGTGAGATCACAAATACAGGAGGGGCAGGTTTCTCGCCTTCTTGGGAGGCGTTGACGCGCGTCCAGGCCACCTGGTCCGCGTGGTCGGTCCAGGGATCGGTGCGGGTGGAATAGTAGGAGACGATGGCCACCGCGCCGTGCGCCCAGCAGGCAAGCTCTTTCACTCTGTTGGGAGGGCCGTAGGCCAGCACAACTTTGCCCGCCACATCACGTCCCGAGTAGTCGCTTTCCGAGGATCCCTCGCCGACGTCAATCAAATCCGCGTTGAGGTCGGCGGCCGGGCTGTTGTCCGCCACCGAGGTGGGAGTTTCGCGCACGTCGCCAAGCTTGATGGTCTTGGGCGAGGTGAGCCATAATTCGCCACCCAGAAGCGTCCAGTTGTGATCAACTGCTTTGGGGTTGCTGCGCCACGATGGCAGGGCAATGAAGTGGACATCCTCCAGACCGTAGGCTTTCGCGCGCGCTGCCACCCATTCCGCCTCATCCAAAAAACCTTGCGACTCGCCCCTGGGCGCGTGGTACATCACCAAAGAACGCAGGTTGTCATAGGCAATGTCGCCGGAAATTTCGTTGGCCAACTTGTTGTAGGTTGATTCGGTGAGCAAGGGGCTTTGCTGACTTCGCCCCAAGGAAGGCGAAAGCAGGCATAGCAGCACGCAAATAATGAAGGGCCTACGACACATGTGAAACCTCCGATTTATTCAATGGCAAGGCGAGCACCAAGGATAGCAGCATGATTAAACTTTTGGAAATTCAATACGAGGCGTAGATAAGGTTAATGGGTAAAGGTTAAAGGATAAAGGCAAGAATAAACAGGCAAACCCTAATTTTATCTCCTACCCTTCAGTCTTTTTGGTAGTGCCTCTGGTTGAAGTCTGGCCCACTTGACCTAGTGTCATTCCCTGCCATAATGGGGTCATTGTGCTCCAAAGTCCCGAACAAGCAGCCTCATGAGACAGATTCGAATTTCGGTGAAAGTCGGTTTTGGACTTGCAGTAGTGGCTTTCTCAATTGGTCTGTTGATACATTCGGATGCCCTCTTCGTGTATTTGGCCCCCGGCATTTACATCTATGCCTGGCTTTTCGGGAGCCCTCTCGATGGACCCTTCGCGGGACTGTGGATCATCTTAGGGACTGCCATGACTACGGTGATCTTTGGCACGGTAATCTTCACCGCCCAGCTTCTCACAGTAGCATGGCGAAGGCGAACTTGAATTAGGGCAAATCTTCCAAACTGAGACACCGCCATATTCTTGGTAGTGGTGTCATTTGCTAGATGTACGTATTCCCACGCATCGTCATTCCCGCGAAGGCGGGAATCCAATTCACTAAATCATTAGAAATGCGCGTCGAAAAGACTGGATTCCCGCCTTCGCGGGAATGACTGGTGCCTTGAAATGAATCCAATTCCAAATGACACCACTTCCATATTCTTCAGTTCGTTGACCGCATTGTGACCGGTTTGTTAAGATGGGTGGTTTAGACTTCACCAAAAAATCATGCTAGTGGGTGTTCACACATCGATTGCGGGAGCACTGGAGAACGCGGCGCACCACGCCCGAAAAATAGGGTGTGACGCGTTTCAGATGTTTTCCGCCAACCCGCGCGGCTGGCGCGCCGCGACGCCCACCGCGGAGGCATGCGATCGCTTTAAGCAAGTGCGGGCGAGCCACGGCCTGGCGCCGCTGGCCATCCATGACAACTATTTGATCAATCTCGCCTCCGGCGACCAGTTGATCCGGGATAAATCGATTGCAGCATTTCGCGGGGAGTTGGAGCGGGCGCTGGCGCTGGGGTCGGAGTTTCTGGTCACTCATCCGGGCAGCGCCATGACGCGCGCGCCCTCGGTGGCGGTGGCCACCTGCATTGAGTCACTTCTTCAATCGGCCAAGGGTCTGCGACTTAATGGCCTGAGAATCCTGATTGAGAATACAGCGGGTCAAGGTACTGCGATCGGCAGGACGCTCGAGGAAGTGGCCGAGATTATGCATGGCGCGGCGCGCGACCTTCCCATGGGTGCGTGCATAGATACGGCTCACTGCTTTGCGGCGGGTTACCCCATCCATACCGAAGCGGGGTTGAGAGATACAGTGAAGAAACTGGATTCCACGGTGGGGCTAAAAAATGTTTGCGTGATCCACGCCAACGATTCCAAGGCCATGTTTGATTCAAGAGTCGACAGGCACGAGCACATTGGAAAGGGGAAGATTGGCGTCGAGGCTTTTGCTCGGATCGTTCGTCATCCGAAACTACGGTCGATTCCATTCATTTGCGAAACGCCGGTCGATCGGCCCGGCGACGATAAACGAAACTTGCGCACCATGCGAAAATTGGCCGGAGGGCACGCAGTTGGTCAGCATCGATAGTTGGTGGGATTCCCGGGTGCGCGACCGGTCGCAGGCTTTGCTCGAGCTCGTCATCAACGCGATAGCCGATGACTATGAAAACGTCGAAATTATCGATCAATCGATTAACCAGTGGGACGTTGAAGTCCGCCCGGAGACCTGGCCCGCCAGGAGTGCGGTGCCCGTTTCGCGGCACGAGATTATAAAAGCTCTGGAGGAGTTGACGCGTGAAGGGTACGCGCAATCGTACTGCTTCGACGCGGCCGAACTGAATGCCGTGGCTGTGGAATTCGCCAAGGATGGAATCAATGACCTTTGGTTTTATGTTACGCCCAAGGGCGTCAGTGCGGTCAAAAAGCTCGCTGAACAAATAGACGGGAATACTTAGCCGACTACCAATGGAATCGATTTACGATCCACAAAAAATCGAAGCGAAGTGGCAAGAGCGCTGGGCGGAACAAAAGCTCTTTGAGTCCGAAGTAGACGCCGCCCGGAAGAAGTACTACGTCCTGGAGATGCTCCCTTATCCCTCGGGTGACATCCACATGGGACACGTGCGCAACTACACCATCGGTGACGCGCTGGCGCGCTATATGTGGATGAAGGGCTACAACGTAATCCATCCCATCGGCTGGGACGCGTTTGGGTTGCCGGCGGAAAACGCCGCCATTAAGAGTCAGCGGCACCCTTCCGAATTCACTTTCAACCACATCGACCGCATGCGCGGGCAACTGAAACGCCTTGGAATCAGTTACGACTGGCGGCGCGAAGTGGCCACCTGCGTCCCGGAATATTACCGCTGGAACCAGTGGTTTTTCATTCGCATGTATGAACGCGGCCTGGCCTATCGAAAGAAGAGCCGGGTGAATTGGTGCCCAAAGTGCCAAACCGTGCTGGCCAATGAGCAGGTTCTGAGTAACGGATGCTGCTGGCGGCATGAGGAAACACCCGTGGCCGAGCGCGATCTGGAGCAATGGTTCTGGAAAATCACGGCCTACGCGGAGAACCTGCTCGAGGACATGAAGGAATTGGTGCGCTGGCCCGAACGCGTGTTGAGCATGCAGCAGAATTGGATCGGCAAGTCGGTGGGCGCGGAAATTGATTTTTCGTTGAATGAAATCGGCGAACACCTGCGAATTTTTACCACGCGAGTGGACACCATCTTTGGATGCACCGCGGTTTATCTGGCCGCTGAGCATCCCTTGGTTGAAACTCTGATTTCATTTTCGGAGGATCCGGAGAAGATGAGGCGCGACGTGGAAGGCGTAAAAGCCTCTGCCGTCCGAGCTCGCGCCGACGCAAATCTTGAAAAAATCGGCGTGGATACGGGTTTCACGGCCCGCAATCCATTCAATGGCGAGAGCGTGCCCATTTGGGTGGCCAACTTCGTGTTGATGGATTATGGCACGGGCGCCGTGATGGCAGTGCCCGCCCACGACGAGCGGGATTTTGAATTCTCGGTAAAGCACAATCTGCCCATTCGCATCGTCATCGTGCCGCGCAATGGGAATGTCCCGGAGAAAGTCGAAGCGGCCTACACGGAGTTTGGCCCCCACGGGAAGCTCATCAATTCCGGACCCTACAATGACCTGACTCCAGAACAGGCCATCGAGCGCATGACGCGCGACGCGGAGTCCAAAGGATTCGGGAAGGGAACCGTCAAATATCGAATCAAAGACTGGGGGATCTCCCGGCAGCGGTACTGGGGCACTCCCATTCCGATTATTTATTGCGATGCGTGCGGCATCGTACCTGTTCCGGACAAAGACCTTCCTGTACTTCTGCCTCCCGACGTCAAGCTCACCGGCCAGGGTCAGTCTCCGCTAGCCAGCGTGCCGGAGTTTGTGAACACGCGCTGTCCGAATTGTAACGGGCGGGCGCACCGTGAAACGGATACCATGGATACCTTTGTCGATTCTTCGTGGTATTTCTACCGCTATACCAGCCCGCACATCTCTACCTCGCCGATTGATCGGGACGCGGTGAAATACTGGTTTCCCGTGGACCAGTACATCGGCGGAATCGAGCACGCCATTCTTCACCTGATTTATATGCGCTTTTTCACCAAGGTCATGCGGGATATCGGCCTGGTGGATTTCCCCGAGCCGGTGGCGCGCCTGTTTACCCAGGGCATGGTAATTAAAGACGGCGCCAAGATGTCGAAATCCAAGGGCAATGTTGTGGATCCAATGGAATCCTTCGCCAAATATGGGGCCGATACGGTCAGGCTCTACATCCTATTTGCCGCGCCTCCGGCCCGCGATTTTGACTGGAGCGATTCGGGCATTGAAGGCGCATCACGATTCTTGAACCGGACCTACCGTTTGGTTGTGAAGTATGCAAGCCAGTTGACTTCCAGCCCCACCCACATTGATGGGGAAGCTGAGAAATCCAAATGGGACCTCAACCAGGTTTCTCCTGAGGAGCGGCGCCTGATTCGCAAGACTCATCAAACCTTGAGACACGTCACGGAAGACTTGGAGGGCCGCTGGCACTTCAACACCGATGTGGCCATGGTCATGGAGCTTGTGAATGAACTGAGCGAGCTTGAGGATGCGATTGAAGCGGGGAAAATCCGTCCGGAAATTTTGAAGGACTCACTGGAAATTCTGATTCTCATGCTCTCTGTTTTTGTGCCCCACGCCGCGGAGGAGCTTTGGGAGGGCCTGGGAAAGTCTCAATCGACCTTGCGCGTTCCTTGGCCGCAATACGACTCTGCATACGCGGCTGAGGATGAATTGGAGATTCCGGTCCAAGTGAATGGCAGACTACGAGGAAAAGTTCGTGCCAGCGTCAGCGTGAGCGACGAAGAACTACGCCGCCTCGCTCAGGCCGAGGAAAAAGTCGCGCAATTCCTCAATGGCAGGCAAGTAATAAAGATTATCGTGGTTCCCGGAAAGCTGGTTAATATAGTCATAAGGTAGCTGCGGGCGCCATGGCGGGAGGTGGGGCAAATGGACATTGAACGAACTATGGCATTCATTGTTGAGCAACAGTCCAATTTTGAAACTGACATTGAGAAGATCAATCAAGCATTGACTCGGACTGACAAGGTAGTGGCCGAAAACAGTGCTGGGATCCGTGATCTACGGGAATTGACGCGGCGGAACGCGGAAGCAATTCGTAGTCTAGTGGAGGTCACCCGTCTACAGAGCGAGCGCGCGGTCGGGTTCCAACAGGCTATGTCGGAGATAGCGCCGGCGCACAAGGATTTGACGAAAACGCAAAAGGAAACGGCCCGACGTTTGAATGATTTCATCGCCCAGATTTCCCGGCATTTGGCCGGCGGCAATGGCCGTGGGCGAGGACCTAAGAAGGCCGGGACCAAGTAAGCGCATCAGAACCCACTTCTTGGTTTTTGGGAATCAATGGAACAACCCCGTCCCGTTGTCGTCCTCGATTTCGGCGCCCAATACGCCCAGCTCATCGCCCGGCGAATCCGCGAGATGCAGGTGTATTCGGTGATTGTGCCCTGCACGATCCCCATCGACGACCTGAAGCGGATGAATCCGCAGGCCATCGTGCTTTCCGGGGGACCCTCCTCGGTATACGACCCCAGCTCGCCTGTGTGCGACGATCGCGTGTTCAAACTGAATCTGCCCGTTTTTGGCATTTGTTACGGCTTGCACATGATGACCTGGAAACTGGGCGGCAAAGTCGAGCCCGCCACCCGGCGCGAGTACGGCTTCACCCAACTCGAATTTGACAGCAATAGTCAATTGCTCGCCGGGCTTCCGTCGCCGCTGCGGGTGTGGAACAGTCACGGCGATCACATTGCAGAAGTGCCTCTGGGGTTCACGGTAACCGCCCGAACGGAGAACGCGATTGGAGTGATCGAAAACCCGGCGACGAAAATGTACGCGGTGGAATTCCATCCTGAGGTCCATCATACCGACCGCGGCGCGGAAATCCTCCGGCGTTTCGTCCTCGATATCTGCGGCATCAAGCCGAATTGGTTCCCGCGCTCTTTCATTGACGAAACTGTGGAGCGCGTCCGAGCCCAGGTGGGCGAGGGCCTGGCGCTTTGCGCCCTTTCCGGAGGGGTTGATTCCGCCGTTGCTGCCACGCTGGTGGGCCGCGCGCTCGGCGACCGCCTCACCTGCGTTTTTGTGGATAACGGACTGTTGCGGAAAAACGAATTTGGACGCGTCGCCGCCGCGTTGAAGGATCAAGGTCATTTAAACGTGAGGGCCATTGATCGTTCGGCCAGGTTTGTCGATCGTCTCAGAGGGGTTACCGATCCCGAGAAAAAACGCAAGATCATCGGGGAGGAGTTCATTCGGGTATTTGAGGAAGAGGCGCGCAGCCTGGGGGATGTCCAGTTTCTGGTGCAGGGCACGCTCTACCCGGACGTCATTGAGTCAGTATCAGTGAAGGGGCCGGCAGCCGTGATCAAGAGCCACCACAATGTGGGCGGCTTGCCCGCCGACCTCAATTTTAAGTTGATCGAGCCGTTGCGCGAACTCTTTAAGGACGAAGTTCGAGTGGTGGGAAAAGAATTGGGCCTGGCCGATGAAGTGGTGAACCGGCAGCCGTTCCCCGGCCCCGGCCTTGCCGTACGAATTGTCGGAGAGGTTACCGAAGAGCGCCTGCGCGTGGTGCGCGAGGCGGACGCGATTGTGCTGGAGGAAATCCGCGCGGCGGGTCTTTACAACAACCTTTGGCAGTCTTTCGCAGTTCTCCTGCCGGTTTCAAGCGTGGGGGTGATGGGTGATGCGCGAACTTACGCCTCAACCATCGCCGTGCGGGCCGTGGAATCCGAGGACGGAATGACAGCAGATTGGGCCAAACTTCCGGCCCCATTGCTGGAACGGATATCTACACGGATAGTCAATGAAGTCAAAGGTGTGAACCGGGTGGTATTCGATATAACGTCGAAGCCGCCCGGCACCATCGAGTGGGAGTAAACGGCGACAACGCCGGCTGGAAGGCCACGCCGGCGCATTACCGCCAAAGTTAATTAAGAAGAAGCTACCGGCTTGCCAATTTCTGAGCCATGTAAAGCAAAAGCTGTCGGTCTTTCTCGTCAATCTTTGCGACCAGCTTTCTCACCTTTCCGAAGAAGCGGACTTCTTTTTCGCTTGCTCCGTCCAAGGCCAGCTCTTCCATCGATCGCCGTTTGCTCAGGTTCGGCAAGGGAGGTGGTTCGGCTCCCTCGTAAAACAGTTGATATAAAGGAATCTCCAAAGCCGACGCGAGTCGCTCCAGGGTCTCGAGTGAAGGGACGGTGTGTCCATTTTCAACCCGTGAAATGTAACAGCGCAGCAATCCCGTTCGTTTCTCGATGTCGCCTTGTGAAAAATCCTTGTCTTCTCGGAGTTTTCGTAATCTTGTTCCAATGATCATGGTGGACATTCTTCCACAGCGTGTTAGATTGGTCAACTATAATTTATTTGGATATTGTTTGCTGGCAACCGCAGGAGTCGCGGGGACCTGTAACCCTATCGCCACCTCATTCGTCGTTAGATAATGGGGAAGGGCCATTATGGAAGTTGATGGATCAGCCCAAGCCGGGAGTTGAGCAGGAAGTTGACTGGATCAAACGAGTTCAACGAGGAGAAAAAGAGCTCTTTGGCTTCCTTGTGGAGCGCCATCAGAGGCGGGTTTTTTCCATCATTTACCATCTGGTGCGCCGCCGCGATGAAGTAGAGGATATTGCCCAGGAGATATTTTTCAAGGCTTTTCAGGCCATTCGAGGTTATAACTTTGAGTCATCCTTTGCCACTTGGCTCTCCCGAGTGGCGGTTAACCACTGTTATGACTATTTGCGGAGGGTGCGTTCGTCGCGCATTCACTATTTCTGGGAGGTCTCGGAGGAAACCCGCTTGCAACTGGAGGCCCGTGCGGAACGGATGGGCGGGGAAGACCTCAATCCGGAAGAACGGAGCGCGCTGAAAGATATTGCAGGAAAGCTTTTGGACCGCGCTCCGGCAGATGACCGCATGGTGCTGGTATTGAAGGAGTTGGAAGATTTATCGGTGGAAGAAATATCGGAAATCCTGGAGTTGAATGTGAGCACGGTGAAAGTAAGGCTGCACCGCGCGCGAAAAAGAATGCTTCGGGACGCGAAGAATCTTAAAGGGGGAGGGTGAGCCATGCGTTGCAAGGATGTTCAGGCGATTCTGGAAGCGGGGCCGGAAGGCGTCTTGTCTGCGACCATCCAAGAGCATTTGTCTGCCTGCGCGGGCTGCCGGGAGGTGCGAAGAGACGTCTGGCTAATGCAGGCGGGTTTCCGATCTCTGGCGGAGGATCAGCCGCCCCAGGCCTCCCTTGGTTTCAGCGCCCGGGTCGCACGTGGGTTGCAGTCAGCGGTTGATTCGGGCGGCGCCACAGCCGAATTTTTTGAGCGAATCGGAAGGCGTTTTGTTCTAGCCGGGTTGCTGCTCACCATGTCACTGATTCTCGCTTTTGCCTTGCCTTCCTCAGGCCCCCTGCGCGGGCCGGCGCCGGACGACCCTTATCTCACCCAAGGCGAAGCCGGCTCTCCCGGCGAGTCCACTTATCTGGCGGATGAATTTGGGGACACACACGACGCTACGCCGGCTAATTCGTCGAATGGGAGCGGCCAAACAAAAAAGTGACCCGGCGCGCCTACATCTATTTCGTTCTTACTTTTATCCTGGGCGCCGCCGTGGGCGGCGGCGGGGTATTTTATTACGGCTGGTATTCGGGCCATTGGCGGCACGATTTTGACTTGAATCGCGTTGTTGACCGGATGAAGCGAGACTTAAGCCTTGATGACTCGCAGGTGGAAAAACTGAGACAAATACTCCAGGAGTCGAGCCGGAAGAGAAAAGAGCTCCAGCAGAAAACCCAGCCCCAATTTGACGCCCTGCACGAAGACACTCGAAATCAGATCCGGCAAATACTCAATCCCGATCAGTTGGCTAAATTCAATGAACACGTCCGGCTTTCCGACGAACGAATGAAAAAGCAGAGGTCCCCTTAGTTGACCCGCGTTTCTTAAATCCCCTCTGGAACCATCCCATCATCCGATGTATCCTGATGCAAGCGAGGTCTTACAAGACAGATGGCTGTGCGAAATTACTATCAGAATCACACCAAGCTGGTGAACCTGACGGTGATCGCCCTGGTGGCGCTCCTGACGGCCGGCATGGTGATGCGCGCGCGTTCAGGCGAAATCAAATATCTAACCGCCACGGTAAGACTCGGTGACATCACGGCAGTGGTGCAAGCGACAGGGACCATCAATCCGCTGACCACGGTTCCGGTGGGTTCCTACGTGTCCGGGACCGTCCAGTATGTTTTTGCCGACTACAACAGCCGCGTTCATGCCGATCAGGTCCTTGCACAACTCGATCCGGCGATTTATGAAGCGCAGGTGACCCAGGCGCGGGGCAACCTGGGCAATGCAGAGGCGAACCTGAAGAATCTGGAGGCCAGCATTGGCGCCATGGATGCTGCGATCAAAACCAACGAAGCCAATATCGCCCGCTTGAAGGCGGCGGCTGTCTACGCGCGAGCCAATGCTCTGCGCGTCGCCAATCTGACCAAAGAAGGCGTGCTCTCTGAGGATCAGAAGGATTTAACCCAGTCCAATCTTGACCAGGCCGATGCGCAGGTGCGCGCCGCAGAGGCAACCCTGAATCAGTCCCACGCGCAATTGGACCAAACCAAGGCTCAAGTGCAACAGGCGCAGGCCGTGGTAGAAACCAATCGAGGAGCGCTTAACCAGGCGGAAACCAATCTCCGTTATACCATCATCCTGTCGCCCATTGACGGCACGATTGTGGCTCGCAACGTGACCGTGGGCCAGTCTGTGGCCGCGGCCCTGCAAGCGCCGGTTGTCTTTTCTATTGCCCAGGACCTGACCCGCATGCAGGTTTATGCCGCCACCGATGAGTCGGATACCGGGAACATCAAAATCGGGACGGACGCGACTTTTCAGGTGGATGCCTTTCCCACCGAAGTTTTTCACGGACAGGTCAGCGCCATCCGTCTGAACGCCACCATGGTTCAAAACGTCGTGACCTACAACACCATCATTGATTTCGAGAATCCCCAGGAAAAGCTTTTGCCGGGCGAGACCGCTTATGTGACCGTTCCCACCGGGCACGTGTCGGGTGTGGTTTGCATACCCAACGCGGCCTTGCGTTTCACGCCAGATATGCCGCGCAGTGATCTTCAGAAACTGTTTGATCGGTATCAGATTCCTCCGGCTGCGGCCACCTCGCACCTGGGCGGATGGCAGGTGGTTTGGAAGCAGGGGACCGACAAAAAGCTGGTGCCGGTTGCAGTGCGAGTTGGGATAACGGACTACAGTCTTACGGAGCTCTTGGAAGGGCCGGTGAAGGCCAACGATATTTTGATCACAGGCGAAGAAAATTCAGGCGGCCAGGGCCAGCAGAACCAATTCCCGGGCACGCCGCGTTTCGGTGGACCCCGGAGGTAGCCTGTTCACATGCCTGAAGAAATGGTCCAATCCCGCCCGGCAAATGAGCATCCGGCCGCCGCATCGGGCGCGGTCATAGGGGTTGAAAATCTTCATAAGACCTATGTCCTGGGCGAAGTCCAGGTTCATGCTCTGCGTGGTATATCACTCTCCATAGCCCGCGGCGAGTTTGTGGCCATCATGGGAGCGTCTGGTTCGGGAAAATCCACCTTCATGAATCTGGTGGGATGCCTCGATCGCCCTACCAAGGGGCGGTACTTGCTGGACGGGCAGGACGTCTCCCAGTTAAATAACAAGGAATTGGCCGGCATCCGCAATCGCAAAATTGGGTTTGTGTTTCAAGGGTTCAATCTTCTGTCGCGAACATCGGCGGTGGAAAATGTGGAATTGCCGCTGATCTACTCCGGAGTCCCACACCTGCAACGAGTAGAGCGCGCCCTCGAATCCCTGCGGGCCGTGGGACTCGAAGGGAGAGAATCCCACCATCCCGCCCAGCTTTCCGGCGGACAGCAACAGCGGGTGGCCGTGGCGCGAGCCCTGGTGAACAATCCTTCCATTATTCTTGCCGACGAGCCGACGGGAAATTTGGACAGCCGAACCAGCGTCGAAATCATGGAAGTTTTTCAGCGCTTGAACAAAGAGCGCAGCATCACCGTATTGCTGGTCACCCACGAACCCGACATCGCGCTCTACGCCAAGCGCGTGGTCACCTTCAAGGACGGCAAAGTGCGCCGTGACGAGCCCGTGGATGACCCCCTGGACGCGGCGGAGGTTTTCCGGACTCTGCCCGCTCTTGAGCAGGACGAGGAGGAGGAGGACAAAGCCTGATGGACGCTGCCGCCGTCATCCGCGTCGCCCTCCGCGCCCTGGCGCGCAATAAGATGCGAACCGTCCTGACCATGCTTGGCATCATCATCGGCGTGGGCGCGGTGATTTGCACAGTTGCCATTGGCGAAGGCGCTTCCAATCAGATCCAGGAGTCTCTTCGAAACCTGGGCGACAACATCGTGTTTGTGTCCGCGGGAAGCGTGAACAATGGCGGCGTCCACATGGGAAGCTCAGCCACCAAGACCCTGACCGTAGCCGACTCCACCGCCATCGGGCAACAAGTTCCATTGATGGTCAGAATTTCGCCGGGCGTGGGGGCTTCGGCTCAGTTGGTTTATGGAAATCAAAACTGGTATACGCGCGTGCGCGGAGTTGCGCCCCCTTACTTTGAAATTCGGCGCTGGCCGGTGCAGGAAGGCGGGGTCTTTACTCAACATGATGTGGATTCGGCCGCCGATGTTTGCGTGATCGGATTGACCGTGGTGCAAAACCTCTTTGGTGATGAAAACCCATTGGGGAAAACCATCCGCGTACAAAGCCTGCCATTCCGCATCATCGGTGTTCTGGCCCCCAAAGGGCAGTCACCCTTCGGGCAAGACGAGGATGACACCATTATTATCCCCTACACCACGGTTCAGAAGAAAATCGCAGGAATCAGTTGGGTGAATTTCATCATGGGCTCGGCGGCATCTCAGGAAGCCATTAAACCCGCTCAAGCTCAGATTTCCAGCCTCCTTCGCGAACGCCATCACCTTCGCCCCGACGAAGACGACGATTTTATGGTGAGCAGCCCCACCGACCTGGCCGAAACTCAGGCTCAGTCGGGGCGCATCATGACGCTTCTGCTCGCCAGCATTGCTTCGGTCTCATTACTGGTGGGCGGCATTGGCATTATGAACATCATGCTGGTGTCGGTCACGGAGCGAACGCGGGAGATTGGAGTGCGCATGGCCGTGGGCGCCACCGAGCAGGACGTGCAAATGCAATTCCTGAGCGAGGCCGTGGTGCTCAGTCTGCTGGGTGGCACCGTGGGTGTGCTGGGCGGGGTAGCGGGCTCCCTGGCAGTTTCCAGCATGCTCGATTGGCCCACCCGGGTTCCCCCGGAGGCCATCGGCATTGCCGTCCTTTTTTCCGCGGCGGTGGGAATATTTTTTGGCTACTACCCGGCGCGCAAAGCCGCGCGTTTGGATCCAATTGATGCGTTGCGGTATGAATAGAGGCATAAATCTTCTGATGACCGGGAAATAGACCTTATGAATAACAGAGTATTCAAGAGCGGATTGAGCTTGTGCCTGGGACTTCTTGCTGGTCTACCCCTGCTTGCTGAGCAGGCGCAAAAGGGGACGATGCCGGGTACAGATGAATTCTTTATCATTTCCTCAGTGGACGTTGCAAAGAATCAACTGGTCTTGAAACATCCCACCGAAGTCACCGAGTTGATGCTGGTCAATGACAAGACCACATGCCTTAATGAACGGGGGAAGTCTTTTGCATGTAAAGAGCTTCGCGCCGGGGACACAGTGTTTATTACCTCCAGCCGCGGTAAGGGGGGCCCCCGGACCGCCGGAAGAATCCGGGTCGGCCCCATGACCATTGAGGAAGTCCACCGCAAGTATGTTGATTTTAAGTGACGCGCGACAATCCTAAACTGACAACTTGAATGAGGAGCCTAGAAAGGGATGTCTTCATCCGTAATATCCGAGGCCGGCGGGGAAGATGGCTCGGGGCCGGGACTATTTTCCTCAGCATTACCAGCCGAAGCTGCCGCCGCCCTGGGAGGGCTTGTGGAGGGGCGCTCGCTGTCGGATTTTGACCCGAGCATGGTCATTTGAAAGGCGATGATTTCGTAAGCCGTGCGCTTGTTCTTGTCCTGATCTTCCCACTGGCGGCTGCGAATCCGGCCTTCGATGTAAACTTGTTTGCCTTTGGTCAGGTATTCACCGCAAATTTCAGCCAGTTTATTCCAGGCCACGATGTTGTGCCATTCCGTGTGTTTCTGCTGTTCGCCATTTCGGTCCTTGAAGGACTCGTCTGTGGCCAACGAGAACTTTGCGAAGGGGACACCGCTGGGGGTGTACTTTAATTCCGGATCTTTGCCCAGACGGCCGATGAGGATTACTTTATTGATCGAGCCAGCCATTATTTCCTCCAACGCTTTTCGAAAATCTTCGGAAGCCTTACATTATTGAATTGCCCGCATGCCCTTCGCCGGTAAGCGGGAGTGGACTAATCTTCTGCCAATTCCGGCCAGGGTCATCATTGCGCTTTCGTGTGAACCACAACGCCCAGGGTGCGGAGTTTTTGTGCTGCCAGTGCGGCCTCATGCGCGTTGGGATATCGCGTCACCAACGAACGCAATTCCCGAATCCCTGCCGCCTTTTGATCCATAGCGAGAAAGGCGTAGCCTTTCCTGAGCTGCGCCGCGGGCAGCTTGTTCCCGTTGGGATAACGCTCAAGGCATTTATTGTATTCTTCAATCGCCTGGGTATAGTTCTTTTGGTTGTAATAGCAATCGCCGATATAAAATTGGGCGCTGGACGCCAGGTCGGTATCCCCATAGTATTTCAGGTAATCCTGGAAAGACTGGACGGCCAGCGGATATTGCCCCGAGTTGAAAGCGCTCAAACCAGATTTGTATAACGTATCGGCGTCCGGAACTTGGGGCTTACCTGGATCGGCTGCGGCTCCTGGTGTCGTGCCTGCGGGCGACGTTGCGGGAGGAGTGTTCAGAGTTTGGACGATGGTTTGAGTCTGAGCCATCTGATCGCTCAATTTGGCCAGACGAGATTTGGCCTCATCCAGGCTTGCACTCAGCTCCTGGATCTGGCCGGTCATGGAGTCGAGCCGCGCATTGTAATCGGCGCTATTCTTTTCGTTGGATTTGCGCAACTCATTCACGGTTGAGCCCATGGCATTTATTTTGTCGTTTGCCTGCTCGATCAGCGTGCGCAAGATCGCAGTCTGTGAGTCAACCGTCTTCTGAAGGTTTTGCAACATCTGTTGCAGCGTGTCCAGTTGCTGCATCATTTGCAATGTTTCTTTGCTGACCCCGAAGGCAGGGGAAGACGCGGATACAGCCAATGAGAAGGCAATCGCCAGAATGCATGCTGACTTTCTCAATTTCAATTTATCCTCACTCACAGAAGTTTCACCCTTTCTGGGTGTACTCTTGCAAAAGTGCGCCGGTCAACCAGTCCCTCGTACATCCTGCGAGCAGAATATAAATGGTTCATGGAACTGTAAGGACGAGCAGAGAATGCCGGCGGCGTTCAGCGTTATGGATGAGGCTTTCGGCAGCCTGTTCGTCTATTTGGCTGCATGAAAGTCGCCCGCCGGAAATCTGGTGGATTCCCGGCAGGCAATTTCATGTCCAGTGCGTCTTATTTTGGCGTTGGGTGCGCGCGCCGATTCTTTTGCCAGCAATCTTCCGAGTGATCAGTGCACTGCGGCCGGTCCTTTCCGTAGGAAATGGTGTTCAGGCGGTCGCCAGGAACGCCCAGGTTGACCATAAAGGCCTTGGCCGCCGTGGCTCGGCGATCGCCCAAACCGAGATTGTATTCTTCACTGCCCCTTTCGTCGCAATGTCCTTCGATGGTGATTTTGGCATTGGGATTGGCCTTTAACGCGTCCGCGTCCGCGGTCAAGGTTTGCTGGGCATCGGGACGAATGTCCGATTTGTCCAGATCAAAGTAAGCGTCCTTCAATACACTTGATAGGTCCTCCACTTCAGTAACCTGCGGTCCTTTGGGTGCGGGTGGTGCATTCGCGGTCACGGTCACGCGGGCGCTGGCTGTCTCTGTCCCTCCGGGGCCTTTGGCGGTTAAAACGTAGGTGGTTGATTCGTCCGGGGTCACGTTGGTGGACCCGGTTGCCTGGACGGTCCCAACCTGAGGTTCAAGATCCAATTGAGTTGCATTCGTTGATGTCCAGCTCAATGTTACGGACTGTCCCTTTTCCACTGTGGCAGGTTCTGCGGTCAGCGAAACAACCGGCGCTCCTGGGGTCGGTGCCGCCGCTTCCGGCGCCGCCGGTGGTGGCGCTGGCGCAGCTTTCTTGTGACATCCCGCCACTACAATCAAGGTCCCCAATACACCGAGCAGAATGAACCCGGGATTCTTTCGTCGTGCCATGCTTTATCCTCCTTGGATTAGGGGTAAATTAAGGTTTGCACCCCGAAATGATGTCGATCGCTTGAATGAAGCCGGCATGGGTGAACCGCAATGAGACTATAAGAGTTTCTGCTCCCCAAAGGCGGAATCCGGGGCGGGGCAGATGCACATCCTACCACCAGCATAAATCGAAACGCAAATCATCTGTAGTAAGGGTAGGGGTATCATTTGCCAGATGCCTGCGCTCCGATGTGCTGTCATTTGTGCTGTCATTCCCGCGAAAGCGGGAATCCATTCGCGTAAATTATTAGAGATGCTCCGCCGAAGAACTGAATTCCCGCTTTTGCGGGAAAGACCCGCGGCGGCAGGCCTTGGGAGGAATCCAATTTCATTATGACACCACTACCGTACTCGGAGTAATTAACACTGCATGTTAAGACCGGAAATCAGTTCGACCAGCTTGGGTTCCAATTATTTCCTTTAGTGGTCATTTGCCTGGGATTCGAGCCGTCCGCCAACATCGTCCAAACTTGTTTGGAGCCGGAGCGGTTGGATTCAAACACCAGGTGCCGGCCGTCGGGTGACCAGTAAGGGTGTTCGTTTCTTCCGGCGTCGTGAGTCAACTGGATGATTCGTCCGGTCGCGATTTCAATCACGTACACGTCGAAGGTCCCCGTTTCTGAAACCCGCCAGGAAAACGCAATAAACAAGCCGTTGGGAGACCAGGAGGGCGAACCTGCGTCCCCGCCGCCCGTAATCAAGCGCCGAAGATTGGTGCCATCGGAGGACATGGTGTAAATCTGCGGGGAGCCAGTGCCGCTCCGGTCTGACACGAATGCTATTTCATTTCCTGTTTTGGGATTCCAGACCGGCGAAATATCCACTCCCGGAGAAAAAGTGAGACGTTGAAGGTTGTAGCCGTTGGCATCGGACACGTAGATCTCCGGGTCCCCGCCCATGCTGGAGCAGAAGGCAATTCTCTTTCCATCCGGTGACCAGGCAGGCGTGGTATTCAGGCCGCTGTACTTGGGGAATGGAATTCGTTTGTTGGTTTCCAGCGAAAAAATAAAAATATCAGGATTTTTCTGCACATAAGTGGTAAAAGCAATCTTAGTATTATCCGGTGACCATCTAGGCGTCAGGGATAGAGAGCCGAAGCTGGTGATGGGACGCTGGTTAAACCCGTCATAATCCATCACCCATATTTCATCATGCCCGGTCCGGTCGCTGACAAATGCAAGGCGGGTAAGCGCGATGCCGGGAACGCCCGCCCCCAGCGTTTTGATGACTTCATTGGCGAACCGGTGGGCGGCCTCGCGGGTGGAGATTTCATTCATGGTCGCCACATAGCGGCGGGCAATTACGGAGGGATTCCCGGCATTAGTGAGGTCATAAAGTCGGCCGGTGAAAACAAGGCTCGAATTGATAACCTCGGTCTTCCCAAAAATCAGCATCCGCGCGGATGCCGGCGACGCCGTCCAATCATTCGTGACGACGTCCTGCGGCTCACGGGGAATTTTGAGGGGGAAGAGGCTCTTGCTGACCAGATCGAAGATGCCGGAATTATCCAAATCGTCCCAAAGAACCTGATTGAATTCCTTGGTCAAATTGATGGCCTGCGCGTCCCCTGAAGTGGAGGGAAGCTCGGCGGCCGCAAGGCGGATGCGCGCGGCGCCGAGGTTAATGCCCGTGGTAAACCAGTCCTGGCTCTTGGACGTGCGGGGGAAAATAAAAGCCATACCGGCCAATGCGAAAATGATCAATACGGTGGATAATTTTATTTTCAGGAGTTTCATAAGATATTAAATGTTCCCAATTTAATGGATGCCGGGATTGGAATAGTGGGATGTCTCATCTTTGTTTACGAGCCATGGCTCCCGCCGCCTTTTCGGTCAGGTTTTTAATGGCGGTGAAAGTCGAAGTAAAAATTTACCGAAACTTTATTCCCTGAAAAATCAGAAGGAAGCTGACCCAGCGGACTTGAAGCGAGAACGGCTCGCAGGGCGGAACGATCGACTTCCGCGATGCCGCTCGACTGGGTGATTTGCGCGTTTTCAATGGTACCGTCGCGAAGGATATCAAACGTGAGATAAACCCTCGGCGCCGTCATGATGTTGGGGCTGATTGTGGAGAGCAGCCAGTTGGTGCTGACGCGGCTGCGCACCGCGCTGACATACCAGCCATAACGCTGGCCAAAATCCCCCGAACCCACGTTCAGCTCGCCTTCGCCCGCGGCGTTCGAAAACTGTCCCGTGGTCATCACCGGCTTGCCGCCGGTGCCGAATGGAACAGCGTTGACGGGAGGCGCAATTTGCTGCTGAGGAATGCGTTTGTTTACTCGCACGACTTTCTCCGGTTTTACCTCTTCTTTGAACTTGGGGATTTCCTGCGCCTGTGGCTCAGGAGGAGGTAAAGGTTCCGGTTCGCTTTTGTAGAGGCCGGGGTTTTGGGTGGCGACATTATTCAGAGTGGCGAGCACGGGCGTGGGCAAGGGGACGCCAGGCAGCGAAGATACCGCGGTGGCATGGATGGCGCCGCTGCTGTCCCAACTCTTGCCCCAACCACTCTTGTTGTTAAATCCAAAATTCGCGTAAGCGAGAGCGCCGAAAAACAACATCGCGTGCATGACCATGGAAAATAGCAACGTTCCACTTAGCGTTTCCCGCCGGTCGGCCATCGGAATGAAAGTCGCAGCGCCCATGGCAATTCTTTCGAGTGTCGTTCAAGCGGATCAAATCCAAGCCGCTTCAGGCATTGCCCTTCGTCGAAATAGGTTCGGTCACGATGTTGATGTTGCTCACGTGGGCCTGCTTCAACGCGTCCATCACCTTGGCAAACGCGCCAAAAGGAACGTCCTGGTCGCACCGAATGTAAACTGGCGAGTCGCCGGCCCCGCGCAGGTGGTCCAGCACCGCCATCCCTAATCTGTGAATATTTACCGCGTCGTTGCCGATGTAAATGTCCTGTTGTTTGGTGATCGTCACCACCACCTTTTCATCGGACACCACTTTGACGCTCCGGGTCTTGGGAAGCACCACCTCAATACCCGATTGCAGAATGGGAGCAGTGAGCATGAAAATGACCAGCAAGACCAGGACCACGTCCACAAAGGGGGTGATATTGATTTCGGAAAGGGAAGTGTGGGTTCGACCCTTTTGAATCTTGATGGCCATGAGGGACCTCTCAACGGCTAAGTAAAATATCGTTCTGTCATATTCAGGAATTCAAGGCCGAAATCGTCCATCATCGCCCCGAATTCTTTGAGCCTTTGCACAAACAGATTGTAAGCGATCACGGCCGGGATGGCGGCAAACAGCCCTGCGGCGGTGGTGACGAGAGCCTCCGAAATGCCAGGCGCCACGCTGCTCAGGCTTGCGGTTCCAGCAGCGCCGAGACCGGTGAAGGCGTCAATGATCCCCCAAACTGTTCCAAAAAGTCCGATGAAGGGGGTGATAGCCCCAATGGTGGCGAGCCACGTCAGCCGATTCTCCATACTGGACATCTCGGATGAAGACGCGATCTGGAGCGCGCGCTGGACCGAATCCAGGCTTCGAACGTGAGGCGTCCCGGGATTTTGCGTGGCCACGGCCTGATTTTCAATTTCCCGGAATCCAGCCAGGAATATATCCGCCAGGGGGCTCGCTTTCAATTCCTTGCAGGAGTTTCGAATTTCAGAGAGTTTCTTCCCTTGGCGAAAGATTTTAAGGAATTCCCTGGAATCCCGCCGCGCGGTGCTGAATCTTCGATATTTTTTGAAAATGATGGCCCAGGAATAGACGGAGAAAAAAAGGAGAATCAGCAGGACGATACGCGCAACAATCTGGGTATTGGCGATTAACTGCCACGTTGAGCCCTGACCGATAACCAATATGGCGGCGACCAACCAACCTCCCGGAATTCCAAACCAAATCAAAATTAACATACGGCTTTAAGGCAGTCAATGAAAGAGCACTGAGGGTCGTGTCGGAATTCTGGGAGCGCGGGCGTCTCGCCCGCTCTTTCCTTATCGATAAATTGCGGGCGAGATGCGCGCGCTCCCAGGCTCACCCAAACTGCGGCAAATGATGTGATAAACTCTTCACCGAACCCATGCTGCGGGAAATCCACATCCAGAATTATGCCGTGGTGGAAGATTTGGCAGTCGAATTCCACCCCGGGCTGAATTTGTTATCGGGCGAAACCGGTTCCGGCAAGTCCATTCTGGTGGACGCGCTGGGGCTGGCGCTCGGGGGACGCGCGTCCGCAGACACGGTACGGACCGGCCAGGACCGCGCCAGTGTGACCGCAATCTTTCGTGCCGAGGGACGCCGTGAGCGCGGCGGCCCGTGGAAAGCCTGGTTGGAGGAATTCGGGCTTGCCGGCGCGGACGAAGGCGAGATCATTCTACGCCGCGACATTCAAAGCAGCGGCAAAAGCCGCTTGCTCGTGAATGACCAACCGGTAACCATAGCCGCGGTCAAGGCCCTGGCGCGCTCGCTGGCGGAAGTGCATGGCCAGGGCGAGCACGTGAACTTATTCTCGCGCGACGCCCAGCTCGACCTCTTGGATGATTTCGCCCAAGACATGGCATTGATCAATGAGGTTCGGGAGGCGTATTTGAAACGCCGTGAGATAGCGCGGGAATTAGAAGCCTTGACCCAGAATGAGCAGGACCGGCTGCGCACCATCGACCTGCTCGCATTTCAGTCCCAGGAGTTGGAGCGGGCGCAGCTTCATCCAGGCGAAGATGTTGCCCTGGAAGACGAAAGGCGAATCCTCGGAAACCTGGAAAAGATCCGCGCCGCCGCCTCCACAGCCTACGGCGCGCTTTACGAAGAGGAAACGTCGGCCATTTCCCGCGTGGCCGCGGCAGCCCGCGCCATGTATGAATTGCAGCGCTATGACGCATCATTCGAGTCTCGCAGGGAGCCGCTGGAGGCGGCGCGAGCCACCATCGAAGACCTTGCCATTCTGTTGCGCAACTATCTCGGCAAGCTGGAAGTGAATCCTAATCGTTTGGAAGAAGTGGAGGACAGGCTGGCGTTGATCGACCGGCTGAAGCGGAAATACGGAAAGACGATTGAGGAAATGGTGGCTTATCACAAAGAAACCCAACAGCGCCTTTCGAGCCTCGAGCACGCGGACGAGCGCCGCGGCCAGTTGCGATTGGAGTTAAAAAAAGCGGATGGTGATTATCGGAAGAAAGCTGAAACCTTGTCGGTTAAGCGGCGCGAGGCGGCGCACAAATTTGAAAAGCTGGTGGGCCAGGAGCTTGCCCAGTTGGGCATGGACAAAACCAGGTTTGAAATTAATTTTGAAGCTCCGGCAGAGCGCGAGGGTGAACATGATTCGACCGGAGGCGCGAAAGGTATCGACAGAATTGAGTTCCTCATTTCTCCCAACCCCGGCGAGGAATTGAGGCCGCTGGAAAAGATAGCGTCGGGCGGAGAACTCTCCCGATTCATGCTGGCGCTGAAGACCGTGGTGGGCAGCACGAAACTTTCAATCGGTGATGGACCAAACTCGCGCTGGGCGGCGACATTTATTTTCGATGAAGTGGATTCCGGCATCGGTGGCCGGGTGGCGGAGTCCGTGGGCCAGCGGTTGAAACGTTTGGCGCGTCATGCCCAGGTTTTGTGCGTCACCCACCTTCCTCAGATCGCCTGCTTTGCCGATCATCACTACTACGTGGAAAAATTCGAGCGCGGTGGCCGCACCGTCACCGAAGTCAAATACCTGGCGAGTGAAAAAGAACGCGCGGCGGAACTTGCGCGCATGCTTTCCGGAAGCAAAATCACGGATGATGTACTGAAACACGCCTCTGCCATGCTTAAACATGCGGGAAGCAGCGTACCACTGGATAGAGGCTCCAGAGCGTGATGCCGTCCTACCAGAACGTCTTACCAGAACTAGGCAAAGGTGGTGTTTCAAGCTATACTGGATTTTCTACGGCAAGTACCTCCCATGGGAACTGATCTCATCAATATTTCGACTCATCCCCATCTTCAGTCCGAGGATTCCAAGTCCCGGCCTTTACCAGAGACTTTTTATCAGCAAAAATTAGTGGCAAACCCCAATCCGATTCCATCCGGACCCAAGACATTTTTTATTGAAACGTTTGGTTGCCAGATGAATGACCATGACTCGGAAAAAGTTGCGGGCGTTTTGATGGCGCGCGGATACCGCCCGGTGGAAGAATCGATTCATGCCGACGTGGTTCTCTACAATACTTGCAGCATCCGCGAGAAGGCAGCCCAAAAGGTTTTTTCGCACCTCGGCGCCATCAAGAAAGCTCGGCCCCATAATCCTCCCGTCATTGGAGTGCTTGGCTGCGTGGCGCAGCAGGAAGGCGACCGGATTTTCGAGCGTGCTCCGCAAGTGAGCCTGGTCTGCGGATCGGCGAGCTACTCAAGGCTTCCGGAACTACTCGATCAGCTCGAATCGGGCCAACGGCGCGTGACCGGACTTTCGCTCGACATTGATGAGTGTTTTGAAACCGAGATCACCCGCCGCGATAATCCTTTCCGCGCCTACCTGACCATCATCGAAGGGTGCGACAAGGCGTGTTCGTATTGCGTGGTCCCCATGACGCGGGGCCCCGAACGCAGCCGAACCAGCGTTGGCATCCTGGCGGATTGCCGCCGCCTCGCTGACGATGGCTTTACGGAAATCCAACTGCTGGGCCAGACGGTAAATTCCTACCGTGACCCCTCGCCCGCGCACCTCACTTTTGCAGACTTGCTGGTGCGGGTGGCCGAGGTGCAAGGAATCCGACGCGTGCGTTTTACCACTTCACATCCAAGCGACTTCACTCCGGAGATCGTGCGCGCCATTGAGTCCACGCCGGTCCTTTGCAATCAAATTCACCTGCCGGTGCAATCCGGGTCGGACGCCGTGCTGGCTCGCATGCGGCGAACGTACAATCGCGGCGAATATCTGGCAAAAATTGATTGCATCCACCACGCCAAGCGTGCTATTAGCATCTCTACGGATATCATCGTGGGGTTCTGCGGAGAAACCGAGGAAGATTTTGAGCAAACGCTCTCGCTGCTCGACGCGGTTGAGTACGACCTGGTTTATTCTTTCAAATACTCTCCCCGGCCCATCACGGCGGCGGGTGGCTGGGCGGACGACGTCCCAGATGACGAGAAGGGGCGGCGGCTGGCTGAAGTTCAGGAGCGACAGCGCGAAATCCAGTTGCGCCGAAATAAAATGTTGATTGGTTCCGAGTTTGAAGTTCTGGTAGATGGGTTCCAGCCGCGCCTTCAGCAGGCCATGGGACGAACGACACAAAACCAGACGGTAAATTTTCCCGGGAGCCCTGACTTGGTTGGCCGGTACATCAATGTGCGCGTAATCGCGGCGGGCCCGAATAGCCTGGTGGGGACCAGGGTTGGCTGAAAGTTCTGCGGTGACTTGCAGAAGTTAACTTCCGAAAACTGCTCTGCATGATCATGGGTGGGATAAGGAGGGGCTTATGGAAGTTGAGATGAAAATCCGAGGTCTCATGATGGACCCCGTCACCAACATGCCCATCGTGATCCTGAAAGATGTGAACGGCACTGCCGTCCTTCCCATCTGGGTGGGCATTTACGAGGCCAACGCCATCGCTCTCGAAATCGAAAAGGTGACCACGCCGCGCCCCATGACTCACGACCTGCTGAAGAATCTTCTGCTGGGACTGGAAACACACGTTCGGCGCGTGGTGGTGAATGATCTGCGCGACGACACCTTTTACGCTGTGATCTGGCTGGAAAAGGACGGGGAAGTGATATCTCTCGACTCGCGGCCCAGTGACGCCCTGGCCCTGGCGCTGCGCGTGGATTGTCCCATTTTTGTGGAAGACGACGTGCTGAAGAGTTCGAAAGTTTCGAGCGCCGCCGCCGATAAGGTTTCGAACGAAGAACTTCGGAAGTGGCTGGAGAACCTGAACGACGAGGACATGGGTCGATACAAGATGTAACGGGCGATGCCCGACTTGTAGGCGAAAACGCACCCGCCTGAGCGGTGGAGGCCGGAGACCTCAGTGGCCACGGTCATAGTGATCGCAAACCAGAAGGGCGGCGTCGGTAAGACGACGACGGCCATTAACCTTGCTGCCGCCTTTGCGCAGAAAAAGAAGCGGACCCTTCTAATCGACCTTGATCCCCAGGCCAACAGCAGCCTTACTTTCTTTTCCCCCGAGGAAATCACCAATTCAATTTACGACGTGCTGGCAGACCATCAGTTTAAGCTTGCCGATATTGTGAAGCCGACCAAGTGCGCCAATTTGTCCATTGCGCCCTCAAGAATTTCCCTGGCGAAATTGGAGTCCACCCTGGTGGGCCAGTTTGACGGGCCCTTCCGCTTGAAAGACGCCATCACGCCCATCCGAAAAGATTATGACTTTATCCTGATCGACACTCCACCAACTCTGGGCATCATGACGGTGAACGCCTTCGTGGCCGCCACCCACCTGCTGGTGCCCATTCAGGCAGCTTACTACGCTCTGGAAGGAACTGACGACCTGATGGAAACTCTTGAGCGCATTCGCGCCCGGCCCAATCCCGATCTCCAATTGCTGGGCGTGCTGGTAACTTTATTTGACAAGCGCACCAATTTGGCTCGTGATACATTCAAGCATCTGCAGAAAACTTTTGGAAGTAAGATCTTCAAGACCGTAATCGGCAAGAATGTGCGCCTGGAAGAAAGCCCGGCGTACAAGGAAACAATTTTTACTTTTGCCCCCGATTCCTCCGCCGCGGAGGAATACGAACGGCTGGCGCGGGAGGTATTACAGCGTGTCAAATAGACGCACGGGACTACCCATCGCTTTAAAAATGCGGCACAACGCACACTACGTGGAAGAGATCATTTCACGCAGTGGCGCGGCCATCGGGCGCATGATCGCGATTGAGCAGATCCAGCCCAACGCCGACCAGCCGCGCAAAGACCGAGGCGACATCCGCGGGCTTACGGATTCCGTGCGCGAGAAGGGCGTGCTGGAGCCCCTCCTGGTTCGTTACCTTCCCGAGTCGGAAAAGTACATGATTATTTCCGGCGAGCGCCGCTACCACGCGTCGCGGGCTGCCGGATTGGCTGAAGTTCCCTGTATCGTGAAGGACGCCGATGACGCGGAGACTCTGGAACTGGCCTTGATTGAAAACCTTCACCGCAAAGACCTGACTCCCTTTGAAGAAGCGGATGGCGTTCAGGCTCTGGGCGAACGGTTCGCGTTGACCCATGAGGACATTGCGAAGAAAATTGGAAAGTCGCGCTCGTCAATTACCGAATCGCTCAGCCTGCGCTCCATTCCGGACGAAATCAAAGCGCTGGCAGTGGAAAGCGGGGTGCTGTCAAAATCCCAATTGCTTCAGGTGGCGCGCCAGCCGAGCGAAGCCAAAATGCGCGACCTGATTCGGCGTTTTTCCCTGGGATTGGTCAATCGCGAACAGGCGCGCGAGGAACGTAACCCGGACAAGAAGCCGCGCAACGCCGTTTTCCGTTTTGTGCCTCCCGCCAAGGATTTCAAGCTGGTCATGCAATTCAGGAAGGGCAACGTCCACCGGACGGAAATCATTCAGGCCCTGCGGGATATTCTCGCCAAACTTGAATCGGAAGGGTGAGGTCCCGCCAGCTATGGCATTGCCATCTTGCGGTGTTGCTCTTATCGGTAAATATCCTTACGTTGAGCCACTTCCACGACGTGGATTGTTTCGGGGTCTTTTAAATGAAAAAGGACCCGCCACTCACGAGTCGCCCGGAATGAATAGTAACCAGTAAGGTCACCTGTCAATTTCTTAGTGTGCAGGAGAGAATCTTAGGGGTTCGTCTCTAGTAGGACGAGAAGTTCGCTTAACTTTGTCTTTATGTTCTTAGGGAGTTTGCGAGCAGATTTCAAGAAACTCTGCTCGAGGATCACGTGCATATGCGAGAACCTAGCGAATTCTCTTCAAGAAGTCAGCCCTGCCCGTGAACTTTACACCATTTGATTTCTTCCTGGCTAATTTTATCATTCTCTTCACAAACTCCGGGCGATATTGGCCCTCGGGGTCACTTTCGCCAACCACGCCATAAACAGCCGATCGAAGCAAGTCGACTTGGTGGGTGAGGTCGCTTAATTGTTTCTCGATAGTTTTGGTTCCCATAGCTGTTCTTAGATTAAGAGATGGGCCTGCGCAAAGTCAATTCCTTTGCTCATGATATGAATCCAATCGCATCACGTCAGCTGGCATCAGTACAGTTTGGGACTTTGTAGCGGCGGTCTATGACCGCCGTCCTTGATTGATCAGGATTTCCGGCGCTCATAGAGCGCCGCTACAACAAACTGTACTGCTACTTGCCATCCGACGCTTTTTCGTTGGCCGCGACGGACGATGTTACAATCCTCCTCTTGAGTTTGTAGCCGTGAGTGCAATGGGTCAATTATATTAAAACCCAGGCTGACATGAACGAAGTCCACACACCTGAATTGACGCAGGGACAAGCTCGCACCTTACAAAAGTTGCTACAGGCGGGCTTCCAGTTCGCCAGCATTGAACACGTGGCACGGCACATTGTTGTGGAGAAAGACGGTTTTATCGCCCTGCTCGATCCGGCGAATCGCCAACTGCGCGTCTTTGGCCAGATGGGTTACCGGGTGGGTGATGGCATCGGGATGTTGATCGAGCGTGGCACGCGCCGCGCATTTGTTTGGAAGAAAGAATCGGTGGAGGCTACTTCTGATCTTCTGAGCAGCTATGAGCGTGTGAAGTCGGAGCTGACGGGAATACTTAAGAACAATTCTGAAGTATGATTTATGAAGTATGAAGTATGAATTTCCCAGTTTGAGGTTTAACTTATTTGATGCGAAAGAAAGTAGCCCATTCTGACAGCAAGACCTTCCACCTCGTAATTTTTACTTTAACCTTTACCCTTTATCCTTTACCCTTCTCTGTTCATGCCTGAAACATTGGATGTGATCATCGTTGGTGCGGGCCCGACGGGCTTGGCGTGCGGCATTGAAGCGGTGCGCGCGGGCCTGAAGACTCTAATCGTGGAGAAGGGATGCCTGGTCAATTCATTGTTCACCTATCCCGCCAACATGACTTTTTTCACCAGCAGGGAACTGCTGGAAATCGGCGACTTGCCTTTGCCCAGCACAAACGTTAAACCTACGCGGGCGGAAGCTCTGGAGTATTACCGGCGTGTGGCTGAGTATTTTCATTTACCCATTCATTACCAGGAACGCGTGAATGGAATTCAGCGTGCGACGCTGGCAAACCATCAAGCTACCGGCACTGGCTTTGAGATTGAAACTGAAACCAGCGACGGGAAAATGCACATCCACCGGGCGCGCCAGGCGATTATTGCTACGGGATACTACGATCTGCCCAATTATCTGGGAATCCCCGGCGAAGGCCTGCCCAAGGTTTCTCATTACGCCCGCGAGGGCCATGAATATTTCGGACGCAAGGTGGTGGTGATTGGCGGCGCCAATTCCGCCGCTGTCACTTCGCTCGACCTTTACCGGCACGGAGCCGAGGTCACGTTGGTTTACCGCGGGCGGGAATTGAGCCGGCACATCAAATATTGGATCCGCCCCGACCTGGAAAACCGAATCAAGGCGAACGCCATACGCGCGTATTTGGAAAGCCGGGTCACCGAAATTACTCACGACTCGATTTCTATTCAGACTTCGGCGGGCGAAACCGTGCGCATTGAAAACGATTTCGTTTTTGCCCTTACTGGCTATCATCCCGACGTGGATTTATTGCGGGGGGCTGGCATTCAAGTTGACCCGGAGAGCTTTCGGCCGTCATTAAATCCCGAAACCCTGGAGAGCAATGTGGCCGGTCTGTATGTGGCGGGAGTGGTTGTGTCGGGACTTCAGACCAATGAAATCTTTATTGAGAACGGCCGCTTCCACGGCAAGCTCATCATCGCAGACATCAAACGGAAAATTAACACCTCGACGATTGAATGATCCGGCAAAGCGATAGTGACTCAGTTTGGTTTCTTAGTTGGTCAAATGCCGTCTACTGTCGATGATCTGAGAATGGAGGGCGAGTGCGGGCACCAACCCCTCATCCGTCCGTCGGCCGCCACGGCAGAACCTGGGGTCCCGACCTTCTCCCCTGGGAGAAGGCCATGCTTTAGGTCGGATCCAACTTCCGGGTCGCAAGACGGCGGATTACTGGGAACTCTGATCCGCCGTTTTTGCCGCCTTCTTTCCCGAAATATTTCGAGAGATCAAGAAACCCAATTCCGTACCTTGCGGCAGGATCAAATCCTTATGTCTTTTGACAAGGCTGTGGATGAGGCTTGTTGCCGCGCCAATGCCCAGGCCATATAAGGCGCCGGTCCCGCCATCCGCGATCGCTCCTACGCCTGCGCCCACGCCTGCGCCCACGCCCGCTTCCTTGGCCGCATCCTTTTTGTTTTTTCCTTCGCCCACCACCGTTCCCTCATCGCCTTTTACGTGGGCTGCTCCCGCACCTTGAGCATCCTGCAGGCCGGCCGCCACCGAGAAATTAGTTCCATCAGGAGTGGTAATGCTGTCCGCAACCAGGCGCATCTCACCGACGCCGGTTGCGCGCCCGGGATCCTTGAGGAAAGAAACGTGCCCCTCGAGGGTGCTTCCTTCCGGTATGATCTCCTCCCCCTTGGCGAATACCGGTTCCACCACCCGAGCCGTGAAGAGATCCCCGTTCTTGCTGGTCTTGGTGCTCAGCAGAGTACCCAATTCGGCGCGAAGCTCTGTCCCCGCAGGAATCGTTACCAAGTTTTCCGATTGGGCGCCAGGCGGCGGAGGTGGCGGCGTGGTTAGCTGGGCGCGAGCGACTCCAGCAGGGAAGGCCGCCAACAGAAATCCGGCCAGCGCAAAGTGGGCAAGTGTTTTCATGATTTTCTCCTCGTTTGCAGGATTCCTTGCGAGTTCATTGCAACGAGAGCTTCTGGGGCCAGTTTGCATGTTGGCAGTCTATCGCTTTGAAGCCATCCCAACAAGTTCCAACCCCTTAGATTCGCTTAGGCTCAGCCCCGTTGTATGTAATTCGCCTCACTCGGGACTTGCCACGGCTTAAATCGCATGTGTTTTGCTTCGCCGGTCATGCCCCATTTATCCTCGATAGAAATGTAGAATTGACTGACGGAACTTTCCGAGCCGAGGGCTGAATGCCTCACGACTCGTTGCACTGAGCAAGGCACTTGACATCGTCGAAACATGGTAGTGCGAATAGAACGAGAGCCGTCCTCACAGGGCCGTGGCGAAACGGACGCCGAAGGAATTTGCCGCTTAACTCGAGACATGCCAGAGCTGAGAAGAGTGTGAGCAGCGAAAGACTCAACCTGAGGTTGGCATAGAAAAACAGAATCGCTCAAAACCGAGGGACCCAAATTACAGTCCATACCAAAACCGAGAGCAGCTCACCTCTACTGAATCACGATCCTCACGCCCGTAGGCGTCACGACATGGCGAATCGAGTGTTGCGGAGTTGTGGGCAAGGTCGTAGTGCTATCGGCATTCGCGGGAATGGCTACTGGAATAGATGGCGTTGAGCCGGTAGGCACTGGCGTGAGCAGAAAAGCGTGAAACGTACCATTTGCAACTTTGCCCGACCCCACAATCTGCCCGCCATCGTTGATCGCTGTGGCGATATCCAACAGACTAAACGGAGAGGGCGAAGGGTTGCCAGGAGGGAGAAAAGTATTTAGGTCGGTCATCACGCCATTTTGCCAGAGGAATCCACCTGTGTCCTCAAAACAGATGCAAGAAGCGAAGTCAATTTTGCCCAGATTACCCACGATCTGGCCTTTGTTATTGATGCCGTTGGCCAAGCTAACAATGTCTGAACCGGGGGGCACGGTCCCAAGGTCGGTAAGGTTGCCGTTCTGCCACAGGAAAGCATGCAGCAGGGGCACACCGAAGTCAGGGTCGAGTGCATCTATATCGGAGAACCCCACCACCTGGCTACGGCTATTGATACCGGTTGCCTGGCTCAACAAGCCCCCGAGCAGACCTATGTCGCGCATCGTGCCATGGTCCCAAATGACCGCGTGGAAGTCCAAGATGCCATAGAACGTATCTATTGTCGGCACATCCGCAACGCCGACTGGCACGCCAGCAGAATTCAGTGCTAAAGCATAAGAATTGGAGCCGCCGATGGCATTTGGTCCTAACTGACTGATCTGGCCGTTTTTCCAAATCACGCCCCGATATTCCAAACCGTTCGCGAGATTAGCAGTACCAGCGATCTCTCCCGAAACTGTAATCGCCGAGCCGAACGTGTAAGAACCACCTAGGCCCGGCAGGACGGTCAACTGACCGTGGCGCAATAATTCAACATGTGCATCATCGAAGTCGGCGTCGAGGGGATCCAAGACAACGTCGCTGGAATTATTAATAAACACCCATTGGCCAAATCCTAGGGAGCCGAGGTCAGTCATAACTCCATTCCGCCAGAGGAACGCGTGCCATCCCAGCTCATTGGGAACTTCGGAAAAGCCGACAACTTCACCTTGATTGTTAATACTCGTCGCGATGCTAGTCCCGTATGAATTATTGCTTCCGCCAATGACGCCAAGGTCTGTTATCGTGTATCGTGTTTGTCCAAATGTATTTACAGGTGGCGCTCCCCAAGCGACGAACATAAAAATGGCAACGAGAAGCAGTAACGGTTTGCGGTCGAGCATGGTACCCCCGGATTATGGTTAACTTGTTTTCAATATACTGCTTTTAACAGCGTACCCCTTAAGTTTCTGTACTTCAAGCTAGAATTCCTATCTGTTACTACTTTTGACCGCTGCACATTCTTGTCGGGGCCTACGTCCCGCCTCCAAATACAATTCTGAGTTGGCCATCGTTAGCAGGCTGACAGTCACTGTCGCTTACTCCAACAGACCAAATTTAGCGAATTCTGAACTGGCCCCCGCTTCGCCCTAAACGCTCTGGCCTTCGGACTCCGCGGGGCTTCATTCTGGGAAATTTCCACGACAAAATAAGAACAGAAACAAAATGGAAAACAAAAAACAAAATCAAGAACAAGAAAAGGGGACATTTCTAAAAAGCCTTGGCACGGCGTGACTCGACAGTTGACCATCTGCTGTGATTCCACTATATTGACGTTGGACCTTACGATGCCAAATATTCTGGTAGACATAGCCGATTCCGCTGCTGCGCTCGCCAAAGGCTTCTCCATCACCCTTCGGACGATGTTCAAGCGCACTGTCACGGAAAACTATCCCGACGAGCCAGTCCATTTTGAGGACCGCTATCGGGGTATCCACGTCCTGCGCCGGGATGAAAACGGGTTGGAGAAATGCGTGGCGTGTTTTCTTTGCGCGGCGGCCTGTCCGTCGAATTGCATTTATATCGAGGCCGCTGAAAATACGGCCGACAAGCGCATCAGCGCCGCCGAGCGCTACGCCAAGGTTTACAATATCGATTACAACCGCTGTATATTTTGCGGCTATTGCGTGGAAGCCTGCCCGTGCGACGCCATCACGCACGGACAGGGATTTGAAATCGCCGCTTACAACACCAACGAGCTGGTGTGGCGCAAGGAACAGCTTCTGGATAAGACCCCCGCTTCCACCGCCACCAAGTAATCCATCCGCGTATTTTCACACCCTCATTCTCGCGCTCGCCTTAGAACGCGAAATACCCATTCGGAGCGCTCGCCCCGTTGGGGGGCGTTGTAGCTTCTATCCCCACGTAGACGTTGCGGCCGAAGAAGAACGGCAGCCCGAAGTCAAAGTTATCATTCGCCGGAGCCGTGCCGCTGTCCCCGCCTACGTTGTTGAACGCCGCGAAGCTTGAATTGGCGCCAAACAACGAAAGGGCGTTGGCGATGGAAATAGAAACCGTTCCCGAGCCAACCCCACCGAAGCCCGTGACCCCGATATTTGCGAAATTCACGGTTGAGCCTGGACAGTAGAGGAAGATATTGGTGGTGCCGATAGTGCAATCGCTTATTCCGAGGGTGGCCGCGTCCAGAACATAAAGAGCCTGGGAACCGCTGTCGAGATACCCGGGGGTATTGGCCGAACTGTAAGTGACCCCATTGAACAGAATACTCGCGAAGTTGCCGCTTGGATCCAGGGCGTAAAGCTGCGAAGCGCCCAGGTTATTAGATAAACATCCGGGCGGCGATCCCGGGCAGGTTTGAGTGCCGATCCCGAAAACCAGTGTCCCTGCGACCGGTGGTGAGCCCGCCGCAGGTATGGACGGTAGCTGGAGCACCACTCCGTTGGTATCCGCGGAGTTGAAAGCTGAAACAGGATTCCATGCCTGAGCCGACAATGGAACTCCGGTAAGCGCGCAAGAGCTGCCAGTGCTGGTACAAAGTATGTAATTTGGATTTTGCGCGGGCGATGTAGTGCAGCCCGAACCACAATCCTGGGCAAAATTGCCAATTCCCAGGATGCCGTTGGCCCCAAGTGCGGCGACCGAGTTATCGCTGGGCCCACCATTCGCGGAGCACGGGGTCGCGATGGCCGTATTCCCATTAAGGACTTGAAGGGGGGCGCCTGCGCCCGCGGCTATCACTTGAATGGGGATGCCCGTACCCGCGGCCGCTCCCGGCAATTGTGTTGCTGTCTCTCCGCCAATCTGTACGGTGGCCATCTCCATGGGTCCCCAATTGTAAGACAAGTCACCATACTGCACGCATTCGTATAGCACATTACCGCTGCTATCCGTAATCGGGGGCAGCGAAACATTGCCCAGTTGATTGGAAAGGATGCGAAGTCCCTCGGAACCGGTATCCACCAGAACGTTGGGGATGGTGGTGCAGGTGGAGCTTCCGGGAGTACAAACGGTGACCGTGGTAAAGATTCCGTTATAGTACGAAGTCGTGGTCGCGGTCGGAGGTCCCAGATTTCCATTGGGCCCAAAGTTGACATTCACGGCCACCGCATTGTTAGTGAACCCGGCCCCGCTCAAGGTGATGGTTTGCGTTGTGCCAGCCACTCCGTTGCTGTTATCGGTGATGATGAGGGTTCCGGGGAGAGCGCCGACCACCGTGGGTGTGAATGTTACATTGATGGTGCAGGTCGAATTCCCGCTTAAGCTGCCGTCACAATTATCGGTCTCGGTATAGCCCGCACTCGCCACAATGCTGGTGATGGTAAGCGATGTCGCTCCCGTGTTGTTAAGCGTTATGGCCTGCGTGGCGCTCGGAGTTCCCACCATAACTTGTGTTGCAAAATTGAGACTGGAAGTTGAGAGAGAAACCGTCGAGGCCGAGGAGGTCCCGCTCAAGCTTACCGTCTGCGGGCTGTTGCTGGCGCTGTCGGTAACAGTCAGTGTGCCGGTGCGCGTGCCGGATGCCGTGGGGGTAAATATGATGTTGATCGAGCAACTCACGCCCGGGGCCAGGGTGCTGCTGCAATTATTCGTCTGGGCAAAATCTCCGGTGGTTACGATTCCGGATAAACCAAGAGTCGCAGTTCCAGTGCTATTCACGGTCACTGTTTGAGCTGCGCTCGGAGTGCCCACGGTCTGGCTGGTGAAAGTGAGGCTCGCTGTAGAGAGCGAGACTGCTGGTGTGGCTACAGTAGTGGCAGCGCTGCTCCCTCCGCCACACCCGGAGATGAAGATCGAGGATGATATGATCAAGAGAATTCCAAATGTAATTGCGATGGAATTAGACCTTGGAGTCATTGCACCACCTCAGGCGAGACATCGCTGGGAAGAAGACTGGGGACGTAGGCGTGCCCACTCCAAGACCTCATGTGGCCGGAACTTACGAATTCAAAATCTTTCGTTTTTACGATCAACCCGCGCATGTGCCGGACCTGGGTTTGGCTGGGCGAAGCCGTGTGAAGGTTGGGTGCGTAGTTGCCCAACAACTGTTGCATGTCGGGTATGGAAGGCCCTTGCCAACTAACTCCAAACACGAGACCTTTCGGCGAAACAAATTCCCGGACTACGGCTCCGTTCGCGATTGTCAACTCGTGAACTTTATAGGCTTGCATAACCTGGACCCGATCCTCGCTTTTCATCTGTTTTTGATCCAGGCTCACCGACGATTCATATTGACCGAGAGTTGCCGCAGCCGGAATGCATCCCATCACCATGATCAACAGGACTTTAAGAGTGCTCTTCATTCGCTGTCACCCCTTTTCTCCATTGGATAAATTGCGCATTCAACATCCTGAAACACATTTCTCCATTAAAAGTTCTCCGCAATTGCCAAAATAGTTCCAAAATTCCGTCGCCTAATTTGCACGCTTGAATCCACCATGTCGCATATAAAAAATCGAGGATCGCTCCGGCAGCAATGCGGCTGAGCAATGGAACCTCGCTTGGAGCCTACAAAAGATCAGGCCCATGTGGTTCTGTTTACTCTTGATGATGGTTGAGAGAATTGGAGTTGTATGAACGCGAGAAGTTTAACGACTAACAATTAAAGAATCTGAAATTTGAGCGGTTCAAAGACATCGGCAACTGAACTTGCGCTGAGCTGGGTGGGGAGATTGCCGATTGCTGATTGCCGATTGTCGATAGAAGACTCGAATTTGAGTATCTGATCCTTTATATCGGCCCGCCGCGGAGGGTCAATCGAAAATCGCAAATTATTCTTCTCTGAGCGCCATCATGGGTTCCACTTTCGTGGCCCGGCGTGCGGGAATATAACTGGCGGCCAGCGCCACAACAGAAAGCCCAATAGGGACCACGCCAAACGTCGCGAGGTCAGTCGGTCCCACGCCGTAAAGCATGGAAATCATCACGCGCGTCAAGGCCAACCCTCCCAAGATGCCGGCGCCCACGCCGATCAAGCTGAGTCCGACCCCTTGGCCGACTACCATGCGCAGCACGTCGCCGCGCTCCGCGCCAAGCGCCATGCGAATGCCAATTTCGCGTGTGCGCTGCGTCACCGAATAGGACATCAGACCGTAAATCCCCACCGCCGCCAGCAGCAAGCCGATGCCGGCAAAAATTCCCAAAAGCACCATTTGGAATTGAGTGGAATCCGCGGCGCTCGACATCTGTTCATCCATGGTGCTGATCTGATAGACGGGTGCATCGCTGTTGATTTCCTGGACGGTCTGCCGGATGACTGCGGCGAGGCGCGATGGGTCGCCGGCGGTTCTCACGGCCAGCGCGGTGCGTCCAAAAATTATTGGACCCAGGGAGATAGGGATTTGCGCGTATGGATAATAGGCCGTGGGCGGTTCCTCAATGGCCAGATACTGCCGCACATCGCCCACCACGCCTACAATTGTGCACGTCATGGACACGTTGGGATAGCCCGGGCGAATTTGTCTGCCGATGGGATCCTCATGCGGCCAGTGAAGCTTGGCCATCGCCTGGCTGATGATCACCACGCCGGCCCCGCCCTCGGAATCCTGCTCATTAAAGTCGCGCCCGCGGAGTAGGGGAATGTCCATCGTCTTAAAGTAGCCGGGCGTCGCCATCCGCCAGCGGGCCACCGGCTCTCTTCCCGGTTCAACGGCCGGCCGGCCTTCGATGCTGAAATATAGCGACGGATCAACACCGCTTAGCGGCATATCGCGGGTAAGCGCGGCAGAACTCACTCCCGGTAACGCAGAAATGCGAGTTACTATTTCACGCCGAAAAGCTGCCATCTGGTCGCTCGAAAACTTTGCCGACGGAACCGAGATTTGCACTGTGAGCAGATGCCGGGGGTCGAAACCGGGATTGACCTGGCGCAAACTTATGAAGCTTCGCATCAACAGCCCCGCTCCCAGCATCAGCATCACGGCCAACGCGATTTCAGCGATCACCAGAGCGCTGCGCACCCGGCTGGGACCCGCGCTGCCGCCCGAAGATCGGCCCGATTGCTTCAGCGTTTCGTTCAATTCGATCTTGGAAGCTTGAAGCGCGGGAACGGTGCCAAAAATCAATCCGGTCAGCATGGTCGTTAAAATGGTAAAGAACAATACTTGTGAGTCAAGTCCAATCGCGCCCGCCCTGGGAATACTTGCGGCCGGCGCGAGGCTTACAAGCATGGGCACGGCTCGATCGACGATCAATAAACCCAACCCGCCGCCCAGGATCGCGAGCAGCGTGCTCTCCGTCAACAACTGCCGCGCCAGGCGGACTCGGCTGGCTCCCAGCGCGGCGCGTAATGCGATTTCGCGTTTCCGCACCGAAGCGCGCGCCAGCAGCAGATTAGCAACATTCACGCAGGCGATGAGCAATACCAGGGCAACCGCAGCCAGCAAGATCAAAAGCACGGGCCGGATATTGCCCACAATATCGTCCACCAGCGAAAAGAGCTGCAAGCCCAGTCCGGCATCGGAATGCGGATACTGCTGGCCGACTTGATGGGCGAAATTGTCGATCTCCGTTTGTGCCTGCATCAGTGAGACGTGGGGCCGCAGCCGTGCAAGGGCGAAGAGCCAGTGAATGCCACGACGGTGCCATTTACCTCGGCGGGATTCAGTTGCAGGGGCGCCCACAATTGACCGCTTTCTTGCGGCAATTGAAACCCACGCGGCATCACCCCAATGACCGTGTAGCTTTCTCCGTCCAGGGTGATTGGTTTTCCCAAGACGCTTGGATCCCCACCCATGCGCCGCTGCCAGAATCCAAAGCTCAGCACTACAACGCGATTTCCGCCCGGCCGGTCTTCTTCGTCCAGAAACGTGCGCCCCAGGGTGGGATTCACGCCGAGCAAGGGAAACATGCTCGCCGATACGTTGGCGCCGATGATGCGCTCCGGTTTTTCGCGTCCGCTCATCGTGAAGGCGGCGGGCCGGGACGCTGCGAATTCATCAAAGACTTTCACCTGGTCACGCCAGGCCAGGAAGTATGAAGTTGAAAACGCGTTATACCCTCCGTCGGCTGTCTTTTCGTATACAGAGATCAGACGATCGGCTCCCGGGTAGGGCAGCGGCGCCAGCAAGACAGCATTCACCACGCTGAAGATGGCGGTATTCGCCCCAATCCCCAGCGCCAGAGTCAAAACTGCAACAAATGAAAATGCGGGATTTCGGGCGAGCATTCGAAGGCCGTATTGCGCGTCCTGGAGTAGGGTTGTCATCAGATCATTCCTGCTCTGGGCGAATTGACGATTGATGATTGACGATTGCCGATTGAAGGCACAAATTAAAAGTTAAGAGTCTTTCAATCAAAAATCGTCAATCGACAATCGTCAATCATTCATACCTTAGCGCCACCATTGGATCCACCTTCGTAGCGCGCCGGGCGGGAATACAGCACGCGGCGAGGGCTACGATCATCAACAACGAAGAGACGGCGAAAAAAGTCAGGGGGTCTTGGGAGCTTACGCCGTAGAGCAGGGAATAGCTTTTCATGAGGCGGGTCAATCCAAGTGCCGCCACCAGTCCGAGGCCCACACCCAGGAGCGCCATGCGCGCGCCTTGCGCAATCACCAGGCGCAATACTTCCGATCTTTGGGCCCCCAGCGCCATGCGCACACCAATCTCATGCGTTCTCTGTCCCACCAGGTAGGAATTCACTCCATAGATACCCACGCTCGCCAGTAGCATGGCCAGGCCCGCAAAAGTTCCCAGCAGAATCATGGAGAATCGCCGGCTGGCAAGCGAGTCCGAAATAATTTCGTCCATGGGCTCGATTTCGTAGACCACCTGTTCGCCGTTCATTTCGCGAATGGTGCTTCGGATGGAGTCAACCGCGCCGAGCGGAGCGCCTGCCGTGCGCACCACAAGGCCAACGCCCCCGGCCGCCCGTGGCATCATTTCATCGGGGAACTGCCTGAAGCAAAGGTAGAACTGGGAGCGCAGGGTATTCGCATCATCTGTGTCCAGTCCCCATTGCTTCACATGGCCCACAACACCGATGATTTCCGCCTTCATGTCATCGATATTCAGGCGTTGGCCAATGGGGTTTTGGTTGGGGAAATATTTGTTGGCCAACATATCATCCACTACAACGACCATCGGAGAGTGTTCGTCATCCTGGGCCGTGAAAAAGCGGCCGCGCCGGAGCGGAATGCGCATGACCTTCAAATAATCCGGCTCCACAATGTAATCGAGCCCCGAAGGCATTTCGCTTTGGGCTTTCGGCTTTGGCTGCCCATCCACCCAGAAAGTTTGATCATCCTCGCTCGACAATGGGAACGAGCCCCAGGAGATCGACGCGGTCTCCACTCCCGGGGTGGACTCAAGTTGATGATCGAGTTGGCGAAGATGCGCGCGCACTGCGGCAGGGCTGGCTGATCTAAGGGCGGGTGGAAAGCCGACGGCGAAAGTGAGCACGTTCCTGCCGTCGAAGCCCGGTTCCACTTTCCACAAGCTGGCCATAGTACGTATCATGAGTCCTGCGCCGACCAGCAATACCAGTGCCAGCGCCATTTCAGCCACCACCAAGGCTGCGTGCACGCGATGGCGCGCGCCTATAGTTCCGCGTCCGCCTTCCTTGAGCGCCGGGTGCAGGTCCGGCGTCGCGGTCTTGAGCGCCGGCACCAGGCCGAAGAGAATGCCTACCAGCAAGGAGGCAACGGCTGCGAACACCAGAACTCTGCCATCGAGGCCGATCTCGTCGGCGCGCGGGAGAGCGCTCGGAAGTAATCCGAGTGCTCCTTGGGTGCCCCACGCTGCCAAGAGTACTCCGAGTGCGCCTCCTGCAACTGCCAACAAGGTGCTCTCGGTCAGAAGTTGCCGCACCACCCGGCCCCGTCCTGCGCCCAGCGCTGCGCGTATGGCGAATTCACGCGCCCGGCCGGTGGAGCGCGCCAGAAGGAGGTTTGCAACATTCACGCAGGCGATCAGGAGCACAAAGCCCACCGCGCCCAACAGCAACAAAAGGTACGGCCGCACGCCCCCCACCATGCTTTGCTTCATGGGCAATACGTTAGCGGTGGTGCCCCGATTGGCGTCTGGATAGGCCGCGGCCAGATTCGCCGCAATGCTCTGCAAGTCAGCCCTGGCCTGCGCGAGGGTAACTCCGGGCTTCATGCGGCCGATCCCATGCAGTCCCAGGGCGGCCATACGATTATGCAAAGCAGGATTGCGCCACACACGAATGGGCGCATAGATGTCGCCGTATTCAAAGCTCCCTGTTCGCAGACTGATGCTGGAGGGCATCACACCGACAATGGTGTACCCCTGGTCGCCGAGCGTGATCATTTTCCCCAGCACGTCCTTTGCCCGGCCGAATCTGCTCTTCCACAGGCTTGCGCTGATCAGCGCCACCGGGGCGGCGCCAAATTGATCATCCTGAGGAGTCAGATCGCGCCCCACGATTGGCTTGACACCCAGCGTCTGAAAAAAACTGGCCGACACAAAGTCGCCCTTCAATCGTTCGGCCTCGCCCATGCCCGTCAGGATGAAAGTTGCGGTGCGGCTGATGGCGATGGAGGAAAACGTGTGGTTTTGGTTCTGCCAGTCCACGAAATTCAAATATGGGATGGCGCCGGTTTCAAAATTTGGCTTGGTCTCGTGCAGCGTCACCAACTGGTCGGGCTCCGGGAAGGGAAGCGGATTCAGGAGCACGCCGTTCACCACTGAAAACAACGCCGTGTTCGCGCCGATGCCAAGCGCAAGGGTGAGTACTGCAACTATGGAGAATCCGGGATTCCGCGCCAGCATCCGCACTCCATAGCGAAGGTCTTGAAGAAAATCGTGCATGGGGTTCAGTCCTCAGCACAGTCCGAGCAAATCCGCTTCCACTCTCGCGGAAGCAAACCTTTAGAAATCAGCCTGATAGGGATGGTGGCTGAATTATAATTCCTGGAACTGCCCGTTCTTGGGACGGTGATGTTCGATTTTGGATGAGTCCGGCCAAGCGTTGGCTTTTCGTTGGGTATGTCAGGTTAGGGCCGGGCGATGGAATTCCCATGTACCCCTTTCGATTCCGTTGTTGGCTCGAGAGGCAGCAAGAATGCGATAGAGTGCGAGCCATTAGCCCAAAACGACTTCCGCGTTTTCAACCAATGAGGGCGCAGTTTTTTGCCGCCTGAGTCTAACAATTGATTCTGCTGCATCCAGTGCCGCGTCAGGGCGAGCTAATGCGCGAGCGTGTCGGCGCAAGGAAACCAATTCGCTTTGGTCGGCGAGGATGCGGGCAATTGTGGGCGACAGATCCTCGACATATCTAATCCAATACCCCACTTCCCATCCTTCTATTAGTTCGCAGTTGCGGCGCTCCTCGCCCGGAAGCGGATCCAGGGCCAACAACGGAAGGCCTGAATTAATGGCTTCCATCATGGTCGTCCCTCCCGGCTTGCCCACCAGGATATCGGCTGCCGCCATCCACTCATGAATATTATCAACCCACCCGAGAACCCGGTAGTTTGAATGGCCGGCGCATCGAGGGATGAGTTCATGTTCCAATTTCTTGTTGTTGCCGGCAATGAAGACTACCTGGACGGCCTGATCTAATTTTTGGAGCTCACCCAGAATCCGGCGGGGCTTTCCATACCCCGCGCCACCAAACTCCACTACGACTAACGGCACATGAGCCGCGACTCGGAGGCGCTCTCGGGCTTCGGCTTTACTTGAGAAGGATCCGAAGCGCGGATCAATAGGAACACCACAAGCAAGAATTTTGCCTTCGGCCACTTCGAGGTCCCGCAATCGCGCGGCTGCTTCGCCCGGACCAACCGTATAGAGGTCAACTTCCGGTTGAGTCCATGCTCGATCGATGTCCACTCCGGGAGGCGATGCGACCAGGCGAAATTGATTTTTCGTCGACCTCTTGGCCATCGCCGCCAACTCGCAGACCCCTGCTTCGGTGACGATAACAGTGTCTGCCTGAAATGCGGACAGAAATTCTGAAAGGGGACGTGCCGCCTTGCGATAAAGCCATCCTGGCCCGGTCGAATCCTTCGTGTGCTGCATGTTTTCGATCCAGCCCCAAAGGGAGGGCCAGTACTTAAGCGGGATTTCATAGGAGTTATAGTAGGTGCAGAACCATCGCGGAAGGACGTCGAGGACATTGACGACCTCGATGGCCAGGTCAGGTTGAATCCCAAGCATCGCACGTTTGAGGGCGTCGGCGATCCTCTGATGGGCCGCCCCGTGAGGGACCGTCAGAATAAGAATGCGTCCGGCGCCTGGGATTTCACTCTCACTGCGCTTTTCAAGCGGAGGCAACCCATCAATTTCAGGGAGGCTGTTTTCAACCAGGATTTTCGACATGGCTACTCTCGCTTTTCCGGTCTCGCCGCGACCGTTAACCAGAGTTGTCTTTCAGAGTCAATTCAAATTGCTCAATGCGAGAAGACCTTGCCTAACCGGCGGATCAAGACTTCCAGTCCGCAGCAACTGAAATGGCACAATCGTGGACCAGACAACCACTTTGCCTCTTGCAACCCGGCGCAAAGTGCGTCCTTGATTGCGCCTGGTCTCGTCCAATAATTCCGGCCAATGCCCGGGTAACCTCCCTGGGGCGGTTAGCGTCTATGGGATTTGGAGATGTAAACAGTTACAGGTTTTTACCCTTGATGCAAAAACTGCACCTAGTGCTATTTTACACGGAGCTACTTTGAAATCAAGACCTCCTGCAAATGTTTCCGAAATAATTCGTCCCCAGCTCCTGGAAGCCATTAATAGGGTTTGCAGCCGTTGGGGGATTTTTGTGTTGGGTGAACTTCTAATCTCGCCGCGACGATTCAGCGAATTGAAGCGGCGCCTGCCGTTCGTTCCCGCGAGGTCGCTGGTCGGGGTCCTCAAGAAGCTTGAGAAGGAGGGACTTGTGGACCGCCGGGTCGATGATTCGCGGCCACCGGGCGTTACCTATTCCGCCAGAAACGACGATCCTGTCCTAACCGAGATCAATAAACTTTTGGCTCGGTGGGGAAGCCAGGGCCATTCGAAGTCTCACAACGGCGCTCATTAGTTTTGAATTTCAGAATTCTCTTCGTCATGCCCAGCGCATGTTGAACTCTGCCTCACTCCGGCGGGCAATCGAAGTACCGCGCGCCAGCTTCGGGAAAGCAACGATAAAGAATTCTGCTTCTCGTTCTATTTGATCCTTTCTATTCGCTTGCCACTTGCCACTCACCACTTTCCACTGTTCTAGTAGTAGAATGCCCGCTGGAGGAACGCATGTTCACTGCCACTGCCAACCTGATTCTACCCAGCACCACCACCGGATCTTTTCCGCGCCCGCGCTGGTATGACGCCAGCATGTGGGGCCGGCGGTTCGACACTTGCATGCTTGACGTCCGCTTCCGCGAAAAGTTTCAGGACGCCATGGCGGTGATGATCAGTGACCAGGAGCGCGCCGGGCTCGACATCCTGACTCACGGCGATTTACACGTGGATGAAGACCTCGCCGGCCGCGCCTGGCATCATTATCCGCTCCAACGCTGGGCCGGATTTGAAGGGGACTATCTCCAGCCCGAGGAGACCACCGCCCCCTGGCTCCACTATCCGCCCGGCACCCTGCTGAATGAGATTTACACGGGCTGGCGTTGGCCGCACGTGGTGGACAAAATCGAGCACCGCCCGCTCGACTATCCAAAAGTTTGGCGCATCGCGCAGTCCAAAACGCGCAAGCCCATCAAATTCGGAACCTGCTGCTCGCAGGTAATGGCGCTTTTCCTCGACATTCACACTCCCAAGTACAAGGATAAGCGCGAAGTGATCTGGGATATGGCCGTGGCGATGAATAAAGAACTTAGACTGCTGCGCGATGCCGGCTGCCGATGTATTCAGATTGAAGAGCCCACTTTTCACTTCAACGCCAATGCCTTCGGCAAGGATCACAGCGAAGTGAAATTTATGGTGGATGCTTACAACCGCGAGGTGGAAGGCCTTGACGACGTGGAAATCTGGATTCACACCTGCTGGGGCAATCCCAATATGCAGCGAGTGATTGAGGACACGAGCTACGCCAACTCCATTGAGATTTATCTGGAGCGCTGCCGCGGCGATGTTTGGACCTTGGAGATGAAGGACCGCAACCAGAAAGATATTGAGCTATTTGAGCCCTTTAAGCGCGACTTGAAGAAAAAGATTTGCATCGGCGCCGTCAGCCATCGCCAATTGCAAGCCGATACGCCTCAAGACGTCGCGGGGGAAATCCGCAAAGCACTGAAATATATTCCGCCTGAGAAATTGATTATCTCCAGCGACTGCGGCTTTGGCCGCCAGGGGGCGAATCGCGAAATCGCCTTCTATAAGGCCAGCGCCATCGCCCAAGGCTGCAACATCGTTCGCGGCGAACTGGGCCTGCCTGCAACCTACGCACCCGCTGCCGATCCCATGCTTCAAACCGATGTGATCCCCGGGCGCGATACCAAGCGCGACTAATGAGGTTCATCGCAAACCCGGCGGGCTTGCGGTGTGTCGGGTGGGCCGTTATGATTACGTAAATTGAGGCGCAATCATGTACCGCGGTTTTCAATTAAGTGATTTAACTCATCCATGGTATTGGATCAGTGCCGGGATATATTTCATAATTGCAGCTAAATTTTTAAATTATTACCGGTGGGGAAGCCGCCCGTACTCAAGACTTCACCAGATGACCCCGGGCCTTCGGCCCGCTTTTTTCATCCTGGGAGTGTTTTCGCTTGCCTTTGGTGTCTTCATGCGAGTGGTGCAAACTTCGTATCCGGTTCATGCGACGTATTCAGAGGCCATGGTAGGCGCGGGTGTAATTGCTTTTGTCCTCGGGTATGTGGATTTGACCGTGTTTAACCGCGGCATCGCCGCGGAACCCCGCACACCAGACCTGCCCACCCAACCCCATCAGGGTCATATTCAGGTAGAGCCTCATCCCGACGCATTTTACGTGGATCGCACAACCGCGCACGATCCGCACAAAGTCAAATCCGCGCTCTCGCTTGGCGACTTTTATTGCCGGGAAGGGAAGTTCGACGAGGCCATCGAAGCCTACCAGGAGGGCCTTAAGTCAGACCCTGTGAACACCGAACTCCACTCCCGCATTGAAAAAGCAATGAAACGGTAGCCGGCAGTCATTCAAGAATTAACCCAAATGATTACGGGGATGAGGTCCCAGTTTGTGTCATGCGGCAAATCCACTAGAAATCTTAGTCGAGGTGGCACTGCTGGCTGTAGCCAGGAAGGGTAATGGGGCAAAGGGCGACAGATTTGCGCGTAAAGATATGGATGTCCCGAGCGAATCGGGAAAAGCTCCACCACCCCTATGATGTACACCCAAGGGCAAACCCCAGCGCCGCGCAAATCTCTTCCAACCGGCCCGCGCTGAGCATGGCCACGCGCCGACCCAATCGGGCTTTGGAAACCGTGACCAGATTATGCAAATTCACGGCGCATGAGCGTTTCATCCCGTCTGCCTCAGTTAAAAGCACCTCGGACGGCACGCCTCGGATGGTGCTGGTGATGGGGGCCACGGTAACCGCGGACAAATATCCGATGGCGCTTTCGCGGGTGAGGACCACCACCGGCCTTTGTTTATCAGGGCGGGGAAACCGGACCAAGCGGACATCACCGCGCGCTATCACTCCGGCCACCGTGCCACCTTCTCCCAGGACGCTATCTCGCCTCTATTTTCCGGCCTCTTCTGGTAGCCCTGTCGGTCGCGAGCCTCGATTTCGAGCCTTCGCAAACGTTTCAAATGCTCGCGAAGCGCCTCGCGAATGAGAGCCGAACGGTTCAGCCGCGCCTGTTTGGCCGCTACATTCGCAGCGCGAAGCAACTCGGGTTCAAGGACAACTTGGATGGTTTCCATACTGTGGAGTCTACTCCACAGTTAGGTCAACAGTCAATTGTATTGGACATTCGTGAGCGGGTCCCAGCAGCAGCGCAGAGTTTGCGCCCTTTGGACTACTTGGACCGGATGGAGTAGCGCACCAGTACGCCTTCCACAAACAGCGCGTCGATTGTGTTATCGCCCTGTTCGTAAATGGAATTGCTCACATCGAGTGACCCTTCTTTGCCTCGATGTACTTCCACGGGATGGCCGAGCATGGCGTCCACATCATCCTGAAGCATCCCTTTGTGCAAACCAGCCGGGCCGGGGGGCGGCGTGGGCGTTGGCTGCGAATTCGAGGCGGCGGGCAGGGAAAAGTCGACGTACTTGGCGAGCGCTCCCATCACGGCGTCGGGAGTGAGCAATTCGAGTTGCACGCCTTTTGGATATCGAATGTTAAAACGCGAGCCTGAATGTTGGGCGAGCTCATAGATTCGCTGCGCTCGTTCTTCCTGCGCCACCCCGGCCGCGGCCTGAAGGCGCGCATCCTCGCGCTCGCGGCGATGGCGAAGGTCATCTAACTCCTCTTGCATATCGTGTTTCTTGTCCCGATCAGGCTCGTTTTTTATATTGCGTTCCAGCTCCTTCTCCCGGTCCGATTTCGGAGAGGGTGGAGGGGAGGGAACTGACGCCGGTTCGTCTCCTGAGGTGCCGTATCCGCCGCCCGCCAAATGAAACTCCACCAGCTTGTCTTTCACTTTCACCTTGGTGACGGGCGCGCTGTCGCCGGAGTGAAGTGAAACGCCATAGCGCTTCACGCGTTGCGAATAGTCGTTGTAGTTCACGTCGGGTTGGCGCTCGGGATAGACGTCCACGCCGTCTTTGTTGGCCGGCATATCCATCTTCACGGTGAAGGTCCGGCCCTCGAAGAATTTGGCCAGGGCATCCTCAGATTGCGCGCGCAAAGGCGCTTGCGAAAGCAATCCCATCAAAAGACACGGTGCGAGTGCTCGACAAATCCGTTCGATCATCCTGTCCTCTCATCGCGACCGGCGGCGCGGTGGTCGACGCGCTTGGCCAGAAGCTGGATAAATCTGAAATTTCAAAGTTGTGTACTTCCAGAAGGAATCTTGATGCATAACCTCGGGAAGTCGTGTGACGGCATTATGCACGAAGATCACTCAAGATTCAAAATGCATTGGCCAACTTCAATTTCAGGAGGCAGGCGCCACGGTGTACGCCTGAACCTGCAATAGGGGCAGGGAATCGTCTGGTCTTTGTTTGCCGTGTTTGCCTCGCGTGTTTGCCTCGCCATTGCACTAATGCCGGGGGCGTGTTAGGGTGAGCGATCAAGGGCGGGGCAGATTTTTGGGACGCTGTAATGCCCTGTTCAAAAGATGGCGTTCGAGGGCGACTCCATGAAGCGCAGAGACTTTCTTGCTGGTTCCGCACTTGGTTTGGGCGCAGTCTGGTTGGGCGCAAAATCTTTCGGCCATCGTACCGCGGCCAAGCCCTTGGCTATTCCCGCCGGTGTTCGATTCAGTGCCTCGGACACCGTGACGCTCGGTAACACCGGAATCAAAACCAGCCGCCTGGCCATGGGTACAGGGACGGTGGGCTACGCGGGCCATTCGCACCAGACGGGGCTGGGCATGAAGGGCTTGCCGGACTTGCTTCAGAATGGATACGACCATGGGTTGCGCTTTTTCGATTTGGCGGACTCTTACGGCAGCCACCTTTATGCCGCCGAAGCGTTAAAGCACATCCCGCGCGAGAAAGTTACGTTGCTGACCAAGTCGGATACGCGCAACGCGGCGGGAATGAAGGCGGACATCGAGCGTTTCCGCAAAGAATTGAATACGGACTACCTGGACATCGTGCTGATGCATTGCATGACCGAAGGAGATTGGACCACGCGTTTTCGCCCCGTGATGGACGTGTTGGAGGAGGCGCGCGGAAAGGGAATTATCCGTGCTCACGGCTGCTCCTGCCACACCATTGAGGCATTGCGCGCGGCCGCCAAAGATCCTTGGGTGCAGGTGGACCTGGCGCGGGCGAATCCCATCGGATCGCATATGGATGCCGACCCCGAAACGGTGGTCTCCGTCCTCCGCGATATGCGGGCGGCGGGCAAGGCTGTGATTGGGATGAAAATTCTCGGCCAGGGCGATATGCGAACCCGGCAGGATGAAGCTTTGAAATATTCCCTATCGCTTGACTTGCTGCACGCCTTCACCATCGGAGCCGAGAGCCGGACCGAACAGGAAGACTTATTGCGCCGAATTTCCGCAGTTAACGCCTAATCCGGAAATTAAGGTTTGTTCGGGCTAGTAAAGAATCTATTCCGAAGCTCCGGAATGGCCGGACCTGCCCGAATTCCCGACTAATAACAATTCCCTGCGCTGAATAACCTTTTCTTCTCAAGCCCCCCCGTTCTTTGGCAGACTGCTAGTGCCAGGGGATTACGAGCCCTTTTGGGAGAAATGGAAGGCTTCTCGGCACCCGCACGGGTATTTGCCCATATTTACTACGTCTGATAAGTCATGTTATGTTAACTACTGTGAATGGCAGGACTGGCGCGGGTCTGGGGGGCCTACCTGGCGGCTGGCGCCTGTTTTGACCCTTCCCACGTGCCTTTCTCGGTTCCGTGAGTCCAGTCCCCGGAAAGCTTGTTTCCCTTCAGGCTTCCAGTCAGAACGTACTCGTCCTGGTCGCCTGCAATGTGGACTTCAAGGACTTTCTTGGTGTAAGTCGCGTCGGATAGTTCCGATGACCCAATGGGTGAGGTAACGGATCCGGTGACGGTGTCCTTTTCTTGTTCGAGGGTTAAGGTGAACTGCATGTCTCCACGTGAACCGCCGTGTGACATGCATTCCCAGGTTCCCGTGAGAGGTCCGGGCTTGGGGTTTTTATTTTTGGCAGAGAGGAAGCTTGCCATGCTGAGGGTTAAAACAAATACGATGATCGAAACCAGGCGGCGTTTCATTCGTGTGCTCCTTTGAGGAATGCGTATTGCTTTTCTGTGATTGATCGTAACCATTTTTTCTCAAGCACGAGAATCGATTCTATAAATACGGCGGGGTAACTTCCAGCGAAATCTTGGGTGCAAACTCACGGGCGGATTCCCTATCTGCTTGCGGACGGATCAGTGGACCTCTCCAAATTGGCAACCCCGAGGTCAAGGTTTTGGATTGCAATAACTCGATAGTCGCCGAGTTTTTTCAAATCGTTGGTGAAAGCGGAGGCATTTCCCACCAGGACGATGATGTTGCGATCGGGATCCAGATAATGCCGGGTGGCGTCCAACACCTCTTCGGTTCGAAGGGTGCGAAGCTCTTCCGGAAACTGGTTCCAATAGTCGAGGGGCAAGTTGTAGATCATCAGATTCAAAACCTGTGTGGCGATCCCCTCGGGCGACTCCACGTCCAGGGCGAGATGGCCGGTCAAATAGCTTTGTGCGGTTTCAAGCTCCCCTTCGCTGATGGAGCGCCCCCGCAGGCGCTTCATTTCGTCAAGAGCCAACCGGAGGCTTTTGATCGTTTCGGAAGTCCGAGTAAATGTTTTGCTTTCCCAACTCCCCAGGGTCCGGTAGCAATCGATTTCGCTAGACGCGCTGTAAGTGAGGCCATGCTCGGTGCGCAGTGCCTTATAGAGGCGGTTGGTGGCCGGGCCGCCGAGAATCTGATTGGCCACCGTCAGCGCCACGTAGTCCGAGCTGCTCCGCGGAATCCCGCGGTTGCCAATGCGGATTTCGGTTTGCACGGCATCCGGTTTGTCGATAACCACAATTTGCCGCGAACCGGTCGCCGACGAAGAGCCGCCCTCAGGAATTCTGCCTGTCACGCGTCCCGCGGAGGACGACGTTCCCTCATTCTTCCAACTCGAGAAATAGTCTGACGCCCGGCGAAATGCGTCCTGAGCGCGAATGTCTCCAATCACAATCAAGATTGAGTTCTCAGGCCGGTAATTCCTGGAGTAAAAAGTTCGAATATCGGCGGCTGTAATTCTGCGGACGGACTCCTCCACCCCGTCCGGAGGGTGTCCATAGGGCGTACCGGCGAAGGCGAGGCGGTCAAAGACGGCGTCCGCTACGTAGGCGGGGTCATTCTTTGCCACAGAAAGTGCGGAGAGGGCCTGCTTGCGTTGGCGCTCGATTTCAGCGGCCAGGAAGGCGGGGTGCATGGACATTTCGGAGAGCAAATCGAAGGCAAGATCGGTTTGGTCGGTCATGACGCTCAAGGCGACATAGGAATTGTCCCAATCTGCTCCTGTGTCAATGGTTCCGCCCACTCGATCGATGGCATGCGCAATTTCCTGGGCTGTATGTGAGGCGGTCCCCTGGTTAAGCAGCGAGGCGACCAGTTGAGCGGTGCCTGACAACCCCATTGGGTCGGCCTCGGCTCCGGAGCGTATAACGAGGCGCAGGTTGATGATGGGGATGCCGGGGCGATCAATCACTGCCACTTGCATGCCGCTGGGGAGCACGTGAACGGCTGGCAGAGTCAGGTGAACCGCCGCGGGTGGAGGAACTGATGGGGGGAAGTCTGCGGCCAAAAGTGATGCCGCTCCCCAGAACAGCCCGGCGCACAAAAAGCGCGCTCCCGGTCCGATCCTAAACGCCATGCTGTCCTTTTACGTCCACGAGTTCCCTGCTTCATTTTCCCGATTTCGAAGGCTGATTCGACTGGGGGAAAACTTCCACGATGGTTACGTTTTCGGGCACGAAGTATTTTTTCGCTACTCGCTGCACGTCCTCGGGCGTAACGGCAAGAAAGCGTGTCCATTCGGTGTTGACAAGATCTGCGTCTTTGAGCACCACCGAATCGTATCCCAATTCATCACCGCGAGTCTTCACGGTTTCCCGGCTCACGATAAATTCCCGGAGGATTTGATTTTTCGCCTTGTCCAATTCCTGCGCAGGAACGGGCTCGTTCTTCAGGCGCTCTATTTCCGCGTCCATTTCCCGCTCGCCTTCCGCCGGAGTGCGTCCCTGGGTGAGGATGGCGAGGACGAAGAACAAATTGGGATCTTCCGTAAAATTTCCGGTACTTTGCGCATCCAGGGCGATCTGTTTTTCGTACACCAGCCGCTGATAGATGCGCGAGCTTTCGCCTTCGGAAAGTATCTTTGCTGCTAATCGAAGCGGATAAGCGTCCGGAGTGCCATCGGCGGGCATGTGATATCCTTCGACTAACGCGGGGAGTGCGACATCCAAATCCAGCTTGATCACGCGGCGGGCGGTTTGCATAGGCTCAGCGGGAATCTTGCGGTCGAGCGGCGCCCCGCCCGACGGGAGAGGCTCAAAATATCTATGAGCCAGCGTTTCCGCTTCGCTCGTCTGTAAGTCGCCGACGATCACAAGGGTGGCGTTGGAAGGCTGGTAATAGGTATCGTAGAAATGCTGGATGTCTTCGACGCTCGCGTGTTCAAGGTCATCCATGCTGCCGATGGTCTGGTGCCGGTAGGAATGCACGGTAAAAGCCGCTCGATAAAGCGTTTCAACCACTGAGCCGTAGGGCTGATTATCAAACCGGAGGCGCCTTTCCTCCTTCACCACTTCCCTTTCGGTTTTGAATGTCTGGTCGTTAATTTGGAGGTTTCGCATCCGGTCGGCCTCGAGCCAGAGCACCACCGGGAGATTGTTGCTGGGGACGGTTTCCCAGAAAACCGTGGTGTCCTCAGTCGTATAGGCGTTGTCTACCCCTCCGGACCGGACGATGTAATCGGAGAACCGCTCAGGGCCCAGATTTTTCGTCCCGTCAAACATCAAGTGCTCAAATAGATGAGCAAATCCGGTTTTCCCCGGCGGCTCATCCTTTGAACCTACGTGGTACCAAACTTGAACCCCAACCACCGGGGCGTCGTGCTCCTCCACGATCAAAACACGAAGCCCGTTGGAAAGAACAAAATTGCGGATGGCGCAGGGGGGAATTTGCACTGCGGCGTTCCCTGCCCCGTGGAATACGGTGAGAATTACTACGCAAAAGGCGGCCACACGCCAGTCGATTTTTCGAGAGTTTTCCAAATCGCTGAGCCCCGGTGCCGCCTGGTCAATCCAGAAGGCCAGGAAATAAAATTGTATCACACGCGTCGCCGTGGCAGCCTCTGGCGCACAAGGCCCGGGACGGTATCCGGGTTTGCATCCCTGGGAACGCGGGCGTCCCGCCCCTTCTTGCTTACCATTTGGTTGCGGGCGGGACGCCCGCGTTCCCAGGAAAATCAGGACACTTCCAGGCGCAGACACAGTTGGGTAAATGTCCGGCAGGAGAGCGATGTTCGTCAAGGTCGATTCACTTGAAGGATCAAGCAGGTAATATCGTCGTGCTGCCGCGTGGGGCCAACGAAGGCGTCCACTGATCTCATTAGATAGAGCAACGTGTCTGAAGCAGTACCCTGGGGAGGGGTCTTGAACAAATCAAGTACCCGCTTATCGTCGAATTCCTCTCCAACAGAATTCATTGCTTCCACAACCCCGTCGGTGAAAATCACCAGCAGGTCGCCGGGATTGAGTGTAACCGTGGCGGAGTTATAGCGCACATCGGCCATGATTCCAAAAGGCAAGCCTCCCGCCTCGAGCCGCTCGATTTGCCCGGACGCCCGGTGCAACAAAGGCAGGTTATGCCCTGCATTGATATAAGTGAGCGAACGAGACGCGGTATCAATTTCCGCGATAAACGCGGTGATAAAGCGTTGACCACCCACTCCATGCTGGCACGCATACAGGTTCAAACCTGCGATCAGGTTGGGCAATGAGGTCGGCTCCAGCGCCAACGTTCGCAAGCTGGCCTGGAATGTGGCCATCACCAGCGCCGCGGGGACGCCTTTGCCGGCCACATCCGCTACCGCTAAAACCAAATGGGGTGTTTCCGTCCCGGAGGAATTTACCGCCCGAAGGAATGCGTCATAGTAGTCACCGGCCACCGTATTGGCGGGCCGCGTGGCAAAAGCAATGTCAAAGCCAGTGACCTGGATTGGTTTTGCCGGCACCAGGTGGCGTTGAATCTCGCGGGCGATTTCAAGATCGCGCTTCATGGTGACGCGGTCCGCAAGTTCGAGGGCAAGAAGCACCACGAAGGATGACACCGCGAAAAGAAAAAATAGCTGGCCGCTCCATTCAAACTTGATTCCCCCGGCAAAGTTAAAATGGACGTCGAAAAACGCCAGCACACTGAACACGAGGGCGATCAGCAGGAAGACTCGCCGGGCCGGCGAAAGTTTTAAGATCATAGCCCAGAAGAAGGCACGCACCAACCTTAAGTACCGTCGGCTCTCATTCTCCCCTTGGAGCGCCTCCCATTCCACCTCGCGTGAATACATCGCGTAGCTGGCAAGAGCTTCCGTCTTGAACTGTCCCCAGAGATCCTGCAACTGCAAGCCCTCCGTCACACGTTGCCAGAAGGAATTGACTTCCTTCATCCTGTGATCGAGCCACGCTTCCAGCTTTTGAAAGAATCCGCCAGAGTCGTTAGTGGGGGAGGTTGGCATTGGGAGGCTATTATACGGCGGAACCTAATGTTCCAGTCAGCGGCTGTGGGCCGGATTACTGCCGGAACTTTTGCGCGATGGGATAACGCCGGCCAATCCCAAACGCTTTGGCCGTCACCTTGAGAGCGGGCGCGGCTTGCTGCCGCTTGTATTCCGCGCTGTTCACGCGGCGTATTGTTTGGCGCACCAAATCCAGGTCCACTTGATGCTTTTGCGCGATCTCTTCCGCGCCCAGGTTTTCCTCAATGTACGCTTTCAGGATCGAGTCCAGAACGTCATAGGGCGGGAGGGTATCCTGATCCGTCTGGTTGGGCCGCAATTCCGCCGAGGGAGGTTTCTCCAGGCTGGCGAGGGGAATGCGTTCGCCGGCGCGGTTCAGATACCGGGCCAGTTCGTAAACCATGGTCTTGGGAACGTCGGCGATGGCGGCGAGCCCGCCCGCCATATCACCGTAAAGCGTGCAATAACCCACCGCCAGTTCTGATTTGTTGCCCGTGCTTATAACCAGCGCCCCCAATTTATTCGAAAGCGCCATCAGAATATTGCCCCGCACCCGGGCTTGAATGTTTTCTTCGGTTACGTCGCGGGGCAAGCCCTCAAATGCTGGATCGAGTGCACTGAGATAGTGTTCAAATACGGAGGTCATGGAAATGACGCGAAAATCGATTCTGAGGTTACGGGCCAGCGCCTCCGCGTCACGAACGCTTCCAGGAGAAGAGTAAGGGCCGGGCATGCTCACGCCCAGCACATTTTCCGGCCCCAGGGCGTCAGAGGCCAGGGTGGCGACCAGCGAGGAATCGATTCCGCCGCTCAGGCCCACGATCACCTTTGCGAAACCGCACTTGAAAACGTAATCGCGCATCCCCAGAATGAGCGCCTGGCAGACTGCTTCGATTTCGGACGAGGGGGCGGGGTGGATATCCCCCGCGCCGCTCTCCGTGTCAAAGAGCACCAAATCCTCCTCAAACGACTTGGCCTGGGCGCATAGTTCGCCGCGCGCGTTAAAGGCCATGCTCGAGCCGTCAAACACAAGTTGATCGTTGCCGCCCACCTGGTTGACGTAGACCACGGGAAGGCGGTGGTGGGAGGCGAGGGTCTGGAGCATGTCATGGCGAAACTGAATTTTATCCGTGTTGAATGGTGATGAAGCGATGTTGATCAGAATTTTAGCGCCCGCTGCTACAGCTTCTTCCGCCGGGTCGCGCGTGTAAAGTTGCTTCTTCCAGAAATTCTTGTCATTCCAGATATCCTCGCAAATGGTCACCCCGAGTCTTTGGCCGCCCAGGCCGTAAAGCCCAACGTTGTTTCCAGGTTCAAAGTATCGGGACTCGTCGAATACATCGTAGAAGGCCAGCAGGATTTTTGAATAATCGAGCGCAATCCTTTTGCCGTGCAGGAGCGCTGCCGCATCCGACACCGGCTTGCCCTGTTGAGCGTTGGACCGGCGCACATATCCGACGATGGCGGGAATATCAGGGAGTAATGATGCGAGCCGATTCACCTCGGTTTCCGACCGTTCAATGAATTCGGGTTTCTCTACCAAATCACGAGGAGGATAGCCACAGAGAGCGAGTTCGTGGAACACCACTAAGTCGGCTTTGCGGTCCGCCGCACACGTGGCGAACTTCACTATGCGCTCGATATTTCCGGCGAAATCGCCCACCGTCGTGTTGATTTGCGCCAAGGCAATTTTCATTTCGCTTCCGCCGTCTCGATTATAGCCGACCCTTGGTTTTGTACCGTGGGTTTTCGAGCGACTAGAGTGGCGATCCCGCGTCCAATCCAGGTTTCCCGATAGTAAATAATTTTCCAATCTTCAAAAGCATTATACAATTCGGCGCGTTCCAGGAGATGATCAGGGTTGGCGGGACCAGTTCCAAATTGAAGCTGCTCGCGGGAAAACGTCTGATAAACCAGCAGTCCACTTGGTTTGAGAATATCCCGGATGAGTGGATAAAGCTTCGGGTCACGGTAGGAGGTGCAAACCACCGCGTCAAAAGTCAGCGGCGGCAGGGCGAAATGTTCAAGGTCAGCCTGTACCCAGCCGACGGTGGCTCCGTTTTTCCGCGCCAGTTCCCTGCCCTGCATTAACGCGGTCCGGCTGCGGTCCACCCCCACGGGATACAATCCGTGATGGGCAAGGAAAACGCAGTTGCGCCCTCCGCCGCAGGCGAGGTCAATGGCCCGGCCCGTCGTTGGGAGACAATGTGCAAACTGGGCGAGAATTCTGCTGGGATGGGTGGGCGCCGCCTGCTTGCTATATCGGTTGTCCCAGGAGTGAGTGGATGCTGTCACGTGAAAAACATTGTCCGGTGAAATCAATAGGTGGCACGCTGTTATTGCTCTTGACTGCTAAGGATTGAGGCGCGAGATGAATCGATTTGTATGCCGCCTTGCTACAGGATCGTCACGCGGATCATCTATCCTTGACGGTGGGCAATCCCGCTTCGGTCCACCCTCGCCACCCGCCGTCCATTGAAATCACATTGGTATAACCCATCTTCTGAAGGTTATCGGCCGCCAAGGCAGAACGGAATCCACCGCCGCAATAGATGATGATTTGCGCATTGGGGTCGGGAACTTGTTTTTCTATATCACGCTCGATCACGCCTTTGCTCAAATGGATCGCGCCGGGCAGGTGGCCGCGGGCCCATTCGCTCTCTTCCCGGCAGTCCACCAGGAGGAATTTTTCCCCGGCGTCAATTTTTCCCTTCACTGCTTTTACAGTGGTTTCTTTAACGCGTTTCTTTGAGTCCTCAACGAGCTTTAAGAATCCAGGTGCATGTTGCAAGTTTTTCCCTCCCGGACAATTGGAATGATTTTATCGATCCGAATCTGCGGTCCTCCGGGGATCTCGGTTTGCGCCTGGCCGTTGCCTCGAGGAGATTATCGCCGCGAATCTCGTTCCTCTTCCTTCACGATAAGATTCAGGATAACAGAAACCAGGCTGACGATGATTGAGCCGAGAAATGCCGGGACAAAGCCATCCACATAGAAACCGACGTGGAACCAGCGGACCGCGATATAAGAGGCCAGCCACAGCGTGATGGCATTGATAACAAAAACGAACAAACCGAGTGTAACGATAATGAGGGGACAGGACAGGAGCTTGAGCACGGGACGGACAATCGAATTCACGAGGCCGAGGATGATCGCCATCACGGCAAAAACTTTCCAGGCAGTTCCATCCACGCGAATACCCGGAACAAGCCACGCTGCCGCAAATAGGGAGAAACTGGTGATCGCCCACCGAAGCAAGAGTTTCATTTTTTTCCAAATTAGGCGAGTAAACTTAGTGCCGCACCTGCGACGTCCAAAATATATCCGCCTTGGGTCGCAAGCTTCTGCTGAAACAAAAATCCCTCCGGCGCCATTTTAATCGGCGCCAGAGGGAGGTGATAAGGAGGATCAAGACAACTTTAAACGCTGAATGAACTTCCACAACCGCAGGTTGATTTCACATTCGGGTTCTCAAACTTGAACCCAGCGCCTTCGAGCGTTTCCAGATAGTCGATCTTGGTGCCATTCAAGTACATCAAAGAAGCCTGGTCCACAAACACTTTCAGGCCGTCAAACTCGTAAGTCTTGTCGATACCGTTGCTCTGGTTTTCAAAGTTCATCTGATAGGAAAAACCGGAGCACCCGCCACCCACTACCGAGACGCGCAAGCCCAGGGGCTTGGGTTCCTGCTGGCCCAGGATTTCCTTGACCTTGGAAACAGCCTTGGTCGTTAATTCAAGCGGCATAGTTCACCTCGTTGGATATGGTCAGGACAGCCTTGGGGCCGCCTCCGATCAAATTCAAATTAACACATTCGCGGTCAAAAATCAAGGCTCCGGCCGGCGGCGGTATCTAGGAGCATTCGAAGACGTAATATCCTGCATTGAAACCGGATCGAGATCCCCGTGACAATAACATTAGGTGATACGCCCTGTCCGGTCCGCGACCGGGTGATGGGGTATAATGGTGTGCGATGAGAACCATGATTTCGCAGGAAGGCGGTTGCACAGCGCGGTTTTTAACGGCAACAATCGTTGTATTGCTTGCACTGCTCACCCCGGCCCCTTCCCGGGCGCAAGGCGCTCGTGATGCCCTATCCACCTTCCCTGCCGACACTCAACAGATGGTCTATTCCAATTTGGCGCAACTACGCGCTCTGCCGGACTACTCGCGGGTACGCCAATGGGTTTTCACCCCGCAACTGAGAAGGTTCGAGGATTTCCTACGCTCGATGGGGACTGATCCCGAAAAGGACGTGGATGAGGTTACCTTGGGATGGCGCGGCGACCCTGCCAACTCGTCTTACTTTGGGCTGGCGGAAGGACGGTTGAATCCGGACCGGGTTCAGGAGGCCGCCACGCAACAAAAAGTTCCAGCCGAACAGTACGGCGGCTACGATTTGTATGCCTTTAAGGCCAGGGGTAATCGCGATGACATCTATTTCGTTTTTCTTGATTCATCTTCCGCGGCGTTCGGGCGACTAATTGATCTAAAAGCGCTTCTCGACGTGCGCGGAGGCACTCGCCCGGCTCTAAATTCCGTTAACGAGTTTACTGACGGCGAATCGGAACTGGAGGGCGTCGCGCCGCAATGGGGTATTGCCCGGGGCTCGGCCGCAGCCAACCAGGCAGCACCCTGGCTGACGGGAGGCGCAAACATTCCGGGGGGCACCCAGGCCTTTCTTTCCTCAGCGCAATGGATTTTTTACCGTTTTGATTGGGGGAGCGGATTTTCAATGCACATGTCTGTGCTTTGCAAAGATGCAAAGAGCGCCTCCGACCTGGCGAGTTTACTGGCCCTGGTGCGGGCGGCGCGCCCCTCCACCAACGCTCAAACGGCTCCCGCCACCAATGCGCTGTTCCAGGGGATGGACATTCAAACCAATGAATCCCGCGTTGAAGTGAGCGCCTCCTTGCCCATCGATCTGGCAGACCGATTCTTTGGCAATAGCGGTACTTTGCCTTCTCCTTAGCAAAAATCGGGAACCATAAATGCACATTGTATTCTGGATGGCCATAAGGTTTCCTCCCGGCCCTCTGAAGAAGGAAGAACATTAAATGACCGCAACCGTAACCCTGATTCCCGGCGATGGCATCGGGCCGGAAGTTGCACGAGCCACCACGCGCTTTCTGGCCGCGGCGGGAGCGGAAATCATTTGGGAAGAAGTGGAAGCCAAACCCATTGTGGGTTTTCGCCAGGAAGACACGGCAGCAGATGCCGTGGTCCAATCGATCAACCGGACGCGGGTGGGCTTGAAAGGGCCGGTCACCACGCCGGTGGGCGTCGGCCACCGAAGCATCAACGTAGCGCTGCGCAAAGCTCTGAACCTTTACGCCAACCTGCGGCCGGTCAAACGTCTGCCCGGAGTCCGCACGCCCTTTGAAAATGTAGACATGGTGATTGTCCGCGAGAACACCGAAGACCTCTACGCGGGGATTGAGCACACGGTGGTCCCGGGCGTGGTGGAGAGTTTAAAGATCATCACCGAGGTGGCTTCCACTCGGATCGCGCGCTGGGCTTTTGAATACGCGCGCCGTTTCGGGCGCAAGAAGATCGCCGCCATTCACAAAGCAAATATAATGAAATTGTCCGACGGCCTATTTCTCGATTGTATCCGCAAGGTGGCCAAAGAGTATCCGGAAATCGAATACCGCGAAGTCATTGTGGATAATTGCTGCATGCAGTTGGTGATGCGTCCCCACCAGTTTGATATGTTGTTGATGGAAAATCTCTATGGTGACATCGTTTCTGATCTGTGCGCCGGATTAGTGGGCGGCCTGGGCCTGGTGCCGGGCGCCAATTTGGGGGACGGTGTTGCGATTTTTGAAGCTGTGCACGGAAGTGCTCCTGACATCGCGGGCAAAGGAGTAGCCAACCCCACAGCTTTGATGCTCTCCGCCGTCTTAATGCTCCGCCACTTGGGCCAAACGGAAGTGGCGGGCCGGGTGGAAGCAGCCATACACAGGGTATACGAACAGGGGCGCAATCTTACTGGAGACGTGGGCGGGAAATCCTCGACGGAAGAATTCACTTCCACCCTGATCGGCGCGTTGGCCTAGGGGTTGGAATCCTCCGGTCGGGGCGGCGGGACAATCGGCCTACCTTTTCAATTCCTGAAGGGCAGGATCATTCGTAAGGGGGACGCGGCTCGGGCGGTTTCAAAACGCCGGTTAAACCCCATTTCAATTCCTCCGACAGCTCAATAATTTGCATGCCATTGGCCACCATCACTTTGCAGGCCAAAATGGGGCGCGGCGCCGCGCCTTCCTGCCCGGCCATGGTGTAAACCACGCGGCACAATTGGCATTCCTGGTTCCAACAGAAGCGGCCATAGGGGATTGTTTCCGGGCTGACGTACTGGAAGGCGCGGAGACAAATATTCTTTTCCGGGACCTGGAACTTCTTCCCCATGATGGTGATCTCAACTAACTTCTCGAAATCGCGATAGAGAGGATCGGTCATAGTTCAGAAGCGTGCGGCTAAGACCAAGAGTTCACGCCAAGGCGCTAAGGCGCAAAGAACCAGAAGGTCACACCAAAAAGGTCCGCTAAGTCTCACGGACGAAGGAAGCGAGTTTGCGCAGCCGCTGGTGGCGCCGCGTCATCAGTACGGGAATGGGAAGCGCTTTCAATTCCCGCAGGCTGTTGGCGATGAATGGCCGCAAGAGGGCCACTGTTTCATCCAGGTCGGTGTGAGCGCCGCCCGGCGGTTCGGGCACCACCTGGTCCACCAATTCAAATCCGTGCAAGTCCTCGGCGGTCATCTTCAAAAGGCGCGCCGCCTCCTGCTTGTGGTCCCAATCGCGCCACAAAATCGAAGAACAGCTTTCCGGGGCAATCACGGAATAGACGGCGTTCTCCAGCATCAGCACATGGTCGCCCACGGCAATCGCCAGCGCACCGCCGCTTCCGCCCTCTCCATGCACAACCACCACGATGGGGACGCGCAGCTTGGGGATTTCTTTCAGGTTGTAAGCAATCGCCTCCGCCTGCCCGCGTTCCTCCGCGCCGATGCCCGGGTATGCGCCCGGTGTATCTACCAGGGTCACAATGGGCACCCCGAACTTGGCAGCGAGCTGCATCACGCGTATGGCCTTGCGATAACCCTCGGGCTTGGTCATGCCAAAATTGCGGAAAAGCTTTTGCTTGGTGTCGCGTCCCTTTTCAATCCCAACGGCCATCACTGGGAGGCCGTCAAATGATGCCAGTCCGCAGACCATAGCAGGATCGTCGGCAAACCGGCGGTCGCCGTGCATTTCGGTAAAATCGGCAAAAAGTTTTTGAATGATTTCAATCGTGTGGGGCCGCCGCGGATGGCGGGCCAGAAGGACCCGGCCCCACGCGTCTAAATTGGAGGGCGCGTCCCCAAGCACGGAGTCCAACTGCAATCGCAGACGATCGATTTCCTCGCGAGTGGCCATAGATTCCGACTCTCTTTCAAGCTCGGAAATCTGGCGCTCGATCTCTTTGGCCGAATTGAGTTGCTCTTCGGATGGCTTCATATGGATCGCAGTACAACCCAGGGCCGCCCCATGGCGGAGAAACTGTAATTTCCGTATCCAACCGGCTTAGCGCTTAAACCTTAACTCTGCTTTTGCAAAACCACCGCGTCCTGGCCGCAAAGTTCGCGCAATCGCGCCAGGAGTTCATCCTGAGCATTGACGGCGCGCGGATGATTGGGGCGCAAGCGGGCGCTGAAATTCCCGGGGCGCGTGAGTTCAAGCATCAGCGGGTTTCCGCCCGGGTACGCCTCGAATAGTTTCTCTAGATCTTCAGCCAGCGTTCCTGCCGCGCGGCCCAAGTCTACCCGGATCACCAGCTCGGGTTTTGCGCCGTTTAATGCGCTTTCCAGTGGCCGGGCTTCACTCACCACGACTTTGGTGCGAGCGTTCTCTTCGTGCCGCACCCTGCCTTTGATCAAAAGCGCCGTTTCCGGCTTGAGGGCGCCTTGGAGCTGTTGCAATGCCTGGGGGAAAACCAGGAGCTCCACCGAGCCGCGCATATCTTCGAGCATCCCGCTGGCCCAAAGGTCGCCTTTTTTGCTCGGCCGGATGCGCAAAGCGGTCAGGATTCCTGCCAGCGTGACCGTCGATTCGTGCTCCATCTCCTCGATGTTGGAGGAGTCATGTTTGGTGAGAGCCGTGAGGCGCGCCAAGTATTTTTCCATGGGATGCCCCGTGACGTAAAACCCGAGCACTTCCTTTTCACCCGCCAGGCGTTCGGTCTCTGTCCACTCCGGGACCTCGGGCAGGTCAAGCGGCCGGGGAGGCGCCGGGTCGCTCCCTGTACCGAACAATCCGTGTTGGCCGCTGGCCGCTTCGCGCTGGCGCCTGGCCCCCAGGTCCATGGCGCGATCGAGCACGGCCATAGCTTGGGAACGGCGGGCGCCCATCGAATCAAAAGCTCCGGCCTTGATTAAGCTTTCGATCACCCGCTTGTTCAAAAGGCGGAGGTCCACATTCTCGCAAAATTGGAACAAGCTATCAAACCGTCCCAGCCTGGTGCGAGCTTCAATGACCGACTGGATGGCCGTGTCACCCACGTTCTTGATGGCGGTTAATCCGAAGCGGATGCTCTTCCCTGCGGGTGTAAACGTGCGGTCGCTTGAGTTCACGTCGGGAGGCAGAATTCCGATATTGAGCTCGCGGCACTCGCTCAGATAGAAATTGAGTTTGTCCTGGTCGCCGATTTGGGCGGTCAGTAGCGCGGCCATAAACTCCACGGTGAAATGGGTTTTCAAGTAGGCGGTGTGATAAGCAATCAAAGCGTAGGCGGCGGAATGTGATTTGTTGAAGCCGTAGCCGGCGAATTGCTCGACTTGCTCGAAGAGCTTTTCCGCTTTCTTGACGGGCACGTTATTCCTCTTCGCCCCCGCCAGGAATTTTTCCCGCATCGCCACCATTTCTTCGTGCTTCTTCTTGCCCATGGCGCGGCGCAGCACGTCGGCTTCACCCAGGCTGAATCCCGCCACGCTGGCCCCAATTTGCATCACCTGTTCCTGGTACACCATCACGCCATACGTTTCTTCGAGGATTTCTTTCAATTGGGGCAGGTCGTAAGTCACCTGCTTCCGGCCCATTTTGCGGTCGATGAAACTGTCAATCATCTGCATCGGGCCCGGACGATACAACGCGTTCAGCGCGGTGAGATCAGCCAGCCGGTCGGGTTTGGTACGGCGCAGAATGTCCGTCATGCCACGACTTTCAAATTGGAATATTCCCGCCGTTAGTCCCTTGCCGAAAAGCGCGTAAGTTTCGGGGTCATCCAAGGACAACTCATTCAGGTCGAGCTTGGTGCCGCGCGTCGATTCGATGAGCCGCAAGCAATCGTCAATAATCGTGAGCGTGGTGAGGCCCAGGAAGTCCATTTTCAGCAGGCCGATTTTTTCCAGATCGTCCATGGAATACTGGGTCGTTATTTCGTCTTTGCTCCCCTTGTATAGCGGCACAATTTCCTGGAGCGGCGAGGGCGAAATCACCACCCCGGCGGCATGAGTGGAGGCGTGGCGCGCCAGGCCCTCCAATCGCCCCGCAACTTCCAGAAGATCGGCGATGCGCGTTTCGCGTTCCTTGAGCTGCTTGAGTTCGGGATTCTGCTTGATGGCTTCGGCCAGGGAGATGTTCAGGACGTTGGGAATCAGCTTGGCGATTTTATCCACTTCAGCGTAGGGCATATCCATGGCGCGTCCCGCGTCGCGAATGACGGCTTTGGCGCCCATGGTTCCGAACGTGATGATCTGGCTCACGTTTTCCCGGCCGTATTTCTCCGTGACATAGTTGATCACTTCGGAACGGCGCCGCATGCAAAAATCAATATCAATGTCGGGAAAGGTGATGCGCTCGGGGTTCAGGAATCGCTCGAAGAGCAGGCCGTATTGCAGGGGATCGATGTCCGTGATGCGCAGCGCGTATGACACCAGGCTACCGGCCGCCGAGCCGCGCCCGGGACCCACAGGAATGCAACGATCGTGGGAAAAGCGGATGAAATCCCAAACGATCAGAAAGTATCCGGCAAACCGCATCTGTTTGATAAGTTCAATCTCGCGGTTCAGCCTTTCTTCGTAAGCTTCGAGTGGATTTCGCAACCGGCCCGCTGCTTGCAGTTTCTCCAGTTGCTCCCTGCGGGCGGCGAAACCCTGGCGCGAAACCTTCTCGAAATAGCTGTCCGGTGTCTCTCCGGCCGGAACTTCAAAGTGGGGGAACACATGCTCTTTCTTGTCCAAGTGCAAGTTGGCGCGCTCGGCGATTTCTAGAGTGCGGGTCAGGACCTCGGGAATTTCCCCGAATACCGCCATCATTTCCGCCGCCGACTTAAAGTAAAACTGGTCGGTGGGAAATTTCATTCGGTTGGTTTCGCTCAGGGTTTTTCCGGTCTGAATGCACATCAGAACTTCCTGGGCGTGCGAATCGGAACGGGTGATGTAATGGCAATCGTTGGTGGCGACCAGCGGAATTCCGGTGTCACGAGCGAGGCGATAAAGGCTGGGATTGATCCTTTTTTCCTCGGCGAAGCCCTGGTCTTGAATCTCAAGATAGAAATTACCTTTGCCGAAAATGTCGCGCAAATCGTAGGCAGACTGGCGGGCGGCGTCGTAGCGATCCTCCATCAGGGCGGCAGCTACTTCCCCCCGCAGACAAGCGGAAAGCCCGATCAGTCCTTCCGAGTGTTGGGCCAGCAGGCCTTTGTCGATTCGCGGCTTGTAATAAAATCCATCGATATATGCGGCGGAGGCAAGCTTTACCAGGTTTCGGTAGCCGCGTTCATTTTCGCAAAGCAGCACGAGGTGGTTGGGACGGTCGGAATCCACCGAGCGGTCAAGTCGCGAAGCAGGAGCGACATAGGTTTCGCAGCCGATAATCGGCTTCAATCCACGCTTCAGGGCGGCGTCATAAAACTGGATGGCTCCAAAAAGATTTCCATGATCGGTCAGGGCCACTGCCGGCATTTTAAGCTCGGCAGCGCGGTCCATCAACCGGGAGATATCGCACGCTCCATCCAGCAGACTGTAATCCGTATGAAGGTGGAGGTGAACAAAGTTTTGGGGAGACATCGACCGTTATTCTATCACGTTGCCCAAGGATTGGGTTTAGGGATGCAAAGAAACGCGCAGTCCACGATTGCATCGCGGGGAGTCTGCCCGGCTATTGATAAGTCTCAGCGTTTGGCCGCTTTCTTTCCTGGTTTCTTTGCCTTCCTGGGCGCGGGCTTCTGATGAGCAGGTTTTGCCGGCTTTTGTTCGCCCTTCTTTCCCTTTTTGACAGCGAGCTCTTTGTGACTCTTAGCGGCTTGGGAGTGGACGATAGGCGCCTCGGTTTCTTTCGGAGGTTTTGCGGGCGGCACGGGCGCCGGCGCCGCCTTTGGAGCCTTAACTGGCTTGGGAGGCGGGGGTGGGGGCGGCTCTTTAATTCCGGACAACAGACGCAATTGTTTTGTGATCTGCTGCTGAGTTTTGAACTTCCCGTCCAATTGATCCAGGAAGACCTGCTCCAAAATCTTTTCAAATTTGGGGCCAGGCTTCATGCCAATGGCTTGCAGTTCCGCGCGCGGCAAGCGGGCACGAACCAAAGGGAATTTGTGGAGGAAACTCTTGACGCGGTTTTGGGTCTTGGTTTGGGGAAAATACGCCAAAATATACATCAGAAGGTTTTGCGGCTGGGAGATCAGCAACTTATATACGCGGCTGGGCAGCGCGTTCTTGGAACTGGCAAGCGACTGCGCCAACTTGCGGGCCGCGCGTTCCATGCCGAGAGCTGTTTGGATGGTCTTGGTGTGACCGATGATTTTCTTGGCCAGCCTGCTCTTCTGCCCGGCGGGGAATTTTTCCACGAGGCACTGGAAATTAAGCAAAAACGGGTCGGCGCCCGGAGCCGCCTGGTAAACGGCTCGTATCTTCGCGAATCGTTCCACGGGAATTTTCTTGGGTGAAAGCTTTTTGTCGAGGTCTGCCAGGAGCCCCCGTTCGGCCAGCATTTTCAGGACGCGGCCCGGGTTATCCTCTTGAAGAATTGCACGCAGCTCGCGCCCCTGTTCGGCAGGTTCCATGCGTTCCCAACCACGACGTTCGAGAGCCGTCTCCAAGTAGCCACGAGTGCGCTCTTCCAGTTTGAATCCCAGCCGAAGGCTGAGACGCAAAATGCGATATATCCGGGAAGGGTCTTCGGAGAAGCTGCGGCCGTGCATCACGCGCAGCTCGCGTTTCTCGATGTCGGCTGCCCCGTTGGTCGGGTCCAGCAGCAGCCCGCGGGAATTGGGGTGCAGGGACACCGCCATGGCGTTCACGGAAAAGTCGCGCCGCTTCAGATCATCAAAGATCATGGCAGGAGCTATGGCCGGCGGATGCCCGGGCTTTTCAAAGACCTCGCTCCGGCTCATTGCGATTTCTATTCGGACGCCGCTTGAGAATTGAATCTCCGCCGAATTCAGCCGGTTATTGAGATTCAGGATTTCAATTTTCAGGGCCGCCCGTTCTCCCAATACCGGGGATGACCCGGAGGTCCGCGATTCGGTGTGTTCCAGCGCTTCCAACCGGCGCAGAATTCGTTGCGGATTGCCCTCAGTCACAAAGTCGAGGTCATGGACGGTTTGTTGTCCATAGGTGAGGTCGCGGACGGCGCCGCCCACCAGATATAAATTCAATCCCTGCTCCACCGCGGCGCGGCTCACGTGGCTCAGCACCTGAATCTGCTCAGGCGACAACCGGCTTTCCATCAGGAAGTTATAGTCGCTCATTAGTCTCCGGTCTCATTTTCCGCCTTCCCCGCGAGTCGGCGGGGTTATGCTCTCGGATGGTGAGTTTGATAAACCTGCTTCAACCGTTCCTTCACGACGTGGGTGTAAATTTGCGTGGTCGAAATATCGCTGTGGCCAAGCATGAGTTGAATAGAACGCAAATCCGCCCCGCGCTCGAGAAGGTGCGTGGCGAAGGAATGGCGGACCATGTGAGGCGCCAGGGGGGTGGAGATTCCGGCCGTGCGGCCATACTTTCCCAGAATTTTCCAGAAACCAACGCGCGAAAGCGAACCGCCGCGCTGATTGAGAAAAAAATGAGGGACGCCCGCTTTTTTGGCCAATTTCGGACGCCCTTCTTTGGCATACGCCTCAACCACCTGCAAGGCTGATTTCCCGATCGGAATCAACCTCTCCTTGCCCCCTTTTCCCAGGCAACGCAGGACACCCAGGTTCAATTGGAAGTCCTCCCATCGCAAGTGGACCAGCTCGGAAACCCTCATGCCAGTTGCATAAAGAAGTTCGAGCATGGCCTTATCGCGCAATCCCGCCGGCGATGAAGTGTCGGGCTGGAGCAGGAGCGCGTCCACTTCGGGGGTGGCAAGGTATTTAGGAAGGCTGTGGGCGAACTGCGGCGCGTCAATCTGGGCCGTAGGGTCCTCATCAATCTTCCCTTCCTGAAGCAGGAAACGGAAGAAATTCCGCATTGCCACCAAGTGGCGGGCCACGGAACGCCCACTCAGTCCGCGGCGGTAGAGCGAGGCGAGAAAATCCCGAATATCCTCGCGATTGATTTTGCCCAACTCCTTGTGAGCATGAGATTTGTAAGCCACAAACTCCATTAGGTCGCGGCGGTAGCCTTCGATGCTGTTAGAGGCCAGCCCTTTCTCGACGCGGGCATAATCCAAGAACTGGTTTAGATTGGCCATCGCGGCGCGCGAGGACGAATTTTCCAGGGCGGCTTTAGAATTCGCGCCCTTCAAGATGTGATTGGGAGGAGTTATGTCGCTCTTCATTGCTATTCGATAAGTACGTTCTAGGCGATTATGCATTACATTGAACCTTATAAACTAATTCAAATTCGCCTTTTCAAGAAGCCTGCCGATGCCCGCCCACGCTTGGATTTAAATTGCCGCAAGCGCAGACTCCTCCGCCGTCTCATCATTAAGTCTTTAATTTGCAGCAGATTACGAAGTCCTACCAAAGTGGCTCCCCGGCTCACCGCCGAGATACTTGACAGGCCCAATTCCAAACCTATACTAGCACAACAGCGTTTAAACGACCAAGTTGCATTTTGCGGATCCATTGTTGTCACGGAAGGCGGCTTATTGTGAAGGTTGCACATTCCTCGACCCGCAAGAAAGTGGTTATCCGCAAGTTGGATAAAGAGCTGGTGAAGGGCTATCTTGACCCGGAGGCATTTCTTACCCCGAGCGGTGTTGAACTGTTGGATCTTGAAGGCCGCCTGCTGAATCTGCCCCTCGACCAGATCAAGGGCGTTTACTTCGTTCGCGATTTCGAGGGGCACCGCGAGCGGCCCGAACGGAAGGTCTTTCTTACCCGCCCGCGCATGAACGGGCTATGGGTTCGGATGACTTTCAAGGACGCCGAGGTCATGGATGGACTGATTTCTGAAAACCTTTTGTCCCACGAGTCCCACGGCTTTTTTGTAACCATGCCAGACGTTTATTCCAACAATCTGAAGATCTATATCCCGCGCAGTGCGCTATCGGGTCTGGAAGTCTTGGGCGTCATCACCAACGGCGCTCGTCGATCGTATCAACAAGTCCGCCAAGCCCGGGCGAAACCGGCGGGAATTACTTCCCAGATCGGACTTTTCCCGACTGCGGAACCGTCTGAAGCCTCTTAAACGAATTCCACAACAGGAGAAAAGTAACAATGAAACTGGGCGACCTTGCGGCCCGCCTTGCATGCCAGCTTGAGGGGCCAAGCGAAATAGAAATATCCGGAGTCGCGGGAATGGATGAGGCTTCGCCTAGCGAGCTTACTTTCCTCTCCAACCCTAAATATGTCTCCAAGGTTCAGACGACGCGGGCCGCCGCCATCATTGTCGGGGGGGATGTGCTCGCGCCGGGCCGGTCCTTGCTGAGGTCAACCAATCCGTATTTGACCTTTGCCCAAGCCCTGGAAATATTCGCGCCGCCTCTTCGCCCAGCTCCGGGCATTCACCCGACTGCGGTCATCGCCCCGACCGCGAAAATCGGGCGCAACGCTTCTATCGGCCCGTACGTTGTGGTTGAGGATGGGGTCAAACTCGGGGATGACTGCGTACTGAAGAGTTTCGTGATGATTTATCACGGTGCAATCATAGGAGACCGATTCTTCGCTCACTCCCATGCCGTGATTCGGGAAAGGGCGCAGATCGGCGACGATGTGATTTTACAGAATGGCGCCGTAGTGGGGAGTGATGGCTTTGGTTTTGCCAAACAGGCCGATGGGAGTTATTACAAGATAGTGCAGGCGGGTGGAATCATAGTTGAGAGCGGGGTTGAAGTGCAGGCCAACTCAACCATTGACCGGGCGACGGTGGGTGAGACTCGACTCGGCCGGGGAGTGAAAATTGATAATCTTGTTCAAGTAGGGCACGGATGCGAGATCGGTGAGAACACCCTGCTTTGCGCGCAGGTGGGCCTGGCCGGGACATGCAAGGTGGGGCGAAATGTGATCCTCACCGGCCAGGTCGGCGCCGCGGGGCACCTTACCATCGGCGACAACGTGATTGTTACTCCGCAGTCGGGCATCCCGTCCGACGTCGAGCCGAACACCACCGTTTCCGGCGCGCCCGCCATTGATCACATGCTCTGGCTTAAATGTTGCGCGATTTATCCCAAGCTGCCGGAAATGTATGCCTTATTCAGAAAGCTGCGCGACCAACAGTCGGCGAAATAAGAAATTCCGCCTGGCTAAGTCGGTGGTGTCCGGATTTGTCCCGCCGGGAGCGCGGGCGTCTCGCCCGCTCTTTCACTATCAATTGGTTGCGGGCAAGATGCCCGCGCTCCCTGGGAAATTAGTACACTACTGCCGAGCCATTCTGGCGACATTGTAACAATTCGAATTTACTTTTCCTCTTTCGGCCATTCTTCTTTGGTGAGGCCGGAGAGAATCGCCTGGCGAACGCGTTCCATAATCGCCGGGCGGTCGGCTATGGTGCATCCCGCCGTGGGCACAGGATCGTGAAAGGTAATGCGAACGCGCCCTGGGTGCATAGCCCACTCGCCCTTGCGCATGATTCGGCTGCTACCCGAAATAGATATGGGGACGATGGGAGCGCCGCCTTTGATTGCCATCACGAAAACGCCCTTCTTGAATGGCTGAAGCCTAGCGTCCGGGCTGCGAGTGCCTTCGGGAAAGGCGAGAAATGATTTGCCGGCCCGAAGCCCGAGCGCCGCTTCTTCCACGGCCTGAATGGCGCGCTCGCGGTTTTTTCGGTCCAGGGGAACGAAGCCGCGCAGGACCATGGCCCTACCGAGCACAGGTACAGTAAAAAACTCCTTTTTGGCAATGGCCAGCACGGGCGGCAGAATCCCAAAAATTGCGGGGCCATCGCTCAGGCTCTGATGGTTGGGCATAAAAAGCACCGCTTGATTCTTCGGAATCTTTTCCATACCCGCGACATCAAGCTTCATTCCAGCCAGGCGCACTGCCATTCTCGCGCCCAGCCTCCCGCACCCGTAAAGCGCGTCAGTCCTGCCGCTGATGAGGGCATAAATCAGGAACCACGGCCCCACCAGGAGAATGTAGGCGAAGGTGATGATGGTGGTGAGAATGGCTCGTATCATGAACGGGCTTGGGTGATATCAATGCCGGGGGCTCGAGGAATTTGTCCCCTCCAGCCATGCATTTCGCACTTTAACTTGTTCTGATGTGGCGGTGGCGATTTCCTCGATTTCATAATCAGTTTGTTGCCGCGAGCCCGGCAGGTATCGAATTTTCAAAGTACGCTCTCCTCTCCGGACTTTGAGTTCCACTTTTTCACCGGGCTTCAACTGGGCCAAATCCACTTGGGGACGTTCACTAAGGGCGCGACCATTCATCTGTTCGATGACGTCCCCTCTTTTCATGCCTGCTCGCTCTGCATTGCCACCCGATTCCACCTGTTGGACCTCGATGGTCCCGCGCTCCCCCGCTGTGGCGCGAAACCCAGGCACGATCTTCTCGCTGGCGGAGCTCGCCAGGCGCAGTCCCGCGAACCCGAGATAAGCATCGTAATCCAGATCAACTGTGCCATCCACGTAATCACGAAAGAATTGATTCAGGCCGCTAAAGCCGGGGGCGACTTCGGCGATGATCGCGCGCAAGTCGGCTTGAGTAAAAAACCTTCCCTGCCTGGCGAACTCGGTATTCAAGCGTCGCATGACGTCATCCAGGCTATGAGTCCCGCTGCTGCCTTGAATGATCGCCAGGTCGAGAAGAAAGCCAAGCAGTTCTCCTTTGTTGTAGTAGGAAATGCTGCGCTCGGGGCGATAATAGTCGGGATATTTCTCCAGCCAGGCGTCGCGCCCGGATTCGGCGACGCTCTGGGTAAGCCGTGCCGGGCGCGCTTGAAGTCTCTGAATCTCCTCCCCCACTCGGCGGTAGAATTCATCGCGCGAAATAAGTCCACCCCGAAGAAGCGCCAATTCGCCGTAAGTACTGGTGACACCCTCGGAGAACCAGAGGTCGCTGGTATCGTTTCCGTGAACGTAATCCACGGGCTCCAGATTTTGCGGGCGGATGCGCTTCACATTCCAGGCGTGGAAGAATTCGTGAGCTGCCACTGACTCGAATCCACTCAGGTCGTTCCGGATTCCGTTGGCGGAAACGCTGATGGCCGTGCCGTTGCGATGCTCCATCCCGCCGCCCCCGGGCCCACGCAGGAAGTGCAGAATGAAGGTGTAACGCGAGAATGGAACGTCATCCATCAGGTCTGTTTCCGTGGCAGTAATCTTTTCCAGGGCGGACAGCAGACGGTCGGGCGAGTAGTCGGCAGGATTCCCATAGATCACGGCGCGATAGGTCGCCCCCTTTTGCTGGTATGAAAACTCGTGCAAATTGCCTTCCGCACCGTTGTGAGGTGCGGGCGCCGCTTCCGCGGGGCAATCCACCATGGCATCGTAGTTCGCGGCTGCGTATTCGCCGGGCTGCGTGCCATCGTCCAGAAGGGTTGCGAGTTTCCATCCCTCAGGCAACAAAAAAGTGATGTTAGTGGCGCGCCAGCGTTCACGGGGCAGGTAGAAAAGAATCATGGCCAGATTCAAATAACAGTGGTCCTGATTCAGAGTGCTGGAAAAAATTCCCTCCTCGTTGATATAAACGCTGTAAGTGATTTCCAACTTGGAGCACGAGACTGGAGCGCTACGCCAGGTATCGATGTCCACAGGATCGAGATCGTCGGGCCTCCCGTCGCATAGGGCAGAGAGGCGCTCAACGCCGCGAACAAAATCGCGAATCTGATAGAGCGCATTCCAGGCGGGGAATTGAATTTCCGTGCCAGGTCTAGCTTGCGGCACCGTCATAGTGACCACAACTCTATGCGAAGGTGGATTGCGCAGGTCCACCGAATAATGGAGAGGCGGAGAAGCAGCTGGAACCGTTGTGGCCGACATCGAAGGAGCCAGGAGGGCGATGTTTAGCAACACTTGGGCGCTGAGGAACGCGTAACCATGCCGGTAATTTCGGATGGAGTTGAGAAGTCCGGAAGTTGGGCTTTGTCCTGGTGATGAAGTGCCATGCGAAATATCGCTTGCCTTATGTCCCATTAGATTCCTAATATTATATGTCATGAATCCAAGCCCCACAGCCGGTCTTTTCAAGGCTGATTTGCACTGCCACACTCGCCATTCAGGGCACGCGAAGCATTTGCGCTTCCTTCGCTGCCGTGATTGCTACTCCACGCCGCTTGATGTCTATAAGACCGCCAAACGCCGCGGGATGGACCTGGTGACCATCACCGACCACGATTCCATCGGCGGTTGCCTTGAACTCCTCGACCGCATGGGCGATCTCCCTGACTTTATCATGGGTGAGGAAGCCAGCGTCTTCTTCCCTAAGTTTCAGCACGAGGTTCACGTGGCGGTTTATGGACTCAGCGAGGCGCAACATCGGGAAATCCAGCGACTGCGTTCAAACGGCGAAGAACTGGTGGCTTACTTGCGCCAGAGCGGACTGCTTTTTGTCCTCAATCATTTCTTTCACGATTTTGCGGATGGGACGCGCGTGCGCGAGTTTATCCTTCGGATGGCGCAACTGTTTGATGTGTTCGAAATTCGCAATGGGTCGCAGCTTCGCGAGCACAATCTTTTTATTGTCAAACTTCTGGAACAGTATGGCGCGAATTTCGGATCTGACCGCCCTCTTGGGATGATCGGAGGGAGTGACTCCCACACTTTACGCCGGATCGGCCGCACCTATACGGCCAGCTCTGCCCACTCCAAGCAGGAATTCCTCGATGATATTCGCGCCGGGCGCACCCAGGTGTTTGGGCCCCACTCGGACCACCTTTCGCTCGCCGCGGATATTTACGGCGTCGTGCTGCGCCACTTCCCTGCCGTCTTTTCCGGGGCCAACGGAAGTTTCCCGCCCGTTGTACGAGCCAAGGCCGCCGTCCTGACCTTGATGACCACCCCATTTCTTTTTACTCCGTACATCGTTGCTCTTCGCCACAGTCGGATTGAGCGGGAACGCATCAACCTATTTTCGCGCCTTCTTCTGGGACCCCAATCGCTGACGCTGCCTACTTAATTAAACCGGAGGTTTACCCCGAATCGGTAAAACGGCTGGAAGATAAAACCCATCCTAATTAATAGAGAGACGGGAAAGGACGAAATCATATTTTAAGGCGGGCGAAGCTTGGAGATTGATCTGAAACCAAACCTGGAACGCCCCATCTTGCCGCCCGGCGCGGAGATAGACGAAACCCTCACAATAACCTCGTTGTTGCGCCCTCATTGGAAGTCCCTGGCCTTGGGATTTGCGGCGGTGATTGTGGGCGGAGTGGCCGACATCCTGCAACCATGGCCTTTGAAAATTGTTTTTGACAGCGTGCTCCGAGCCAAGCCGACCCACGGCTGGTTAAATCGGTTTGTAACTTCGATCGCCGGAACTAACGCCCTGGCCGTCCTCAATCTAGCCGCGGTGGCAGTGATCATTATCGCTGTAGTCGGGGCACTAAGTTCCTACGCCGAGAAGTATCTAACCACTAGTGTGGGGCAATGGGTTATGCATGATTTGCGTTTAACCCTTTACTCGCACATTCAGCGCCTATCGCTCGCCTACCACGATCAAAAGAGGACGGGCGACCTGATCAGCACGGCCACCAGCGATATTGATGCCATTCAGAGCTTCATTGCCTCCGGGTTGCTCGGCGTCTTCGAGGATACTTTCACTCTCGTCGGCATGATCGCGGTCATGCTCTACGTCAACTGGCGATTTACTCTCATCGCTCTTTCCGTAGCTCCAGTGCTCGCCGTGGTGATCTATACCTACACGCGTCGAATCAAGAGGGCATCCCGCGCAGTGCGAAAAAAGGAAGGCGAGATTGTTTCGGTGATTCAGGAGGTGTTTTCTTCCATCCGTCTGGTCCAAGCTTTTGCCCGCGAAGATTACGAGCAGCACCGCCTGGAAGAACAGAGCCTGGAGGGCATCGAAATCGCGTTACACGCCCGCAGCCTGAAGGCCAGGCTTTCACCCCTGGTGGACGTCATTGTGGCGTTTGGCACCTGCCTGGTTCTTTGGTTCGGCGCGCGCATGGTGCTTACCGGCCAGCTTAGTCCGGGTTCCCTTATCCTGTTCATCCTCTACCTGGCCAAAATGTATAAACCCATGCAAGATCTTTCAAAAATGACCGATACTTTTTCAAAGGCCGCTGTCGGTTACGAACGCATCCAGGATGTGCTGGCGACCGAGAGCAGAGTCCGGGATCTGCCCCGAGCCGGCAATGCGCCCCGGTTTAAGGGGAAAATCGATTTCGAAGCAGTATGTTTCGGCTACCAGCCTGACAACTTGATCCTAAAAGACGTGACGCTGACGATTCAGCCCGGTCAGTTGGCTGCCGTGGTAGGACCGACGGGCGAAGGCAAATCCACCATCATCAGCCTGATTCCCCGCTTCTACGATCCCATCTCGGGTGAAGTTAAAATCGATGGCACCAACGTGAGACGATGGCGGCAGCAGTCGCTGCGCCGCCAGATCAGCTTTGTTCTTCAGGACACGATCCTTTTTCACGCGCCAATTTGGCAAAACATCGCCTATGGGAGGCCGGACGCCAGCCGGAAAGAGATTATTCAGGCGGCGGAGTTTGCCAACGCGAAGGGCTTTATCGATGAGTTGCCGGAAAGGTTTGACACCATGGTGGGCGAGCGAGGCGTTATGTTGTCAGGAGGTCAGCGCCAGCTTATCGCCATCGCCCGCGCGGTCATTCGCAACAGCCCCATCCTGATTCTGGATGAGCCCACAACCGGTCTGGATGCGGCATCCGAACAATCGGTGGTTGAAGCGCTCGAACGGCTGATGAAGGGCAAGACTTCCATCGTAATCACACACCACCTGGCGACTATCACCAAAGCCGATATAATTTTCGTGGTGAAGGAAGCCACGCTCGCCGAACGGGGCACTCACGAAGAATTGCTGGCGGCCGGGGGGGTATACGCGGAGTTTTACGCGATCCAATCCGGCACTGAAGCCCCGATTGAAAATGGGCGCGCATCCGAAGTCAAATCGTAAGCCCAAATGTTCCCGAAAATTCTATTTCTTACAAGTCATTTAGTTCCTGGGTTCTTCCCTGTATCACTTTGGTGTACCCTTCGACTTACTCAGTAGAAAAGCCTCCTGCGTGGAAGGCGTCGCCGATTTGCTGCATGGATGTCTGTGCCAGCATACTGCCGATCCATGCTGGGAGCGCGGGCGCCCCGCCCGCAATCTGGTGATAAGGAAAGAGCGGGCGAGACGCCCGCGCTCCCAGGTAATTTAGGACACCACCTCCCTGTGACAGGAATTGCCATCGAACCTAAATTCCGGTTATCATTAAAAAAGGGCTATATCGTGGCCGTTTTCAGGCCGGCTCAGAATTGGCTGCCTAATCTGAACGTCTGAGGGAAAGTCGTGAAGCTTATCATTCAACCTGACGATGGCGTACAACCGCTGCTGGACGCCATCAGATCGGCAAAAAAGACTATCGAGATTGTCATTTTCCGTTTCGACAGGTCTGAGATTGAAGCGGCGCTGAAAGCCGCGGTCGCGCGTGGGGTAGTGGTTCACGCCCTCATTGCCTATACCAACCGGGGGGGTGACAAGAACCTGCGAAAGCTGGAGATGCGGCTGCTTGGCGCGGGCGTGGCGGTGGCACGTACGGCAAAAGATCTGCTTCGCTATCACGACAAATTAATGATTATCGACCGCAAAGTTTTGTACGTCATGTCCTTTAATTTCACCCACCTTGACATTGATCATAACCGCGGATTCTGTATTGTCACGAAACTGGCGAAGTTCGTTCAAGAAGCGGTCAAGCTATTTAAAGCTGATCTGACTCGAGGACCGTATATAGCCGGTTTGTCCACTTTTATTGTGAGCCCTGCCAATGCCCGCAAGCAACTTGCCGCCTTCATCCAGAAGGCGAAAAAACAATTGCTGGTTTATGACCCGAAAATCGGCGACACACAAATGCTGGGGATTCTGGAGGACCGCGCCAAGGCGGGCGTCGAAATTCGAATTATTGGCCGGGTGGCGCGGCCCAGCGCATTTCTGGGGGCGCGCAAGCTAACCAGAACAGGTCTGCACACGCGAACCATAGTCCGGGACGGCAGCCAGGCGTTCGTCGGAAGTCAGAGCCTTCGCCAGGCCGAGCTGGACTCGCGCCGCGAAGTGGGAATCATCGTGCAGGACGAAAAAGTGGTGGCCGCGATCATCAAAACATTTGAAGTTGATTGGGCCAGTCTCGAACAGGAAAATGGCATGGAGGCTTCTGGAGATGCCGACAGCTCGCGCAAATCCACCAAGATTGTGAAGAAAGCCGTGAAAGGCCTCCTAAAGGATCAACCCCTTCTGGCTCCGATTGCACAGGATGCCGTAAAACAGGTCGTGTCAAACCCGGGCAATGAAGACATGAATCACAAAGAGGTGCAAGAAACAGTTGAAGAGGCAGTTATGGAGGCGGTCAAGACGGAAAAAGTGCAAGAGGCAATACGCGATGCAATTAAAGATGCAGTCCAAGGCCCGGAAGAAACCAAATAATGACGCCGACTGAAAAGATCTTCGCCCTCAGTCCCGATAACCAGCCCACACCCTTGAACAAGAGGTTCCCACAACGGACTGTCAGCGTCCATTGGGGGCGAACGCGAATCCTCAATTCCCCAGCGCCCACGGAGAGTGCGGTGAAGCCCGGCGCGAAGAGATTCAATTCGGAGTTATCCGGGCGCGCATCGGATCGGTAAATTGAAGTCCTGCCTGCCGATGCTTTTCCGTGTCCTGTTTGCTCACCCATATCACCCTGGCGGGCACCGAATCGCAAGGCCCCGTCAAGCGGACGATGTGCACAGCCTGCCCCTGCTTCAGATTTGCGGCGGTGCGCACCCTCAAGCCAAGAAATGAAGTTTGGAGCACGGAAGCAGGATCCTGAATTTTTGGACGCTGGCCGCGGGGGAACAGGACGACCGGAATCAGCGTAGTTGTACGCCGGAATACTCGCGAGTTGGGTTTCCGTTCTGAAGTCATAACGGCCTCCCACCCAGTTCTTTATATACCCCCACGCTACTCCTACGTTTTCGAAAAGTCAAGCCACAAATGGCAGCCACAAAAGGCAGGATGGACGGCCCGCGGGCTCATGCGGCGCTGAAGGGGCTTATGCAACTTTTTCTCCCATGGGTGAAGATTATTTTGCTTCAATTAGGCTTTCGAGCGCCCAAGGCCTCGTGTCATTATGGAAAAGCGAAGAACGAATGGTGGCGAGAGCGGCGTAACAATTGAGAGGCGAATATTCATGACAAACCGACGTGGGCTGATTTTTCGCATCTTGACAGACTTTATCGTCGCTTTATCGGCGGTCGGAGCTTTCGTCGGAGCCTCGCACAGTGGGAATGGGACTTGGCTCTTCGTAATTTTTGGCGGTCTGCTTCTTGCGGCGGGGTTTGCGGGCTACCTGGAACCCGCCGCAAAAAGAGTATGGATTCACCCCCTTGTGATCATGTCCCCCGAGATCATCGTCCTGCCCGTTGCCTTTCTTACATGCCATGGCTTCGAATGCGCCGGGTTCATCGCCTTCCTCATGGTTTCGAGCCTGTTTGCCCTGGTACTGATGGTAATGTCTTACATCGTTTTCTATGTCAGGCGCTGGATCATTCGGTCTAACCGGGCTTGAGACTGTATTCCCAAACTCCCTTCCCTCAGAGTAGTCCACTACCTCCAACCTGTTAGAGGGCCAGTTTGATATTTAGTTGACCATCGCTTGGGCTTTCTCGCGGCCTGTGAAAGAAGTCGAATAAGGAGGTCGGCAAGCCGATGGAATTCAAGATGCTGACCTTCCGATGAGAACGGAACTGGTGATTTTGGCTCTAGGCAAAGGCCAAACTGATCCGTAAGCCCGTGCCAGGACTTACACACATTCCCCCCAATCTCCTTAGCATCGGATGTGCGAAACCATACAAATCGAATGTGATCTTAATCACATTCTTCGAAGAGGCCGAAGAATACGATGATCTTCCCCTTTCTTCAGGGGGCAAGGATAAGACATCGCAATGCAGGCAGCATGCGGGTTTACGAAGGCGCAGTGATCCAAACGGAGGAACTATGCCCCTGAGCAGACGGAAGGTAACCATTGACGGAAACGAAGCCGCTGCGTATGTTGCCTACCATACCAGCGAAGTCATCGCCATCTATCCCATCACTCCTGCTTCGCCCATGGGGGAGTTCGCCGATGAGTGGGCGGCCAAAGGAAAAGAGAATATTTGGGGCATGGTACCGGCCGTAATCGAGATGCAGAGTGAAGCGGGAGCGGCGGGAGCTTTGCATGGAGCCATCCAGGCAGGCGCCCTGGGGACAACGTTCACAGCCTCACAGGGCCTTCTCCTGATGATCCCCAACATGTACAAAATAGCGGGAGAACTGACTCCGACGGTCATTCATGTGGCGGCTCGCACCATCGCCACACACGCTCTTTCCATCTTCGGAGACCATAGTGACGTGATGGCATGCCGCCAGACGGGCTTTGCATTGCTCGCCTCGAATTCAGTCCAGGAAGCAATGGATATGGCGTTGGTGGCGAGCGCCGCAAGCCTGGAAGCACGGCTTCCCTTCCTCCATTTTTTTGATGGTTTTCGCACCTCGCATGAGGTGGCCAAGGTGGAAGAATTGGCCAAAGAAGACATTCGGTCAATGAGAGAAGACGAGTTTGTGCTTGCTCATCGTTCACGGTCGCTCTCGTCCGATCGGCCGGTACTTCGCGGAAGCGCCCAGAATCCGGACGTTTTCTTTCAAGCGCGAGAAAGCGCAAATCCCTTCTATCTTGCCTGTCCGGCCATTGTGCAAAAGAAAATGGACAAACTCGGCGCCATGGTTGGGCGGCATTACCACTTGTTTGATTACGTCGGCGCGCCCGATGCGGAACGCGTCATTGTGATGATGGGCTCCGGCGCGGAAGCGGCTGAGGAGACCGTGGAGCACCTTACTCAAATAGGCGAGAAAGTCGGGCTGCTTAAAGTGAGGCTCTACCGTCCATTTTCAGTTGAGCACTTCGTCGCCACTTTGCCCAAAACGGTCAGAGCGTTGGCTGTGCTCGACCGTACCAAGGAACCGGGAGCTACCGGCGATCCGCTTTATCTGGACGTTGTCACCACTTTGAGTGAGGCGATGGCGGCTCCGAACGCGCCCTTCCGGGCGATGCCCCGCGTCATTGGCGGACGTTACGGCTTGTCTTCAAAGGAATTCACCCCCGGGATGGTTAAAGCCATCTTTGAGGAAGTCGGGAAACCTGCCCCTAAGAATCACTTTACCGTGGGCATCATTGATGACGTGACGCACACCAGTCTCGAATATGACCGCGAGTTTTCCACCGAAGCTCCCGACACCGTGCGGGCAGTGTTCTATGGTTTGGGGTCGGACGGCACCGTGGGCGCAAACAAAAACTCCATCAAAATAATTGGCGAGGACACTGGCAACTACGCCCAGGGATATTTTGTTTACGATTCCAAAAAAGCAGGCGCCGTAACCGTTTCGCACCTGCGCTTCGGGCCACGCCCCATACGTTCCACGTACCTTATTACCCAGGCCAGCTTTGTGGCCTGCCATCAATTCTCATTTCTGGAGCGCATGCATGTTCTGAACGTGGCGCAGCCGGGAGCAACCTTTCTATTGAATAGTTCCTTTGGTCCGGATGAGGTGTGGAACCATTTGCCGGTCACCGTTCAGGAGGAAATCATCCGGAAAAACCTTCGCATGTATGTGATTGATGCCGACTCAGTGGCGCAGGCGACCGGCATGGGCCGCCGCATCAATACCATTATGCAGACGTGCTTTTTTGCCTTGAGCGGTGTCTTGCCGCGCGAGGAAGCTATTGCCTCCATCAAGCGCGCTATCAAGAAAACTTACGGAAAGCGTGGCGAATCTGTGGTGCAGAAAAATTTCGAGGCGGTGGACGGCGCTCTCGCCCAACTGCACGAAGTCAAAATTCCAATGCATACAGCCGGTACAATTGCGGTCCGGCCGCCCGTGCCTTCCGCCGCTCCGGATTTCGTGCAACGTATCACAGCGCGAATCCTGGCGGGAGAAGGCGACCTGTTGCCCGTAAGCGCGCTGCCTGTAGACGGAACTTTCCCCACCGGCACGGCACAATGGGAAAAGCGGGACATCGCTTTGGAGATTCCCGTTTGGGACAAAGACTTGTGCATACAATGCGGCAAGTGCGTTTTAGTCTGTCCCCACGCGGTGATTCGCGCCAAAATTTTCCAGCCTGAAGCGGCCTCCGGCGCGCCGCCCGGATTCAAATCTACCAAGCCCAAGTGGAAAGAATTCCAACATTTACGTTACGTCCTCCAAGTGGCCCCCGAAGATTGCACCGGGTGCAGTCTCTGCGTTCAGGTTTGCCCGGCAAAGAGCAAATCTGAGGTGAAGCATAAGGCCATCAACATGGAGCCGCAGTCGCCCATTCGGCAGCAGGAAGCCGCCAATTGGGATTTCTTCCAGGGCCTGCCCGAGGCGAACCGCGAAGACCTGAGCCTGGGGCTGGTGAAAGACGTACAGTTGTTGCAGCCGCTGTTCGAATTTTCCGGCGCTTGCGCGGGCTGCGGCGAGACGCCATACATCAAACTTGTGACCCAGTTGTTTGGCGATCGTGCCGTCATAGCTAACGCCACGGGTTGCTCCTCGATCTATGGCGGCAATCTGCCCACCACACCCTACACTGTTAACGCGGAGGGTTACGGGCCGGCCTGGTCCAATTCTCTTTTTGAAGATAATGCCGAATTTGGATTAGGCATGCGGCTGGCGCTCGACAAGCAATCCGATTACGCGAGATTTCTAGTCAAGCGGCTTTCTGGAACTATTGGGGATGAGCTGGTGAAGTCGCTTCTCGAAGCCGAACAAATTCATGATGGCCAAATCAAGGAACAACGCCAGAGGGTGAAATTGCTCCGGGAAAAATTGGCGGGAGTTCGAACGCCCGAGGCCATTGATCTGCTCGCGGTGTCCGGAGCCTTGGTTAAGAAAAGCCTCTGGATATTCGGTGGTGACGGCTGGGCCTACGATATTGGCTATGGCGGCCTTGACCACGTCCTGGCGTCGGGCCATAACGTAAACATCCTGGTGTTGGATACCGAAGTTTATTCAAATACCGGCGGCCAGTGTTCCAAAGCCACTCCGCGCGGCGCGGTGGCGCGCTTTGCCTTCGGCGGCAAGGCATCACCCAAGAAAGATCTGGCGCTGATGGCGATGAGCTATGGCAACGTTTATGTGGCGCGCCTCGCCATGGGCGGCAGCGATACCCAGACCGTCAAGGCGCTCTACGAAGCTGAGGCTTTTGCCGGACCGTCCCTGGTCATCGCTTTCAGTCACTGTATCGCCCACGGTTACGACATGATGTACGGCATGGAGCAACAGAAGATTGCGGTGCAGTCGGGCTACTGGCCTCTGTTCCGCTACCATCCTGGATTGCTCGAACAGGGCAAGCAACCTTTGCAACTTGATTCCCGGCCACCCAGCGTGCCGCTTGAGAAGTATATGAATAATGAAACGCGATTTACCATCCTGAGAAATAGCAACCCAGAGACAGCCCGGGATTTGATGAAAAAGGCCCAGGAAGATGCGGACGTCCGCTGGAGACTTTATGAGCGGCTGGCGGCGGCTCCCCAGTACAAAGGCGCTTTAATCGCAGAAGAATTAGTCGCCGCGAAGGAGGAAAAACGATGATCGACTTAACCACGAATTACCTGGGCTTAAAGCTGAAAAACCCGTTGGTGGTTTCCGCCTCCCCGTTACAGAAGGATCTGGGTAACATCCGCCAGATGGAGGATTGCGGCGCTTCGGCCATCGTCATGCATTCTCTCTTCGAGGAACAGATTGATGTTGAGGGCCGCGAATTGAACCGATTCATGGACCAGGGGACGGAAAGCTTTGCGGAGTCATTGAGCTACCTACCGGATATGGAGACTTACAACCTGGGACCCGAAGGCTACATTGAACACTTGAACCGGGTCAAAAACAGCGTGGGAATTCCGGTTATCGGCAGTTTGAACGGCGCTTCCAGAGGCGGCTGGACCCGGTATGCGCGGATGATGGAGGAGGCGGGGGCCGACGCCATTGAGTTGAATACCTATTACCTGGAGACGGACGCGGGAATTACGGGCGCGGAAGTTGAACAAATGTATTGCGACCTGGTAACTGAACTGAAGGCCTCAGTAATGATTCCGCTGGCCGCAAAACTCAGCCCTATGTTCAGCTCCATGCCCAATATGGCCCGCCGGCTGGACCAGTTGGGCGTGAACGCCCTCGTGCTTTTCAATCGATTCTATCAACCCGACTTTGACCTGGAAAAACTTGAGGTTGTTCAAAGCTTGGTCTTGAGCCAGCCCTACGAATTATTGCCTCGCCTCAACTGGGTGGCCATATTGTTCGGGCACATCGCTGCGGACCTGGCAGTGACGGGTGGAGTCCACTCGGGCGGAGACGTGCTGAAATGCATGATGGCCGGCGCGCGGGTGGCCATGACAACCTCCGCGTTGTTGAGACACGGAATCGATCACATCTCCACGGTGTTGGCGGAAATCAGGGCTTGGATGGAAGACCATGAGTATGATTCCATCCGCCAGATGCAAGGCAGCATGGCAAGACAGTCCGTCGCGGATCCCTCTGCATTCGAGCGAGTGAATTACATGCACGTGCTCAGTTCCTACGCAAAGAAGACCGACACGCGGGGATGGTAATTCAGTTTACTAACGTGACTTGATTCCTGAGGCGGGTTTCGACCGTCCGCCGGGATAAAAATAAGTCCCTCGCGCGACACGTACCACCGGACCGGTAAGAAGAACCTCACCGCCCTCCGGCCAGGTGATTTCAAGATTGCCTGCAACCGTCCGAACGCGCACTTTCCGCTCCGTGAATCCATTTAATATGCAAGCAACCACGGCGCCGCAAGAACCGGTGCCGGAAGAATTCGTTACGCCCACGCCGCGCTCCCAAAATCGAACTTCAATTTCCCGCCGTGAAATCACTTTGACGAATTCGACGTTGGTTCGATTGGGAAAGTGCCCGCACCTTTCAATTTCACGGCCCACGGTTGTCCAGTTAATTTTGGCGAAGTTTTTCACGAACACCGTGCAGTGAGGGTTACCCATGGAGGTAACCGTAACGGGAAACACTCCTTCATTCGTCGCCAGCGGATATCCCACCACAGGACCGGGAAGGTTATCGCCCTCAAATGGAATCTTAGATGGTTCAAGAATTGGGGCGCCCATCATCACACGGAAAGTCCAGCCATGGGATGAGGCCCTGAGAAGCCGAAGGGTTTTTGTTCCCGCAACGGTCTCAATCCTAATCGTGCTTCGGGACTTGGGTGCCGAAAGCAAGAAAGCCGCAGCGCAACGAATGCCATTTCCTGACATTTCAGGCTCGCTTCCATCGGCGTTAAAAAATCGAATTCTTGCGGTGTTCTTTTTGTCCCGGGGAGGCAAAACGATAATAAACCCGTCAGCTCCAACTCCTGTGTGCCGATCAGTGATGGAGCGGGCCAAGGCCGCCATCTTGTTCGGCAGGCCGTGAGCATTGGCTAAAATAAAGTCATTGCCCAGGCCATGAAACTTTGAGAAACCAACCGCAACCGTTTTGGACATGTTATTGATTTCAAGCGTCGAATTCGATCAATGGATGAGTGTTGACTGAAAGCAAGTGACCGTCAAGGGAAAATCCCGGCGGAGTTCAGTGTGTCCGGCGGCGGTAAACTTCCACGCTTCCTTCTCCCGCGAATGGCTCCTTCTCTTCCAAAGCAAAATCCCCAAATGAGTCGGGAAATGCGCGCATTAATTCGTCCACCGAATCATCCTCGCCCCGAATGATCCACTCGACCTCTTGAGGTATGCTTCTGGATAATTGATTCCACGATTTAACGTTGGGTTCGGATAGTGTTTTAACAAAAGGGATGCCCAGCGTTGGCATGAGACATGGCCATTTTCCAGAGGCAACCATGATGGTCTTGCCATCATAGTGGTCGCGAAAATAAGTGACTAATGCTTGCTGCCTTTTCGATCGGCATGGGTTATTTTGAATGCTCTCCTGAACCACCGCAAGATTCGTCACTCCATTTGAAACCAAATCGATGCTCTGAAATATGAGGAGGCCGAGGAAAACGGACAGAAGTACCTTGCGGCTTCTCTGGGATAACCGGGAGGAGAGCACAAACGAAGGAAATAGCGTGATTGCGGGGAGCATCTCAATACCGTAGCGCAGGTTGTAATACGTGAACGGAAATAGCGTCGGGACATAAATGGGAACGGCGGAGTGGGCCATGGATTGGACGTAGAAAACGAATGGGACGAGAAACAACAAAGCGGAAGCGCGAGCTGGCCGCTGGCGGGCATCCAGGATCCATACCATCAGCCCCAGAATTGCAAGTTCCAGCGGCCAGACTCCGATGACCAACATCTGGTCGGCAAGAAAATAGCGCGCCGAGATCAACAGGCTTCCGTCGGTGGGATACCGGAACGCGGTCATCGCCAGTTGGTGGGCATAGATTGCCTTGGCGGAATGGGGGCCATTGTAAAAATCGAATGGATTTCCAAAGCGATAAGCGTTGTGCGCAAACCAAAACAGGGGCCCGGCGCCCGCAATCGAGGAAAAGATGATGGCGTTGCGAAAACGAATTCTCCAGTCATCATGCCGGGCCAAAAAAACAAATCCGGTGGCAAAGGGGAGAAAGAACCAGCCATCATAGCGTGTCAATGTTCCAAAAAAGGCGGCGACAGCCGCTCCGATGAGAGGATATATTCTCCCGCTCTGTTGGTAGCGGTAGAGGGCGTAAACGGTGAGCACGGCCCACATGAGCGCCAGCGGCTCCGTAAGCGGCACGCCGGCTAGAAACAACATGCTGGGACAGAGAACAAAGGCAGCGAGCGAGAGCGCGGCTGCGGCGGCATTGCGATTCATCTCCCAGCTCAAGCGAAACAAAAACCAGGCGGCCACCACAAACGCGGCGGCGGAAATCAAACTGCCCGCGAGACCTGTTTTCCAAAGGAATGCGTTTTGAGCGAGAGGAGAAGCGAGGATGTGAAAAAGCGGGAGCCACGTGCTGCCTATTTCAGCATAGCCGGGCGTTCGCGAGTCGAATAGCCGGCGGGCTCCCTCAACGTGGGCCAGCCCGTCGCCGTAGAGATTGGTGAGGCCGCGCGAATAGAAATAATAAAGGCTTCCCGCCGTGACGAGAATGAGGGCGACCGCGACGGATGCGCCTGCGCGGACGGGCAGATGGCCGGATTCTGGGGCGAGTTCGGTTGCGTTCGCGCCACGGTCAGACATCAAAATGCGTCAGGGTCTTGAATTCCCGAAACCGGGTGTCGATTTCGCCGGGGGTCAAACGCAGTATTCGTTTCAGGCCGAAATCCTCGACAGTGAAACTGGCCATCACCGAGCCATACACCATGGCCCGCCGGAGGTGAGTTTCCGAAAATTCGGCGGCGCGTCCCAAATAGCCCACGAAGCCGCCGGCAAAGCTGTCGCCAGCCCCGGTGGGATCGTGGACCTCTTCCAGAGGGTAGGCGGGAACGGAAAACATGAGGTCGTTCATAAACATGATCACGCCATACTCCCCGCGTTTGATGACCACCATTCGAGGCCCCAACTTCTGAATGCAGGCGGCGGCTTTGCGGATATTGTGGCAACCGGAGAGCATGTAAGCTTCTCCTTCGTTCGCCATCAGCAGATCCACTTTCGTCAAAGTTTTCTTCAATTCGTCGGGCGTCGTCTTGATCCAGAAATTCATGGTGTCGAGGGCGACCAGTTGGGCCGACGGCATTTGTTCCCGAACGTGGAGCTGCAAACTGGGGTGAATGTTGCCCAGGAAAACGACCTGGCTATCGAGGTAGGCGGGGGGAATCTTGGGTGAAAAGTGCTCGAATACATTGAGCTGGGTATCGAGCGTTTTCGCCTCATTCATATTCTCCGTATATTCGCCGGACCAGCGGAAAGTCCGGCCCGGAGCGTGCTCGATGCCCGCCGTGTGAATCGTTCGCCCCTGAAACACTCGTTGATGTTCCTCGGTAAAGTCTTCCCCCACGACAGCGACCACGTTGACCGGAGTAAAGAAGCTCGCGGTTAGGGAAAAATAGGTGGCGGAACCTCCCAGAATATTTTCCTCGTGACCCGAGGGCGTGCGTATTGAATCAAAAGCCACTGAACCTACAACGAGCACGGACACAGGCGGTCATTCCCCCTTTTTCCAAACAAACGGCGCGGACAAGCTTGAAAAGCCTAACATTGAAGTTGAAATCGCGCCAGCAAGTGTTTAACGCGTGCCGGCAAGAACGCGGGAATGGAATTCAACCGATTCACTAAAGTGCTGGAGGAAATAGACGAGATTATGTCCGCCGGGGTAAAGATGAAATTCATGTTTGATGTGTTCGGCAGCCAATTCTTTATCCAGCTCGCGGGCGCCCGCGTCAAAGCCATAGCCGTCCTCGCTGCCGCAGTCAAAATAAATGTGAAGTTTGGAGATGGCGGCGGCATTTGTTTTGGCCAGCACCAAAGGATTGTTCTCCCTCCAGAACTTGGTGTCGATCGGATTTCCAAATACGTCCCCTAGAAAGCTTGCCCGGCCCATGCCCAGGTTCATCGCCAGGTTTACTCCACCGGGAGATTCCGGCATAAGGGCGGCGCTCTGGGCGCTGACCGACGCGAACAATTGCGGCGCGGCAAAGGCAAACCGCAAAGCTCCGTATCCGCCCATGGAAATCCCCATAATCCCCCGCGACCAACGGCCGGGACGCACACGGTAGTGTTTCTCAATGAAGGGCATGAACTCGCGCAGGAAAAAGTCGCTGTAGCGGGTGCGTCCGTCGCGTGAATTAATGTAGAACGTTCGACCTCCTTCCGGAGTGACGATCAAAAAATTCCCTATCTTATGTTGCTCGCGCATGTCTTGAATCAGGTTCCATCCGCCGGTATTCACAAGCGACTGTTCATTGTCGCCGAGCCCATGAAGGTAGTACAGGATGGGGTACGTCTGATCTTCACTTCCTGACGTTTTTTTCGCTGCCGATCCGGCGTCGTAGTTGGCGGGAAGGAACGCGCAATACCGCACCTGGGCGCGCAGGATCGTGCTGGAAATGGCGGCGCATTCCACGCGGCCTTGGGCCCACGCAGACACCTCCGCCGAAGGCATGAGGCAAGTGAAAGCTGCAAAGAGAATCAGGCCCCGGCGCAATTTGAACATGGCACGGTTCTACTCATAGCGAAGCGCTTTGACGGGATCGAGGCGGGCGGCGCGCGCGGCGGGATAGAGGCCGGAGATCATACTGACCGAGACGGAAAAACCAATTGCTCCAAGGACGAGCCACCACGGCACCGCCCAGATATTTTCGGAGGGCAGATCCTGAGAGTGCAAATAGATATCCGTCCCGAGATTGATGGCTCTTCCGATGCCCCACCCCATCGCAACGCCCAACAATCCTCCCAGGAATCCCATCACGCCCGCCTCGGCGAAGAAAAGTTTCTTCACGTCACCGTCACTTGCACCGATCGCTTTCATGATTCCGATGTCGCGGCGCCGCTCGAGAATGGCCATCACCAGCGTGTTCACAATTCCGATTGAGGAAACGGCCAGGGCGAGGCTCCCGAATATTCCCAGGAAAACGTCAAGCACCGCGAAAAATCGGCGCAAGCCGCGCGTCGCGTCCAGAATTGAAAAAGTGTTGAATCCCATTTTCTTAATCGCGTCCTGGATGGTTTGCACCTGACTGGTATTCCTTGCACGCACGCTTAGAGTGGAGTAGGTTTGCGAGCTCGATAGCCCACGGGTGTTCTCCCGCAAATCATTGGGAAGCATCACGTGCATATTTTCCGCGAACTGGAGGGGGATGAAAACGCGGGCACGGCCTTGTCCGCGCATGCTGTCCGGATCCTGGTCCGTGATTCCGGCAATACGCAAAACAGCCTCCCGTGGCACCACCGAGTACCCGACCATGGGCGATGGGCTATTCGTGTTCGTCCCGGTCAAATTGCCTTCGGACTGTTGCTTGGCCGCTGCGCCGTTCTTGTTCGGATGGGATTCAAGTTTAGGAGCCTCAATGGGGGAGGGCTGTGCCGGCGCTGATACGCGCTCACCGTATCGCAAAATCAGGTTTTTTCCAATGAGTGTTTTAGTTTGGTCAAGAGTAATGGCGCTCGGGTGGGTGGGAGTGTCCTGCCCCCCCATTAGTTCGTCGGCGAATTCTTTTTGCAAAATGGCTTCGCTCGCCGTGGGCGAGGAAAAATAGGTTCCCTGGATCGTATCAAATGCATCCCTGTCCTTGGCGGACTGGGGCAAGCCGGCCACCATATCCAAGTGGGGCTTACCTTCATACCTAAGCTCGGTGATGAAACGGATGTCGGGGACAGCTTCAAGCACTTCGGGAATGCGCTCCATTTCCAGGCGCGCGGTTTCATCCAGAGGACGGCTTTCCGCGGGGGGAGGCACGTTTCTCGCTTCCCCGCGGTTGAAAGGGCGGATATCGCGGCGGGAGGTGACGACGATCGTGTCAAATAAGCCGGATTTGGCCAGCCTTTTGTTCGCCATCTGTTGGAGTCCTACTCCCAACGACAACATGGCGACCAGCGAAGCAACGCCCACACTAATGCCAAGCGTGGTGAGCGAGTTGCGCAACACAGCTTCGCGCAGGTTGCGTCCGGCAAGTTCGATCAAGTCATGAGATTTCAAATCACTCTCCTGTGTCTCCGGCAAGTTTTTCAAGCCGCGCACAGCGTCGGGCGCCCATCTCCGTTCGCGCGGCGAAGGCGCTGGGTTCAAGGAAGATATTTTTTGACAATAAGCGACAGCTTTTTTATTGCCCGCGGCGGTATCTTTTTACGATCGGTCATGATGGCATGGGCCAGGGCCGAGCCGCACTTGCACGTCCTTACCCGGGGAAGGTCACGAACGGCTTGACGAATGATCTTCTGGGCGTTTTGCACGTTGCGAGTCAGATACTCAATCACTTCCTTGACGGTGACGGCATCATGATCCGGATGCCAGCAATCGTAATCGGTCACCATGGCGAGCGTGGCATAACAAATTTCCGCCTCCCTCGCCAGTTTCGCCTCCTGCAAATTCGTCATACCCACAATATCCATGCCCCAGGCGCGGTAGGTGTTGGATTCGGCGAGAGTGGAGAAAGCCGGACCCTCGATGCAGACGTAAGTTCCCCCCAGATGGTGACGGACACCAGAATCGGAACACGATTTCTGCAACGCCTTCACAACTTCCGGGCACATAGGTTCGGCGAAACTGACGTGGGCGACGATGCCCCCGCCAAAAAACGTTGAAGGACGAGCCACGGTACGGTCAAAAAACTGCAATGGTAGAACCATGTCCAACGGACGCAGTTCTTCTTTCAGCGAGCCGACGGCACTGGCGGAGATAATCTGGCTAATGCCCAATTTTTTGAAGCCATAGATGTTGGCGCGATAGTTCAATTCCAAGGGCATTTGCATGTGTCCCCGCCCATGCCGGGGAAGGAAAGCCACCTTCCGTCCCTCCAACACTCCCAGAATATATGCATCGGAGGGCTTGCCAAATGGGGTCGTCACACGGACTTCCCGAACCCGAGTGAGCTCCGGCATATTGTAAAGGCCGCTCCCTCCGATGATACCAATCTCTGCTTCCGCCACAGTTTGGGTTCCCCCTCTTTTAGATAGGTTCGTTCACGTGTTCAGGAAACTGGTTTTGTTGTGATCTTATTTTCAGTCTGGACCAGCCTGACCCAAGGTGTATTTGGGTCATGCGGAAAAATCACCACGGCTTCCTGTTCCGCGAGCTGGGGAAGGAGGCGCTGTTTGTTGGACAACGTTTCCATCGGGTAGAGATCGAAAGCCATGATCCACGGGAAGCGCAAGTGAGCCTCGGTAGGCACAAGGTCCGAAATAAAGTAGGCGGTTTCGCCTTCTGATTCGATCCGCACACACTGCATGTTTCGATTGTGCCCGGGGGTCACTTCCACACTGATGCCCGGAACAATCTGGGCATTGCCCTCCAAGAACATTGTTTGCGCCTCAGCCGCGAGGAAAAAGTCCGCCACGTAGCTGGCCCGGTCGCGCTCCGTCGGCTGTAAGGCATGTTCCCACTCCTCACGTTGCACGACGTAGCGCGCCTTGGGAAAGGTTGGGACCAGCCTCCCATGATCCGGCCGGGTGTTCCATCCGCAATGGTCGAAATGCAAGTGAGTGTTGATGACCATATGGATGTCGCTCAATTCCAATCCTTTCTTTTTAAGCTCCGCGGGGAGGGTGGTCGTATGGTTCACCGCATAAATGTCATTTAACTTGGCGTCGAATTTCTCACCGATCCCTGTTTCGATCAGGATGTTTTGGCTCTCATTTTGAACCAAGAGACAATTTAATCCCATGCGGATCCGGTTTCTTGCGTCGGCGGGCATTTTCTTTTCCCAGAGGACTTTGGGCACCACGCCGAACATTTGCCCGCCGTCCAAGGCAAAATCCCCGTCGGATAGTACGTGAATATCAACTTTTCCCAGCTTCATTTCTTTTCCACGAGCTCGATGAGGACCCCCGAAGTGCTTGAAGGGTGGAGAAACGCAATACTCTCGTTTGCCGCTCCCTTTCGAGGCTTCCGATCGATAAGTTTTACCCCGGTACTTTCGAGTTCGGCAAGCGCCTTCTCCAGATTTGGGACTGCCAGCGTCAAGTGGTGAAGGCCCTGGCCTCGCTTCTCAATGAATCGGGCGATGGGCGAATCCGGCGAAGTGGCCTCCAGGAGCTCAATGCGGCTTTCACCTGCGGCGAAGCTCGCCACGCGCACTTTTTGATCTTCGACCGCTTCCTCCGACTCGGGTGGATGACCCAGCAGTTTTTCGAAGATGGGAACCGCCGCCTGCAACGAATTCACCGCAATCCCCACATGGTGGATTTTCATGCCTTGCCTTTGATCGCCCCGCGTCGAGCCAGTGGGGCATCCTCAATCAACTTCCCAACCACAGAGTATGGATCCGCGCGGCGTGACACCACAGCATCAATCCAATCTTCGATTGCAACAGGGTCAACATGTTCAGCAAAAAACTTTTCGAATAATTGCTGGCGAAGTAGCGCCATCAGTCGCCACCGCCATCGTTCACGCTGCCGGCGGAGCTTGGCGGTTCCTTTCTCGCCCGATTCCCGGAATTCGCCCAGCTTCAGCCGAACTGTACTTACACCTTCACCTGTGGTGGCAACGGTTTTCATGACGGGAGGGCGCCAGTCCCCGGGGGGCGTGCATATCGAGAGCATGGCTAGAATCTCCTGCTCCACCCGGTCCGCTCCCGGCCGGTCCGCTTTGTTAACAACAAAAACGTCGGCGATCTCCATCACTCCGGCTTTAAACGTTTGCACATCATCGCCCATGCCCGGAACCAGGACGAGCACTGTGACATCCGCGAGGCGCGCGACTTCCATCTCGTCCTGGCCCACGCCCACAGTCTCAATCAACACCACCTGGCACCCGGCGGCATCCAGGATTGTAACTGCGTCGTGGGCAGCGGGGGCAAGACCGCCCATCTGCCCGCGCGTGGCCATGCTTCGAATGTACACTCCGCTGTCGGTGGACAGGCTTTGCATCCGAATGCGATCACCTAATATCGCTCCACCGGAAAAAGGACTGGTGGGATCGACTGCGAGAATGCCCACTTTTTTTCCGGAGCTGAGATACTCGGCTGCAAGTTTTTCCACCAGGGTGCTCTTCCCTGCCCCCGGGGGGCCCGTGATTCCAATCGCGTAGGCGTTTCCCGTTCTTGGGAAAAGGTGCTTGAGCAGTTCGCGCCCGGCCGGGTCGCCGCCTTCAACAGCCGAGATGGCGCGCGCAATTGCGCGACGGTCGCCGGCCAGAATGCTCTCCACCCACTCTTGTTGTGGATCGGCCATGAGGGTTGGTGTGTTGGAACGGCTTACATTCGACCCAACAATTCCCGGGCAATCACCATCCGTTGAACTTCACTTGTCCCTTCACCGATGGTAAAAAGTTTGACATCCCGATAGAATTTTTCCACCGGATAATCCTTGATGAATCCATAGCCGCCGTGAATTTGGACTGCTTCGTTGGCCACCCTCACCGCCAACTCGGAGGCAAACAACTTGGCCATGGACGCCTCGCGCGTAAGTTTGGCGCCCCGATCGGCAAGCAAGGCGGCCCTGAAGGTCAACAATCTTGCCGCATCGATTTCAGTGGCCATATCCACCAGTTTCCACTGAATGGCTTGGAAGGACCCTATGGCTTTTCCGAATTGCTTTCTTTGCCGGGCATAGGACGTTGCGGCTTCGAAGGCGCCTTGCGCCAGGCCCACGGAAATCGCCGCAATGCCGATGCGGCCCATGTCCAGAATCTTCAGGCAGCTGATGAATCCGTCGCCGGGCTTGCCAAGACATTGGTCCTTTGGTATTCGACATTCCTCGAAAATCATCTCCGCCGTATCGCTGGCCCGCAACCCAAGCTTGTTTTCCTTCTTCCCCGCGCGGAATCCGGGAGTTCCCTTCTCAACGATAAACGCAGAGATCCCATGTTTGGTGGATGATTTATCGGTAACCGCCATGACTACGCAGAAGTCGGCATAATGCCCGTTGGTCACGAAGGACTTGACCCCGTTCAGAATCCAATGGTCGCCATCCAGGCGCGCTGTGGCGCGGGCCGCGCTGGCATCGCTGCCCGACCCGGGCTCCGTGAGGCTCCAGCAGCCCAATTTTTCTCCACGCGCGAGGGGGACAAGGTACTTTCTCTTTTGTTCCTCGGAACCAGCTATGAAAATATGTCCCGAACACAAGGTGTTGTGGGCGGAAACGAAGAGGGCCACGGAAGGATCGATTCGGGCAAGTTCTTCCAGGATGATTCCGTACTCTATGTATCCAAGCCCTGCCCCGCCGTAGTCGGGAGGAAAAACGACGCCCATGAACCCCAGTTCAGCCAGCTTGGGCAGGAGTTCGCCGGGGAAATGTTGCGCCTCGTCCCATTCCATGACGTGTGGGCGGATTTCCTTTTCGGCGAATTCACGTACTGTTCTTTTAATTCCTTTTTGCTCTTCAGTCAGTTCAAAGTCCAGAAGGCACCCCAGGTCAATGCTGATCCTGAATTATGCAGACATGTCTGATCCATACCGATTCCAAACGATAATGATATCCAGGCGCACGCTAGAATCGGCCCAACCCAAAAAGAAACTATAGCACAACCCCGTGGGCAGCGGGCCGACGCCAACCACAGGAGGGCCTCGATGGGAAGCGGTGTGTTAACATGAAAGATTGTGAAGCATCTCTACGCCCATTTAACAACCGCCTTGGCCTGCGTGTTAATGGCGAGCGCAGTGGGGACTCCATCCTTATCTTCGCTAGCCGCGACATTCCGCAATGAGGGGGCCGATCTTGCTCAAATTAACATCCACGCCGCGCAAGAGGGATGTGGGGTGGAATTGGATTCGACTCCCGCCGGTAAGACGGACGCACAGGGAACCTTTCGGCTGGCCGGGGTTGATCCTGGCGATCACTATATCCACGTCAACTGTCCTGACCAGGCGGAAATGACCTTTTTTGTTTCACCGAGATTGGGCGACAAACTGGACATTCAACGCGATTCCGCCACCTCCACCGCAGCCAAGCCCACCGGAACGAACCTGGAAGAGGCTGAAGACAAAATACAATTGCGCCAGCTCATTCAGGACGCGGTCCGCCTTCGCGCCCGAGGGCACGTTGAAGAGGCAGTTCAGCGGCTGCGGGAAGCAGCCAAGCTTGATCCCGGGAATTCAGATCTTCACCGCGAGTTGGGAATCACGTTTTTACTGGTCAAGGAATGGAAGCGCGCCCGCGTGGAAATGCTGGAGGCGCTTCGCCACGATCCGACTGACGCTGACGCACACAACGGCCTGGGCTACGCGCTTGAGAAGCTAGGACAATTGGATGCAGCTGTGAAGGAATATCGAAAAGCCACCCAGCTCGACCCCGATGATCTTTCTTATCGTCAGCATTACGTGGATGCCTTGAGTAAAACGATGGGCGATAAGACGCAGGAGAAAAAATAAAGGACGTTGATCGCAAGAATGTGGCCTGCCTCATGGCTTACGCCACCACGGTCTTGGTGTTGAGGCGAAGGACCTCGGCAAGCACTCGAATTGCGCGCTCACATCCCGCCCGATCGACATCAAAATGAGTGACCATCCTCATCGATTCCGGAGACAGCCCGTTGGCCAGAATATTTTGCGCGGCCAGCCGTTTCGATAGCTCAAATGATGTCAATCCTGTTTCGGTCACATCAAAGAACAATATATTGGAAACAACTTTGGCGGGATTAATTGCAATTCCAGGAATTTCCGCCAGGGCATGGGCTATGAAGCGGGCGTTTTCATGGTCCACATGAAGCCGCTGGGGGGTTTCTTCGAGTGCTATCAATCCTGCCGCTGCCAACACGCCCGCCTGGCGCATTCCTCCCCCCAGCATTTTGCGCATTGTATGCGCTTCTTCAATAAATGCCTTGCTGCCCACCAGCATGGAACCGACCGGTGCGCCGAGCCCTTTGGAGAGGCAGAACATGACCGAGTCAAATGGGCTCGTCAATTCCACGACGGAGTTTCCAGACGCCACGGCGGCGTTAAAAATTCGGGCTCCGTCCAGATGTACGGGAAGATGAAGCGCATGGGCGCGGGCGCAAATTTCAATAACCGTTTTCTGCGGATAGATGGTGCCGCCGGCAAGATTGGACGTGTTTTCGAGCGAAACCAGCCCGGTGCTCGCATGATGGTCGCTGCGTGCGTGGATTTGGGGAGCGATCAACTCCCAATTGAGAATACCGTCCTCCGCCCGGATGGCTCGCGGCATGCAACCTGAAAATGCCGACATCATGGCCATTTCGTAATTCAGGATATGCGCTCGTTGCTCGCACACAATCTCCTGGCCGGACCGTGTGTGGACTTTAATGGCGGCCTGGTTGCCCATCGTTCCGGATGGTACAAAGAGAGCAGCCTCGCGATGGAAGATTTCCGCCGCGCGTTCCTGGAGCCGATTGACGGTCGGATCTTCGCGGTACACGTCGTCGCCCACCTCTGCTTCAGCCATGGCGCGGCGCATGGCTGGTGTTGGGCGGGTTACAGTGTCACTTCGCAAATCAACCACTGGATCGGTCATAAGATTACTGGGACTCCCTTAGTTATTCTTGGCGGCAAATTTATTCCACCAGGAATTCCTGAAAAATTTCGTTGGAGACCAGATACGCGCCCGCGGGAAGAAAAATCCTGTCCACGCGCCTGTCAATCCAGCCCTCTTTGGCCAACGTACGAAGTTTCGGTTCCCACCGGCCCACCTGAGCCTCGCCCCACTTTCGACGAGCCCAATCGAGGTCCACACCATCTCTCTGTCGTAAGCCGAGAAAGAAGAACTCTTCCAACTGCTCCTCAACTGACAAAACACGCTTCTCCACGATGGGCGAATCTCCGAGGCCTATCTTTTCCTGATAGATTTCCACCGAGGTTACGTTGGCCCAGCGATGGGCGCCGTCGAACGAGTGCGCGCCCGCCCCAATTCCCAGGTAGGGTTCCATTCGCCAATACTTTTGGTTGTGAAGTGATTCGAATCCGGGTAAGGCAAAATTCGAAATCTCGTATTGGGCGTAACCCTCGCCGGTGAGCAGTCCCTGGGCTTGCTCATACGCCGCGGCCATAAAATCGTCGTCGGGAACGGCCGCGGCGTGAAGGTGGCTTCCATGACGAATAACTTCGTTTCCTAATCGACTCTTCTCATCAATTTCAAAGAGATAGATTGATAAATGGTCCGTTCGAAGCTTCAGAGCCTCGATAATGCTCTCATGCCATGACGGCTTGGTTTGATAGGGCAAACCCACGATGAGATCAAGGCTGACATTTTTGAATCCGGCCCGGCGCGCCGTTTGAATCAGGGCGCTTGTATCCGCCGCGGAGTGGAGGCGACCGGTCGAGCGAAGTTCCTGATCATTAAAAGACTGGGCGCCGATACTCAAGCGATTGATTCCAAGTTCGAGCGCGGCATTGCAAAATGCCTCGTCAACGGATCCCGGGGTGGCTTCAAGAGTGAACTCCGTATGGTCGGCGAAATGAAAGCGCTCGCGAAGGGCAAAAATAAGTTGTTCCAACCTTTGAATGCCCAAAAGAGACGGGGTCCCGCCGCCGAAATAAATCGTATCAACATTGAGTTCAAACAGGCAGCGCCTCAAACCCGCGGGAGCGTAGAATCGAGGAAGACTTTTGACCTCACTCAGGAGCGCGCCGCAATAGGCATCGAAGGCGCTCGATGGCGCCACCTTGGAGCTGAAATTACAAAAGCTGCACTTGGAAGCGCAAAAGGGCACCTGAACGTAGAGGCCGAGGGTATCCATAAGGTTTTCAATCCGCGACAATCTTTACTCGCAACCCCCGCCGCCGCGGACCATCGAATTCTGCCAGGTATATTCCCTGCCATCGACCAAGAACCAGTCGCCCACTCTCCACCAGCAAAGTCTTTGAAGAGCCAATGAGAGAAGCCTTCAAATGCGCGTCGCAATTCCCGTCGTTGTGATGGTAGCGATGGTCGCGCGGGGCCAGCCGGGCCAGAAACTCGCTCAAATCCCTGGTGAAGGCAGGGTCGTCATTTTCATTTATGAGTACTGCCGCGGTGGTGTGCATAACGAAAATGTGACAAACGCCTTCCCTGATGCCTGAAGACTCCACCAACTTTTCAATTTCGGGAGTGATGTCTTTAAACGTCTCGCGGGTGAGTGTCTCAACTTCAAGTTTATGATGCCTCGATGGGGGCTTTTCGGCAGGAGTCAATTTTGCCTGCTGAGTAACCATTTTTTCCTCCCCAGAATGAAGTGACTGCCTAATCAAAGCGAAGTGCGACCTGCTTTCCGGGTCAGGCACTCCACCTGTGTGATTATACCAGCGGCAAGTTGGATTTAGTAATCGACCACCAGATGATGGGAAGACTCAATTTGAATGTGCGCAAGGAGGCGGTCCAATAATTCATAGCCCGCGCGGCCCAGGAAATACGCGCCACTCACTTCGCGCTCCTGCAACTGTCTGCGCGGGAACAAAAGGCGAATCAGCGCCTGTTCGTGGCGTGCGAGCAATTCGGATTTCCCCAGGGCCGCGCGGCTGATTTTCCCCTTGAGCTGGTCCACCTGGTATTTCATTTTTTCTTCGGTGCGCTTCAATGTGTCGAGCAAAGTAGGGTCAATTGCTTCCACATCTTTACGAAGCTTTTCGAGCAATTGAGTCAGGCTGGCCTCGGTTTCGTCCAGGCGCTCCGACCAGCCTTCGGCAAAACCGTTGGCGGCGATCGTGCGGCGCAGATGTTCTTCGCCTTGCCAGACATCTTCCAGTGCAACTCGATACTTTTCCATCAGTCGTTTGCTCCTCGCGTCCACCAGGGTGAATCCAGCCCGCGGAAAAATGACCGGTTGGGGCCGGCCCAGCTCCGTGTAAATCACCTGGGACTGGGCGAGGTACGCCAGTTCCGATGGCCCCGCCACGTAGGCGATGGTGGGAAGAAGGGTGTCCTGAACAAAAGGGCGCAACAGGGCGTTGGGTGAGAAAGCCAGCGGCTGATTGGCCGCCAGCTTTTTGAGCTCAGCCTCGGGGATGGCTTCCGGCCCGTCAAAGAAAAACTGTCCTCCGCGTTCGTGAAGGGCAGTGCGGTTCCCCTCGCGTGCCGCAAAGACCAAGGTTGAATCCTCCCCCACAAAGACCTGGGCGTCGTAGCCCGATTGCACCAGAGTTTCAGAGCGTTTCTGCAAATGCTGCTTCAAATCGCCCGCGCGAGACAGGATCTCCTGGAATATGTGGGCTCGCAGCCTGTCCACGCCTTCATCCATCGGATCGAGAAGTGCAACGCCCCACTTGCTAAAAACCCTGGCAAGGAATCGGCCGAAAGCGTTGCCCCATAAGGCTCCAGGTTGATAGCATTCGCGCAAGTCCCGCAGCAACTGATCGCGGGATGGGCCGGGCGGCAGCGTGTTCTCGATCGTGCCAAGGGCGGCGCTGATTTGTTCAGTGAATTTCACGCGCCCCACTGGCGAATGGGGCGCCGGGCGATCGCCTGAATCTTTCAAGTCGATCAAATTTAACTCGTCATCCAGAGTGGCAGTACGTGCGACCTCTTCCAAGTCATGATCTTCGGTGGCCAGCCAGAACACCGGAACGGCTTCAAGGCCGCGTTCTGTGAGCGTTTGCGCCAACTTGACCGCAGTCAAAGCTTTGTAGAGCGTGAAAGCAGGGCCCCCAAGTAATCCCACTTGTTGCCCGGTCACGACGGCAAACGTGCCGGGCCTGGCAAGCCGCGCAATATTGTCAAAGGTCGCCGCGCTGCTGCCGAACGCTTTGTTCTGCGCCGTTAGAATTTCTGCGATCCGCCTCCGAGGCTCGTCGCCAAACTTCATCTTAGTTGCAAGTGCTGAATAACTGGCCGGCTGGTACGGGGAGCCGTTGTAAAACTGCGCGACCCGCTCAAATCTGCTGACGTAGTCCAAAAAGAGAGAGCTGGTCTTAGGAAGCTTGGAATACGGGATTGAGGACAATTCCATAGATTATTTATCCTACCACTCGCGGTGAAACTCGGCTATCGGCCCGAACGGGCTGGCCAGTGCGACGCGGCGCTTCAAGATTCATCTGTGAAAAGAAACTTTCAGATTCTTACTGGTCGAGCCCGGCTCGGGCTTCCCGAACCGCACCGATGACAATCTTCCGGGCACTTGCCTGAAGAGGTTTAAGGGGGGGCCTGGGAATGCCGCCGTGAAATCCGCAGAAATCCGCAGCGGCCTTGATTCCTGAGACTCCATATTGAACGCTGATGACTTGTGCGATCGGAATCAGCCGTTGTTGGAAATCTCTTGCCGCCTTCATCCGGCCCTGTTGAAACGATTCATAAAGGCCGACGCAAAGCTCGGGCATAAAATCCGCCTGGCCAAGCACTCCGCCGACCGCGCCCGCGCGCAAAGCTTCCAATTGAATTAGCGCTGAGCCACAAAGCACTCGAAACGCCTGCCGCCCCTCCAGTTTAATCGCGCGCAGAATGGACTTGAGATACTTGAGATCGCCGGAACTTTCTTTCAGGCCCGCAATATTCGCATGACGGGAAAGGGCTGCCAGAGCGGAGGGTTCCATGCGAACGCCGGTAAACTGAGGAATATTGTAAATCACAAGGGGACGTCGAACCGAATCAGCGACGGCGCGGAAATGCGATACGAGGAGGTCGGAATTCATTCGCGACCGGAAATAGTTCGGAGTCAGGACCAAAATTGCATCGGCTCCGCGCGCCACAGCCTCGCGGCTCAGACGAATAGTCTCCCTGGTGCTTTCGAGCCCCGTGCCCACGATTAGGATTTCCGGCGGCCGCACAATCCCGCGAGCCAACTCGGTCAGCCGCAGTCGCTCACGCTCCGTAAGGTAAGGCGCCTCGCCCGTGGAACCTGCCACCACGATGCCGGACAAGCCTGTCCCAACAAAACGCCGCAAGTTTTCGCAGAATCGTCCTTCATCGACATCGCCGCGGGCGTTGAAGGGGGTCACAACCGGAGGAAAAATTCCTCTAATGTTGCTGACGATTTCTTTTTGATTCATATTTTGGGGGGCCTGGAGTTTTAGATTGAAAAGTTAAATCCATATTCGAATTTTGATTCGATTTGCCGCGCTAAGCTTACTCATCAATCGTCTTTCCGGCGGGCGATAGACTGCCTATGCGGAAGCCGCTGTTTGATGCAGCTCCTGAAGACTTATCACCCGGATTTCCTGGTTGCGTTGCGCCTCTATTCCGCTCACGATGGCCGCCGCCGCCGATAGAGTGGTGATGCAACTGACGCCGTGCTGAACGGCTGCGTGACGAATCGATTTCTCATCATACCGCGACGCCTTCCCCAGGGGCGTATTAATCAACATGGCCAGGGATCCGTTGCGGATAAGGTCGACGACGTTGGGCCGCCCTTCGTTGACCTTGAAGACCTTTTCGACGCGCAGGCCGGCCTTTCCTAATATTGCAGCGGTCCCACTGGTGGCCACCAACTTGAAATCCATCTTCGCCAGATCACGGGCAATGGGAATCACGCCAGGCTTGTCGTGGTCATTGACGGAGATAAAAACCTGGCCTTCGGTTGGAACCCTCAACCCCGCGGCGATCTGCGCCTTGGCGTAGGCCAGACCGAAAGTTTCCCCTATGCCCATGACTTCCCCAGTCGATTTCATTTCCGGTCCCAGGATGGTGTCCACCCCCGGAAATTTCCGGAATGGAAACACCGGCGACTTGACATAATGGCTTCGCACCGGAAGTTCTTCGGGCAAGCCAAATTCCTTAAGCTTGCGGCCCACCATCAAACGGGCAGCCAATTTGGCTAATGGCACTCCCGTAGCTTTGCTGACATAAGGGATGGTTCTGGAAGCTCGCGGATTCACTTCCAGGACAAAAACCTTCCCGGCCTGAATGGCATATTGCGCGTTCATCAATCCCACAACTTTTAATTCCCTGGCGAGTTTCACCGTGTATTCACGCAACGTCTGCCGATTAGACTCCGGAATAAGGGCTGGGGGGAGAACGCACGAACTATCTCCGGAATGTATACCGGCTTCCTCAATGTGCTGCATGATGCCCGCCACCAGCACATCCCGCCCATCGGAGAGTGCGTCCACATCAACTTCGGTTGCGTTTTCAAGGAAGCGATCCACAAGGATCGGGAAGGCCTGCTGTAATTCTTCCGCCCGCGCCACGTAGTTTTTCAGAGTGGCCTCGTCGTAGGCCACCACCATCGCGCGGCCACCCAGCACGAACGAGGGCCGCACCAGAACCGGGAAGCCGATCCGATTGGCAATGGCCAGAGCTTCTTCCACGTTTTTCGCCGCGCCGTTCTCGGGCTGCGGAATGTCCATGCGTTCGAGCAGCTTGCCGAATTGTTTGCGGTCTTCGGCCAGATGGATTGAGGCGGGCGAAGTCCCAATGATGGGCACGCCCGCATTTTTCAATTGGCGGGCCAGGTTTAACGGCGTTTGTCCTCCAAACTGAACGATCACTCCGTAGGGCTTCTCCTCCTCGACAATCGCCATCACGTCTTCAAAAGTTAGGGGCTCAAAGTAGAGGCGATCCGAAGTGTCGTAGTCGGTCGAAACCGTTTCCGGATTGCAATTCACCATCACCGACTCAAAGCCTTCCTCCTTCAGTGCGAAAGCGGCGTGGCAACAGCAATAATCGAATTCAATGCCCTGCCCTATGCGATTGGGCCCGCTGCCCAGAATCAGGACTTTTTTCCGATCGGTGGGTGCGGCTTCGTCCTCGTCTTCGTAGCTCGAATAAAGGTAGGGCGTAAACGATTCAAATTCCGCCGCGCAAGTGTCAACCCGCTTAAATACGGGACGGACGCCGGTTTCCGCGCGGCGCATCCGCACGCTTTCTGCGCTCACATTCCAGATTTCACCCAGGTGCGCGTCCGAAAAGCCAAAGCGCTTCGCCTCGCGGAGGGCGGGTGGGGGGATGGACTTTTCGTCAAACCGTTTCAACTCGCCTTGCAGCTCGACAATTTGCTGGATTTGGTTCAAGAACCATGGGTCGATGTGCGTGATCTCCTCCAGCGATTCCACACTGTGTCCGGCCGCAAACGCGAAAAAGAGGTCCCAGAGACGTTCGGGATGCGGCACCGCCAGCCGGCGCAGCAGTTCGGAAGGATCCTGGGGAGGCTTGGGCGTTTTCCTGCCGGTCTCGAGAGACCTCATTCCCTTCATCAGAGCTTCTTTGAAGGTGCGTCCGATGGCCATGACTTCGCCCACCGATTTCATTTGCGTGCCCAGGGTGTGATCGGCTTCGGGAAATTTTTCCTGCGCCCACTTGGGAATTTTGGCCACCACGTAATCAATGGTCGGCTCAAAACACGACGGAGTTTTCTTCGTGATGTCGTTGGGAATTTCATCCAGCCGGTAGCCCACCGCCAAGCGCGCCGCGATTTTGGCAATGGGGAATCCGGTCGCTTTGGAAGCCAGGGCCGAGCTGCGCGACACGCGGGGGTTCATCTCAATCACCACCATGCGTCCGGTGCGTGGCTCGACGGCAAATTGAATATTGGATCCGCCGGTTTCCACCCCCACCGCGCGAATCACGGCAAAAGCGGCATCACGCATGCGTTGGTATTCTTTATCGGTCAGGGTTTGGGCGGGTGCGACCGTAATGGAATCGCCGGTGTGAACGCCCATGGGGTCGACATTTTCAATCGAGCAAACCACCACCGCGTTGTCGGCGTGATCGCGCATCACCTCAAGCTCAAATTCCTTCCAGCCCAGAACTGATTGTTCCACCAATACTTCATGCACCGGGCTAAGCTCAATTCCCCAGCGCACCATCTCCTCGAATTCTTCGCGGTTGTAGGCGGTTCCAGATCCCGACCCGCCCAGCGTAAACGAGGGACGGATGATGAGGGGGAAACCAATCTTCTCGCAGGCCTTCAGCGCGGCGTCAACCTTGGTTACCAGGACGCTGAGCGGAACATCAAGACCGATCTTTCCCATGGTGTCTTTAAACCAAAAACGGTCTTCTGCCATCTTGATGGCATTCAACGACGCCCCAATCAGTTGCACGTTATTGCGCTCGAGAATTCCTTTTTCTGCGAGTTCGACCGAAAGGTTCAGAGCGGTCTGCCCGCCGACGGTGGGCAGAATAGCGTCCGGGTGCTCGCGCTCAATTATGGCTTCCAGATATTCCGCCGTCAGAGGCTCAACATAAGTGCGGTCGGCGATTTCCGGATCGGTCATGATGGTGGCCGGGTTCGAATTCACCAGCACAATTTCATAGCCATCCGCCCGCAGCGCCTTGCACGCCTGCGTGCCTGAATAATCAAACTCACAGGCCTGGCCGATCACAATCGGGCCCGAGCCGATAATCATGATTTTGCGGAGGTCAGTGCGTTTGGGCATCTGGGTTACGGTTGAAAGGTATATTGAAATAAATAGACTAATAAAAATCGATTCACTGGACTATGCCTTACCCGGTTTCTTGAATTCCTCCATCATTCTCACAAAGTTTCCGAACAGATACGCCGAATCGTGAGGGCCGGGTGAAGCTTCGGGATGATATTGCACGCTAAAAAGCGGCAAGGATTTATGGCGCAGGCCTTCCAGAGTATCGTCGTTCAGATTTCGATGAGTTAACACAACTTCATTTATATTCAACGAATCCGGATCGACGGCAAAGCCGTGGTTTTGCGCGGTAATTTCCACTTTGTTTGTTTCGAGATTCAACACGGGATGATTTCCGCCATGATGGCCAAATTTCAATTTGTAGGTATTGCCGCCCAAGGCGAGCCCGATGATCTGGTGTCCAAGGCAAATGCCGAATACGGGAACGCGCCCGAGCAAACCGCGCACGGCGCGAGCGGCATACTCGACGGGCTCGGGATCGCCGGGCCCGTTGGATAGAAATACCCCGTCGGGTTTTAGTTCCAGAACTTCGCGTGCCGAGGTTGAGGCGGGGACAATTGTGACTGCGCAACCCGAGTCCACCAACCGGCGCAGAATGTTTTGTTTAATTCCAAAGTCATAGGCCACCACCTTGAACCTGGCTTTGGGACTCTCTTGGGCGCGCGCACCATCGATGCTGCCCGAGGGTTTGGTCCATTCGTACCGGGTCTGCGTGGTCACGCGGCTTGCCAGGTCCAGGCCCACCATGCTCGGCGACGACTTGGCCTCCGCCACCAGCTCGGTGTCACCGCCTCCGATGGTTGAAAGGACGCCCCGCATGGCGCCGTGCTTCCGCAGGTGCATGACGAGGGCGCGCGTGTCGATATCTGAAATGATGGGTACATTATGGTGGCAGAGAAAGTTGGAAATTTCCTCTTCCGAGCGCCAGTTGCTCGCAGCCTCACAAATCTCGCGCACCACGAGTCCCTCGGCGTAAGGTTGGATTGCCTCGGAATCAAGCGAATTCGTTCCGTAATTTCCGATGTGAGGATAGGTAAGGATAACGATCTGTCCGGCGTAGGAGGGATCGGTGAGGATTTCCTGGTATCCGGAAAGAGATGTATTGAAAACGACCTCGCCAAAGCGCTTGTTGGAGGCTCCATGACCCCGCCCCCGGAATACTCTCCCGTCTTCTAAGGCGAGGACCGCCTCCATGTGTTCTCCAAGTTTTCAAACATGAGAGTTGTTAGTTGCCGTCAGACCGAGCAATCGGGCTGGACCACAGGGGCAACACCCCAATGTTTATAAACAGTGTCACTGGCTCACTGCCGGATCCCAGTCAATCAAGCGACCCAAATTGGCTCATGGGCCAATAAACGAAAACTGCCTTGCCGTAAATATACTTCCGGTCGACCGACCCCCAAACGCGGCTGTCGTTGGAGGATTCGCGGTGGTCGCCGAGGACGAAATAGTGATCGGGTTCAACCACGGTCACCGGATAATTCTGGTGATCCAAGTACGAAGACGGGACGTACTGTTCCCGAAGCTCCTTATCATTCACATAAACGCGGCCATTTCGAATGCTCACTGCCTCCCCGGGCAGTCCCACCACACGCTTGATGTAGGATTTAGATGGATCAAGAGGATACCAGAAAACCACAATATCGCCCCGTTGTATGGGCTCAAAACGGTAAACAAATTTGTTGATGAAGATTCGTTCATGATTCGTAAGGCGAGGCATCATGCTGGTGCCTTCCACCTGCACGGGCTGATACAGGAAGACGATCACGATGAATGCCAAAAGGAGGGAGAGAATCAGATCTCTGAGCCAGTAACGCGCTTCGAGAAAGCGCCGCCCCCCGCCGACGGGAAGGACCGGCGGTTCCGAGGTCTGTTCGCTGGGTAATCCGTTCTCTTTCATATCCTCTATGAACATAGTTTATACCATATTTCGCTATTGCCTTCCACATCGGCGAGGGACGCATGGCAATTAGCGATGGCCGCGCCGGCAGGCAGCCCCAAATCGACCTTAAGGTGCACGAGTTGTAGCTTAAATATTCCCAATTGATTTTTGACCCGGAATGCGCTACAAGAGGGGACCGACAGGGGCTGCACAGGACTTCCTTCGCCCTGGAAGGGACAAAACATCCTAGTTCATCGCCAATTTGAGGGCCGTCGTGGCCTCACGTGCCGGCTTCTAATTGCCTCCGGCTTGTTGGTTTCTTCTTTGACCGTGCGGGCACAGGAATCCACGCAAATCGATGAGGCGACTGAGACGGCCTATCCACCGATCAGGACTGATTTCTGGTCTAATCGGGGACGTTGGACTTTTGGCACGCAGCTTGGAATTGCGGTTGAAAATAACATCCCGCGAAATATTTCGCACATCATAATTATGATTGCCCAGCCGAGCGTGGGCTTTACCCTAAAGGATTTTCACTCCGGCGGGTTTCCGATCAGCCGCTTCAGCGTGGTCAGCGAAGGCATCCTGGGTGGCGCGATCCACCCTGGCGGGCGCCTCATCGGCCACGCTCTGCTTTTTCGATTGGACGGCCGGCCGGTAAACCGTGTCGTCCCATTTTTTGATTTTGGAGCCGGGGTTCTGCACACATCGCTTGCCGAACGCGCGCCGGAATTATCGGGTACGACTCAATTTAACCCGCAAGGCGGCCTGGGCATTCAGTATTTCTTCAATCCCCAGAGGGCATTCGTTTTCGAATACCGCTACATGCACATGTCCAACAATGGAATCCAGGAGCCAAATCACGGATTCAATTCCAGTATGATCACAATTGGCTTCAGATGGTTAAGGCGTCCGCGCGTGTCCGGCGCGCAAGCCAGGTTCCAAAAGCGAAGTTTGGGAAATTTTCTATTCGGAAAAAACTGACACGGTCCTGATCGGGTGAAATATCTCGGGGAAAGAGACTTCCAATGCGATGGCCGCAGAGGACGCGAATTATCCGAAAATATCTTTAACTCTTTCAGATACCCGCCGCTGTAGAGGCTTATTCTCAACCCGGGTAGAATCCTGCAACATTTCCATCAGGCGGCGTTGTTCGCGCGTCATGTGGGTGGGAATCACCACGTTGATGGTAACGTAGAGGTCGCCCTGGCCGCGCCCTTCGAGTGAGGGCAGCCCCATCCCTCGAATCCTGAAAACGGATCCGGGCTGCGTCCCTTCCGGTATTCTCAAGGCCTCTTTCCCCTGCAAAGTGGGCGCGGAGATTTCTGTGCCGAGTGCGGCCTGGGTGGCAGAGATGGGGATGGTGCAATACAAGTCGTTCCCGCGGCGCTCAAAAAATGCGTGTTCTCGAACCCTTAAGACGACGTAGAGATCGCCAGAGTTGCCCCCATAGGCCCCCGCTTCGCCTTCACCGTTCACACGAAGACGCATGCCGTCGTCAACTCCCGCCGGAATCTTTATGCCCAAAACTTTTTCCCTGCGCATGCGCCCGTCGCCGAAGCAAGTTGGGCACGGATCCTTAATCACTTGCCCGGCGCCGCTGCATTGAGGACAGGTGCGGGAGAGTGTAAAAAACCCTTGCTGAGAGCGGACCTGACCGCGCCCGCCGCACGCCGAGCACTGAACGGGTTCAGTTCCCTTCTTGGTTCCGCGGCCGGAGCAGGAGGGGCAAACTTCGTGACGGGGGAATTTGATTTTGGTGTCAAGGCCGCGTGCCGCCTCTTCAAACGAGATCTCCAGGTCGTACCGCAAGTCGGCTCCGGATTCGGCGTGAGAGCTTCGCCCACCGCGGCGGCCAAAGGGATTGGCCATCCCAAAGAAATCGCCGAAGAGGTCCTCGAAATCGGTAAATATGGTGGAGGAAAAATCGGGCGAAAACCCGCCTGAGCCGCTGACGCCGGAGTGCCCATAGCGGTCATAGGCCGCGCGTTTCTGCGGATCGGCAAGCACGCTGTAAGCCTCGGTGATGGTTTTGAATTTTTCCCCAGACTCGTGCTGATTGTCCGGGTTTCTGTCAGGATGGAATTGAAGGGCGAGTTTGCGGTATGCGCTCTTGATTTCCTGCTCGGTGGCATTGCGCCCGACGCCCAGCACCGCGTAATAATCTCGTTTTTCAGCCATGAAATTGTTATCGGTTTAGAGATTCTGCAAAAACGCGCTTATCCTTTCTTCGGCGCTGAAGCCACTTTCACGATCGCAGGGCGCAGCAGCCGGTTTTTCAATTTGTATCCCCGCTGCAGTTCTTCCACAACTTCCTGATCTCTGTGCTCATTGGACTGGACGGTTTCAACTGCCTGGTGCAGGTGGGGATCAAAAGTTTTCCCCGCGGTCTCTATCGGTGTTACGCCCGCGCGGTCGAGCACGCTCAACATTTGTTGGTGGATCAACTCGATGCCCTTGGTGAAGCCGGCATCGGTCTTTGGACCGTGATGCCGAAGCGCGCGCTCGAAGCCATCCAGCACAGGTAAAAAGGAAAGGATCAGGTCCGCATTGGCGTGTTGGAAGAATTCTTCCTTCTCGCGTTGGACGCGTTTGCGAAAATTATCCAACTCGGCCTGTTTTCGCAGCAGGCGGTCATAGAGGTCAAGCTTGTCTGCCACCACTTTTTGATAAGCGGCAGGCAGGTCGGCCGGCAATTCGATGGCGGGAGCCTCGGCCTGGTTCACTGCATTTTCGCCGTCTGGGGCCGGCTTAGGTGAGGCCTCGTTGTTCATTTCCTTGTCATCCATAGTTTCTTTCCAGGCCGTCGCGGCGCGCAGGGAATATTCACGGGAGCCATAATTCGGAAGATTGGACGAATTAGAGGCAGCGGAAGGGCTTCCTGAATGTGCGCGCTTGGGCCGGCAAATCTGTGTCAGTTGGAATCGAGAAGTCGAGTGCAGGCGTGCGCCACATAACTTACGGTTGGAATGGCCTGGTCATATTCCATCCGCCGCGGACCCACGACACCCAACGCCCCTACCACCCGGTCCCTGTAAAAGTAAGGGGCTAAAATCAATGTGCATTCGTGCATTTCCCGGGAAAGGTTTTCCCTTCCAATCAGAATTTTTACGCCGCGTCCGTGCGACTGCAAACAGGCGTTCAGAATCTTCACTAGCTTGGCTTTTTCCTCCAGCGTCTCAAACAGTTCCTTGATCTTTTTTGCGTCCTCAAACTCGAGCAAATTCAAGATGTTGGCGGTACCGTCCACAAACAACGGGCAGGATTCTTCTGCCGCCAGGGCGCCCCACATCAAGAGTTTGGCAACGTTTGAAATCATGCGGTCGCACAATTCCTTCATTTCTTCCATTCGCTTGAAAATCTCAACCCTGACCGTACCGAGCGACCAACCTCGAAACTCTTGATTCATATAGTCGGCGGTGCGGTCGAGCTCAGCCTGCGAGATTTTCTCCGTCAAATGAATCACACGGTTTTCGATCACATCGGGCTTGGAGACTATTAGCGCCAATACCCGCTGGTCCGGCAACTTGACGAATTTCACGTGCTCCAGCACCTTCTCCTCAAGTGCCGTTCCCAGCACCAGTCCCACGTTATGGGAGATTTCTGAAAGCACATGCGAGGTGTTGGCGAGCAACTGTTCGCGCCCGCCGCTTGAAGAGCCTAAGCTTTCGTCGATGTATCGTTCCGTTTCCGGTTCGAGACGCGCGGGATCCATGAGGTGGTCTACGTAGAAGCGGTAGGCTTTGTCCGTAGGCACGCGCCCTGCAGAAACGTGGGGCTGCTCGAGGAAGCCGAATCGTTCCAATTCCGCCATGCAGGAACGGATGGTCGCCGAGCTCAATGACTCGGGAGCCCTCTCCGAAAGGGCTTTGGATCCTACCGGCGCACCATGGGAGATGTACCGGCGGATGATGGCCACCAATACGTTGCGATGCCGTTTTTCCAGTCCTTTCTGTTCCATGATCACGTTAAGTCTTCAGATTTCAAATTCTTAGACACTTCACTGACTCGATTATAACTATCGCCGGCGAGGCTGTCAATATTACCTGCCAACGACCCCGTCTTTTTTTGATGCGGCTAGTGTAACTTCGATGCTTTTGTATGACTTAAACCACTCCTTTGAGTTCGGTCCCTGAATTGCATCCTAATATGGCTTGAAACTTGTATTGGAGATTTCTCATCCAATCGGTTATGCAACGGCATGGTTACAAATTCGCGGTTCGGGAGGGCGCGCGGTGAGTTCTGCATATAGATTTATTGCACTCGAAGCGATCAACGTTTTTTTTGCCTCCTTGGCGATGGCCTATCTGGTGTTGGTTTTCTTGGGCTATGCGACCGAAGGAGGACACTATGCAATAAGGCTCGATGCGCGACGTCCGGTCATGACCGCCAAGCGATTACTGGTCGGCATAGGAGTTCGGTTCGCCGCCTGGGCGCTTCGCATTGGCCAGCGCCTGCTCGATCCCCTCTTTGAAGCTTCTGCGCAAGTCGGGGACTGGTTCGCCGATCATGCCAGCCAGGAAGTCCGCAACCACATACGGTCGCGGTTTCTTTAACCTGCTTTCGCCCAGCCGTCCTTCAAGAAAACAGAAAGCGGTTTTCCGCTTCGCCACCGCTCGAAGCAGAGAACCGCTTTGAATATGAAACTGAACCGAATTTTTAAATCAAAGCCCGGGTTCGCCGCGGGCTTGAGGCGTCCACAGGGTTATTGGGCCTATTTAAAGGTCCCTGAAAGTTCCATATTACCCCACGTGACGGAGATCTCGCCGGCGCCCTTCTCTTTTTCCAGCGTGATCTCGACAGTCTCCGAAGACTTCCCTGCTTTTTCTTCCTTCAGAGGGACGGAGACAAGGTCCTCGGCATCGTCGTGATCAGTCCCCCATTGCCCATGCTTTTTGTTAAAGACAAGATTCCATCCTCCATCAGCTTCCTTGCGAGCCCAGAGACTGTACTCCCCTTTGGGCACGGTTTTATCGCCAAACATCAAGTCCGCGCTGGTGGTGAAGGTGGTGGATTTATCCGCTCCCAATCGCCAAACCTGCCCTGCGGGTAATTGACCGAGCAAGTCCTCCACTTTTCGGCCATTCAAGCTTGGCTTGCCATACTCCACCGAAACGGATTTTCCATTCAATGTTATTTTGGCTGTGCCGCGCCCGTTGGCTGCGTATCCAATCATCGGGAGCGCAGCCAAAGCAAGCGTGCCCAGGACTGCCAGAAACATTTTTTTCATGAACCCTCCTTATAGGATTCTTACATTTGTACTCAAGATTGAAATTATAACCCTGAACTTGGATATGGGCGGCGAATTTTGTATGTGAATTGCTCAGACCCTTTTCAATCAAGGGGCAACATAAGCGGTGTTTCTTGGTCCTCCGGGGCGGGCGGCGGCGATGGAGCCATGTCGCTCTGCGGGGTGGGCGCGTGCTCCCGGTGAGTGATGATCAGGGCGACGGCCGCCACGACCAATGCCGCCGCGGTAAGCGTTCGAGTTGAGACCGTTTCCCCGGCAATGGCCCATCCCAGAAAAACGGCCACGACCGGGTTCACGTAAGCGTAGGTGGAGACTCGCGCCGGAGTTGAATGCGTCAACAGCCAGTTGTAGGACGTGAAGCCAAGCCATGAACCAAAGGTAATCAGGTAAATTAGGCCCAAAATGGATCGGGCCGAAATCGCATCAATCCTGACACTGCGGGTTTCGCCGGTGACAATTCCGAGCAAAATCAACATCACGCCGCCGCAAATCATTTCCATTGCAGCCGCCATCATCGTGGACTGGGGAAGACCCACCTTGGGAGAATAGATTGAACCAAGCGTCCATGCCATTGAGCCGAGGAGAAGCACCGTTGCGCCGATGCCATCCACACCTCCGTGTCCCAGGACGTTACTGGGACCTATGAGTAGACTCACGCCAGCCAGCCCGACAGCCAGCCCCGCCATCACTCGTTTGCCCAGGCGGACGGTTTGATGTCTGGCCTTTTGCTGGGCGTGGGTGATGAGCACCATCCAAATGGGGAGGGTGGAAACCAGCAGTGAGGCCACTCCAGAGGGAACGCGTAATTCCGACCAGGTCAGTGCGCCGTTGCCAAGAAGGAATAGAAGCGCTCCTATAATTGCCGCCGCGCGCCATTGGGCCTTGCTTGGGCTTGCCACGCCGTGCCAGCGCATCCACCAGTAGAGCGCGGTCCCGGCTATCGTAAAACGAATTCCCGCCAGAAAAAAAGGCGGGATGGTTTCCAACCCAAACCGGATAGCGAGATATGTGGATCCCCAGATCACGTAGACGGCCGCGAAGGCGAGTGCGACCCTCGGCCTTGATGGCCGCAAGATAGGGCCATGCGCCCCGGCGTTTGTGGCGATATGAGGCATCGCGGCGTTTGTGTCTTGTATGCCCGTTTGCGGCAAGTCTTTGCTCCCCTTAATTTTGGACCTGGTACTAAACGCCAAAGCTTACCACGTTCATGCACTGGTCTTGGAGAGCCACTTAGGGCGGGAGTTCACTAGTCCAAGTGGCGGTACGAAGTTCCTTCCATCATTTGCCTGCTTGGGGTTCGCGTGCCAAAATGTCAAAGCCATGCCCGAATTGCCGGATATCACGATTTATTTGGAAGCCCTGGAAGCGAGAATCCTGGGACATCAACTCGCCGGAGTTAGGGTCGCGAGTCCATTCTTGCTGCGCAGCGTGCAACCTCCTCTGCAAGCTGTAAATGGGAAAACTGTGCGAAACCTTCGCCGCTTGGGCAAACGCATTGCCATCGGCTTGGGCGAGAATTACTGGCTGGTATTGCATTTGATGGTTGCCGGCCGCCTGCACTGGGCCGAGCCGGGTGCGAAACTTGTTCCCCGGCGCGGCTTGGCCGCGTTCGATTTCTCCCACGGGACTCTGGTGTTGACCGAAGCGGGTTCGAAGAAAAGAGCCTCGTTGCATGTTGTGCAAGGCGATGCCGGGCTTCAGACTTTGAATCCGGGCGGGCTGGAAGTCCTGGAATCCAATTTGGATGCATTCGCGACCCGCCTGACTTCTGAAAACCACACTCTGAAGCGCGCCCTGACTGACCCGCATCTCTTCAGCGGAATTGGCAACTCCTACTCGGATGAAATTCTTCATCGAGCCCGGCTTTCACCGGCAGCATTGACGCAGCGTCTGGATAAAAAGCAGATTGAAATCTTGTACACAGCAATACATGCCACGCTGTTCGAGTGGACGGAAAAACTGAGGCAAGAAGCTCACGGTAATTTTCCGGAGAAAGTTACGGCGTTTCGCCCCGGGATGGCGGTACACGGAAAATTCGGCAAGCCCTGTCCGCGTTGCGGCGCCAGAGTGCAGCGTATCCGCTACGCTGACAATGAAACCAATTACTGCGCTCCTTGCCAAACCGGCGGCAGGCTGCTGGCGGATCGCAGTCTTTCACGCCTTTTGAAGCAGGACTGGCCCCGAACTCTAGAAGAGCTCGAAGCGCTCACTAAGAAATGACCGGCTCGCATCGAGTTTGCCATTCCTTTTCATGTGCATTCCGGCTGGGGATGTCATTTCCCATCCGGGCTTTCCGGGGTGAATTTCCAAAGCTTGGATACAGTCGGCCAACCGTCGGCAATAATCCGGCCGTCGCTTTGCCATCCCAAGGAGATAATGTCGCCGGTAAAATTCAGCGGAATCCTCTCCAATTTGCCGCCGCGCAATGCGAGGATGCCGGCGCCATAGAACCAGCCATCCGCAGTGGTGATGGACAGCAAGAGCCGCCCGTCCTTCCCGATGGACTCTGAGCCCAGATTCGTGGGGGATATACGCAGGGGGCTTTGAATTGGAATGGGATCTTCAGGACCGCCCAAAACCGGGACGCGCAGCAGCCGGACGCCATCTTTTTCACGCAGTTGTACGATCAAATCTTTTCCGTTGGGATCAGCGGCTGCGGCATCACCCGGACCAATCCGCCGCGGCTGGCCATCATCCGTGGTGGGGACGGCCCAGACTGTGCTGTCGGCGACGTAATAAAGTGTTGCGCCGTCGCGGGATGCCGCCAGGTGGGTAATATCGCTTGCGGGGACGTTTTTGAACCTGCGAATAATCCTCCCATCAGCGATGGAGGCCACGGCGAGCACCCTTTTGCCGAGGGCGCCCAAGAGGAAGGCAATCTTGTCCTCGCCCAACCGGCATGACGGACCGGAACTTTCTTCTTTGGTCGAAATAAAGGAAACCGCATCGCCCCCCGGCTTTGCCAATTGCAGTCGCGGGCGCCCTGCGATCATGGCTTCGAGAAGGACGCGGCCATCGGCGGTCTGAAAAGGCGAGTTTTGAACTGTGCTCGAGCCTTCCTGGCTGGCCAGGACGTCGGGCGTTCCCCCTTGAACCGGGAAACGAATTACTTCGAGCCCCCGGTTAGTCTGGTCCAGATAGAGTGCCCCGTCTTTACCCACATCCATAAACCACGGCGGCTGGGTAACCGAAAACAAAGTTTTAGCCGGACCGGCACCGTTGCGCGGCACGGAAACAATCCGGTTCAGGTCCCCGTCTAGCAAGTCAACCAGGACGGATTGGTCGTTACCGGCTACCGCCATCGGGAAGAAGGTAATGGATGCGTAGTTGAGATTGAGCTCGGGCGCCAGGCGGCGCATCTTTCCGGAGGCGAGGTCGATGGCGTAAAGATGAGCCAATGGGTCTGCCTTGTCCTGGTCCAGCGTCTTCCCAAAGAAGACCGCCTCCTTTCCGTCGCGGAAGGCCCGGGCGGGAGGACAGAGGTCGATGCTGTTAAAAACCGCGTTGAGAGGCTCAAGGCGTCCACTTTCCGGCCAGTACCGATTCAACTGGAAGTTGCGTTCCTTATTGATCAGTGTGACCAGCATACTGCCGTCCGGCAAAACCTCCGGTCCCATGGCATTTTCCAAAACCAGGCGTTCGTCGCCGCCAAATCGGGAAACGGCATAGATGCCCCCCGGAGATGAATATTCACGGTCGAAATAAATCTGTGAGCCATCCGGAGACCAGTTCAGCTCCGTGACGTAGCCCCGCGAGCGGTTCTTGGTGAGGACAGTCCAATCGCCTGACTCAGTGTCCATCACCGCAACCTGCGTAAGTCCGTCTACCATGGCCTGGAATGCGAGAGTATGGCCGTCGGCCGAGATGCGCGGTCCCATGGCGCTGGTCGGCCCGCCCAGGCGCTCGCCCGACCAGATCGGAGTGCCCACGATCCACCTGCCCCAAATCCACCAGCCCGCCGCAAGGCCAAACACCAGGGCCAGACCCGCCGCGACAAACAAAGGCAGAATTCGACTGCCAGTATTTGGCTGTGGTTCTGCCGGGGCCGGACTTGCCGTGGGAACGACCGCCTCGCCGGCATTGGGATTGGCCACGTATTCTTCAATCGCAATCCGTGCCTCGCCAATGGCCTGAAGGCGGTGCCTGGGGTCTTTGACCAGGCAGCGCGAAAGGAGCGTTCGAATTGCGCGCGGGGTAGTTGGAGGCAGACTATCGAATTTTGGCGCGTCCTTGATAACCGCCGCCAATGTGTCTGAAACCGATTCGCCTTCAAACGGCTTCTGCCCCGCCAACATTTCGTAGAGCACGCAACCAAACGCCCAAATGTCGGCCCGACGGTCCACGGATTTGCCTTTCGCTTGTTCCGGGCTCATGTAGGCAGCGGTGCCGAGAATTACTCCGGCCTGGGTGGCGGCTAGGCTCAAGGTTGGGCTGAAATTTGGCGAGTAGGCCGGGCTGGAAATCGAATCCTGGGGATCGAGCGCCTTGGCCAAACCGAAGTCGAGGACTTTAACCGTTCCATGGGGCGTAATCTTGATGTTGGCGGGCTTTAAATCGCGATGGATGACGCCCTTTTCGTGAGCAGCTTCCAGCGCCTCGGCGATTTGTTGGGCGATGTTAATGGCCTCATCGACTTGCAGGGAAGGTTTTACAGGGACGCCCTTGTCGGAGGGCGAGGCCCCCACTGCAAAAACTGGGGTCCCAGCCCCCGCCCCTAATCCGATCCGTTCCGCCAGCGTCTCGCCTTCCACCAGCTCCATGACCAAGGCCCGCACTCCGCTCGATTCTTCCAGTCCATAGATTGCCGCAATATTGGGGTGGTTGAGGGAAGCGAGTACTTGAGCCTCGCGTTCAAAGCGCGCCATGCGCTGCGCATCGCCCGCGAAGGCGTCAGGCAAGACTTTCAAAGCCACATCGCGTCCCAGCTTCGTGTCCCGGGCGCGATACACCTCTCCCATCCCGCCGGCGCCGAGCGGAGCGAGGATTTGGTAAGGCCCAAGTTTTGTATCCGGTGCCAGGGACATAGGTAAAGTTGAGATGGATTATGTTCTAATCAGGCCTGACGATCCGCGACTTTATACCGCGACTTTTTCCACCTTCATGTCGGTTCGCTTCAGCACGCCATATTCGGTGGTGTTGACCAACGTCACCACTTCGTAATGCTTCGCCTTCATGTCGTAAACTTCGCACGTGTCATAAGGTTTCGAATAGACGTGCAAAGTAACAGCGCGCGCCCCAAATGAAGCCGGATTTGCCACCAAATGGATGGGCTCGCTGGGATCCACCTCCTGCGGACTGTCAGCCTCGATCACAAAATGCCGGCTCGGTTCGAGTTCGCAGAAGCCTTTTGAATTATCCTTGCGGACAAGCTTGAAATTATGCACTTGAACTTTTCCGATGGGCGCCGCCATCCAACATTCCTGGTTGCAATGATTGTGGATGGGACTCTTCTGCCCCACTTCCCAGCAGATGGCAATCAACTCAAAGATCGGCGTCTTGTGGATCAGGTTTCGCGTGTAATGCTCATCGCAATAGTAGAGGTAGGGAGCAAGACTGGCCGCGTCCACCTTGTGCCCGCGCATGAAATCGAGTACACCCTGGCGATGGAATTTTTCTTCCGGAATTTGAGTGAGAAGCGCGGCAAATTCATTTACAGAAAGCATGGCTCTAGCATAGGTCAGTTCGGGCAAAAGTCAACCCTTGCTATGCAGAGCTGGTTCTACACCCGCATATTCGCCTAGCGGGCGCTCTTTGTTTCAGAAAAACGGAACAAACGAACCAGGATAGTAAGGTACTATAAATATTATGCCAAGGCGTTTAGTACCACCGTATCGCATCATGTATATTGAGTCTAAAGCGGGCGGCTTGACCGGACCTGCCCGGATCGGACGCGTGACTTTTTCGAAGACCGGCAGGTCGATTTATTACAAGGGAAAAACATTCCAAAGTAAGAAAGGTTCTGGTTTCAAATCTAATTACTTCGAAGTTGAAACAGGAGACGAATATTGGATCTCGGGGCCGAAGCGCAATGGGCAGGATCAATTATATGCAACCAATATCCCGATCGAAATCGATGAAGACGCGCGCGAGGAATACTGGAGCAAAATCCGAGTGCAACCAAATTCAAAAAACAAACGTGCTACCTAATTCCCCCCAGCCGCGTGACCTTAAGTGTGTTAAGCGTTCTGAGTTCATTTAGGAAAACGTTCAAATCTATCGGCAGGGGCGCTTCCAATCGAAGTGCCTTCCCGCTATTGGGGTGGCGAAATTCGATAGCTGCGGCGTGAAGGAAATTTCGCGGCAAAGTCTTTCGAAGTGTTTCCCCCACGGTAAACTTAGCTGGAGCGCCGTAGAGCGTGTCGCCGACCACTGGATGTCCGAGGGCGGCAAAATGGACTCGAATCTGATGGGTGCGCCCGGTGCGCGGCTCTGCGTCTACCAGGGTGAAGTGCGAGAACCTTTGCACCACCCGGTAGTTGGTGAGAGCGTCGCGGGCGCTAATGCCCCCGGCTTTCATCCGCACGCGCCGCACGGGGTCGCGTCCCACGGGGTTGGTCATGGTTCCCGATTCGGTGGCGATCCTCCCGTGCACCAGCGCCTGATAGGTCTTGTGGACTTCCCTGCCTTTGAATTGGTCTGAGAGGTTGCGATGGGCGGTATCATTCTTGGCGACGATCAGAAGGCCGGAAGTCATCTTGTCCAAACGGTGGATGATGCCCGGCCGGTGCTCGCCTCCCGTGCCGGAAAGCTTGCGAATATGGTGCAGCAGCGCGTTGACCATGGTGCCTGACTTCACTCCCGCGCCCACGTGCACCACCATTCCCGCGGGCTTATTGACCACTACCAGGTCGTCATCTTCATAAATAATGTCAATGGGTAAGTCTTCAGGCAGGGCACGAAGTTCCCGCAGCGGCGCGCGAACGGTAACTCTGTCGCCGGTCTTAACCTCTTCGCCCGCTTTGTAAATAGTCTCGGCGCCGATAGTGACCTGGCCGGACACAATCTGGCGTTGGAGCTGGCTGCGGCTCCAATCCGGCATTTGTCGCGCCAGAAAAATGTCGAGCCGCCGGCCCGCATCTTCGCGGGCAACGGTAAATTCGCGCGTTTCAGTCATGAAGAATTGAGTGATTTGCGATTTGGTGATCGGGAGAATGTTGGATTGCCTGGACAATTCACCCAAAACGAATGTTTTCTTACAATCACCAAATCACTCAATCACCAAATCACAAATTTCCTCAATCTACAAAAACCACTTGAATGATTAGAAAAAACGCTCCCACCACAATGGCGCTGTCAGCCAGATTGAAAGTGTACCAGTGATATCCTCGAATGTAGAAATCGAGAAAATCCACCACACGGCCCAGGCGCACGCGATCCGCCAGGTTGGAGAGCGCGCCGCCCAGAATCAACGCCAGTCCTACGCCCGCCTCCCAATGAAGCTGGGGAGTGCGCCAGGCGAAAGTGAGCACGATGAATAGAAGCGCCGCGGAAATGAAGATGAGAATTCCGGTTTTAAGCGCGGAGGGTGTGTCCGAAAACATCCCGAAGGCCGCGCCCGCATTGCTGACATTGGTCAGATTGAAAAAATGGGGAATGATGGGAATTACGACGCGTTCCGGAATGCTGCTCACCACCATGGCCTTGGTCGCCTGGTCTCCAATGAAGACAACCAGTGCGATGGCGGCGCTCATGATGCGCGAAATATTTTTCACCCGCATGGCGAGAGCTTCGGACATGAGAAACTGGAAACTAGAAACTGGAAAATAGAAAAGCGGAACTTCACCATGAAGGGTGTTACAATTTCCAATTTCTAATTTCCAATTTCTTTGCTCAAGATGTCGTTTTAGGTTTCCAACGGGCCCGTCTACGACGCCTCCTTTTCGATTTCCTTCAGCGCCTCGGCGCAACGTTCACACACTTCGGGGTAGCGCGCGTCCTCACCGACGTGCTCTGAATAATTCCAGCAGCGCGCGCACTTTTTACCCGCGGCCTTCAGGATTTGAACCTGCAAGCCCGCCACTTCGGTTTCCCGGGCGCCCGTGAGGGGGCCGGGGCTGATTTCCACCTGGGATACGATGAAGAGGGTAGGCAGAAGCGCATGATATTCATGCAGCAAGCCTGCCAGGTCCCCGTCCGCGGCCAACACCACCTTGGCCTCGAGCGGCGTCCCGATGAATTTCTCTTTGCGCATGACTTCAAGCGCTTTTAGGACTTCGTTGCGAACCGCAATCAGGCGCGGCCAGTTCGCCAGCCGTTGCTCATGAGCAGAAGTGATCCCTTCGCGCAGGCGGTCGGTGGGAATGAATTCGGATGCGTGCACGCTTGTGCGGGAGCCATCGCCTGGGCTGGCTTGGGCGCCATTTCCACCGTGCATATAAGCCCATACCTCTTCCGCTGTGAAGCACATAAAAGGCGCGACGGCCCGCACCAGCGCGTCAGCAATTTTATAAAGTGCGGTCTGGGCGGCTCTGCGCCGCACGGACTTTGGAGGCGCCGTGTAAAGCCTGTCCTTGAGAATGTCGAAGTAGAATGCGCTTAAATCGATGGTGGCGAAGTCATATACGGCGCGATAGACCTTGTGAAAAGCGTATTCATCATAGGCGGTTCTAACACGATCCATTAGTTCAGCCGTTTTTGCCAGCGCCCACATGTCGATCTCATCAAGCTGGCTGCCCGCGACTGCGTCCCTTCGCGGGTCAAAATCAAATAGATTACCCAGGCAGTACCGGAAAGTGTTCCGCAATTTACGATACGCCTCCGAAAGGCGTGCCAAAATGTCAGGCGAGATCACCACATCTTCCCGGATATCTACCGAAGCTACCCAGAGCCTCAAAATTTCCGCTCCGTGTGATTTGATGACTTCGTTCGGGTCGATGACATTCCCGATCGATTTGGACATGGCGCGCCCCTGCGCGTCCAGCACCCACCCGCTGGTCAAGACGGTTCGATAAGGCGCCGCATCGTGCGTGCCGATAGCAATTAGGAGCGAACTATGGAACCACCCCCGGTACTGGTCGCCGCCTTCGGTATACACGTCGGCAGGCCAGGGCACGTCAGGCCGCTGGCCGAGTACGGCGATGTTGCTGGAGCCGGAATCAAACCAAACATCCAGAATATCGGTCTCCCTGCGGAGTTTCGTACCGCCACAATCCGGACACTTGGTGCCGGGAGCCAAAAGGTCTTCGATCGGATGGGTATACCACGCGTCGGCGCCCTCTTTTCGAAAGAGTTCCACCGCGGGGGCGGCAAGTTTTGCATCCATTAAAGGTTTCTGGCATGCCTCGCAGTGAAAGACGGGGATGGGTACGCCCCAAACGCGTTGCCGGGAGACACACCAGTCCGGCCGCGTAGCGATCATATTGGAGATGCGCTCTTCGCCCGACTGCGGCAGCCAGCGAACTTTCTTGATTTCATCCAGCGCCCGCTCGCGCATGTGGGCGTGGTCGATTTCGATGAACCACTGATCGCTGGCGCGGAAAATAATCGGATTGTGGCAACGCCAGCAGTGCGGATAGGAGTGGGTGAGCCATCCAGGCTCCCCCGCCAATGTGCCGCGCGCTTTGAGCAAACCAATGACCGGTTCGTTGGCGTCAAAAACTTTCTTGCCCAAATACTCGGGCAGGCCTTCGATGAACTCGCCCGCCTCTCCCACCGGGCAATAAATTTCCAGCCCATACTTCTGGCCGGTGATGAAATCCTCGCGGCCGTGCCCGGGCGCGGTGTGGACGCATCCCGTTCCGTCTTCCGCGGTTACATACGTAGCGAGCACGCCGGGGACGTTGCGCTCAAGGAATGGATGGTGCAATTCAATCCCCTCGAGTCTCTTGCCGGGGAAACGGGCGAGAATTTGGGCAGCCACCAGCCCGGCTTCATGCAGGGCCTGTTCCCTGCGGCGGGTCTCCAAAATATATACTTCGCCATTCACATCCGCCGCGGCCACGTACTCGAAGTCGGGATGAAATGCGACTGCCATGCTGGCGGGGAGAGTCCATGGCGTTGTGGTCCAGATGATCACGGAAACTTTGCGGCCCGCCAAGGCCGGGTCTAGATGAGCTGCGTCCGAGGCGAGCGCGTATTTCACATAAATCGACCGGCTGCGATGCTCCTCGTATTCCACTTCCGCTTCCGCCAAAGCTGTCTTATCCGCGATGCACCAGTAAATTGATTTCCGCCCTCGATAAACATAGCCCTTGTCCAGAAAGGTGAGGAACGCCTCGGCGGTGACCGCTTCGTATGCAGTGCTCATGGTCAAGTAAGGGTTGTCCCACTCGCCGAACACCCCCAGCCGCTTGAAATCTTCGCGCTGGAGGTCCACAAATTTCTCCGCGTAACGGCGGCACGCCTGGCGGATTTGCGCCTGCGTCATCTTCGCCTTGCGCGGTCCGAGTTCCTTGTCCACGTTGATTTCAATCGGCAGGCCGTGACAGTCCCACCCCGGAATGTAAGGAGCATTGAAGCCCGCCTGCGTTTTCGATTTGACGATGAAATCCTTGAGGATCTTATTGAGTGCGGTGCCCAAATGCAGGCGTCCATTGGCGTACGGCGGGCCATCGTGCAGGGTAAAAAGGGGGGCATTGCGGCGCGCCTCGCGGATGCGGCCGTAAAGATCTTCCTGCGTCCAGCGGGAGAGAAACTTCGGCTCATTCTGGGGCAAATTGGCCTTCATGGAAAAATCAGTGCGCGGCAAATTGATGGTGCTCTTCAGGTCGAGCGTCTTCGGCATGAAACCTCCGGAAATGTATAAACTCTGCATTATAAAGAGAAAGCAAAGAAAGTGTCTAGCGCGACTCGATTTTCGATTTCGGATTTTCGCATTGCATTGAGATGATTGATCCGTTCTTGTCGTTTTGGGTCAATCTCTTCCATTGACCCCTACGAAAAAAGCGAGTTCCAAAAGCCGGGTAATGAGTTCTAGTCACCGGAAGTTTTTTCATACCCCCTGGGAGGCAATTTTTTCCTCACTTTTCCACAGGGTATTTGCATCTGTTTGACATATAAGCAGTTGCTTGAATTAATGTAGAAGTCCCTTCGTGTTTGGCAATCCCATTGCCTCCTTAATGAGGTTGAGGTGATTTTTATGACGAGACAGAATATTACGACTCATAATTCATCATACGATACAACGCAAGAAACATCGCCTGGTCACGCTCGACCGGGCGACAATAATCCTAAAACGAACTTAGTGATGGTCACATTCTGGCGTGCTGGCCAAGCACACTTCCTTCGTCGCTTCGCTCGCGCCGCCATGTACTCTATTCCCGCGCTTTTGATAGCGGTCATGCTATTGGGAGCGCCTCCGCCAAGCCACGCCTCTGTGAGCGTGGGCATCGCAGTTCAATTGGCCCCACCTCCGCTGGTGGTGTATGACCAGCCTCTTTGCCCAGGACCTGGTTTTATATGGGCCCCTGGCTATTGGGCATGGGGTCCGGACGGTTATTTCTGGGTCCCTGGCACATGGGTGCTTGCTCCTTTCCCCGGCGAGCTCTGGACACCTGGTTATTGGGCTTTTGATCCGGATAGCGATGCCTACTTTTGGAACGAGGGCTACTGGGGTCCGGAAGTGGGCTTCTACGGCGGTGTTGTATACGGTTTTGGATATACCGGATTTGGTTATTACGGCGGATATTGGAGCGGTCGCTCCTTTTTCTATAACACGGCTGTGAATAATGTAAGCACCAGTAACATCACCACGGTTTACAGCCGGCCAGTGACCATGACTTCGAGGTCCACCGTGAGCTTCAATGGCGGCCCGGGCGGAATAACTGCCCGACCGACATCCACACAATTGGCGGCGGCCCGACAACGCCACGACCCGCCCGTGTCTGCACAGCGGCAGCAATTGCAATCGGCGCAGGCCAACCGGGCGCAGCTGGCATCGGTGAACAGAGGCGCGCCGACAGTGGCGGCAAGTTCCAAACCGGGGGCATTTTCAGGCTCGGGAGTGGTTAGGGCAACCCGGGCAGGAGGCCCCATCAACCTGGCGGCAAACCGCGCGAATGAGAATCGCGGGGCAGCCCGAAATGCAAACCCTCGCGGCGGTATGCAGCCAATGAACCCGGCGCGTCCGAACGCAGCGGCGCCAATGCAACCCGGTGGAAGTTCGTCAGCGCCAATTATGAGACAACCGGCTGAACGTCCGCCATCCAATCCTGGGCGTGCTACACCACAAAGGAGTGAGCCCAATATACAAAGGGTTCCTCAATCAACTGAGCGATCGCTGCCGGCAGGGCGCACAATGGCGCCACCAATGAGAGTACCGGCCGAACGGCCGCCCCAGGCCAACCCTGGCCACGCAGCACCTCAAGCAGCACCCCCTAGGGCTGAGCCTCGTCAACAAGCCGTTCCACGCTCCGCGCCTCAACAACGACCTGCTCCACAACACCCGAAGGGCGAGCCCCATGCTGCGTTGCAGCGTCTGGGCCCGCCCCACGCGGGCGCAACCAGGGCCGTAGCGCAACATCGAACTGCGGCCCCGATGCACGCTGCCACGCGAACAATCGCACAACATCGAACAACGGCTCGCCCCCACAGCGCGGTTCGGACTGTAGCTCAGCATCGGACCGCAGCTCGGCCACAGCGGGCTTTGCGAACCGTGGCGCAAAATCGAACCATGGCTCCAGCTCGCAACACAACACGGACTGTAGCGCAACATCGGGCACCCGCTCGAACCCAAGGTGCGATTCGAACTGTGGCGCAACATCGAACTGAGGCCCGGATTCAAGCCCCTCCCAGGGCCATAGCACAACAACGGAGCATGCCACGACCGCAGAGCGCGCCTCGGGCCGTAGTTCAGGAACGGAACATGACTCGTCCGCAAAGCATGCCTCGGATGGCGATGCCGGAACAGAGATCAATGCCTCCGCAGAGTGCGCCACGCTCCATGCCACAGATGGCGCGGCCTCAGAGTCCTCCACCGGCAACGGCACAACAGCGGAGCGCGCCTCAATCACGGCCCGCTCAAGGTCAGAATCAGCATTCGCCCCATGGAGGGCGTTGAGGGCAGACCTCAATTGTGAGCGTCACGAATGGTTTCACGATTGGACGCTCGAGGGACTGGACTCCCCTCAAGAAATGTTCAACATGTCAGGCTGAAATCTCAGGCGCGGAGCGGACGATTTCACCAGATAAGAGCCGCGGGGGATTTTCCGGAGAGAACGTCGGGATCAAGTTCATATGCAAATCCCGGCGCATCCGACAATTCTACAAATCCCTTTTGGGGCTGGGGTTCATTGCGAAGCAGAGGGTTCCCGCCTTGGGCAAAAATGTCCACAAACTCCGCCCTGGGCGCGTTGTTTGTGGAGATCACAAAGTGGTAGGTCGGCGCTCCCACGCCGTGGGGAATTACAGGCATGCCATACGCGGCCGCCATGGCCGCAATTTTCTTTAATTCCGAAAGTCCTCCGGCGCGGTAGATATCCGGTTGCAGGATGTCCACCGCTTTTTTTTCGATCAATTCGCGGAAACCGTAACGGGTGAATTCATGCTCGCCGCCGGTTATGAGAATGTCGGGAACCGCGTCCTTGATGCGCCGGTAACCGTCAATCTGATCGGGTGGGACAGGCTCCTCCATCCAGAGCACCTTGAATTCGCGCGCCCCCTTCGCCAGGGCGACAGCGTAGGGGACATCGAGCGCCATATAGCAATCGAGCATGATATCGCCGTCCGGGCCGATCAAGTTTCGCGTCCGCTCGATCAGTTCCAGGTTCTTACGCAGACCTTCTTTGCCATCGGCGGGACTGTGGGGAATCGCAAGTTTAACGTCGCGAAAACCTTCGGCCAAATGCCGCTCGGTAAGATTTCCAGTGACATAGACGGGGATTTTATCTTTGGTCTTGCCGCCCACGAGGTTGTACACCGGCTGATTGACGGCTTTGCCCACCAGGTCCCACAGTGCCAGGTCGATCCCGCTGATGACTTCAATCACCGCGCCACGACGGCCATAAAATAGCGAGGCACGATACATCTGCTCCCAAAGCAACTCAATACGAAACGGATCCTGGCCCACCAGGAGATTTCTGAACTGGTCATCGATAATTGGCGCGGCCAATTTCCCTTTTCCGCCACCCACTGTCCCAAGACCGCGCACGCCGGCATCGGTTTCAATCTCCACGATAGCGGCCGTCATTGGACCGAACCAACTGGAGCGCGCGTCCCGGTAGCGCGGGTAAATTGACATCGGGTTGGCAATCAACCCATCGCTTAGCCACGAAGCGTTCATCGACACCGTGTATGTTTTAATTTCCGTGATACGCAATTGCATCAGCCTAGCTCTTTTGTAGCGCCGGTGTCCCCACCGGCGATTGATGAATGGGCACGATATCATATTCCTCAAAGCGTTCGACTAAGACAATCTCGGGGCATTTGCAGCGGCCTGTACCCGGACGGTGGGCGAGAGTCGGCGCCAACTTTCATCCGTCCGTCGGCTGACTGCAGCCACTGCAAAACCTGGGGCAGCTTGCTCCCCAGGGAAAAGGTTTGGCTGCCTGTACCGACGGGAGAGGGAGGAGGCCCCACGAGTTGCAAGTCGGCGTGAGGGGTGACTTTCTCAATGCCTCGGAGTTCTTTGCGTCAACCGAAATCGCAACCCATTTTCGTATTAGAATCCCCCCCCATTTGTGATAAACTACCTTTGGAGTGCAAGAAGCCGCGGCAAAAGGAATTTGCTTGGCAAGGCAACTCCGCCGCTCTTACAAACATCTTGTCAGAAGAGCGACACTTGATGGGGACCAAAACCAACGGAGTGACTGTTCCCGGGAAGTCCGGGGAATATAATGGCCGCTAACGATTTACAAGTCGGGGTCGGAAACACCAGCTCACCTGGCAACAAATCTCCTGCGCCTTTGCCAAGGTACAGGGTTACATTTGTTGAAGAGACTTTTTTTCTGATTTCGCTATTTCGACAAATTGGCGAAAGGCTGCGCGAGCCCAAAATAACGGTACCCAAGCAATATTACAAAGGTGAGGCCGCGCTTCCGATAGTGGAAATGACCCCCTGGTATCGGGACATCCCGAACCAACTCAGGGCGCTGTTTGAGAAACCCAAGCCACCATTAATTCCACTTACTTCACATCCGGTGGAAGTTCCCAATATCTGGAAGGACTATCAGCAGCAGCCGGTTTCATGGCTAAATTCCCTGCTCGTTCATGGTCTGGTAATTGCGGCCTTGATCATTCCGTTTGTAATTTCCGGATGGGTTCAAGCCGTAACGCCCAAACATCAGGTAACAGCCATTGATATATCGCCCTACCTCGGGGAAATTCCAAAGGGCGCCAAGAAAATGGGCGGAGGTGGTGGCGGCGGAGATCGTTCTCCTACGCCTGCTTCGAAGGGCGCAATTCCGAAATTCGCACGAGTGCAATACGCGCCGCCGCAAGCGAAGCCTTTGATCATTGCTCCCAAACTCGCTGTCACGCCAACTCTGCTGGGGCCGCCGGAATTGAAATTGCCTGAAATGCAAGCCAATATGCAGTGGGGCGACCCGAAAGGCGTGCTGGGGCCTGCATCAAATGGACCGGGCTATGGGGGCGGAATCGGCTCCGGTTCTGGCGGCGGAATTGGTTCTGGAAACGGCGGCGGTCTTGGGCCTGGGGACACTGCTGGGACCGGTGGCGGCGCCTATAGCGTGGGTGGAGGCGTAAGCGCACCCAAGGAAATTTTTGCTCCAAGTCCGGATTATTCTGAAGCCGCTCGCAAAGCCAAGTTTCAGGGCGAAGTAGTGCTTTCGCTGGTGGTTGACGCGCAGGGCAATCCAACGGATATCCATGTAGTGAAAGCCCTGGGCATGGGACTGGATGAGAAAGCAGTGGAAAAAGTACGGACTTGGAAATTCATTCCCGGAAAACGGAACGGCGTTCCAGTTCCAGTCCGCGTTCTGCTCGATGTAACCTTCCGTCTCTTCTAGTTAAGTCATCCGAATCTCCTGCATGCGTTTTTTTAGTTTCGCGCCTGCCTCTCTCTGCCCCAAATGACAACTTGACAAGTGAGGGTGTGGGCAGTTAATTCTAAATAGCAGCTCATTTTTGGGAGGTCGTCTAACGGTAGGACTGCAGACTCTGGATCTGCGTATCGGGGTTCGAATCCCTGCCTCCCAGCCAGATTTCGCTGAGCTTGTCGGCTCCTGGTGCCACGAGATAAACTCCCCTTCCGTCTTCATTTACGCCCTGCGAAGCCGATTGATTTTGACTCAGAGTGAGAATCTGCGCAGTTTCAAATTCCCGCGTTCCGGGGTTAAAATGTTCACTCTCTATGGAGCTAGAAGCATGCTGACGACAGCCCTAGCGCTGTCATTCCGGTCCCGCAGTCGCGTGAGAAGAATCTCGGCATTTAAGAATGAAGCACTTCCAGGATTCTTCTCAGATCGCCTCGGTGACTTCGTCAGAATGACATTTTTCATCAACCTCCTCGGACCTCGGGCCGGCGCTAGCAAGCATCCAATTGGTATTACTTTGTTTCGGTAAAGGAGTGAACATGCACGATGAACAGAATCAGCGTCGTGCCCGCAGAATTCTTCTGTGGGCAGTCGGAATCACAGTCCTATTCTCCCTCCCGGCTTTCCAACGCAGCGATACGAGCGGCCCGATGGAACCTGCAAAGCTGACTACGGTCCTTGAGGATCTGAGCCGATCCGTTCCACAGGATATGGGACCAGAACCCCTGGCGAGCGCGCGCCCGGCAGTGGAATTTAATTCCACAGCAATGCCCAAGTCCGTCCGGGACGCGATTCAGGTCCGGACTTTGCGCGTCAACCCGAATGGAGAGGTTCAAGTCTACATCCTGATGAGCGCGGTTTCGAATGAGAACCTGAGCCAGCTCAAAGCGAATGGAGTCACAGTAGAAATCCCTGACGCTGCGGGCAGTCGCGTGCAGGCACGTATCCCCGTCACGCGTCTTCAGGCAGTCGGGGCGTTGCCCTTCGTCAATTTCGTGCGGCTGCCCACCTACGCTGTCCACATGACGGGCTCGGTGGACACAGAGGGTGACGCCATTCTTCAGGCGGACCAGGCACGCTCACAATTCCACGTGGACGGCAGCAATGTGCTGGTGGGCGTTATCTCCGATGGGATCAAAGGAATCTTTCCCACCTGCCCCACTCCTGGAACCCCCTGCACCTTATCGAATGTCACGACGGGACCGATCGGGACTGGTGATCTCCCATCCGCTACTGGAGCCCGAAACGCTTCCGGGGTATTGACCACATCTACAGGGGGAATCAAGGGACAGTCTTTCCAGGCCAACGGCGATCTTGAAGGGATTCCGAGGGACAGTAACGGCAACCCGACACCTTGCGGCTTTGCTGGTGCGGGCGCGGAAGGGACAGCCCTGCTCGAAATCATTCACGATATCGCCCCAGGCGCTCAACTTGCTTTTGCCAATGCAAGCACGGACATAGAGTTCAACCAAGCCGTTAACGGCCTGGCCGCGGCGAATGACGTCGTGATGGACGACTTGGGCTTCTTTGGTGAGCCAATGGATGGGACAAGTTCGGTATCGACCAACACAGCCAATGCGCTGAACAGCTCCAGCTTTCCCATTCGCGGCTATGTCACGGCGGTAGGAAATGCAAGTGACAGCCATTACCTGGCGCCTTACGCTGATTCGCACATCAACGGTTCGTCCATCACGGGAAAGAACGGCGACCTCCACCTTTTCCAGGCCAGTTCTGACACCACTGATACCCTTGGTTTGGGCTCGCAAACTTACGATGAGATCAAACTCCAGGGGACTACTTCGTCCGGCAATCCGACCAACGGCGGTGAAGTGGTTGTCGTCCTGACCTGGGACGATCCCTTCGGGTCGTCCACCAACAATTTTGGGCTCTATTTGGTGCAGCACGGCACAACTACCGTTGTGCAAAGCGACAGCGGGAAAACTTGCGAAGGTTCCACATTTCCGGTTTCTTGCCTCTCCTTTGTGAACAACCTCCCGGCGGACACTTATTATGATATTGTCATTCAAAATACTTCCAACGCTTCCGCGGTCAAAAACTTGAATCTTTATGCATTCACTCCTGAGTGTGCGTTCGGGTCGCTGATCAGCCTGGGACCGAGCCGGGCCAAATTGAACTTCAATACTTCCTCACGAAGTGTAATCGCGGAAAGCGACGCGGGTGGAACGCCGGTTAGTGTTATTTCCGCGGGCGCGATTTGTTCCGCCTCATCCGCTGCGCAACTTGCCTCATCCAAAGGCGTGTTTCCAGATCCGTCCTGCCTGGACACATCACATTCCACCAGTGAATATTTCAGTAGTCAGGGACCCACGCTCGATGGCCGCAATAAGCCCGATATTTCGGGGATCGATGGAGTTTCCATCACCGGGGCGGGCGGATTTGAGAATCCGTTCTTCGGAACTTCCGCAGCGGCGCCCCACATTGCGGGGATTGCGGCGCTCCTCCTCGAATCCAAGTCATGCCTTCTCAGCAGCGCAAACAGCGGAGAGGACAACGTAACCGCGCGAACCGACCTGCGTAATCTTCTTTTGAATAACGCGATACCGCTTGGCGGCCCATCCCCGAATAATATTTTTGGCGCCGGCCGCGCTGACGCACTGGGTTCGGTAAACGCGACCATCCCCGCCTTTAGCGGATCGTCCTCTCTCGTCGTGGGCGGCAACACGCCTACGGGAGTGAGTTTGACCGCCCCACAACTGGGGTTTGCCGTTCCCACCACATGTCCGCTTGCGACCCTAAATTTTAGCGGAGATTGCGGCACCGGAACCGGCACCAGCATGAATTGCGCTTTTGGAACGAAAAACGTGAACGTGATGGCGAGCAATGTCTTGTCCAGCGCCCCCACTCTTACGTACTCACCCCCGGCAAACATTCAAATCGTGGTGTCCAATTTTACTTTTGGCGTCGCACCGGGCAGCGCCACAGTGTCGGCCGGACAGTCTGCCACTTATACCGCCACGGCCAGCGCGCAGGGAGGTGCATTTCCAAGTGCCATCACTCTCGCCTGCTCGAGTCTGCCCACGGGGGCGGCCTGTTCATTCAACCCGCCAAAAATTATTCCGGGAGCCACCTCAGCGCAGTCAGTACTGACCATCTCAACCACATCGCGGGCGCTTTCACCCCCGGCAAATTGGTTTCCGAACGTCTGGGACATTTGGCCCGCCGTGCTCACCGGCCCTTGGCTCAACATTACGCTGCTGGTTTTAGTGTCACTTGCGGCCATGATCGCTGCCACAAGATTAGTTGGAATCCGATTTGCCCCAGGGACATTCAATCGCCGCTGGATCGCCATCGGTGCGTTATCGCTCGTCCTAGTTTTCATTTCGATACAAATCGCGTGCGGTGGAGGCGGGAGCAGCCAATCCTCGGCGCCGTCGGGAACACCTGCGGGGAGCTACAGCATCAGTATCAGCGGGTCGTCGGGCACTCTCGTGCAGTCCGGAACGGCGACCTTGGTCGTTCAATAGATATTTCTAATCACACACAGTTGCAATGGCTGCGCACCCCCTCACCCCGGCCCCTCTGTCGCCGCGGCGACCGAGGGGAGAAACAAACTTCCGAATTATAGCGCTTTCCCGCCTTGGGGGAGAGGGTGTCCGGCAGGGCGGGACGGGTGAGGGGGTGCGGACAAACTTGTCGCAGATGTTTCATAACTTTTTTGTTTCTATTACTACCAGACATACACCCAAACCTAACAGTCCCTATACCTGAGTTTGCCCCGCTTCATGAGCCCCTTCCCTTCTTCGCGCAAAGGGATTGGTTTCGGCTCGTCAATGATCCAGCCAATTTATATTCACCCTTATCTAAAACCTTGTAGCATTTCCCCGTGCGTGATAAACACTCAAGAAGATTTAAAGATCAAGCGGAACAATTAGCCGGGTTGCACCAAGGAGAGATTCATGAGTCGAATCAAATTGGAGTATCAGATTATTTTCCTGGGTTGTCTTCTCCTTTTGGTGCCCGCTTCCCTTTCGGTTTCTCAGCAAATAAGTCCCTCCTTACTCGACCACCGGTGGAATGCGCACTGGATCTCATACCCTGATGGGCCGCGACGCGAGTTTGCCGTATTCCGTTTTCGCAAGTCATTCTCCCTGGATTCAGTGCCTGAGCACTTCATAATTCATGCGTCCGGAGACAATCGCTACGAACTTTTTGTGAACGGAGCCCGAGTGCTGGCAGGTCCCGCCAGGGGCGACCTTGACCACTGGCGTTTCGACACGCTGGACATTGCCCCTCATTTGCATGCAGGCAAGAATGTTTTGGCGGCAGTGGCCTGGAATTTCGGCGAGCTTGCACCCATGGCTCAGATGAGCAACGAATCGGGATTCATCCTTCAAGGCGATGGCGAAGCCGAAACTATCATCAACACGGACAAAAGTTGGCTGAGTCTACGCGACGCAGCGGTGACCATGATCCCGATAGGATCGAAAACAAACTATGCATATACCGTGGTCGGGCCGGGCGAAAGCATGGATGGGACCCACTATCCGTGGGGTTGGGAGACGCCCGAGTTTGACGATTCGGCGTGGAAGGCGGCAGCGGAAATTTCTCCGGGCGCGCCGCGCGCAATTCAAGACAGCCCTTCCCGATGGATGCTGGTACCGCGCAACATTCCCATGATGGAAGAAACGCCGCAGCGAGTTGCCCGAATTGTCCGCACTCAGGGTGTTGACGCCACACCCGTATTCTTGCTGGGCCACGCGCCCTTCACCGTTGCTGCCGGGACTCACGCAACCATATTGCTCGATCAATCTTTTCTCACTACAGGTTATCCCGAACTCGTTTCGAGTGGAGGGCGCGGAGCCGAAATAGTCCTCACTTATGCCGAGTCGCTTTGGAAGGGACGCGACAAAGGCAATCGAAGCGAAACCGACGGGAAAGAAATGAGGGGTTACCAGGATAAGTTTCAAGCCGACGGAGGCAAGCATCGGACTTTCCGCCCGTTGTGGTGGCGCACTTTCCGTTACATTCAACTCGATATTCAAACCCTTTCCGAGCCGCTCGTCATTGAAGATTTTCGCTCGTCCTTCACGGCCTATCCTTTTAGCGCGATTGCGAGCTTTGCAAGTGACGACCCGGCGCTTTCGAAAATATGGGAAGTGGGCTGGCGCACGGCTCGCCTTTGTGCTCATGAGACTTATATGGACTGTCCCTATTACGAGCAACTCCAGTATGCCGGCGACACGCGCATTCAGGCGCTAGTCTCGCTTTATATGACCGGCGACGACAGGCTGGTGAAGAATGCCATCGAGCTGCTCAACGAATCGCGTACACCTGACGGCCTGACCCAAAGCCGATACCCTTCCGCCCTGCCCCAATACATTCCGCCTTTTTCCTTGCTATGGATCGGGATGATGCACGACCTCTGGTGGTATCACGGGGATGCGGATTTCCTGCGCAACTTTCAGCCCGGCATGAATGATGTTCTGGGATGGTTTGAATCGCGCCTCACTCCTTCGGGTTTGCTCGGACATCTGGAGTGGTGGGACTATGCCGATTGGACAAAGGATTTTAAGGGCGGCGTTCCGCCCCAGGACGATGCGGGGCAGTCCGCTGTGCTCAGCTTGCAATTTGCCCTCGCTTTGAAAGATGCGTCGGATATGGAGGATGCATTCGGAAACAGGGTGAGCGCGGCACACCATCGAGCCCTGGCTGACAAAATTGTTCAAGGCGTGCGAAAGGCTTGTTGGGATTCCACGCGCCAATTGATCGCCGATACGCCCGCGCGCAAGCATTTCAGCCAGCACGCCAATGTCCTTGCCGTACTCGCGGGCGCGATCCCGCTGGCGGAAGATAAGAAAGCGATGAATTCCGTTTTGACCGACAAGTCGCTTACGCAGTGCTCATATTATTTCAGCTTCTATCTTTTTCGCGCTTTGAAGCGGGCGGGGCTGGGGGATAAATACCTTGAGCAATTAGGTCCGTGGCGGCACATGCTTGATCTCGGCCTGACCACCTGGGCGGAAACGCCGGAGCCCACGCGCTCCGATTGCCATGCCTGGAGCGCTCATCCTAATTTCGATTTGCTGGCTACCGTGGCCGGAATTGAATCCGCCGCCCCGGGTTTCGCCAAAGTTCGGATTGAACCGCACCTCGGAGAGCTTCAGCGATTACAAGTAACACTGCCCCATCCTTCCGGCCAAATCCAAGTGGCGTATTTGCGCAAGGGTGGCGGTTTGGTCGCCGACGTTACCTTGCCACAACAATTGACAGGATCTTTTGCGTGGAACGGGAAGGAACGACCACTTCACAGTGGGACGCAACATTTGGTGTTCTAGTTCCACTCGCCGAGTCTCGCCACCGATGTGAATGGCCGCTTCCCTACATTGAAAAGAGTTGCTGTGAATGATGCTCCAAGCGTTGCGTTTCAGCGTGCCAACTTAGCGAGTTTTGATTCCAAGAGAGCAATCTCCGCCAGGGCGCGGGCGTGCGGCGGCCCCTGAACGCGCCGAAAAATTTCCAGAGCACTCGCCAGGTCTCCGCGCTCCTCAACAACGAACCCTGTGAAAAGAAGTTTCTCATCTTCTGAGGAGAAATTTTGAATGGGCAAATCCGGCGGGATGGGTGGCGGGCGCAGGCTCTGCATAAACTGAAGATTCGAAGAGTAAGTATCATAAGGAAGCGCATTCCCTTTGGGGGTCTGGTACTCCAGGTAGGGATAGAAATCCGTGGAGGCAAAGTTCCCAGGCAGTCCACTTAAGCCCGGCAAGAATGAAAGGGCGCGCCGCATCGACTCCCCTTCGAGCATCAATTCGCCCAACAAAGATGCCATGCTCGAAACGCCCAGCACCTTCATTTCTTTTTGGATTTTCGGGTCAGCGTCAAATGCCAGAGTTTGACGGGCGTCAATTGAAAGTGGGGCCGATGAGGCGATCAAAACCCCCTGCTCGGGTCCCATAAAAAAGGCCACGTGAGGAAATACCTGGGCCGCGGTGTTCAGGATGACCAGAAAATCCTGCGTCCGCATGTGATGGATCTGCACCCATTGCTGAAGCACCCCCTGTTCCGTAAGATGTGAGCGGCAAAGTTCGTAAAACTCTTTGTTATAGAGGTCCGCCTCGCCGCTGATCCAGATGGAGCTCACTTCAATAGTCATCAAGTCATAATGTTCACTGGAAAGCAGAAGAAAGTTGCGGCCATCAGCAATCGAGAGGTGGACGCGCGAATCATGATCAAAAACCCGTTCGTTAACATCATCGAACCACAGGCGGGCCGCATCGACGATGTGCGGCGCGAGTTCAACCGCGTCAATACGCGCGAATGGAAACCGGCTGACCGTGCGAAGGGTGTTTCCCGTCCCCAGGCCAATCACCAGCGCTTTATCAAAGCGACGTGTGAAGAGCATAGGAATCGTAGCGAAGCGAATCTGCCCGCCCACTTCACCCGTGTTATTACCCTGGAACTTTCCGTTGGAAAGAAGCAGGCGCGTGGAGCCCATCTGAACCACGGACGTCAGGCCGCCCTGTACGTCTTCCTTGAAATAGAGAACCTGATCCACGGGCCAGCCTTCGGTGAAATACACATAGGACCCTCGCGTCATACTGCGGGCATTCCAGCCGCGCGGACCTACCCAGAAAATCGTCAGGGAAGTCAGTGCTGCGACGGCAAGGGCAGTCCTCGATGCACGATTGAGTGGCGCCCACAGCATCGCGAACCCCAAGCCTATGACCAGATTTCCCGCGGCTGCCGCTTGAAGTGAGGAGAAAGATCCGAAATGGGGCAACAACACGAACCCACAAATCAGTGAACCGGCAATTGCTCCAACTGTATTGGCGGCGTAAAGTCCTCCCACTCTTTTGCCCACCAGTCCGGAGACACCACTCGAAAGATTAAGCAAGAGCGGGAAGCTCAAACCGAGGAGCAGCGAAGGAAGGATCAGAAGGTAGAATGCGCACAGGAATCGGAGTAATTCTCCCGCAATAAACGATGGGGTTTCGTATTTCAACAACAAAGGCGCGTTTGCATTAAAGATGCCAATCAGGAGAAGCGCCTCTATGGCGAGCTCGATCAAACGGAACCATGGGAATGTTGCTCCCGTCGCGCGGCGATAGGTCTTCCAGCCGACATTGGCCATGCGACAAACTATCAAAAAAGCGATGCCTACGATATCCAGATTGAGTGCCTGAGCGAACCCTCCTGCAAAGGCATCCGGGAGATGATTCCAGAGAGGCAAGGTCAGCAGGACGGTTAACGCCAGCAGGATCTGCGACGCCGGGAACGCACGCCGTCCGGATTCAGGATGCGGAAATTGGCGGGCCACGATTTGCGCGCCCCAGCCGAGGCCGACCAAAAATGTAAAAAGCATAACTCCAAAGGCGTATACAGTATTTCCAATTAAGAAAGATAGTATATGAGTCCAGAGGACTTCGTATGCCAAGGCAACGGTTCCGGTGAGAAATACGGCAAGGAAAAGGAGCGGTGGAGGCGACGAGACTGTTGTGCCAACGCCCTCGTCTGCCTGCGGCGCCGGCACTGGAATACTGCCATCTCGGTCAGAGGATGCGGCGGCTCCCCTCGCCAATGCCATCACTATAACGAAGAGGGAAAAATTAATGCCGCTGGCGATCGCGATCGTTCCCCGAACTCCCAGCGCCGGCATCAGCAGGTAAGCTGCAGCCAATGCTCCCAATGCCGCGCCGAGCGTGTTCCAGGCGTAAAGGCGGCTCACCTCCGGCCCGTAATCGGAACGAGCGTCGGCTACCAGCCGCGCCAGCACCGGCAAAGTACCGCCCATCAGAATCGTTGGAATCAATATGACGGCCGCGCTTAGAGCAAACCGAATTGGAGTCACGAAGCCGGGCGCGGAGTGAAGATGGTGATAAACGCCTACATAAACGCGAGTCAGCAAGGCGAACAATTTGGGGATGAAGAGCGCATAGACCCCTACAACCAACTCGAGGGCGCCATAGATCCAGGCCGAAGGACGCCACTGATCCGTATATTGCCCGAGGAGAAAAGCGCCCAGCGCCAGGCCTCCCAGAAACGCCGCCAGGACAGTGCTCACTGCGTAAGCGGTGTTCCCGAAGGTGTAAGTCAAAAGGCGGGTGAATAGCGATTCGAAAATCAGGCTCGACGCGCCGGAAAAGAAGAAAAGGATGGGGAGTGCGCGCAGGATCAGTGGGGACGAGGGACAATGCATAGCGTCAACCGACGAGCTCTCGGGAAGCTTCGCGAATGACTTATAACTTACCTGACCAATGTTTGAAACAAAAAATAATTGGCGTTGTGATGCAATAATTACATTCTGTTGCCGGCCTTTGGCCTATAATGACCGGGTTTTGCGCCCGAAATTTCTATCGTCACCACGGAGAGCGCATGAATACTCTGAAAAACTTTTTGCTCCTGTCAATCTTGTTTGCAGCGGGCCTATGGACCACGGGCCGCGGCCTGGCGGTTCTGCGGTCCACTTCCTACCATGATGCCTTCGACAGCGGAACCTTGGATGCCTGGCTTCTGCCTGCTCCGGCGGACTGGGCCATTGTGGAGGGTACCGACGGACATTTTCTTCACATGGTTCGCAAGGGCGAGCCGGGCGTTCCGCGTCGTCCCTTGCAATTTGCTCTTCTCAAGAATGTGCCCGTGGGTAGTTTTGAATTTCGAACCCGGCTGCGACGCGAAGGCAAATCGATGATCGTGGTGTTCAATTACGTCGATACCCTCCATTTCTATTACACGCATTTGTCGGTTGATCGCGGAGAGAAACAGCCCGTCCACAATGGGATTTTCATTGTCGACGGCGAAGATCGAAAACGCATCGCCGGTATTTCTGCCGACCCGGCACTGCCCGACACCGAGTGGCATCATGTGCGCGTGGTGCGAAACGTGCAGACGGGATCGATTGAAGTTTTTATGGACAAGAATACCGAACCGCTTTTTTCCGTGACGGATCGCACATTTACGTGTGGGCTGGTGGGTATCGGGTCATTCGATGAAACCGGAGATTTTGCCGACGTCGATCTTCATTCGAGTGACGCAGGGTGCAAGCCGGGCTCTGTTCTTCAGCCTGCCTCGATGAAGTGACCCTTAAGATGGATCCTGCCTTATGAAACCGATCAAGCACCTTCGTTGGTGGATCGTATGGACACTGTTTTGTTCGACGGTCATCAACTATATCGATCGTCAGACCCTCTCCAATCTCGCTCCCGTCATCACCAAAGAATTTCACATGACGAACTCGGACTATTCCTACATAGTCTCGTCGTTTCAGGCGGCCTACGCCATCATGTGGCTGGTGGGCGGTATCATTTTGGATATTGTGGGCACCAGAATCGGGTTGACCATCGCCATGATTTGGTGGTCGCTGGCGAGCATTCTTCCGGCATTCGCAAACTCGGTCAGAACTTTTGCCATTTCAAGATTCCTATTGGGGATTGGCGAGGGTTTTAATTGGCCCGGCGCCTCAAAAACGGTGGCGGAATGGTTTCCCGCCAAGGAACGAGGCTTGGCCGTGGGTATATTTGACAGTGGGTCGAGCGTCGGTGGTGCGCTGGCGGCGATTCTGATTCCATGGCTGGCAATATTTTTTGGCTGGCGCTTTGCGTTTTTTGTGGCAGGAAGCCTGGGCTTCGCATGGCTTGGATTTTGGCTCTACATCTATCGGCCTATGGAGAGCCATCCGCGCCTGGGCGCCGAAGAGCGCAAAGTGATTGAAGCAGGACGTGACACTTCACAAAAATCCCAACTTAAAGGCGCGGCGCGTTACCTGAATCTTCTTACCAAGTCCAACGCCTGGGGGATTGTGCTGGGGCGCTCTTTGACCGATCCCATTTGGTGGTTCTATATTTTTTGGCTGCCCAAATACTTAAGCGACACGCGTGGATTCAATCTCAAGCAAATTGCGGCGTTTACCTGGCTGCCTTTTGTGGCTTCCGACCTCGGGAATTTTACCGGCGGATTGGCCTCCGGGTATCTCATCCGCCGCGGCATGCCCGTCATCCGGGCGAGGAAATGGATTTGCGTTCTATGTTGTTTACCGATGCTGGCTGGGATCCCGGCAGCACTAACCCATTCGCCTTACGGAGCGCTGGCGCTGATCAGCATGGCTACGTGGGGCTATGCCGCATGGTCAACGATGGGACTCACCTTCCCCTCTGATCTTTTTCCCCAGGACGTGGTAGCCTCCGTCACTGGATTGAGCGGGCTGGGCGCGGCGGGGCTCAGCGCCGTGTCCACCCTCGGAGTCGGATGGCTGGTGGATAAATATTCCTACACTCCCGCATTCATCCTTGCCGGAACCATCCCGCTCCTGGCCACAGTCTGCGTTTTGGTTTTGATTCGAGCGCCCAAACCCTCGCCGGCATAGCATCCTGCCCTGCGTGTTAGAATCGTAGCTTGCAATCAAGGAGAGTTCCGCCAGGAGAGAGAATGGGTATCGAGAAAATCCTGCCGCTTGAAAGTGCGTTTCGACTGGTGGACCAATTAAAGGCCCGGGGCAAGCGTGTGGTCTTCACCAATGGCTGTTTTGATTTGGTTCATCCCGGGCACACGCGTTACCTTGCCGAAGCCCGCGCCATGGGCGACGTCTTGATCGTGGCCGTGAATAGCGACCGGAGCGTCGCGGCGATCAAAGGAGCCGGGCGCCCCATTTTTCCGGAGCGCGAGCGCGCCGAGATTTTGGCCGCCATGGAGATGGTGGACTTCGTGACGATTTTCGACGACCTTTCGTCCCTGGGCATCATCGCGCGGATTCTCCCCCATGTTCTGGTGAAAGGCGGCGACTGGGGGCTGGATGGAATTGTCGGCCGCGCTGAGGTCGAAGCGTCGGGAGGACGAGTCGTGGCAATTCCGATGAGCCCCGGGTTTTCCACTTCATCGCTCATCAACGCTGTGTTAAGAGAATCCAAATAACAAGATTTGGCCTGATGGCGCACATCCGTTCCACCCTACAAACTGTATTCGCGCAGCCCGCCTATCGCGAGGCGATTTCGGAGATTTCCGCCGGACGCGGCCCGGTGGTCCTGGCTGGATTAACGCCCACGGCCAAAGCTCTATTCGCCGCCGGGCTTGCGCACGACCTATTACGGCCGGTAATTTTTCTAACCTCGGACAACGACGCAGCCGACCGCATGCGCGTCACCGCCTCCACAATAATGGCGTGGCTCGATGGCCCCCCCGCGCTTGCGGGCGTGAGTTCCCTGCCTGCCTTTGACTGTTCGCCTTATGAGGGGCGCTCGCCGCACGCAGAAATATCCGAACGGCGCGCAGTTGCCATGTGGAATTTGTCGCGGGGCCAGACACGAATCCTTTTTGCTCCACTGCCCGCGGCCCTGGGACGTTTCCGCGACCGGTCATACTACCGTTCGCTGGCCTTGGAACTTAAGCCGGGCGAGGAATTAAATTTGGATGATTTGGTCGAGCATTTAAAAGGCGTGGGCTATGAAAGCGGAGAGCCGGTGCAAAACCCCGGCCAGTTTTCTTTGCGGGGTGGGATTATTGACATTTTTCCCCCTGAGTCGGAGTGGCCATTTCGCATAGAGTTTTTCGGCGACCTCATCGAGTCTTTGCGGGAATTCGACCCCACAACCCAACGCTCGCGCGCTCCCGTAAACCTGGCGCGCTTATTGCCTCTGAATGAGACCAAACATTCACCCGAATATTTTGAACTTCTCGTCCGAAACCTGATGAGGCGCCGAGACGCTGAAAGCCCAGGGACGAAGGTTATGCGCTCTGAAAAGGAACCGGAATGGGCTTCGAGCTTCCTCAATCCATTTCCGGGTTGGGAATTTCTGTCCCCCCTGGTTGAACCGCACGAGTCAACATTATTTTCACTTTTTGACCGTCCGATTTTGATCTGGGACGAGCCGGATGAGCGCAGAACACAACTATTACAAACTCTCGAAAAGTTGAGAGCAGCGTTTGAAGAAGTGCGCGATGTTGAGCCGCCGCCTCCTGATCCCAATGAAATATTCCTGTCTGAAACGGAATTCAACCTCGCAGTAGAACGGGTGACATCCGTCTCCGTCAAAGAACTGGGGCTCCACGAGGTCGCGTCTAATCTTAACCTTGTGGCGGAGGGCGTACCTGCCGCGACGGCCAAGGGTCTTGGCACGGATTCATCCGCAGGATTGCCTCCCAAGTCAGAGCCCGATCTAATCATGAACACTGCGATGGCCCCCAAATACCATGGCGAAGTCAAGCCGATGATGGAAGACCTTCGGCAGCGCTTCAAGCACGGTGAGGCGGTCACATTCGTAATTCCGACCGCAGGAAAAGCTGAGCGGCTGCGCGACTTGCTTGGCGAATACGAAATCCCTTTCGAAAGCGAGATCGAGCAGCAAGAAAAACAATCGGACCTTCCGCAGACTGGCGGCAGCGAGACTCCGCCCAAAGGCTCGCCCGAAAACATTCGTTCCATGAAGCCGATGGTGATTGCCCGCGGGGAAATGGGTGAGGGTGTTGCCTTCCCTGATCTTGGAATTCTTTTGCTCTCGGATAACGATTTGTTCGGCGGCTTCGATTGGGGCGGGCCCCGGCGGAAAGAACGGTCTTCGATATCCAGTTTTCTTTCCGACCTGAGCGATTTGAAAGTCGGCGATTACGTCGTGCACGTGGACCACGGAATAGGGCTGTATCACGGCCTGCGCCAACTGGGGGTGGCGGGCGCGCCACGCGATTTCATGCTGCTCACCTACCAGGATGACGCTCGGCTCTATGTTCCTCTCGAGCGTTTGGACCTGGTTGAAAAGTACCGGCGAAGCGGCGATGCATCCAAACCCGCACTCGATCGTCTGGGGGGCACGACCTGGGAAAGGACCAAGACCCGCGTTAAGCGCTCGCTACGCGACATGGCTGAGGAACTTCTTCGCCTCTATGCCGAGCGTAAAATGCGGGGCGGAGTTGCTTACAGCCCCGATTCCGCCTGGCAGCGCGAATTTGAAGACGCCTTCGAATTCGAGGAAACGCCGGACCAACTAACCGCGCTCGCCGAACTCAAGAAGGATCTTGAAAGTCCGCAACCCATGGATCGTCTGCTTTGCGGAGATGTGGGTTATGGCAAAACGGAGCTCGCCATGCGGGCTGCCTTCAAAGTGGCCCAGGACGGCAAACAGGTGGCGGTTCTCGCTCCCACCACCGTTCTCGCCTTTCAACATTACAACACCTTCCGCCAGCGCATGGCCGCATTCCCTGTCCGCGTGGAGATGCTGAGCCGCTTTCGCACTCCCATCGAACAAAAACAAACCGCCGTGGAAACGGAAAACGGGCGTGTGGACATTCTGATTGGCACCCACCGGATGCTCTCTAAAGACGTTACCTTCCGCGACCTGGGATTGTTAATTGTGGATGAGGAGCAAAGATTTGGCGTGGCGGCCAAGGAAAAACTCAAGAAATTGAAAGCGGGCGTGGACGTCCTGACCATGTCCGCAACGCCAATTCCCCGCACCTTGCACATGTCCGTGGGCGGACTGCGGGATCTCTCCGTGATCGAAACGCCTCCGCGCGGGAGGCTTGCCATTCAAACCGTGGTTGCCTCCTTCAGTGACGGTGTAATCCAAGCGGCCATCTTGCACGAAATGGAACGCTCAGGACAGGTCTTCTTCGTGCACAATCGCGTGGAATCCATCTTCACCATGGCGGCGCTCTTGCAACGGCTCGTGCCCACGGCGCGGATTGGCGTGGCGCACGGCCAGATGGGCGAAAAGGAATTGGAAAAAGTGATGCTCAAGTTTATTCGGGGCGAGTACGAAATTCTGACAGCCACCGCCCTGATTGAGAATGGACTTGATATTCCGCGTGCCAACACCATCATCGTGAACCACGCCGACCGTTTCGGGCTGGCCGATCTCTACCAGCTTCGTGGACGTGTGGGCCGCTCCAATCGCCGCGCCTACGCTTATTTCCTGATTCCCGCTGAGGACGCTCTGACCCCAACCGCCAAGCGGCGCCTGGCCGCGCTCAAGGAATTCTCAGACCTGGGAGCAGGATTTCGCCTCGCCGCGCTGGACCTGGAATTGCGTGGGGCGGGAAATCTGCTGGGCGCCGAGCAGTCGGGCCACTTGAATTCCGTTGGCCTCGATCTCTATTTGCAGATGCTCGAGCAAACAGTGGAAGAATTGCGGGGCGCCCCGGCCCGGCTTGAAGTGCGCACGACCATCAACCTGGGTCTCGATATCAAAATTCCTCCCGAATACATCGTGGATGAAAGCCAGCGCCTTAGGATGTACAAGCGGATTTCCAGCCTCAACCAGCCGGAAGAACGAGCGGAGCTGGAGTCCGAAATGGCCGATCGTTACGGACCTATGCCGCCTTCGGTCATCAACCTTTTGAATTACTCGATATTAAAGTCTGTTGCGGAAAACCTTTTGGTCCAGTCAATTGATAGAAAATCCGAAGAAATTTGGATTCGGTTTCATCCCCAAGCGCCCATCAGCTCCGATAAGTTGACTCAATTCGTGCGGCAGAATCGGGGCGCCGCGTTTCGTCCCGACGGCGCATTGCGTTTTCGATTTAAGGTTCGAGATGCCGAGCTTCCCGGGCAACTCGCAAATACCTTGCGGCAACTACACCAGTAGGATTAAAATATTTGTAGCGATGCCGGGCCTGGGAGGAATTCGCAGTTCGTCGAACGCTGGCTCTGCGGCGCTGTTTCCTCCACCAAAGTCCGAAGGAAGGTCTCAGAATGATGACGAAGAAAATTCCGATTTTCTTGACCGCGGCCGTGATCCTCGCGATCCTTGCTCTCCCCGTTTTGAGCGCCGGAAGAGTGGTGGAACGGATCATTGCCCGGGTGAACAATGAAATAGTTACAGAGCGGCAGTTCGCGCAGAAACAGGCGGAACTCAGAGCCCAGCTCGCCAAGGAATATTCAGGCGCCGATCTGGAAGCGCAGTACAAGGAACAAAGCAAGAACCTGCTGCGCGACCTGATTGACCAGGACCTGATGGTCCAAAGAGCCAAAGATTTGGATATTAAAGTGGAGCCCGAAGTGGTCAAGCACCTGGATGAAATTCGCAGGCAAGGCCATTTTGCCACCCAGGAAGATTTGCAGGCAGAGGTTGAAAAACAGGGCATGGTTTGGGAGGATTTCGAGGACAACATCCGGCGTGACGCCCTGATGCGGGAGGTCATTGGGGGCGAGGTGGGCCGCCACATCACAATCTCCGACCAGGAGAAACGAAAATACTACGAGGCGCACAAGCAGGACTTTACATTCTCGGACGGCGTTCACCTCGGCGAAATCCTAGTTTCCACAGAGAGTCGAAAGCCCGAGGAAGCAAAGAAACGGGCCGAAGACGCACTGGCGGAACTCAAGGCGGGGTCCCGGTGGGATGTTGTCGCCAAGAAATATTCGGATCATCAGAGCGTGAACGAAGGGGGCGATATTGGCTTCTTTGAAGCGGGCACGCTCAACACATCGCTCGCCCCGGCGATCGCCAAGTTGGAAGACAACGATTTTTCGGATTTGATCCAAACCAAATACGGTTACATGATTCTGAAGGTTTACGAACGGCGCAAACAGGGGATTGCCAAATATGAGGACGTTGAAATGAAAATCAGCGACCTTCTTTACAGTCAACAAATGGAGCCCGCATTGCGCGAATACCTTCGAACTCTGCGAAAAGAGAGTTATATTTATCTGGCCTCGGGGTACATCGATACCGGTGCGGAGCGGTCCACCCAAGCCGCGCTATCCGATGGAACCCAATGAAGCAGGATTTCGTCGCCGACCTCAAACCGGATACCGTAGTTCACACCACTTTCCTGGTTCACATCAAAGAGCGTAAGACCGCCAATAACGGCAGCGCTTACCTGGACCTTGCCCTCCGGGATTCCACCGGTGTCGTCAGTGCCAAGCTCTGGGACTGCGATCGGTTCAAGCTGGATTTTGAGGCGGGCGATGTTGTCTGGGTGGATGGGACGGTTGAGGAATATCGCGGCACGGCGCAGATTCGAGTCCGTAAAATCTCGCAGTGCCCTTCTGAAGATTTTGACTTGCGGGATTACCTGCCTCGCTCTCTTCGTGATCCGGCGGAAATGTATGCGAATTTATTGGAGCGTTTGCGCCGCGTGCCTGAAGGTCCGCTTCGGTCCCTGCTTTTGGCCGTGCTGGAAGACCCCGAAATTGCGGAGAAATACAAGATGGTCCCAGCCGCCACCAGTTTTCACCATGCTTATCTGGGTGGACTTCTGGAACACGTAACTTCTCTTGTGGAGTTGGGAGACAGGCTCTGCGATCACTATGGATGGCTCGACCGGGATCTTGTTCTGGCCGGCCTGGTCTTGCACGACCTGGGCAAAACCGAAGAATTGAATTTTACCCGCGGATTCTCTTACACAACGCGGGGACAACTCCTGGGACACATCACCATCGGTTTGGAAATAATTGGTGAGAAGATGCGCCAAATCCAGGATTTCCCTGGCGATTTAAAAGACAAAATCGAGCACCTCGTACTTTCGCATCATGGCAAAATGGAATTTGGCTCCCCCAAGGAACCGATGTTTCCTGAAGCACTGCTGATTCACTATCTTGATGACATGGATTCCAAGCTGGAAAGCATGCGGGCGCAGTACGTCACCGATAAAGACCGAGCCGGCGACTGGACAGCCCGCAACCGCGCTTTAGGCAGGGAGCTTCTGAAACCGACGCCGGAAGGATCGCGGGAAAATAAACCTGAGGCCGTCAGAGCGGCCCCAGCAACCACAAGCGATCGGCCCCAGCTCGACTTTCGCAATGGCCAGAAAAAGCCGTAACCACCATTTCGATCTGCCACCCTTGGAACTCCGGTGCATGAAAGCGCTGTGGGCTGCGGGACAAGCCACGGTCCAGGAAATTCGCGACGGCCTTTTGCCCGATAGACCTCTCGCCTACACAACCGTGATGACGGTCATGGACCGACTGGCTCGAAAAGGCGTAGTCGTACGCGAGAAAAAGGGGCGGGCGCATCACTATTCTCCGGCAGTGAGCGAGGAGGCCATCCGGGAGCGCGCTCTCAAGCACCTCATCGATAATTTCTTTGAGGGCGTACACAAAAACCTTCGAAAGTATCTTGAGAGCGGAGGAGCGGCAAACTTTAAAGCGGCGCCTCCTGATAGCCGAAGAACGATTAGACCAAGACCGGCTCCCATTCGTCCCCCCAAGGGAAAGGAACCTGACGTCCGGATGGACGCTTCCCTTTTGTAATGGTTGTCGATTGGTGCAGGTTCCTTCGAATACGCGCCCAAAATGGGCTTAACAAAGTGTTTTGATTTCTGAGGACATGGTCACAATGGATCGAGGAACTACCGAAATCTCGTCCCCCTTATTTCAATCCGCGATCCAACGTATCATTCCCCATCGGTATCCATTTCTTCTCGTGGATCGTGTTACAGAATTTATCCCGGCCCAACGCATCGCCGGGATCAAAACTTTTACCTGTAATGAACCACAAGCCCAGGGACACTTTCCCGAGTGGCCCATGGTGCCCGCGGGCATTCTGATTGAGATGGTCACACAGTTGGGAGCGATCCTGGTGCTCGAACGGCCGCACATGCAGGGGAAGATTGCCGTTATCCTGCAAATTCCGGAAGCGAAGATGATTGAGCCGGTGGCCATCGGCGACTCACTACGAGTGGAAGCTGAGGTCTTGAAGATTCGCCAAAGCTTTGGCGAATTGCGCGGCGCCGCCTACCGGGAGGGCGTTCGAGTGGCGGAAGGGCAGATGCGGTTCGCAATTGCAAACCTCGGTGATTTCCTGCCACAATAAGACCAGCGATGACTTTTGAACAGTTGCAAATTCGAAACATTTCTGTCCGTCCCGCCCACATCCTCGCTCCCATGGCCGGCATCACCGACACAGTATTTCGGCGCTTCATTAAGAGGATGGGTGGATGCGGACTTATCATGACTGAATTTGTCTCGAGTGAGGGCATGCTCCGGCAAAACCTGAAGTCCCAACGCTTTCTCCACTATACCGAGGAGGAGCGGCCGATCAGCGCGCAGATATTTGGCTCCGATCCAGGCAGGTTGGGCGAGGCTGCGCGGATTATTGAAGGCCTCGGTTTTGATCTGATTGACTTGAACCTGGGCTGCCCGGCAAAGAAAGTGGTCAAGTGTGGTGGCTCCGGTCTTCTTCGCGACCTCCCTTTATTGGACAAAATTTTCAAAGAAATTCGCCGATGTGTAACGATACCCTTTACCACCAAAATCCGAATCGGTTGGAGCGATGAGGAAATTGTCGCCCTCCCCGTGGCCCGCATCGCTGAGGATTGCGGTGTTGAAGCCATCGCCATCCATGGCCGCACGCGGCTTCAGGGATTCAGCGGCCGCGCCCGGTGGGACGTAATCGAAGAAGTCAAAGCGAATGTCGGCATCCCTGTAATTGGTAATGGAGACGTGATGACGCCCATGGATGCTCAGACGCTTAAAGTGCAAACGCGCTGCGATGCGGTAATGATCGGGCGGGCGGCATCATCGAACCCGTGGATATTCCGCCAAATGGCCGACTACTTTCATTTGGGCGAATTTAAAGAGCCCACAGACGCGGATCGTTATGAGATGATCCGAACCTACTACCATATGCTGGTGGAAGAAAACACGCCCGGCGCTATCGGCAAAATGAAACAGTTTGCCAGTTGGTTCACTCACGGGGTTCGCAACGGGGCCGAATTGAGAAGGCGAGTCCAGGGCGCTGCTGACACACGACAAGTGCTCGATTTGGTGGATGATTTCTTTAGCGTCATCCTTGGTTTAGCCCTGCCGGCATTCGAGGTTGGAACCCCGTCGGTTTAGAGGAGTTACTTATGGCGGAATCGCCTGATGATCCACACGGAGGAAAGCGGAGCCAGAGGCGAACAGAGTCCGCTGTCCCCGTTCAGATTCGTGGAATTGACGGCGATGGCTCGGAGTTTGAAGAGTCAACCGAAGCCGTTGAAGTAAGCCGGCGCGGGCTCTCCCTCCTGACCAAACGGAACCTGCCGCTTTTTACCGCCCTTACGGTTGTTCTCCCAGGCCGCGGCCCCAGGCGCCAGGGTGAAGGCGCCTCGGACTTTTTTTCCAACGCCTCAGTCGTTCGGGTGATCAAGGAAGGCGACATTTACCGGGTGGGTATCCGCTTTATCGGAGCCACGCTCACCACGTACACGGCTGAGAGTGGATGACGTAATTTGGCCTGGCATCCGCCGCCGCACGCCTTTGCCATGAGGCCAGCTTAGGTGACGTTTCCCCGCAGGCAATCTACTCCACGTCTTTCAGGATTCTGGATTCCTATCCTTTTCGGCTTGCCATTGCCGGTAAGCCTCGCTCTTTGAAATTCCGCGCCGGCGCGCCACTATCTTCAGGGCGGCACGCTCATCCATGCCTTCATGGGACATCGCTCGCTCGATTTCCGGACGAATCGACTGATCTGATAGAGATTTTCTTGGCTCGTCCGTCGAAGGTCCCACAATCACAGTGATTTCGCCCTTGACGGGATTTTTAAGTAGCTGGACGAGAACTTCTGAGACAATCCCGCGCAAGAATTCCTCATGAAACTTCGTTACCTCCCGGGCTATGACGGTGGGCCGGTCACCCAGAATCTCCAGGATGTCCTCCAGCATTGCGAGGATTCGATGTGGTGATTCATAAAAGACAAGACTATCTTCGGCGCGTTCCATAGTTCGCAGTTTTCCGCGCCGGGCCTGTTTTTTCGAAGGCAGAAACCCGACAAACCTAAAGCTGTCCACGGGCAGGCCCGCAGCCGACAAGGCAGCAAGAAAGGCCGACGCACCCGGCACAGGAACGACTTTCACTCCGTGGCGGATCGCCAATTGGACCAGACGGTATCCCGGGTCGGAGATTCCCGGCATCCCCGCATCTGAAACGAGCGCGACTTGATTCCCCCCCTCCATCAGAACGATTAATTCCGGCGCCCGCGTCATTTCGTTGTGCTGATGGTAGCTGATGGTCCGCGTCGAGATGGAATAATGGTTCAGCAGTTGTTGAGTGTGACGGGTATCCTCACAGGCGATTAAATCAACTTCCTTTAAAGTTCGAAGAGCGCGAAGCGTGATGTCCTCAAGGTTTCCGATTGGCGTTCCTACGATGTAAAGCGTTCCCATCCGACCCTTTGAAGGATGCTGGATTCGTCCCGTATGGGTTGGATGTGACATGACTCTCATTTTTGGTGATTATCCTCGATCAATTCCGACGAAATCTTATCAGGCGATTGGGACTGAGGCAAACGCCAACCCGGGCTATAATTCCAGCCGGAGAATTTTGACCGCTATTTGAAGGACTGATATAATAAAGAAATCAACGATGAAACTTGGAGGGCTGCTTGCCGCTTTATGAATATCGTTGCGCGAAATGTGGCGCTCGATTTGAAAAAATCAGAAAGTTTTCGGACCCACCCCTGACAAAATGTGAAAAGTGCGGTGGCAAGCTCGAACGTCTGCTTTCATCGCCGGCGTTCAAATTTAAGGGCACCGGATGGTACGTCAACGATTATGGCAGGAAGGACTCCGGCGGGGCCGCCGAAAAGAACGACAGCGCGGTCCCCGGTAAAAAGGAAAGTACGCCTTCTGACAAGGCGGATAAACCGACCACGTCCAAGTCTGGAGAAACGAAAGAAGCGGCTTCAGGATCAAAGACCAAAGATTCCAAGCACCGGTCTGGTAAATAGACCCTCTTACTTATCCTTCCAAGTCCCCAGCAGGCGCCGGAGTATTACCAACTGCCCAAGATGATAGGCATTGTGGTCAGCCACCAGAAGCGCCTCGCGGAGAATCGTTTGCCCATCGCCATGCGGGATGGCGGCAAAAAGATCAGTTCGAGGATTGGCTACCAGGCGCTGAAATTGCTTGAGGTCGGAGCGAAAGTCGCTGACGGATTTGGCCCAGGCTTTTGAATTAGGCGGAGAGTCTCCTCGCGGCCAGTATCCAGAGGGAAAATCCAGCGAAGCGTATTTGGGATTTCGGCAAAAATCGAGAATATCCCACTGCGCAATCCGCATGTGTTCCAATAATCGCCACGCCGTGTAAGGCAGTTTTGCTGGCCGGACCCCGCGCAGGTTCGCTGGAAAATCAGAAATGGTATCTACAAAATTGAGGTGGGCGCCCCCGCCCCGCAATAGGTAAAGAACATGCTCACGTAATGCCTTTCCATCATCGCGCATGTTTTCCAAATCCCCCCAAAGAAAACGATGGTCAAACTAATTCAAAGCTTGAGCGATCTGAGATACTTGCGAAAAGGCTTCCCCAAGTCAGGTCGCTTCAAAGCCAATTCAACTGTCGCCTTAAGGAATCCGAGTTTATCGCCGGCATCGTAGCGCTTGCCTTCAAACAGATACCCATAAACGGTTTCTTTCTTTAACAATTGCTTCAGGCCGTCGGTCAACTGAATCTCATGCCCGGCCCCCGGGTGCGTTCCTGCAAGTTCCTTGAAAATCGCCGGGGTCAGAATGTAGCGGCCAATGATGGCCAGGTTGGAGGGCGCATCTTTGGGCGCCGGCTTCTCCACCATATCCTCAATGCGGTAAATACGTCCCGGCATTTCCTTATCAGGCACCAGACTGGCTTTGATGATTCCATAGCTAGAGACTGTTTTGCGATCTACCCTCTGGATGGCGACTACGCTGGTTCGATAGCGTTCATGAACGGCCATCATTTGTTTCAGGCAAGGCACCTCACTATCAATCACGTCGTCAGACAGGAGTACGGCAAAGGGCTCATCACCCACCAGTTCACGGGCCACAAGGATGGCATGCCCCAATCCCCTTGGATATTTTTGCCGGACGTAGGCCATCTGCATGAGATCGGAAATTTGGGCCAATTGCCTGCGCAACCCTTCCTTCCGCCGTCCCACCAGTTCCTGTTCGAGTTCAAAGGAAACATCAAAATGGTTTTCAATCGCATTCTTGCCCCGCCCGGTAACGAAAATCACCATGGGAATTCCGGAGGCCGAAACCTCTTCCACGGCATACTGAACCAGCGGCTTGTCCACGATTGGCAGCATTTCCTTGGGCTGAGCCTTGGTTGCGGGAAGAAATCGCGTCCCCAAACCGGCCACGGGCAAAACCGCTTTCCGAATGCTCATTGTCACCTCACTCGAATCATGCCTATTGCGTGGGCGAATTAGGCTTATGGGTGGGGAGATCCTGGTGCACCCCGTCAAACTTCGCCGGCAAAAGACCAACTGCCGAAATCAGGAGCCGTCGTTTTTTCGCCACCGTTTCACGGTGTGCCGGTTTCAGCCTTGATGAAGCTACGTATGCTAACATATTTCTTGAGGAGAACTGGAAATGCTGGTTTTGGGAATTGAATCCAGTTGTGACGAAACCGCTGCCGCCATAGTGGACGACGGGACGCTTATTTTATCCAGCGTTGTAGCTTCGCAGAATTTAACTCACGAAAAATACGGAGGCGTTGTTCCTGAGCTGGCATCACGCGAGCACTTGAAAAGAATTGTACCCGTGGTCGAAGAGGCCTGCCGTCTCGCCAATGTCGGACTTGGACAAGTAGAGGCCATCGCCGTCACCGAAGGCCCGGGTCTTGTGGGGTCCCTGCTCGTCGGGCTCGTTTACGGCAAGGCTCTTGCCTTCGCCTTGGGGATGCCTTTGATAGGAGTGAACCACCTCGAAGGGCATATTCAATCTGTTTTCCTACAGAACAAGGTTGATGTGCAGCAAGGGAAATCTTCGGAAATGCCCGGCCTTCCCGCAGTTGCGCTAGTGGTTTCCGGCGGACATACGAGTCTTTTCCTGGTCCGGCGGCTCGAGAAGAAAGGACAAATGGCGGTTGCGAAATTCTCATACTCGCCGTTAGGGGCCACGCGCGACGACGCGGCGGGTGAGGCGTTTGACAAAGTTGCCAAACTCCTTGCCCTTGGCTATCCCGGCGGCCCCATCATCGATCGATTGGCGCGGATCGGCAACTCGAAGGCGGTGGACTTTGGGCGGGTTCGAATGAAACGAAATCCGCTGGATTTCAGCTTCTCCGGTTTGAAGACGGGAGTGCTTTACCGGACGAAGGGAACGGCGCTCGAGACAGAAGCCGAAGAGCGCCGCGCCTGGAGGAAAAACCGGGACCGTGTATCCGTTGAGGAAATTCGGGCCCGCTGCTCCCAAGCCACGCTTGATCTGGTGGCCAGCTTTCAACATGCCGTAGTTTCTGATTTAGTGGAGCGTACGCTGGCGGCGGCTGATTTGCAATGCGCCGAATCGATTCTTGTTTCGGGAGGAGTGGCCTGCAATTCATTATTGCGCGAGCGTTTTCATGAAGCCGCCAAAGCCCGGAGGCTGCCCGTGTTCTTCCCTTCCCCATCGCTAAGCACCGATAATGCCGCAATGATCGCGGCCGCGGCCTTTTATAAGCTGGCCGCGGGTGGGCGCGCCGATTTATCTCTTACCGCGCATGCTTCTTTTCCCCTCACAGCATGAAATCTGGATGCAGGGGCAAGTGCTGGTGAGCTGCCATCAAAGATTCTCATCATCGTCTGCTCAGTTCCGTTACAATGGCCGTCCGTTGGGCCGGAGGCAATTCGCTTAAACTCCGAGTGGGAACAAAAAGCGCGCGGCATATGCAGGAGATTTGGCTGCCGCGACGATTTGCCATTACCTATGCGCGTCGCTGTCGACACCGGTGGAACCTTCACAGATTGTGTTCTGATCGAGGGCTCGCGGATCAAGATCCTTAAAGTGTTTTCAACGCCGGAAGATTCCACCCGGGGAATCCTGGACGGTGTCCGCCGAATATCATGCGCATTGCCTACGGGGCTCCCGCTCGACATCATTCATGGCACCACTGTGGGCACCAACAGTCTGCTTGAGCGCCGCGGAGCGAAGGTAGCGCTTGTCACTACCGCGGGCTTTGAGGATTTGATCGAGATCGGTCGGCAAAACCGTCCACGCCTTTACGACCTCAATGTTTCGCGCGAGCCTCCACTGGTCCCGCGCTCCATGCGTTGGGGAGTACGCGAGCGGACGGCGGCGGGCGGCGAAATCCTTTTGCGCCCACGGCCCAGGGACCTGCAAAAGTTGATTCGTTTGCTGCGGCGCCGAGGTGCGGAGTCGATTGCACTATGTTTTTTGTTTTCCTTCAGGAATGTGGAGAACGAGAAGAAAGTGTCGGCATCCCTGCGGAAACTTGGGTTGCCCGTTTCCGTGTCGCACGAAATCCTGCCTGAATTTCGCGAATACGAAAGGCTGTCTACGGTTGTGAGCAACGCATATCTCGCGCCCGGGTTGGGCTCATACCTTGCCCGGCTTGGTTCCAAGGTCGCGCGCGAATTCCACCGCACCGGTCCCGCAATGCCAAGCGCCCTCAAGGCGAAATCTGGTTCCCACAAGGCTTCGCCATCCATGGGCCGGATATATGTTATGCAGTCGAACGGTGGGATAACCACCGCGGGGCGCGCGGCGCGCGAGCCCGTTCGCACGATTCTATCCGGCCCGGCGGGTGGAGTGGTCGCCTCGGCTTTGCTTGCCCGAAAAGTTGGAATCGCCCGCGCCATGAGTTTTGATATGGGCGGCACCTCAACCGACGTTTGTTTGCTCGACGGACCGCCGCGCACTACTCACGAAACCACTTTGGCAGGCTTGGCCGTTTCCGTCCCAGTGCTCGATGTACATTCGGTCGGGGCGGGAGGAGGATCGGTGGCTCGCGTGGATGGCGGCGGCGCCCTTCGGGTTGGCCCTGAAAGCGCGGGGGCCGTCCCCGGACCCATTTGCTATGGAAGGGGCGGAACTCGTCCCACTGTGACCGATGCTCATGTGCTTCTCGGCCGCCTTGATCCTGATTATTTTCTTGGAAGATCGTTCCGGCTTGACTCAGCGGGGGTGAGTGCGGGCTTCACGGATTTTCTCCGCGCTTTGCCGCAAACTCTTCGCGCCATGACCCCCAAATCCCCACTGGCACTGGCGGATGGAATGATCGCGGTTTCGAACGCCACCATGGAACGCGCTCTTCGGCTGATTTCCGTGGAGCGTGGATACGACCCAAGAGATTTCACCCTCATTTGTTTTGGAGGAGCCGGAGGCCTGCACGCCGCCGATCTTGCGAGATCGCTGGAACTGAGCGCTGTGATTGTCCCCATGCATCCCGGAGCCTTCTCGGCACTGGGAATACTTCTTTCCGATATCGTGAAGGAAGTTTCCCTATCGGTGCTGATGATTGTTCCAGAGGCCGGGCAAGGTGAAGGATCGTCGCAACGGAAAATTCAAGCATTCCTAAAATCTCTGGAGCGCAAATTTGAATCAATCAAGAGAAAAGGACTCTCCGAGCTCAAGCGCGAAGGCTTTAAAATTGAAAGAGCAATGATTGAGCGGCGACTCGCCTGCCGTTACGTTGGCCAAGCCTACGAACTCTCAATTCCCTTTTTGCCAGACTTTCGGCGGCGATTCCATGCCGCACATGAAAGGGCGTATGGATATGCCCAGCCCGCACAGGCTGTGGAGATCGTCAGTTTGCAAGTCCGTCTGACACTTCCAACTCCCAAAGCCTCGCATGGCCCGAGGGGAACCAAATCCAGAGCTGGAAAGTTTCAGGCGGTCGTCAAAACAAAACCAGTTTGGTTCGATAGTCGGTTTCTTCCGACGACATTTTTTGATCGCGAAAAATTGGGGCCCGGGATGAAAATCCAAGGGCCGGCCATTATTGTCGAATATAGTTCGACCACAGTGGTTCCACCAGATTTCCTCTGTACCGTGAATGATGATTTAAACTTGATCCTCAAACGCCATGCGCCTTGACGCGGCAGAACTCGAAATTTTCAAGAACCTTTTTCATTCCATCGCGGAGGAAATGGGTGCGGCTTTGCGGCGGTCCGCGTTCTCTCCCAACATCAAAGAGCGCCGGGACTACTCCTGCGCTGTATTTGATGGGGCCGCGCGTGTGGTGGCCATGGGCGATCACATGCCCGTCCATCTTGGATCGATGCCCATGTCCGTGGCCGCTGCCATCCGTGATCTCGATCTCGGACCCGCTGACATTGCAATGCTGAATGACCCCTACGCAGGGGGGACTCATCTGCCTGACATCACGCTGGTGATGCCCGTTTTTGCCCAACCTGCCTCACGCCGAAAGACGCCGAGTCGTATTACTCATTCACGGCCAGCCTTCTATGTTGCCAGCCGGGCGCACCATTCTGATATTGGCGGCGCTCAGCCCGCGTCGATGGGCCTGAGTGAGGATATTTATCAGGAAGGGCTGCGAATCCCTCCCGTGGCCCTGGTGCGGAATGGGAGAATCCAGCGCGATGTGCTTGCCCTGGTACTTTCCAATGTGCGAACCCCGCGCGAGCGCGAGGGCGACCTGGCAGCCCAGGTTGCAGCGTGCCGGCTCGGAGAACGCCGCTTGCGGGAGTTGTTAGGAAAGTACGGTGATGAAAAAACCGATTTCTACCTGGATGCCCTCCAGCAGTACTCTTCACGACTGATGGAGGAAGCTCTGGCTCGAATTCCGGACGGAGTCTACTCGGCGGATGACTACCTCGACGATGACGGGTATTCCCAAAGCCCCGTTCGCATTCATGTGTCAATTCACGTAGGTCATGGCCGGGCAATGATAGATTTTGCCGGGACGTCACCTGCCCAACGCGGAAGTGTGAACGCCGTTTGGGCCATCACATACTCTGCCGCATTTTATGTTTTTCGCTGCCTTTTGGGGGAGGAAGTTCCGGCCTGTGCGGGCTTGATGAACCCCATCGAAATGCGCGCGCCGCACGGAAGCGTAGTCAATGCGCGGCCGCCCGCGGCGGTCGCCGCGGGCAATGTGGAAACGTCGCAGCGAATTGTGGACGTGATTCTGCGCGCCTTGTCCCGGGCGCTGCCTGGCCGCATCCCCGCCGCCAGTTCCGGGACGATGAACAACATTTCGTTTGGAGGATTTCATCCCCAACAAAGCCCCTCGGCGGGCGAGCCGTTCACTTATTACGAGACAATCGCCGGCGGCATGGGTGCGCGGCCGAATGCCGACGGACTGAGCGCCATTCACACGCACATGACCAATTCGCTGAATACTCCCATTGAGGCGCTGGAGTCCGCTTACCCGGTTCGGGTAAAATCCTATTCCATTCGAAGGGGTTCGGGTGGGAAAGGTCGATTCCAGGGTGGCGACGGAGTAATTCGGGAGATTGAATTTTTAACCCACGTGCGGGGGAGCATTCTATCTGACCGGCGCCGCTTCGGACCTTACGGTCTGGCTGGCGGAAAAGCAGGCTTGCCGGGGAAGAATACATTGATGATAGATGGGAAGCGCGGCAAAACTACGACTCTCCCCTCGAAAACGGTCTTCGACGCGCCCGAAGGAAGTATACTCAGGATTGAATCGCCCGGCGGCGGCGGCTGGGGGCGAAAAACCAAACCAGTTAAAGGTCCGGGTTAGTCGTCGGAAATGGAATAAAGACTTAAGAAAACAGTTCAATCATCGGAGGGGAGATGGAAACGGTGAATCGGAGGAAATTTATGAAATCCGTTGCGGTGGCGGCAACAATGTCCAAATCAGATTTTAACGTGGCCAGGCCAGGAGAATCCGGAGCGATTTTTCTTTCGACATGGGTTCACGGAAAGCCTGCCAACGATAAGGCGGCCGAAGTTTTTACGGGCGGGGGAAGCTTGCTGGACGCCGTGGAACGCGGAATTAACGTCCCGGAAAACGATCCCGCGGTGACGAGCGTGGGCTATGGCGGACTGCCCAATGAGGATGGCATCGTTGAGTTGGACGCCGCGCTAATGGATGGAACGCGGCACCATGCCGGCGCGGTGGCAAGCCTTCGCAACATTAGAAATCCAATTTCAGTGGCGCGTAAAGTTCTCGAGAAGACCCATCACACCACTCTCGCAGGCGATGGCGCCTTTCAATTTGCGCTGAAGATGGGATTTCATGCCGAACAATTGCTGACTCCCGAAAGCCTGAAAAAATGGATGGATTGGAAGGCGGACCCCAAACGTAAAGATTTCTGGACCAAACCCACAGAAAATCATGACACGATTGGAATGGTGGCGACGGACGGCAAGGGGCACATGGTTTCAGGGTGTTCGACCTCAGGCCTGGCATGGAAAATCAGCGGGCGAGTGGGCGATTCCCCGCTTGTAGGCTGCGGCGTTTTTGCGGATGACAACGTTGGAGCGGCCAGCGCCACCGGGGACGGCGACCTGATGACGAATTATTGCACCAGTGTTTCGATCGTTCATTATATGGCCCGAGGTATGACCCCGCAGGAAGCCTGCGAAGAACTGCTGACACATATGGCGGTGACCGATCCGCGTAACAAGACCGCTGACGCGTGCGTGATTGCCATCAACAAGAAGGGCGAAGTGGGTGCTGCGTCCATGAGGTCCGGCTATCGTCTTAAATATGCGCTTTGGAAAGATGGCCAAAGCCAATTGCTGGATGCAACCGCACTTTTTTAAAGTGGTTTGGCTAACCCGCGCCCAGCGCGCATTTAAGCTTGGATTTCGGGCTGGAGTGTTGTAGGGACTTCTGGCTGAGGCTCCGCCCGGCCAGTGAACATCCATGTGACGACGCATAACATGAGGACGGCCAGGACTACCCCGTTCCAAACGAAGAAAGGCGGAGGTTGCGAAAGAAGGTCAACCATTGGCCCAACTATGGAAAGAAGAAACGCGGATGCGAAGTAGGCGAGAATATTATCTCGATAGAATAATACTAGAACGCTTATAGCCACGCTGGCGGTAACAAATCCGAGCACCCAGCCCAGGAGGTACTCACGAACCGACCGCGCGCTCGAAGGCCCCAGACTGATCAGGAAAATCAATCCCACTCCAGCCAACCACCATTTCCGCCCGCGTATTCCCAAGAGAACCAGATAAATGATCATTGCCACTGCGGGCGCGCCAAGGATGATTCTTGAAAACCCGCTAAGAAAGATGCTGGCCACGGGCCACGACGCATCAATTGAATTAGGCACCAATGAAATATCCACAGGAACATAGGCATGGAAGCGATCCGAGATATAACTGCTGATTTGGGCCAAACCCGCACTGGCGGAAAGGGCGACCAAGACGGCGACAGCCGCATCCTTGCGCCAAACGCGGCGCGCCGGGCCTTTGAAGACTCTCCATGCATCCGGAAACAGGCTGGTGGCCAGACCAACCAGCAACCAACTGAACAGTCCAAACACGAGGGGTACAATCGCGAATTGTACAACTTCCAAGAGCCGGAAGAGGTTCATCGGCATTGACGTATTGTAAAAATTCTCGACGGTAGAAAGAGCGTTTAATTCCTCCACCATGCTGATCAGGGCAAATGCCGCCCCCACTTTGGCGGCGGAACTCCAGGCGATGGACCCGTTCTTAATTTGTTTTACCAGCAGCATGATGCCACCGCCTGCCAGGATCACAAAAAGAAACGCCCGGGCGATGCCCAGAAGAATTGCGGACAATCTGCGGCCCTGGCGCTCTCTCAGCCAATCATCGGGAAGCTTGAAGAAGCGCGAAAACCCAACCACTTGGTCCCCCGCAACGTCCACGCGAATGCGAAAGTGAGCGTCGCCAACGTTCCTGGGGTCTCCGGCCTTTGCTTGCCAAACAAAGGTGTAGTCTTGCCGCGCCTTCCTTTTTTCCGCCTGGGAATCCTGAAGGTCGAACCCGGAGAGTGCAAAGCCTTGCTTGTCGGCCTCCTGTTCTGCAATGGCACGCGCCTGGTCCATGGAAAGCGAAGCGCCCGGAGCGTCTTCATCCAATACATGCTGGTAAGTGAACACCCCACCACCGTCTGCATCCACAAAGACGTGATGCTCCTCTTTTTCCAGCGGACGGAAATACCGGACCTCCCACAAAAGCAGCCGGGTGGCACGGCGATAAATTTCGTCGCTTTCCTTTACTGTCCGCCGCTCCAGGAAATAGCGGATATCCGTGCCGTCCACGTTTTCATCCAGCACGGCCAGGCTGTGGTAGCGCGAGGGATCGACATTTCTTTTCTTGATAAATTCATCGGCCGAGCGCATGGCGTCATGTCGGGTCAGCCGCAGGGTTATCCCATCGCCAAATTTATATACTTTCATAAGGGCGGCCGCGCCAAATACCGCGATGAAAGCGCCCGCCAGTATCAGGCGGGATTTGTTCAAAGGTTGGTAAACCAAGGGGGCAGTCTCGACGGCAGCGGACACTCGCGGCACTCGGGAGATCCCGGCACTGGCATTGGTGAGCGCGCCTTCTTCCAGGAAGGTTCCGGTCCGCAAATAGGCCGCCAGCGCCAATCCCAGGGGCACGAGCATGATCCCCGCCGTTATTCCACCGCTCACCATCAGGTAGGAATTGTGCGAGCGCAGCAGGAGAAATGCAGTGTAAAGGGCATCTACGGAGTAGTGCCAGATCATTGTGGCAACGATCCCAAACCTCAACATCATGATGCCCATTACGATTCCGCCCAGCCCGACTTCAAGTCCTCGAATGTAAAACGGCTGATTGGGGTAGGCGGAATGGCCGAATCCCCAAATGAATGCCGCGAATACCAGCGCCAAGGGCAACGAGTGCAGGAATTTCCTAAGAAAAGGTATGGCAAAGGCGCGGAACATCATTTCCTCAAAGATGGCGGGCAGAAACCCTATAAACAAAACCCAGACCCACGGAATCCGCGTGTTCAGTAGATCTGAATAATTGACCTCCGCCGGGGCCCATGCTCCGAGCTTGTTGGCCACAAGATAAAAAATCGTCTGGTAGGCGAAAAAGAAAAAAGTCAATCCAATCCCGACGACATTGGCGATAAAAAATGACCGTGAGCGAAGTCCCGACCATGTGAAGGTGTGGCGCAGGGATTGCAAACGCGGGAACGATTCCCGGTAGATTGGCTCTCCGCTCGCGATCAAGAGAAAAACGAACACCCCCACGGCGAATGAGGAGAGCACCGATTGCAGAATGTAGCTCACCAGGAAGCTGGAATAAGGGTCGGTCGTGCGGTAGCCAAATTGTTCCAGCGAAAAATCATTGGCTGTCTTTAGAAAATAGAGGCCTGTTCCCACCAGGCCGACGCTGATGGCCAGGCGCCAGGGGACATCCCCGTCGCGAATGCGCATGACAAGATAGATGAGCATGGCCACACAAAGGAAGACCATGAATAATTGGTCCACCTCCTGCGCCGAATCGTTGCGTGACCGCAATGTTTGATAGTCGCGGCTCCACTGGTCAGGCACCTTGACGAATTCGCGGTATCCCGCCAACTGGTCACCATCCACTTCCAGCGTGATGCGCAAACTTCCATCGCCCAGATTGACGCTTTTTATTTTCCAGGTGAATGAATGGTCGGTGCGGGCCGGGCGTTTGGTGGTGTCCGAATCCACGAACTCCAGGTCATTCAAATCGCGCTTCATGACATCGCGCAAAAAGGACTCGGCCACGGTCTGGGCCTGGGAAGGGTCAAGGTTTGCACCGGGAGTTTTCTCTTCAATTTCGTGATCGAACCCATCTACTTCGCCGGCGGGGGTCACCTCCACGCGGTATTCTTCTTTTTGCTGTGATTTGAACCAGCGATGCGTCCATCGCCAGAGGCGGACCGGACCGTGGGTCAAGTCGTTCATCCGCTCAAGGCCCTGGGTCCGTTCCAGGAACACCTTGGCCTCATCGTCATACTCAAAAGCAGCTGCGTGCCGAAATCCCTCCAGGTGAATTCCGCGCTGCGCAAGGAATTGTTCCGCGATGGGTTCCGAGTCGTTTTTCGTGACGCGGAATTCGATGGCGGCTTCGGGAAACGCGCGCCAGAAATACTTGACGCCAATCGCCAGTGAAATGCCGGCTACCACCACGGCGGTTGCTATTATTTTGTATTCCCGTCCAGTCAGCTTAATGGGCATCAGACCCTTTGCGTTCCATCCATGAAAAAGCGACAAGAGTCAACATGTAAAAAGTTTTTGAGGGGAGTAGGGCATGCACATGATGTTCGTGAGCGGCCGCCGCGACCGCAGGCATTGTCCTCAAAGCCACTTGACCATCACCCAGGCCGTCTGGCCGTTCGAATAATAATGGGCAATCTCCTCCACTTTAACATACCCGCGCGCTGAATAAAAAATCTGGGCGGAACGATTGTCCTCTGCTGTTTCGAGGTAGATGAGCCGCAGGCCCCGGCGCACCGCCCAAGCCTCGGTTGTTGTCATGAGGGCTGTGCCGGCGCCGGCGCCCCGCATGCTCTCAATTACATCAATCGTGACTATGTGTCCGGTCTTTTGCGGCTCGCAACCGAATATCAGGAATCCAACAATCCTATCTTGCGAACGTGCCACCCAGGTTTTCGACTGTCGATGGTGGACAAAACGCGAGAGTTCGGCGCGCGAATAAGAAATGCCGGGAGGAAAACACTCTTGATCGATGATATAAAGCGCATCAAGGTCAGGTGAGCTAAAAGGAAGAATTTCAAACGAAGCCGGGGTCGCGGAAGTGCGATTCAAATCCATTCCTCTCGCGGATAATTTGGCCACGTTTCCCAAAACATCCCATGTCCTATGGAAGAGATCAACAGGACATATTGTTGGATTGAACTGAAAATACCCTGGAAGAGCCCGGCTTAAGAAAAGAGCGCCGCCATCAGTCGCGATCCCTTCGATCCTTTCCGGGCGCCCCGCTCGGGAATGGAGGGACAGTCCGCCGCTACTTTCGCTGCGCCTCATGTACGCTTTCATTCAAATGATCGAGAATGAGTCCGACGCTTGTGTCCACGGCCTTATCCAGAGTGGGAGGATTGAAAGTACTCCGGACACTGTCCTGCCAAATGGAAGCGCCTGTCGCCCTGTCACTTATGAAAACTTCCGAATGAACAGACTTCAGACGGCGGGAATCCAGGCAACTCCCGCGCACCACGGTATCTGCGTCTTTCTCATCCAGCACGATTTCGTACCTTCCGGTCTTGGAAAGCCCTTCCATCAATTTATCGCTAAGCTGGTTATCAATTCGCTCTACAAATATTTTCCTCATGTGAGTCAACTTGCGCGGGTCGGAGGTGGTGGAAGAATGAGGGCCATTGGGCGCCGAAGCGGTTGGGGGCCCCAAGGTGGGGCGTTTTTGAGTTTCACCCTCGGGTTCTTTTGGGGCGGGCGCTTCCTTTTGTGCCCACGCCATGGAGCAGAAAGCGAGCCACAAAAGCAGGCACGGTTTGAATATTTTCATCGCGCCCTCCGTAATTTTTACTGTGGATACAAGTCTACCAAAATGGCCGGGGGATTTCACCCGCGAGAAGCAGTTTGACAAGAGAACGACCGGGAGCCCGAAGAGTTGGCAGACGTCTGAAATCCGAGGGGCCTACTCAGAAATAAATTCGATCAATGCCGCGCGTTGTCCCTTATTAATTTTTGCCTGTCCTTCAAATCCTGGAGCTGGTTCCTATGCCGTTCTTTCATTGCGCGCTTATCCCTTTGGAGTTGGTGCATTTGCAGATCCCGTGCGGCCTTGGTGACCTGGTGCCCCTTGAGGGACTGCTTCACATTTCTTTCGTTGAGCTTATAAGCCTGGCTTTCGCGCTTCTGCTGTGCCTTGAGGGACTGAACTTCAAGATTCCCACGGGGCGAGGCTTCGAGCATCAACACAGGGGACACCAAGACTGAAACTGCCACTAACAAGAAAAACATTCTCCGCATGCCACCTCCCAGCGGTTCCTTGAACCGCATCCATATCTCGATTTGGCGCGCTTGATTTCTCCGAGTCCCACCCGTCGCACCCGGAGTCCCCTCGATTGGGCATTCTAACGGGTTTCTCGGCATATCACAATAGAATCCGAACATAGATTCCGAACAAGAAGAGGGCCGTGAAGAGGATTTGGGGCCCTAACCAAGATATCCTTTGAATCTCTGTGCCGAAATCGAAAAGCCCGGGAAAATTCCGGAGGCGTTCGTGGCTCCCATGTGGCGGACCAAAACCTCGGCAAAGACGTCGCGGAAATCCGTGGTGAGAGCCAGGTCGCGGCCCTCATTCAATTGCTCGGGCCGTAGTCCCGGCCATTGGCCGTAGACTTTCCCACCCTTGACCGGACCGCCGAGGGCGAACATCGCGTTGGCGTGCCCGTGGTCCGTCCCGCGATTTCCATTCTCGTGTGCGGTGCGTCCAAACTCGGTCATGGTCAGCACGCAAATATTTGCCATGCGGTCGCCCATGTCGCGGTGGAAGGCGGCGAGCGAGTCGCCAAATTCCTTAAGGCGAGCGGCCAATTGCCCTTCCACGCCGCCCTCGTTCACATGATTGTCCCATCCACCCACTTCAGCAAAGGCAATTTCCAATCCTACGCCAGCTTTGATCAATTGCGCCACTTGCTGAAGGCTGTGGCTGAGAGGGCCTTTGGGATAAACCGCGCCATTCTCAGGCACATAGTCTTCAACTCCAATCTGGCGGAGGGTCGAGACGGCGCCCAGCATTTCGTGCGCGGTGCCATTCATGAGAGGATCGGACGCCGAAGCGTACATTGATTCGATGGCCTGATCGAGGCCGGAAGTGGGTGCGTGCGGATTGGCTACGGCGGGAGGTGGACCGCCCCGTAATTTGAATCCACGCACGTCTTCGATGGCGAGCGCCGGAGCAGCACCCTGCAAAGTGCGGGGCATTCGGGGAGTAATGGCCACGGCGCGGAAGGGTGTCGCGTCCCCTTCGGGCTGGGCCTGAAGGAATCGATTCAGCCAGCCATCGGCGGCGGATTTAATTCCCGGCGCGCCTGATTCCATATAATCCTGAGCGTCAAAATGCGATCGGGTATTATCCGGCGACCCGACGGCGTGAATGACCGCCAGGGACCGGTCATCAAAGAGAGGTTTTAAGGATGCCAGTCCGGGGTGAAAGCCAAAGAAGCCGTCCAGGTCAATTGCCGCCTCGCCTGCGTTTGTTGTCCCGCGCGGAGCGGGGATGGCAATGGTGGGCCGCATCGAGTAGTATTCTTTCTCGGCGTAAGGCACAACAATATTCAGCCCATCGGCGGCGCCGCGCTGAAAAATTGCCACCAGAATTTTCTTGCTCGCGCCGGTCCCAATCTGGGGGAGCGCGAACGCGGTACGGCGCATGAAGCTGGGTACAAAACCGACGCCAAATAGACTTAGACCTGCGGACTTTAAGAAATAGCGGCGGGTTAACGGCATCGTGCCCTCCTACCTTCTTTGAAATTCCGGCGAAGCCAGCAACAATCCGGTGGCAACCGCCACTTGACGCTGGGCAATCTCCGGCCGCTCGTCAGCCGAAGGCTCCTCCTTCAATCCGGCTATCACCGCGGCGCTTGTTTGCTGGGATATATCTCCTCCAGTCAACCTAGCCGCCAGTTGTTGGACGAATTGAGTTTGGCTAACGGCGCCCTGCCCTGCGCTCCCTTCGTCCAAGACGACCTGAGTGCCGGGTATTCGATTGGCCGCCAGCGCGGTGGCGAAGTTGATTCGCGCCAGCAACGAACCGGAATTGATCCATGTGGCAGCCCGGTCAGGAAAGCCGGTGGGAGCCTGATACTGGAACATAGGCTGGCCCATGCGGGCAATCATTTGGATCAAAGGAACCGTGGCGTCAGTTTTCCCGTCAAGCCCGCGAATCGCGCTGGCCACTAATTCCAAGGGCGATTTAATTTTGGCCCGGTAAGCGGCTTGCGAATCAAACGCGGGCGAAGTCAGGATGGTCTTGAGCACTTCACGGATGTCGCCATCCGATTTCAGGAACGTCCGGGAGGCGGCCTCCACCAACTCAGTCGGTGGATCGTCGGCCACGAAACGGCGGCAAAGTTTTAGGGCAATAAAATGCGCGGTGGCGGGTTCGTGGGCCAGAATGTGGAGGACCTCGATCCCGTCTTCCATGCCATGCCCGGCGCGAATCTTGCGCCCGAGCACGCTTTTTTCGCCGAAATCGTGCATGGCCGGTCGAAAGATAAATTCGCCACCCATCCGCGGCCGGTCAATGGTCCACCCCGTGAGGCAGCGCGCTACTTCAATAACATCTTTCTGGGTATAACCTCCATCCACGCCCAGGGTGTGGAGTTCCATCACTTCGCGAGCGTAGTTTTCATTCAAGCCGCGCCGGTTATTATTCTGAGCCGCCTTGGGCTGGCCCTGTGCCTGAATGGGCGGCCTGTCCATGCCGGGATTTCCAAAAGGACCGCGGCCCAGTCCACCCGGAGGTCCGAATGGACGGCGTCCGAAGATGGGCGCGGATTTGCCCATGCGCCCGCCCCGGGTTCCCCGATAAGTTGGATTGGGCGTCGCGCTCATCCAGTTATCGAGGTAGAAGAGCATGGCCGGACTTTCGGCCGTGGCCACCAGCAGGTCCTCAAATTTGCCCATGGATCGAGGACGAATGGTGTCGCGCTCAAACGAAGTCGTCAGCCAGCGGTCCGCGCCTTTAGGAGCGAAAATGTTGAAGTGGTTCATCCAAAACTGGACCATCAGCTCCTGCAATTGTCGCTTGCTGTACACCGCGCGTAACACTTCTTCCTGTGCCAGCTCCATGATCACGCGCCGCGGACCGTCGGGCTCCATCATGGACTGGCCTTGCGCCGGAGGCCCGCCATTTTTCTGCGTTTGAAGTTGGGCAGGTTGTTTTGGCTGAGGATAGTTCTCCACTAATTCTTCCGTGGTCATGGATAGCGTTGGGAGGGCGGCCACTCGAGTTTCCACCGCCGTGTCGTCAATTCGCTCGGGGTGCAATTGCTCGTCCAAAAATGCTTTGACCCCAATTTGACGAACTCGTTCCGCATCACCCGGAAGGGCGCCAAAAGTGATGCGATTGAGCAGCTGAGTGGTTTCTTCGCCTTCGGGCAAACGCTCACGCCACTTTTTCTGGTCCGCCGCTGAGGGATGGTTGGCGCTGGCCGTGCGCGTGTCCGAAGCGGCCAGGGGTTGGACCACCATGGACGCCGCCATCAGCGCCAAACAAAGCGTGTGCAGACAATCGATGGCGCCGTGTCTCCATTCGCCGAAGGTTCTTGCTCCATGTTCTTGGAAGCCCATATTACCTCCAACCCGTGAAGCCGAAAAAAGTTGCGCTTCCTCAAACTTTTCGCTTCAGGTCGCGCTGCCAATGCGCTCCGGCCACCGAGGTGAAAACGTAGAGAGGGAAAAGGTCGGCGAAAATGTGTTGTACCTGGCGAACGAAATCCGGAGTGCCTACCCCCCGCGAATTCGGCAGAAATACTTTGCGCACCACCCACGCCTGGAGCGTCTGCCAATCCTCATCGCGCTTGGGCAGCCCCGAATGTTGGGCCCAGTCCCCGCGTTCCATGCGGTGCCAGTAGGTTTCGTACCGGCCCTTGCGCACCGTGTTTTGTAGAAGGCGGTCAAACGCTTTTTGGTTTGCCGCCAAGCGTTTGCGGAAAATTGATTCGAGCGCGCTGTCCGTTGCCTGCCCTTCCTTCTTCTTTCTGCCGGAGTCAGGGTTTCCGTAAATGGAAAAACCGGCGGTCACGCAGTCCGCTGTCAGGCCCACATAGAACCGCCCGGCGTCGCCGCGCTTGTGGCGTCCGTCAAAACAGTAGAGGTAGTAGTTGGATTTGTAGGGACTCTTGTCCTTGCTGAATCGAATATCCCGGTTAATGCGGGAAAAATTCCCGTTGGTCTTCCCTACCGTCTCAAAGTGCGGGTCGATGTTCAACAAGAAAGGCTCAAGCGCCGCGAGCAATCCGCGAAACGCACCCACCACGTGACGGTCATAGCGCTCACGGTTGGCTTTGAACCATCCCGTGTTGTTGTTCACCGCCAGGTCGCGGAAAAAATCGAATGAGTCCTGGGTGAATCCCTTAAATTCATCCGCCATCGCCCCTCCGGAAACCAACTTGCCCCTATTATAAATCAATCGCGCTCCTCTCCCTATTCCCGTTTTGGTAAGAGACGGAAACTGGAAAATCGAAATATGAAACTCGAAATTGGAAACCGGAAACACGAAAGTGGGAAATCGATAAAGGAGAGGTGCCTTTCTTGAAATCCTTTGCTATTGAATCGCCACACGCGTGTGGCAAACTCTAGCAGTGAAGACCTGCATCAAGTGCGGTCGGAGTGAATCAGACGAAAAGCTGGAATGGTGTCCTGGCTGTAGGGGCCGGTTGATTCATGTCCCTTTAGTCCCTAGGAAGCTAGGGAAGGTCAGGATTAGACGTGACGCTCCTTTGGCGCGCCTTGTGGTAGACCGAGAACCCACTAAAAAGAAGTGAGCCAAAGTAGCCTTGCGCGAAGAGATAGTTTCAGTCAGTGATATCCTGGCTGTTGTTTCTTTGCCGGAAATGCCCACGGTCAATCAAATACCGCTCGATCGTGGCTACCATTCACATGGGCAGACTGCCTACGGATGCTTTGATTTCGCCGACTCAGGTGCTTGTGGTTGAACACAGTACACCGAAGTCGCAGCAGTATTCGGCATGAACTTGAAGTGCTCCGGGTTCCAAGTGTATGCCTTGCACTCAGCGACGGGAAGCCCAGTCCACCAGCTCTCGTCAGGTCCTAGCCCTAGCTTGTAAGGATTTATTGTGCGCCGGATTTCGTGCGTAACCAAAGCCCAAGGTTTCCTGTAGTCCTTCTCGATCGTGATAACTACATGGTTCTGCTCGCAATTAATTACTGGCAATTGGCACTCACGACGCTCTTCAGTGGAACTGAAGACGCTCCGAAGCTCGAAGCCATGTAATGCGAACACCTCCACGCCACGTTCATACAACCCAGTCCCCCCACCACTCGCATGCACGAAAATAAGCCGGCGTGGTTGACTGGGTTTGTCAAAATCGTAACTCCAATTGCGAATTTCGACGAACGTATCAAGCGGCCACTTCTCGTACTTACACCAGCAAGAGAGGCCAGGAGGAGACGGCAATCGATACCATTGGTCACCCTTGCGCTTTAGCACCACCAAGATAACGTCGGCACCATCGACATCGACAGTGAGGAGCGCCTCGGCATCTCCATCCCCATCGAGATCCTCGAACACAAGGCGCGCCTCATGCATGTACTTGGAAGGAATTCCGAGTGCCGAAAGAGCAGCAGCTTGCGCGTCTTCGCGCCGCCTGGAATCGCGATCTTCGGTGTCCTCAGTGTTCGGCATGAGCTGTTCTAGTAAGTGTGCCGGTGCAGGTACCGGGACAGGTTTAGATGCCGGCATACGCGAGAGCTGCGCCAAAGCGTCATGGCAGAACAGAAGAGCGAGCATCGCGATAATCAATAAACGCTTCCGCATAACCATTGCAGCATATCTTCTTATGGATAAATTCCATACCAATATCTGACGGCCACAAAGCAATCAGCCGGTAATCTAAGTCAGCGATTTCCTGACCTCGGGATTTTCGCCGGAAAAGCCCACGGTTAATCGAACACCGCTTGACCGTGGCTACCACTGTCCCCAGCGTCGAAAGCGCCGGTGAGGACACCCGCGCTACATGAGAATCGCTCACTATATTCCGTCATGCTCAGCAGATGCGTGCGCATTTTCATCGGCCGGAATGTCAAACAACCAATTTCGAGTATACTGCTATGCATTCGGAATCAGAGGAGACCACCATGTCGTTGCGGCCGTGCAGTAAGTGTCTGATTGTTTTTGTGTTTTTGGCGGGGCTCGCCTCGCCGTCATTATTTGCGCAGTACGCCAAGGCTCCGGACGCGTATTCGGTGACGGAGATAAATTCCATGTTTGGGCCCACCAGCACCATGGAGGTTTGGCGCGACGGCAACCGGGCGGTCTTGGACCAGAGCTACCTGAGCGCAGGGGCTTCGAGCGGCGGTCATACGCGCCAAATCTTTGATCTGAAGGCTGGGAAGTCTTACAGCCTGGATTTGAGCCAGGCTGGGGGGCAATGCAGCGCGGGCAACATTTCCGGAGATTGGGGCGATCCCTTCGCGACGACGGCAGAGTTGACAAAGCTTAACGCGAAGGAGGTTGGCACCGACACCGTCTTGGGAATGGCCGCCAAGGTGCTGGAAGTAGTTCTGCCCGGCCAGCAGGGGACGTCCAAAGTGTGGGTGGACGCGAGGTACGGCCTGATTCTCAAAATGGTGATGGGTGGGAAGACGGTGATCGAAGTCAAGAAAGTAAGTTTCGCCAAACCGCCCGCGAGCGAACTCGCCATGCCCGCGGCTTGCGCCGGTGTTGTTGCTCCGCCGACCGAGGAGGAAAAGATCGCCGCAGACCTTGGCGGAAATGTGGCCGACTTTGCCAACGCCGTCAGGGCACCGGCAACGCCCTCGAGCAACTCCTGCACCGTTTTGTTTCGCGTGGTGCACACCGGTTCCATGGCTCCGGTCACCAGCGGTTTCCAGGTGGCGGTGGACAAAACCGTGGACGTGAATCACCCGGCAGCCTACAAGATGGGGTCCGGGCCCGGAGGTCGCGCGACGTTTTCCGGCGGCGGGCTGAAAGAACTCACCAGCCAATTGCGCAATGGCGTGTTGCGCATCGATGATGCCCCCGCACAATTCGATATGGAGATTGGATTCGCCAACGGCGGCTTCACTTCGGCGCTGATCTACCGCCAATGCTTTGGGCCGGAAACTGTGCTGATGCATGTGGTGAATCCCGAAAATACCAGCGATGGGACCCACTGGTGGGTATGGGTGAAGTCGGGCAAGTACGCTCATGTGGCGGCCAATGCCGTGAACGGTGGCGGGACATCCCGAGCGCCAACGAATCAGGTCGATCTGTCGGCCGCCTATAACAGGGTTGGCATATACAGGGACGGAAACGCCTTCACCGCGGGCGGTTTGGATGGCGGGGGCTGGGCGTACTCGGCAAGCCTGCTCGGATCGACAGCCACGTGGAACGGCGCGCCGTTTGCATTTGGTCCCGCGAATTCGCCCGATGCCGTCAGTAGCAGCGGCCAAACGGTAGCGCTTCCGAGCGGCAACTTTTCCTCTCTAAGACTGCTGGGGACGGCCCTAAACGGCAACCAGGCCTCGCAGGTTTTTACCGTCACTTACGCTGACGGCTCCAGCTCTTCATTCACCCAGAATCTCAGTGACTGGTTTTCGCCGCAAGGCTATCGGGGTGAAGCGAAAGCAGTATCCATGCCCTACCGCAATGTCAGCAATGGTGTGCGAGATGCGCGAACGTTTTTCCTGTACGGTTACACTTTCCCTCTGGACAGCAGTAAAACAGTGACGAGCATTACGCTTCCCAACAACGGCAACGTTGAGGTGCTGGCACTCACGTTGATGAGTCCCGGCTAGAGTGAGACCCCTTGACTGAACTCCTCCTCTATGTCGAGCTCTAGCCGGCTGGCACAGGCTTTTCGGGGCGTGCACGCTCAGTCTGCGATTTCCTGACTGTGGGGCCTTGGGCGGAAAGGCCCACGGTCAATCAAACACCGCTTGACCGTGGCTACCATCGAAAACGTCTGTTATAGTTTTTCATTCGCGACAACCTCAGGAGGCGGCGAATATGGGTCAGCCAACAATCTACAAGAACTTCATCAACGGCGAATGGGTGCAATCTTCGAGTGGGGAGACGTTTGAGAATGTGAATCCCGCCAACCGCGTCGAGTTGGCCGGGCTGTTTCAGAAATCGAATGGCGCGGATGTGGAGAACGCCATTCAAGCGGCGAAGGAGGCGTACAAGCATTGGCGGCTGGTTCCGGCGCCCAAGCGCGGCGAAATGTTGTTTCGAGCCGCCCAATTGCTGGCCGAGCGCAAGGAAACTTATTCCAACCAAATGACGCAGGAGATGGGCAAGATTCTGGACGAAACGCGCGGCGACGTTCAGGAAGCGATTGACATGACCTTTTATATGGCGGGCGAAGGCCGGCGCCTTTTCGGGCAGACCACTCCCTCCGAATTGAATGATAAATTCTGCATGTCGGTGCGCAGCCCCATCGGAGTGTGCTCGCTCATCACGCCCTGGAATTTTCCCATGGCCATCCCATCATGGAAAATTATGCCGGCGCTGATCTGCGGGAACACGGTGGTGCTGAAACCCGCCACGGACACTCCGCTGTCGTCACTTAACCTGGTGCAGACGCTGGAGGACGCAGGAATTCCGCGCGGGGTGGTGAACCTCGTGACAGGAACGGGGCGCGACGTGGGCGAGCCCATGATGGCGCACGAGGATGTGCGGGTGGTGAGTTTTACCGGATCGACTGAAGTGGGCCGCAACGTTTCGCGCGCCTGCGCGGGCAGTTTCAAGCACGCCTGCCTGGAAATGGGCGGCAAGAACATTATCATCGTGATGGATGACGCGCGCCTTGACCTGGCGGTGGACGGCGCGTTGTGGGGGGGATTCGGGACGACGGGCCAGCGATGCACGGCGGCCAGCCGGGTGGCCGTCCATAAAAAAGTCTACGCCGAGTTTGTGGCGCGGTTTGCGGAGAGGGCGAAGGCGCTTAAAGTCGGTAATGGACTTGATCCCGCCGTGCAAGTGGGGCCCCTGGTGAACGAAAGCCAGTTAAGAACAGTGGAGGAATACGTGGCCATCGGGAAGAACGAAGGCGCCAAATTGCTTTGCGGCGGCCAGCGCCTGACCGAAGGCGATAACGCTCACGGGTGGTTCTATGCGCCCACCATCTTCGGCGATTGCGACGTGAAGATGCGCGTAGCCAAGGAAGAAATCTTCGGGCCCGTGGTCTCGGTAATTCCTTGCGACAATCTGGAACACGCCATTGAGATTGGAAACGGAGTGATTTACGGCCTTTCGTCATCGATTTATACCCAGAATGTAAACAACGCTTTCAAGGCTATGCGCGATATGGAAACGGGCATCTTTTATGTGAACGCTCCAACCATCGGCGCCGAGACTCACCTGCCCTTTGGCGGCGCCAAGCAGACCGGCAACGGCCACCGCGAGGCGGCCACCGCCGCTCTGGATTTTTACTCCGAGTGGAAGTCGGTCTACATCGATTACAGCGGGAAACTGCAGCGCGCGCAGATAGACGCCTGGGAAACGATGAATGACGAACTATGTAATGATGAATGAAAAGGTGTGTGGTGAGGTCGGCTAATTGTTGGGCTTGGTGAGCGAGTCCACTTTGGCCTGCCCGCCGGAGCCGGCGGCAGCTTGGACATCGTCCGGCAAGGGATGGGGTCCAAGGCCCAATTTCATCAACGATCTTGCGTCCGGCAAGCCGGTTTCTGCAAATCCATTTTGGGACTGATAGCGCCTCATTGCGTCCTTGGTAGTTTGGTCCCAAACGCCTGTGGGAGGCCCGCTCAGGGTTCCCTCGCGAATCAAGGCCTGCTGAATCTCACCCACGCGTTGGGGGTCGAGGTGCAGAAGAGCCAGGCGCTGACGGCTGCTGTTTGGGAGCCGGCGCTTGCCCTTGGCGGAGTGAATGTTGGATTTGGAACGACTACCGGAATGCTTGACGGTTTTTGCTGCTCCGGTTTTGTGAGCAGCCGGCTTTGGTTGGGTTCCGATGGCGCTTTTCAGTTTCTTCTTCGGCGCCTTGGATTGGGGAGGAGCGGCCTTCCCTTCCCCAGCCGCGAGAAGGCATGATGCCGTCACCAACAAAACCGCCATAAGCGCGGATGCCTGCCAGCGTGAAGTTTTGTTGCCGAATTTCAAGCCATACCTCTTATCCAAAGCTTATCACGGGAGACGATCCGCCAGATACACGGTGGTGAAAGATCGCTGGGAGCGCCGGGCCACGAGCAAAACCACGTCCATGCCGGACTTAAGTTGCGCCGCCATGTGATTGAAATCGTCCACCGTCGCCACTTGTTTTTGATTGACAGTAAGGATCACGTCACCGCGTTGCAAGCCCATTTCCGAAGCAAAGCCGCCCGCGATGGCATCTGTCACCAGCACGCCCTGCCCACTGGTCAGGTGCAGTTGGTTGGAAATCTCCTTGGATTGATCGGGAGTCAGGTTCTTTGCCGAAACCCCCAGTGTGCCAACCGCGCCATCTTCCCGGGGTTGCCGGTCGTCTTCGGGTTCAGGGGTGTTTCGCAGGTCGCTGATTATCTTGTTCCGGTCACCCACTTCGATGGTGGCGGAAAGCGTCTTCTTGTCGCGAATGTAGTCCAAGTGAATTTTCTTGCCCAGCGCGTCGGAAACATAACCCACCAGATCGTCGCCGTTGGCTATCTTCTTGCCGTCGGCGGCCACAATTACGTCACCGAGTTTCAGTCCAGCGTGATCGGCCGGACTGCCCGGTTCCACGCCGCTCACTACCACTCCATGCTCTGCTCCAAAGCTGTGCAGCAAAATCGGATTATTTAGATTGTTAAACGAGACGCCGATGGCGCCGCGCGGCACAGATCCCACCGAGATCAATGAATTGTAAACTTTCCTTACCGTATCCGAGGGGATGGCAAAGCCCACGCCGTCATATGCGCCATGGCGGGTGGCAATGGCAGTGTTAATGCCAATCACCTGCCCGGCCATGTTCACCAGCGGGCCTCCACTGTTGCCGGGATTAATGGCTGCGTCGGTCTGAATGAAGCGCTTGAATTGGCCTTCCGGTCCGCCTTCAATTTCGCGTCCTTTGGCGCTGACGATGCCGGCGGTCACAGTGGAATCAAGCCCAAAGGGACTGCCGATGGCGAGCACCCAATCCCCCACACGCATGGTGTCGGATTCGCCCAGTTGCGCGGCTTGCAGCGACTTGTCCACTTTAATTTTAATCACCGCCAGGTCCGTCCACCTGTCAGTGCCGACGATCTTGGCCTCATAGCCTCTAACGTTGTCGTCATCGCCGTGGATTTGAACGCGGATGTGATCCACGGGCTTATCCTCGCCTTCCTGCATCACCACGTGATAATTGGTCAGCACGTAGCCATTCTTATCCAGAATAACGCCCGAACCCAGGCTTTGCTGCCGAAGGTCGCTGGACTGGCCGTCCTGTGGACCAAATTGAAAAAAGCGGTCGAAGAAGTCTTCAAAGGTGGAGTCGTCCTGCGCCCCGGGCTTGCGGCGAGCGACGTGGATGGTGGATTCAGTATTGATGTTTACAACTGCAGGCTCAAGGTTTTCGGCGATGTGGGCAAATGAGTTCGATAGTTCTGCCGGAGAGGGTGGAGGAAGCAGTGCCGCGTCCGGCGCCCCGGAAGCGCGTGCCGCGCCCACGCCTTGCGAAATGAAAGTGCCGATCATTATTCCGAGCAGCAATGTTCCGCCAATCAGAATCGCCGCCGTAAACCGCCGCCCATTCATGCTCATCATGACCTCACAGCCAAAATCTATTCCCGGTCCACCAGGACGTGGACCAATCTCGCCAGTATACACCCGTTTGAGTGATGCAAGGCCGCATAAGTTGCCAACGGGTTTCAGAAATCGAAACCTTAGCCCCTCCAAAGGTGCTCTGGGCGGCCTCGATCCTCAATTCAGCCTTCCACAGGCGATGGCGCTGAGCCGCCCCACAATTCAGAGACGACCATACCGGCCAGGATCAGCCCGCAGCCTAGCAGGACTTTGCCGCTCAAACGTTCGCCGGTGAGGAATCGCGAGGTCAGTGCGGCGAACACGGGCTCCAAGGCGAAGATTAGCGCTGTGTGCGCGGGCGGGGTATATTGCTGCGCCCAGGTTTGAACCGAAAATGCGAAGCCGGTGGCGAGGAATCCCGTGATCGCCAATGCCAGAACCAACCCGGGGGTCCAATGGAGATGGAACCCGCGATCAAGCGGAAGCGCCATGGTGGCGAGTGCCCCCACCACGAAAATCTGCATGGGCACCAGATGGCGGAAGGAGAACTTTTTGGCGTACAGGCCCACCAGGACAATGTGCACGGCGAAGGAGATGGAACCGAAGAGGACCAGCACGTCGCCGCGGTTGACGGCGGATAGGCCCGAAGGCAAAACGAGAAAATAGATTCCTCCCAGGCCGAGCAACGCTCCGGCAAAATTCGCTGCGTGCATTCGCGCGCCCCGAGCCAGCATGATAAGCGGAACCAGGATCACGCTGAATCCGGTGATAAATGCCGCTTTGGAAGGCGTGGTGTAAGTCAACCCATTGGTCTGGCCGATGTAGCCTCCAAAAAGAAAAATTCCTAGAATGATTCCGGGAACGATGGCGCGGCGATCCATGGGTCCTTTGCGGAGAACAACAAAGAGCAACAGCCCGGCAGCGATGAATCGGATGGCGATGAAAACGAGTGGCGAGACGTCATTCAAAGCCTCTTTGACCACGGCGAACGTGCAGCCCCAAATGAAAGTGACGAGGACGAGCAACGCTTCAGCTTTGGTTCGTTGGGTCATGGGAAAAAATGGGAGCGGAAAGTATAAAGGGTAAAGGTTAAAGGATGAAGAAAAAGTCAAAAGTTGAAAGTCAATGGTTAAAAGTTAAGAGTAATGCACGGGTTTGCATCGCTGGGAGCGCGGGCGTCTCGCCCGCTCTTTCCTTGCCATTAGGTTGCGGGCGCGCCCCGTGCCTTACAGTGGGGCCCCGTCCCGCGCTCCCATGGAAATTAGGACATTGTTAAGAGTTGAGGATTGGATGGCAGTCGTAGCGACGGTCTTCGCGCCGAAGGGCGATATCCGACCGCCGCTACAACGCGCGAATCACCTTCGGCTGCTGAGTTTGGAGAGGAGCCGCAACATTTCCAGATAAAGCCAGATCAGGGTAACCAGAATTCCAAAAGCTCCGTACCATTCCATGTACTTGGGCGCGCCGTTGGCAACTGCCGTCTCAATCAAATCAAAATCAAGCACCAGATTGAGAGCAGCGAGGCCGACCACGAATAGACTGAAGGCGATACCGATGGGCCCGTTTCCATAGATGTATGGAATTTGCACGCCGAAGAAACCCAGCCCTATGGTGGCAAGGTAGAGAAGCGCGATTCCGCCCGTCGCCGCCACGATTCCCAGCTTGAAGTTTTCGGACGGCCGGATTAATCCTGAAGTGTAGGCGATCAACATTGCGAGCAGCACGCCAAAGGTTAATCCCACCGCTTCGATGGCGATGCCGTGGTAAGTGGTTTCAAACACGGCTGAGATTGCGCCCAGGCATAGCCCTTCGAGAATGGCGTACAGGGGCGCGGTGAAAGGCGCCCAACTCATCTTGAATATCGTCACCATGGCCACGATAAACCCGCCGAGCAGGGCTACCAATGCGATGGGAAGCGCGGCGCCGGTGGGGTCGGCGCGAAACATATTCCAGGTAAAGGTGGCGGGAATGGCCAGCAAGATCAGCAGGAAGCCCGTCTTGTTGATTGTGCCCTGCAACGTCATGGCGTCAGCAGCGTCGCGCACCTGCCCTGCCAGGGTGGATGTCATGCGTTTAACGGCGGGGTTTGAAGTTCGCATTAAGGCCATGGTGGACTCCTTGACGGAAGTTAAAAGTCAAAAGTCGAAAGGCAAAAGTAAAAATTTGAGGAGTTCAAGAAAAGGTTTTACTTTTAACTTTTAACCTTTCACTTTTCACTTCTTTCTTCCGCCTCTTTCATTATCTCATCTTCAGTCAGCACCCGGTCAGATTGTTTGGCGCGCGCTAAAATCGATTCTACCAATTGGTCCGCCGGCGCGATGTTTCTTTTTTCCAGCCAGAAAATCACGTTGGATTTGCCGCTCATGGGGCCGATGTCAATCTTCTGATCCATTCCAAACCAGTGCGAGGGCACCCCGGAATAAACCTGGTTGGCCAACTCGAGGTCGTCTTTCTTGTATGCTTTGATGACGGCCGCAGCGTGGACTCCGGTGGCGGTGCGAAACGCGTCGGAGCCGACCACCGGATAATTGGGTGGGATTGTCACGCCTACACTTTCGGAAACCGTATCCGTGTATTCCTTCAGTTTCGAAAGGTCGCGCTGAATGGCACCCATCAACTTCAGGTTCACCAGCATCTGGTCCATGGGCGTGTTCCCTACCCTTTCGCCAATGCCAAGCGCGGCGGCATGAACCTGATCGGCGCCCGCCTCGTAGGCGGCAAGCGAATTGGCCACGGCCAGGCCGCGGTCCGAGTGGCCGTGCCAATCGACGCGAATTTTCTCGCCGCTCGGCTTAACGACCTCCTCGATAACAAATTTAACCAGTGCACGAACCCCGTGCGGGGTTGCGTGGCCCACCGTATCGCAAACCACGATGGCCCGCGCGCTACATTCGATGGCGGTCGTGTAAAGTTTCTTGATCGCTTCGGGTCGCGCGCGCGTGGTGTCCTCGGTAACATACATGACGGGAAGGCCAAGACTGCGCGCGTATTTCACCGCCCGCTCGGTGGTCTGAAGCAGAAAATCGAGCGTCCAATTTTCGGTGTATTGGCGGATGGGACTGGAGCCGATGAACGTGGCAGCTTCAATCTCCAGGCCCGACGCCTGAGTGATCTCGGCGATGGGCTCGATGTCTGAGTCAACGGTGCGCGCCGCACAGTTGGCGCGAATCTTCATTTTGGACGTCGAAATTTCCTGCGCCAGGCGAAGCACGTCCGCGCGCGCCCGCGGCCCCGCGCCCGGCAGTCCCAGATTTAGCGAATCGATTCCGAGTTCTTCCATCAAATGGAGAATACGGATTTTGTTTTCGATGGGTGGGTCAAGAACCGAGGGCGATTGAAGGCCGTCGCGAAGTGTCTCATCGTTGAGCAGCGGAACGCGTGCAGGCGCCAGCTCAGGACCATCTTCGCGGTTCCAATCGTAAACTAAGTCGCGGTCAAGCATGGTCGCCTCTGGGAGAAGTGGCAAGTGGGAGCGACGAATTATGAATTAAGAAGCAGTAAAATGGGCCCTTGGGTTTAATTCATAATTCATAATTCATACTTCGTCTTTTGCCCCGTCACTTGCCTTCTCTCTTGGTGAATGCTCCAAGAATATTAACGGGATGCAATTCAAACCTGCGGCCGGCCGTGGAGTCGTCAGTGGCTCCGGCGCGATAGAGAGCATGGCACCGCTCGCAGCGATAGAGCTCGGGGTTGTCGCCCAGCTCCTTCGCGACGGCCTCATCGGGGGTATACCACCGCTTCAAGTGACCGAGGCAAAGCTCGCCCTTGGCGTCTTTCACATCGCAGGCGCGCTGGCCCGGCTTTTTTTCTCTAAAAGTGATTGCCACTGAGTCCGCCTTTCATTCGCACTTTGGATTATTGAGATTGACGAAATAAGGCTACGACTTTCATTGTAGCGCCGGACGGGGCCCCAAGCCTGGGCGCCCCACCGGCGTCCTCGGCACTGAGGATAGCGCCGCTACAATAAACCATCGACCCCTTATTTCTTCATCATCAGTCGGATGCCGATTCCCGCCGCGAGCAGACCTCGCTCTGAGTACATCTTACTCGAACCATTTTAAGAAGTGCAAATCCGCGGTTGGCGCGGGGACACATTTCCTTCAGTATTCGACGTTGATCAAACAGAGGCCCGAGGCGGGAGCTGTAGGGCCGGCCTGGGTTCGATCCCGGGCTTCGAGGATAGCGCGAACGTCTTGCGGCGGAATTTTTCCCCTGCCCACCTCCAATAAGGTGCCGACAATGTTGCGAACCATGTGGTGGAGAAATCCGCTTCCCCGCACTTCGTAAGCCAGAATTGATGTGCGCGGACGCCAGAGAATTCGCGAGCTGAAGATGGTGCGGACGCAAGAACGGGAGTGGGGAGTGGGGAGTCGGGAGTCGGGATGAGATACCGCGAAGGCAGACTTGATGCCGCTGACATCAGCGATTGGAACTTGCGCGCGACCCTCCACGTCTGGCGAAGCGGCGAACGATGTGAAATCATGTTCCCCTTCGAGGCAGCGCGCTCCTGCTGCCATGCGCTCAAAGTCCAACGGGAAAGGATAATGGTGGACGAACCGCGCGATGAAAGGCGAAGCCACCGGCCGGCAAAGAATCCGATAACGATAAGTTTTGGAGCGGGCGTCGTGCCGGGCATGAAATGATTCGGCCACGTCTTCCACTTTTTTAATTCTCACGCTCTGCGGTAGTACATTATTCAGCGCCTTCAGGAGGTTTTCGCACGGGATTGCGCCCGCAGTTTTGAAATTTGCCACTTGGTTCAAGGCATGGACGCCTGTATCCGTTCGGCCCGAGCCACTAAGTGTTACTTTCTCCGTCGTGATCTTTTCGATCGCTGTTTCAATGGCGCCCTGAATGGTGGGAACCTCTGGTTGGCGCTGCCATCCAAAAAAGTCAGTGCCGTCATAGGAGACGATTAATCGGATGTTACGCATAAGAACTGTCACTGGTCCGGAGTCCGGCGTCATCTAACCTTACATCGGTCAGCCATCTACAGACAACTTACAAAGGATTGGTGACTCTATTTGAAGTGTTCATTTCCGGACACTTTTTTCTCGCCAACGGACAGTGGATGGATTGGAATTGTGTCCCCTAAGCCCAGTAGCCTCATCAATTCAATCATTTGGATGATGCGCCGGGGTGGCCGCTCTCTTGCACTAAATTCCTGGCGGGGATGTCACATTCAGCCTCAACTTGTTTGAAACATGGCGACGCAGTGCAAGTCCGGAACGATGCGGAGAAATATTATTCACCACTCGAAGCGCACGGAGATTATTAAGGGTCTTAAGCATTGACCTCACTTGGCGTTGTCAAAAAAGCCGGGTGGGTGATAAAATGCCCGCGCAGTCGCACCCGGTCTGATTTCCACCGTATAGTCACGGGGTTTGCCGTGCCCGCCGGGGTTGGTGACCGAAAGGATCCGGCCAACCAGCCCTACGTTGCCGCTAAAAGCGACCCGAAGCTAGGAATATGTCAATTGCTGTCATTTATTTGAAACCAGGCGTCTAACAAATTCGTAAGTAAATCAGGTGCTTGAAAAAACTGAAATCTCAATTCGCAGGGAGAATGACACGTAATGAGACTCAACACTATACGCGGCTTGGCTATTCTTTGGAGCGCCGGATTGCTCTGTTCAGCCGGACAGGTGATGGGGCAACAGGCGGGTGGCACATCGACAACGCCACTGTCGCCGGGAACGTCCACCCAGAACTTTATGAGTATTGACTATTCCCATAACCGGACCTCCAACCCGTACTTCGCCCCAAGTGTTCCCGATATCACGCTGGAGAACTCACCGCGCCTTCGCTCGATGGTTCAGAATGGGAAGGTTGAATTGTCGCTGGATGACGCCATCGGACTTGCGCTTGAGAACAATCTGGATATCGCTGTGGCGCGTTATACACTCCTTTATGCCAAGACCGACATCCTTCGGACGGCCTCGGGCAGTTCTTTTCGTGGCATCAACCCCGGCTTGTTGAATATCGTTTCAGCATTCTCAGGCGGTAGTGGCGGGGGTAGCACGGGTGGCACCGGCGGGGCGGGCGGAGTAACCGGCGGTGGCGGCGCCCAGAATATCGGCTCCTTTGGCTGCTGCGATCCGTTCGTGGGAGTCAGTTTTGGATGGGACCACAACAGCACTCCTTTGAACTTCACCGTCGTCAGCGGTGTCCCCGTATCAACCTCTCAGACTTCTAACCTGACGGCATTTGTCGGCAAGGGATTCCTGACCGGAACAAGTATTGCGTTTGCGCTGAGCGGCGCCCGTTCGGCCAACAACCAACTCAATCAACTTTTCAATCCAGAAACCCCTTCGGGAATGGAAATAGGTTTCAACCAACAACTTTTGAATGGTTTTGGTTATCGTGCCAACGCAAAGTTTATCCGCATCGCCAAGAACGATTTGCGGCAGGCGGACAGCACGTTCAAGCAGCAGGTGATTACTACGGTCGCTAATGTCGTAAACCTTTACTCCGATCTGGTCTCATTCAAGGAAAACGTGCGCGTGGCCGAGCAGGCCCTGGCTTATGCGCAGAAGCTGCTCGAAGACAATAAACGGCAAGTGGAAATCGGCACCCTGGCGCCCATCGAAGTGGTGCGCGCAGAGTCCGAAGTGGCGACTGATGAACAAGCCCTGATCGTTGCTCAAACCAGCTATCAACAACAGCAGGAACTCCTAAAGACAGCGATCTCCAAGCACGTAGACGCGGATTTGACGGGCGCCGTGGTCGAGCCCTCGGACAAACTCCCCGAACCTGTTCCAGGCGACATCCCCACACTGGATGAGGCCCTGAAAGAGGCGGCGGCCAATCGGCCCGAACTTGTGACCGTGGACACCAACATTCGGAATCAGGAAATCACCATCCAGGCCTCGCGCAATGGACTGCTTCCCAGCCTATCCTTGTTCGGGACATACGCGCCCACGGGTCTTTCGGGAAATTCGTTGATCTGCCCCGCCAACACGGCTCTTGTTGCCTCCGCGCTCTGCGCGCCTGGCGCCGTCCCGCCGACTTTGGTCCAAAATGGAATTTGGCAGTCAGTCTCACAATCGTTTCGTGGCACATATCCCAACTACTCCTTCGGCTTAAACCTCTCGATCCCCATTCGTAACCGCACGGCACAGGCCGACATGACCACATCGCTCCTTCAGGAGCGGCAACTGAAGGTTCAGCTGCAACAACAGAAAAATACCATCGCCCAGGACGTTCGCAATGCGGAAATTGCCGTAACCCAGGCAAGAGCCGGCGTTGCCGCCGCGGCGAAGGCCACCAAGTTGCAGCAGGAAACCTATGACGCCGAAAAGAAGAAATTTCAGTTGGGGGAGTCTACTGTGTTTAATGTAATTCTCACCCAAAGAGATTTGGCGACTGCCGAGGGCAACGAAGTGAAGGCGCGCTCAACCTACGCAAAGGCCCTGACGCAATTCGGCCAAGCCACAGCAACCATTCTGGACAGCTACAACATTCAATTCGCCGACGCAAAGAACGGCGAGTCCAGCCACGTTCACAATATTCCGGGCACTCGCGAGAATCCACCGCCCGCGACAGAGCCGAAATAGCCACGCGACAAGGTCAATCGCCGCACCCCGAGTCGAGAGCGATAAAGTTGAGAGTCAGAATTGAGTGAGCACTGAACTCTCAACTTTAGACTCTCGACTTTTGACTTTCTCCCTCCTAGTGGAATAACATGGCATCAGGGCTGCGAAACGATGGGCAAAGACCTCAAAGCCGGTACGGTTGTGGCCTCGACCGGCGCGGAGAGGCACCCCTCGAAAGCCGAGCGCCATTGGGAGTCTGAAACCCTTAAGCCCGCCCTCCAAAAATCATCTGAAAGAAAGAAGCAGTTCACCACCCTCTCGGGAGTTCCCGTCGAGCGCCTTTATACGCAGGCCGATCTCGCGGGTTTTGATTATGCCCGCGATCTAGGCGATCCGGGCGAGTACCCGTACACGCGCGGAATTCACCCCACCATGTACCGGGGCAAGATTTGGACCATGCGCCAGTTCTCGGGATTTGGGACACCCGAGGACACCAATAAGAGGCTGCATTACCTTCTCCAGCAGGGCCAAACGGGACTCTCCATCGCTTTCGATCTACCCACCTTGATGGGTTATGACTCGGACCATGCCCTGGCCGAGGGCGAGGTGGGCAAATGCGGCGTGGCCGTTTCGTCCCTGGCCGACATGGAGACACTGCTGGCGGGGCTGCCCCTCGAGCAAGTGACCACTTCCATGACCATCAATTCGCCCGCCGCCATTATTTGGGCCATGTACCTGGTGGCCGCGGAAAAGTCCGGCGCCGATTGGAGGAAGATTTCCGGGACCACCCAGAACGATATACTCAAGGAATATATAGCCCAGAAAGAGTATATCTTTCCTCCAGCCCCCTCCATGCGCCTGGTAGTGGATACCATTGTTTTTGGCTCCCGCGAAGTGCCGCGCTGGAATCCGATTTCCATCAGCGGGTACCACATTCGCGAGGCGGGCTCGACTGCCGTGCAGGAACTTGCCTTTACCCTGCGCGATGGCATTGAATACGCCGAATGGGTGACGCGCGCTGGTCTCGCCATTGACGATTTTGCCCCCCGGCTCAGTTTCTTCTTCAACGCGCATAATGACCTTTTTGAAGAAGTGGCCAAATACCGAGCCGCGCGCAAAGTGTGGGCGCGTGTGATGCGCGAGCGCTTTGGGGCCATTAATCCACGTTCCTGGCTGTGCCGCTTCCACACGCAGACGGCAGGATGTTCGCTCACCGCGCAACAACCTTACAACAATGTAATCCGCACTACTATTCAGGCGCTGGCCGGCGTGCTGGGCGGGACGCAATCGCTGCACACGAATTCGCTGGATGAAGCCTGGGCGCTGCCCACCGAGCAGGCCGCCACCCTGGCCCTTCGTACCCAACAGGTGATTGCCCACGAAAGCGGCGTGGCTGATACGGCGGACCCGCTGGGCGGTTCATACTATGTAGAAAAGTTGACGCTCGATACCGAGCGCGCCTGCTACGATTACTTTGACAAAATCGACGCTCTCGGCGGCATGGTCCCCGCCATTGAGAAAGGTTTCCCGCAGCGTGAAATCCACGAGGCCGCCTATGCCTATCAGAAGGCGGTGGAACGCAAAGAAGAAATTATCGTCGGCGTAAACGATTTCCTAAGCGAAGAAAAGCGCGCCATCGAGATCCTCGTGGTTGACGAAACCTCTGCCGGCCGGCAGCGGCAAAAGCTCGAAGACCTCAGGAAAAAACGGGACAACGCGCGCGTGGGTTCAACTCTGGATGCGCTGGCAAGCGCGGCTTCAACTGACGCGAACCTGATGCCCCCTATACTCGAATGTGTTCGTGCCTATGCGACGCTCGGTGAAATGTGTGACGTGCTGCGCCGCGTCTTCGGTACCTACGAGGAGCCGGCGTTCCGGTAAAGTTGAATTACATGGACAAACGCATTCGAGTTCTCGTTGCCAAGCCCGGCCTGGACGGGCACGATCGCGGCGCTAAGATTGTGGCGCGGGCCTTGCGCGATGCCGGCATGGAAGTGATTTACACCGGCCTGCGACAGACGCCCGAACAAATCGTGACGGCGGCCCTTCAGGAGGACGTGGATGCCATCGGCATCTCCATTCTCTCCGGCGCCCACAACACGATTGTCCCTAAAATTTGTGAACTCTTGAAGGCCCAAGGATTGCAAGAAGTCTTACTGATCGTCGGCGGAATTATCCCTGATGAGGACATCGGGCGGCTAAAGCAATTGGGCGTGGCTGAAGTCTTTCAGCCGGGCGCTTCCACTCAAGATATCGTGGATTTTATTCGGAAAGGAGTCGAAGGTCGAAAGTCGAAAGTTGAGAATTAAGGGCGCATTTTTGAATCAGCACTTTCGACTTTTAACATTCGACTTTGGACTTCCTCCTTCTCATGCACTTGCACGGCCGCAACTCCATCGCTGTCCTGAGCTTCGAGCCGGATGATGTCTATCCCCGCCTCACTCGAACGGTGGTATCCGAATTGAGCGATCTCCTGACCCGCCTGAGGCGCGAATCTGCCTTTCGCGGAATCGTTATCGCTGCCAATTCGAAATCATTTGCAACGGGCGCGGAGATTGCTGAACTGTTCGATCTCACGGGCATTGCCGCCAGGGAATTTGCCGCCGCCGGGCAGGCACTTTTCAGCCGAATCGCGCACTTCCCTGTCCCGGTGGTGGCGGCGATCCGCGGGTTCTGTTTGGGAGGCGGATTGGATTTGGCGCTTGCCTGCCACCAGCGCGTAGCGACTTACGATACCTCCTTTGGTCATCCTGGGGGGTCACTTGGCCTTATGACGGGATGGGGAGGCACCGAGCGTCTGCCTCGGTTGGTGGGCCGGGCCGCGGCGTTGCAGGTCTTGCTGACGGGCGAGCGCGTTCCGGCGACGCAAGCGTTGACTCTCGGCATGGTCAATGAATTGACATCGTCTCAGGATCTCGTGGAGCGCGCGGCCCGGCGTGCGGGGGAGATTGCTGAAACTTGGATTGCTTGCCGCCACGGGGTGCGTGAACTATGATTTCTGCGAGGTAAAAAATTTGCCGACTTCAGTTTTTCATTCAAATCTCAAACTCCAGTCGCCGGATTACGAGAAGAATTCCCGGCGCATGATGGACCTGCTGACCGCAATCAAAAACGCGGAAGAGAAAATTCGCGAAGGCGGCGGGGTGAAGGCCGTCGAGTCGCAGCACAAAAAGGGCCGCTTGACCGCGCGGGAGCGCATTCAAAAACTAATTGACACGGGGACCCGGTTTTTCGAGCTGGGTATTTTTGCGGCGCACGAAATGTATGCGGAATGGGGCGGCGCGCCCGCCGCCGGGACGGTGGTGGGATTGGGCCGGGTGGAAGGCCGCCTGGTGATGATCATCGCCAATGACGCCACAGTGAAGGCGGGCGCTTTTTTTCCCATGACGGCCAAGAAAGTGATTCGCGCGCAAAATATCGCCATTGAAAATCATATCCCCACTATTTATCTGGTCGATTCCGCCGGCGTCTTTCTTCCCTTGCAGGAAGACGTTTTCCCGGACACCGATGATTTTGGACGCGTTTTCCGCAATAACGCGGTGATGAGCGCGACGGGCATTCCGCAAACCACAGCCATCATGGGGATGTGCGTGGCTGGCGGCGCGTACCTGCCCGTGATGTGCGATCACGTGCTGATGACGGAAGGCAGCGGACTGTTTCTGGCAGGACCCGCTCTGGTGCAGGCGGCCATCGGGCAGGTGACATCCCCCGAAGAGCTGGGCGGCGCAAAAACCCACGCGCAAATCAGCGGCACGGTGGACTTTCGCGAGCCTGATGACGACGCCTGCCTGGAGCGCCTCCGGGTCCTCGTGGAAAAAATGGGCGCCGGGCCGCGCGCACCCTTCAACCAAAGGGCCGCCGAGCAACCCATTTATCCTCCCGAAGAAATCTATGGAATATTTTCCGCCGACCCGGCAAAGCAATATGACATGCGTGAAATTATTGCCCGGCTTGTCGACGCGTCCGTGTTTGACGAATACCGCGCCGAATATGGGGAGACCGTGTTGTGTGGCTACGCCCGGATTGGCGGCTGGGCTGTGGGGATCGTGGCCAACCAGAAAAAACATGTGCACACTACGGCGCCCGGAACGGGACAAAAACGGGTGGAATTCGGCGGCGTCATTTATACCGAGTCGGCGGAAAAAGCGGCGCGCTTTATCATGGATTGCAACCAGAACCTTGTGCCGCTGGTTTTTCTGCACGACGTGAACGGCTTTATGGTGGGCAAGGAAGCGGAGTGGAGCGGCATCATCCGTGCAGGAGCAAAAATGGTTAACGCGGTGTCGAATAGCGTGGTTCCGAAAATCACCGTGATCTGCGGCGGCAGTTTCGGCGCCGGGCACTACGCCATGTGCGGCAAAGCTTACGATCCGCGATTTATTTTTGCCTGGCCCACGGCGCGCTACGCGGTGATGAGCGGCGACTCCGCTGCGGGGACTCTGGTGGAGATCAAAATTAAACAATTGGAACGCGAAGGCAAGAAACTTAGCGAGAAAGAAAAAAAGGGCCTGCACGAATCGATTCGCGCCACGTACGAGCAGCAGACTGACCCTCGCTACGCCGCCGCGCGCCTCTGGGTGGATGCCATCATCGACCCGGCAGAGACGCGCTCCGCCCTGATCTGGGCGCTGGAAGCGGCGGCGTTGAACCCGGACGTGCGGGAGTTTAAGACGGGCGTTTTTCAAACTTAGCCTTCAACCCTGCGCCTTCGCGCCTTTGCGTGAGATCGTTTATTCTTTCTTCCGGAAAACATTCTCACGCAAAGGCGCGAAGACGCAAAGGACCCCAAAAGACCTACATGGAACGAGTCAAAATTGTTGAATGCCCACGCGACGCCTGGCAAGGATTGTTGAAAACCATCCCCAGCGAAGCCAAAGTGTCCTACCTGCGCAAGCTGATCGAACTCGGATTTCGAAATCTCGATGCGGTAAGTTTTGTGGCGCCCAAATACGTCCCCCAAATGGCGGATAGCGAAGCGGTGATGCTTGAGCTGTCGGCAGCCATGGCTACAGGGGCGAGCCTGGTGGATCCGGAAAATCGAAATGCGAAAACCGAAACGCGAAAGTCCGGGACGGTTTTGGAACTCCCCACTTCAAGTATCCAAACTGATTTCATCGGGATAGTGGTGAACGAGCAGGGGCTGGAGCGCGCCCTTCGAACGCCAAGTGTGACAACCATCGGATATCCGTATTCGATCTCGGCAAATTTTCGCCGGCAAAATGCCAATATGGGCCTGGCCGAATCGCGCGCGCTGGTGGAAAAATTGCAGAGCTCCACCCAAGCTGCGGGCCGGAATCTTGTGGTCTACATTTCGATGGCTTTCGGGAACCCATTTGACGAGCCTTGGAGCCCGGAGGTCGTGGCAAATACTCTAATGTGGTTGAAGGGAGTCGGGGTCAAGATTGTATCGCTTGCCGACACCGTGGGCGTCGCCACGGCGATGAAAGTGGGAGAACTTTTTCGCCAAGTGAAAACCACCGCCGATGGAATCGACCTGGGCGTTCATCTGCACAGCCGGCCCGAGAGCGCGGGCGACAAAGTTCTGGCCGCTTTTGAAGCCGGCTGCCGGCGCTTTGATTGCGCGCTCACCGGTCTCGGGGGCTGTCCTTTTGCAGGGGACGAAATGGTGGGCAATATTCCCACTGAGATCGTGGTGGCGAAATTCGCGGCTCTCGGCGTTGAAACCGGCATCGAGCCCTGGGCGCTGCTGGCCGCGGTGGAAGCGACCAAGGAAATCCGCGGCCTCTATATGTAATCGAAATGGGCGGGTCACCCCAGAATGACACAGCATACTTTGAACATTGAACTTGATGGCGAGCTGGCCACGCTCACCTTCAATCGTCCGGAAAAGCGCAACGCCATTTCCCAGGAAATGATTGAAGAGCTGTTTGCGGCTTTCAATGATTTGGAGTCAGGCCCGGCGCGAGTTGTGATTCTCACCGGCGCCGGCCAGGCGTTTTGTGCCGGAATGGACTTGAGCTCATTACAGGCGCTGGCCGCCGAATCCGAAAAACACAAAGTGCTGAAGGGAGGCGTGATGAAAGGCGGTGTGCCGCGCGCCTCTGATGCTAATGTGGCCGACTCGCGGCGCCTGGCGCGGCTCTTCAGGCGCATTTATGATTTCCCCAAACCACTGATTGCCGCTGTCAACGGTCCTGCCATCGCGGGTGGTTGTGGAATAGCCACGTTTTGTGACTTCACGCTGGCGGCTCCTGAAGCGAAGTTCGGCTACACCGAAGTGCGGATTGGATTCATGCCGGCGCTTGTCTCCGTATTTCTCGTCCGGCAGATCGGAGAAAAACGCGCGCGAGATTTGTTGCTTTCGGGACGAATCTTTGGCGCCGAGGAAGCCCTTCGCTTGGGACTCATTGGTGAAATTGTACCGGCGGAGAAACTAATGACGCGCGCCGGCGAGCTTGCCACGGAACTACTGGCCGTGAGTCCCACCAGCCTCCTTTACACCAAGCGGCTGCTCCGAGAGATGTTCGAGAAAGACCTCGATCGCCAGCTCGAATTGGCGCTTCAGGAAAACGCCCGCATCCGGTCCACTCCCGATTTTCGGGAAGGACTATCCGCGTTTCTAGAGAAGAGGAAGCCGGTATGGGGAAAGTCCAAGGGTAAAAGTTAAAGGTCAAAAGTTAAAAGTCAAAAGGGACGTCATCCTCCAACTCGGTTTTGGCCTTTTAATTTAAACTTTTGACTTTTGCCTTACTCCTCAACTTCTCCAATGCAGCGTGGTTGCTTCCTTGATCGGATGGAGCATAGGCTGGCCTGTCTGCCTGGACTCGAGGTGCGCGGCCTTCAATTGAAAATACCATTTCGCGGGTCGGTCGGCGTCATCAATGAGCATCAGGGAGGGATTGTATTTCAGGCCCTGCGCCTGTTGCTCCATGGTCCGCTGATCCTGGCCGATGAACTCGCGCGCAAAGATGTTGAAAATCGGGACTATCAAGGGCATCCAGGCAAAAACATTCCATGCCGCGCAGAAGTCAATGCGGCAGCGGTCCACCGTGACAGGTGTCACCGTGGTACGGCTGGAAAACCATTTGGGGCCGCAATGAATTTCCTCAAAGCGCATGTTGGGGAGGACGAACTCGATCTGGGTGGTGATGGGCTGGCCGTAGACTCCCAGAAGTTTGTAAAACGCGCTGTTTTTCGAAGGCGAGTGGGCGCGAATGCGGAATCCGTTGGGGATGGGCTCGAAAATCTTTTCCTTTTCCTGAATGCTGTGGCGGCTTCGCCACCACCAGGCCTGATGGACAAAGGGGCCATGGGCGGGATCCATAAGCCCGATGATGCCGTGATCCACGTGGCAGGGCAATTCCGCTTCCAGCCGCGTGATGCGATAGTGCGGGCTGAAGGTAGCCAAACGCGGCGCGGGCGGCGTGGATTCGCTGCGCTGCTCCAGCTCCGGCAGGTAAACCCAGAAGTAGCCATCTTGTTCCTGGCAAGGAAAACTCGCGGCGAAAATCCGCTCGGTTTTAAGTTTGTCGCGATCGGTTCGGGAAGGAATATCGCAGCACTGGCCCGAAGTGGGCTCAAACTTCCAACCGTGATAACAACACTCGAGAGTTTCACCGTCAAAAATTCCGGCGGAAAGCGGCATGCCGCGATGGGGACAACTGTCGCGCAGCGCGAACGCCTTGCCACGAACGTCGCGCCCAACCACCAGCGGAACGCCCAACAGCATCGAGGGGCGCATCGATTTGCCGTGAACCTGGTCGCTGCGCAAGGCTGGATACCAAAAGCCGCGTAGCAATCCGTCGGCGGAACTCTGTGGTGTTGATTCCGGGGTATCACTCATGAAAGGTTAGAGTGTAAAGGATAAAGGTTAAAGGGTGAAGTAGGAATTATGAAGTATGAATGATGAAGGGTGAAATATGAATGATGAAGGGCTCGCCTCGCTTTTGGATTAGGCTCCGCGCGTTTATACCTAGCCCGCTTTTATCCTTTACCCTTTAACCTTTACCCTTTAACCTTTCTTTGCCCATGTCTTTGATTAACTATCCCGGCGACGAAGATCGGACTATTGAAGCAGTGGCCGATCCAACTTCGCTTTCGAGGCGGGCGGCACGACGATTGTTTCAACGCGCGTTCGTGCTCGCCGGGCGCGATCGCAACGTTCGCCAGCACATTCGCGAGGCGCACTGCGCCATTCTCTGGGTCATTGAGGATTGGGACTTTGCCTGGACCATTTTCCTGGACAAAGGGAAGATTGAATTCGACCGCCGCCCCACCAAGCGGCCGGATCTGTCTCTGACCTGGCCTACGGCAGAGGATTTCTTCAAGCAAGCTCAGAAAGGGACCCGGAAAGATGAGCCGCCCGCCCTCGCCGGTGATGCCGCCGTTTGGAAGTTTGCCCAGCCCCTCTACTCCGGCTTTTGCGCAGCCCTGCGCGAGGTGCTTCTCGACCCTGTGGATGAAAACGGCGTCCGGCTGGCGTAACGTTCTCCCAAACTCTTATCTTGTTCGGCTTTCTACTCCGCTGAGTCATGACCGTGAAAAGAAGCCACAGAAAGCCTCCAACTGAATTTGTTATATAAAAAACCAGGACATTGTGTAGTGCCCTAATTGCTTTGGGAGAGCGGGCGTCTTGCCCGCAATTTAGTATTAGCGAAAAAGCGGGCGAGACGCCCGCGCTCCCAGCGACGCAATTCCGGACATAAAAGGACAACGCTTGGTGTTTGCCGAAATGTGTTTTTGCTATAGACTGGCTCTGTCGAACTACGCGCGCGCGAGTGAAAATGACGACGGACTTCCCTACTCACTGGACGACCACCGAATTTCGCGTCCGTTACGCCGAAACGGATCAGATGGGGATTGTTTATTACGCGAATTATCTGGTGTGGTTTGAAATCGGGCGGACTGACTTCTGCCGGCAAGTGGGTTTTGCCTACCGGGATATGGAAGCAGACGACGGACTCTACATTATGGTGGCCGAGGCCCAATGCCGTTACAAGGCGCCGGCTCGCTACGATGACGAAATCTTGGTGAAGACACGAGTAAGTTCCTGCCGCAAACGCGTGCTGGTGTTTGAGTATGAAATTTATCGCAAGGCAAATGATGAGCTTCTGGCGAGCGGCGAGACCGTACACGTGATCACCGACCGTGAAGGCCACCCGCGCGCGCTGCCGGACAAATACCGGGAATTATTCACCGCCGGTCTCAAGAATTCAACCGAGCTCCCTCGATAAGGTTAATTTTCGGTTGACTTTCCGGGACGGAACAATCTCAGAAGGAATTTAATGGCTCAGCCTATTCTGCTCACCGGAAGCACCCTGACCCGCAACGGTTTTTACTCCGTGGTTTTTGAGCGACGAACCGTTGCCTTGCACCCTCGCGCCCGAATGGCCATGGCGAGGACACGTGCGCTGATTGAAGCGATGATTCAGCAGAAGCAGGTTGTTTACGGAGTGACGACCGGAGTAGGCAGTCTCTCCACGGAGCGAATCGACCCGGCCCAGGCGCGGCAGCTTCAATTGAACATCGTCCGCAGCCACGCTTGCGGCGTGGGCGAGCCATTGGACGCGGCAGAAACTCGTGCCCTGCTTTTGTTGCGAGCCAACGGATTGGCGGCGGGACTTTCGGGTGTGCGGCCAGCAGTGGTTGAGTTGCTCTGCCGATTCCTGAACCACGGAATTCACCCGGTCGTGCCATCTCGCGGTTCGGTGGGAGCGAGCGGCGACCTCGCGCCGCTGGCTCATTTGGCAAGGACTCTGGTGGGCGAAGGCGAAGTAGTTTATCAGCCGCGGCCGCGCCAGACCGCCCGTCGCATCAAGGCCAGCGAGGCGTTCAAGCGCACCAAGCTTCGGCCGCTCGAGCTTCGGGCCAAGGAGGGATTGTCGCTCGTGAACGGGACTCAGGCCATGCTGGCCCTGGGCCTGATTGGGTTGAAACATGCGGAAACACTGGTGGAGACGGCCGACGTGGCCGGCGCGCTTTCACTTGACGCTCTGCGCGGCTCACCCGCCGCATTTGACGAGCGATTGCAAATGGCCAGGCCGCACCCCGGCCAAATGACCACGGCAAAGAATCTGGTCCGCCTAAACCGCGGCAGCACCATCCGCAGATCGCATCGGGATTGCCCGCGCGTTCAGGATGCTTACAGTTTACGTTGCATGCCCCAGGTTCACGGCGCGGTTCGGGATGCGCTTGGCTACGCGCGTCGGGTTTTTGATGTGGAGATGAACAGCGCTACAGATAATCCCCTGATCTTCGTGCGCGAGGGCGAGGTCGTTTCGGGAGGGAATTTCCACGGGGCGCCTCTCGCCACCGCGCTTGACCTGATGGCGATTGTGTTGACTCAACTTGGCTCGATCTCCGAACGGCGAATAGACCGAATGGTGAATCCATTGACATCGGATTTGCCGCCATTCCTCGCCCATTCGCCCGGCCTCGAATCCGGCTTCATGCTGGCGCAAGTCACCGCGGCAGCGCTGGCCTCGGAAAATAAAATCCTCGCGCACCCCGCCTCGGTTGATTCTATTCCCACTTCCGGCAACAAAGAAGATTTTGTAAGCATGGGGATGGCGGCGGCGTTGAAGTTGCGGCCCATCCTGTCCAATGTGCTGGCCATACTTTCCATCGAACTGCTCGCTGCCAGCGAGGCCATTGACCGGCTCGCGCCCCTCAAGACAGGACTCCGGGCGGAGCGGGCACGCCGTCTTGTACGAGCCGTCGCGCGGCCGCTGAACGCAGACCGGGCACTGGATCGGGATATTGCGCGGGTGGCCGACCTGATTTCTCAAGAGAGGTTTTCCGAAATCGCGGCGCGCTAAGGGTTATCTGCATTTCTGAAAGTAGTGGGACGGCTTGCCGTCCACTTTTACAAAATTTGAAACGTGGGAGAGCGGGGCAAGCTCGCTAAAGCGGATCTCGCTGAAGCGAAGTCTCGCCCAGGCGGATCCGCCTGGGCGACCCCACCCCTACGTCGACTTAATAAGCGGGACTTGCACTCCGGAAGTCTTAATCAATACTTAAGCCAAAACTCCTAAACTATTCCCATGCCTGCGATTTCCGCCACCATCATTGCACACAATGAAGCAGCGAACATCGCGCGCGCCATTCGTTCCCTTTCCTGCGCGGACGAAGTGGTGGTGGTTGATTCAGGCTCGACTGACAATACTGCCGAAGTGGCGAGAAGTTGCGGTGCGCGCGTGGTGACCCACGCTTGGGAAGGCTTTGCCGCCCAAAAGAACTTTGCCACCTCGCAAGCGCAGTACGATTGGATTCTCAGTCTTGACGCCGACGAGGAATTGAACGACGCCGCCATCAAGTCTGTTCAACAATGGAAGAACGCGACCCCCGGCGCATTCGGATATCAATTCGCCCGGTGCGCGTTTTACCTGGGGCGATGGATTCGACACTCCGGCTGGTATCCCGATTTCAAAGTTCGCCTTTTCGATCGACGCAAGGGCGGATGGAAGGGTGCTTACGTCCACGAATCCGTAGAAGTGGCGGGCCGCGCGGAAACTTTGGCGGGAGAGATTCTTCACTACACCTGCGACTCACTGGACGAACACGCACAGCGAATCGAGTTTTACACCGATCTCGCAGCGCAGGAAATGCTCGATCGTGGGGAGAAGGTCGGCAAGCTGCGCCGAACGCTGGGCCCTCCGTGGGTGTTCTTGAATACGTACTTGTTTCGTCTCGGAATGCTCGATGGCAAGCCAGGCTACCTGATCGCCAAAATGGCAGCACGGTACGTGCGAAGAAAGTATGCGAAGGTGGAAGAAATGCGCAAGCGCTCGCACGCGCACCCCTGAATTCATCCTCCGGCCTCCCCAAGCATCTTGCATAGCTTTGACCTGCGGCCGTCAGGATGCGGCATCGCCCCGGTCTGCTTGCTCGAAAACGGATATGGCCTTCTCAATGTCATCCAGGTTTTCAATTCCCACCCAGAGCCCCTTAATGGGATAGGCGCCCACGCGCCTGCCGAGCGCGCGCAATTTGTGAATCAGGTCCGGTATGGTGAAAAACTGGCCGTCGGGGATGCAGTCAAGTGCGGAACCCTTGAGCGCGTAGATGCCGCTGCTGATGGGCTGTCGCAGTTCGGGCTTTTCGACGACATTAACAACCTCGCCGTTCTCGATGGTCAGAACTCCGTATGGCGACTGGTAGGTGTGCTGGACGTAAGCCACAGCGAGGTCATAGTCCTGCTTGCGGCAGAAATTAAGCAGGCCGGCCAGGTCAAGTGTGGAAACAACATCGCCGTTCATGAGCAGGAAAAACTCATCCGGGGAGATGGCGTGGCGCAGCAAAGAGAGCGGGCCTGCTGTTCCCAGCGGTTGTTCTTCACGGACATAAGTTATTCGCACGCCGAACCGGCTTCCATCCCCGCAGAAGCTTTCAATCAACTCGGCCAGATATCCTGTGGCGAGCACAATGTCGTCAAACCCCGCCCGTTTCAGTTGCTCGAGATTCAGGTGAAGGATCGGTTTTTGGCCGACGGCGAGGAGCGGTTTTGGAACTGCGAAGGTGAGCGGCCGCATCCGCGTTCCCCGGCCACCCACCAGCACAACAGCTTTCATAGGAAAAACCTCTCAGACACGGTATTGGTCCGGGTTATAGAGGTGACTCTGATTCTTTACCCACTCAAGAGTCAACTCCAAACCTTTCTCAAGGCTTACTCGGGGCTTCCAGCCTGCGAGGGAGAGAGCCAGTGAGTTATCCGAGCAAAGGCGCTGAACTTCGCTGGTTGCGGACCGCTTCCTTTCCTCCGACTGGCGGATGGGGGAATTACGACCGACCAAGGCAACGATCTTACGCGTTAGATCGCCCACGCTGACTTCGTGGCCTGTTCCCAGGTTGATTTCCTTCCCCACGCAGTCGTCACTGGCGGCGATGTGCAGAAATCCGTCAACCGTGTCAGTCACAAAGGTAAAGTCCCGGGTGGGTGTGAGGTTGCCCACAACTATTTCATCTTTGCTCAGAGCCTGGCTCATGAGCGCCGGAATAATGGCGCGGTCGGACTGTCGCGGGCCGAAGGTGTTGAAAGGCCTGCACACTGCTACCGGCAGTCCGAAGGAATGGTAGAAGCTCAGGGCCAGGGCGTCAGCCGCGATCTTGCTGGCGGAGTATGGCGACTGCGCCTGGCGAGGATGGCTTTCGGCGATCTTCGGCGTTAGCGCCGTCCCATAAACCTCGCTGGTGGAAGTGTGTACGATGCGATCCACCTGGTTCTCACGCGCCGCCATCAGGGCATTGAGAGTGCCCAGAGTGTTGACCTCAACAACCTCACTAACGTGTTGGTATGAGTAAGGAATCCCCACAAGGGCGGCGAGGTGAAAGATCACGTTGACGCCGGTGGCGGCTTTTCTAACCGTTTCAAGATCGCGAATGTCGCCTTTGATGATCTCCAAACGTTCGTTTTTCACGTCGGCGAGAAAACCAAGGTCATTGCGCGAGTTGTACCTAATGAATGCGCGCACTGACGCGCCTTCAGAAAGAAGTCTATCGGTCAGGTGACTTCCGATGAAGCCGCCTGCCCCCGTCACAAGCACCTTCCGGCTGGCCCATTCGATGCTTCCAGTCCGTGCAGAAGTCATGCCCGGCTCCTTTTCATGCCGTGGTTCGCACGGTTTGAATCGCCATGAAACTTTGGATTGCGTTTTGGAATGAGGCGCCTTTCTGCCAGGCGCGCGCTCCCGGCAGAGTGCTATCATAGCGTCGCAGGCGGCACGGGACAAGAGCGCCCGCCAGTATAGCGGTGAAAGGCGGGTTGCGACAAGGAAATCGGCTGCAGGTTGTGTGCTAGTTTCCCTGGGAGCACTGGCCGGGCTCCCACGAAACGCACTCGGGCTCATTCGCAATCTAACGACATTGAAAGAGCGGGCGAGCCCCAATGCAATGAGTGGGGCCCCCTCCCGCGCTCCCAGCGATGCAAACCGGGCACTAATCGGCGGAACGCCCGCGCGAGGATACCAATTGAAGATTGTTCACGTCGACTTGGGGAAGACACTGCGCGGCGGCCAGGAGAAACTCCTACTGCTGGCGCGCGGCCTCAGGGATCGAGGGCACGAACAGTGGCTGGTTTGCCAAATCGGTTCGGCGCTGGAAGGATGGGCGCGCGACCAAGGTTTCCCTGCCCTCACCGTGCCGGGCTTCGATCCCGGACAACTGGGCGCGATTCGCCGCCTGCGCCGGACTTTAAAAGTTGAGCGTCCGGAAATCTTGCACGCTCACGATGCCAGGGGACAAAATCTCGCATGGCTCGGTTCGCAATTCTTGCCCGTTCGGCGGGTCGTCAACCGCGATGTCACATTTCACCCGCGAATGCCCGGCGGCCTCTGGTTGCAAGGCTTGAAGTACGCCCACACGGCGGACTTCGTCATTACCTGTTCCGATTACATCAGGCAGTCCCTGATCGAGAGCGGGGTGCCCGCAGACAGGATCGAAGTCATCTATCCCGCCAGCGAGTGGCCCGAGGACCCTACCTCAGATCACAAACGCTCAGCGGCGCGAGCGGCTTCGGGTTTCAGAGAACAGGATTTCGTGGCTGGCCACGTTGGGGCCTTTACCCACGAAAAGGGACAGGATATCGCCATCGAGTCGGCAATGATTCTCAAGCAGAAGCTGCCGAACGGGAGAATAGTGTTGGCAGGTGAAGTCTCGGCGGAAGCGATGCGGGAATTGCGGCGGCGCTATCCCGGGCTGCAAGATTTCATTCACCTGCCCGGTTATGTCGCTGACCTGGAAATGTTCTTTGCCGCCTTGGACCTGTTCATCATGCCGTCACGCGACGAGGGTCTGGGCATATCAGCAATCCAGGCGATGGCTCGGGGACTCGCCGTGGTGGCCAGCCGGGTGGGGGGACTGCCGGAAATTGTCGAGGAGGGGCAAACGGGATGGCTGGTCCCGCCCGGATCTCCGCAAGCATTGGCAGATGCCATAGTACAGGCTGCCTCGGAACCGGCGCGCCTGCATGAAATGGGGAACAAGGCACGGCAACGCGCATTACAGTTTTCGAGTACACTAATGGTGAAGCGGACGGAAGCGCTGTACGAGAGATTGGCGGGGAAAAATAAAGTTCAAAGTCGAAAGTCGAAAGTCGAAAGTTAAAAGTCCCGTCATCTTGACGTCCGTTATTTGAGAGAGAGCCTCTTTTCGAGTGCAGTCGAATTACTGATCCATGGCCCAACTCATTTTCCCTTATTTCTGCGCAGCGGTATTTGGACTCATCTTCGGCAGCTTTCTCAACGTCTGCATCTCACGCTTGCCACAGCACGAGTCCATCGTTACTCCGCGATCCCATTGTCCGCGCTGCAACAAACCCATTCAGTGGTACGACAATTTTCCGGTCCTCAGTTATCTTCTTCTGCGCGGCCGGTGCCGTCACTGCCATGAAAAGATTTCCATCATTTATCCCTTGGTTGAATTGCTCACATCCGCGCTTTGGGTGGCGGTTCTCGCGGAGTATGAGCTAAGCCCCGAATTCATCAAGTACACCCTGCTGGGCATGCTCCTGATCGTTCTGATCTTTACCGACTTGCGCACCCGCCTCATTCCACATTCAGTGACTATCTTTGGAATCGGCGCCGGCATTTTGCTAAGCTTTCTGGTTCCAGTGGATAACCGCCCGCTCGATTGGGCGCTCGGATTTCTGGGCGTCTATCCTTCCGGAATCGGCGACTCCCTGCTGGGCGCCATCGCGGGGGCGTTGGCGGGGGGCGGACTGTTTTACGCCGTGGGCGAGGGATTCTATTATGCCAGCGGTCGCACCAAAGAGTATCTCGGGTTTGGGGATGTCATGCTGATGTTCATGGCGGGAACGTTTCTGGGCGCGCCCCTCACGCTCATGACCATTTTGCTGGGCTCACTGGGCGGAACACTAGTGGCCGTGCCCGCCACGCTTCTGGCTCCACGACTTCGCAACTACGAATGGCCTTACGGAACTTTTCTGGGCATCGGTGCATTGTTCTCAGTTCTTGGCGGGCCTGCGCTTCTTGACTGGTATCTGCGCTTTTCGGGCATTGCCTGAGGAAATGTTTAATCCACTTATTAAATTGCGACGGACCTTCGCCTTGGGGGGTGCTCTCCTGGCAGTATTCTGGCTGGAGGCGTGCGGCGGACCGATGGGTGCGTTCAACGGCTCGGAGTCCAAAGCGCGCATTGCCCTGATGGCCGGGACATTTCTGGTGGTCGTGGCGGCCATTGGGGTGGGCGTTTTTTTCATTCACAAGTTATTCCAGGAGGGCCGAAAGGAAACTGACCTCGGCTCGAAATCACCGCGCGTCGAAAATGAGACCACCTTCGCCCTGGCCGCCATGCAGGGCGTCATCGCGCAGATGAAGGAGCAGGAAAAGGAACTTAACGATTTGCGCCGCGCGGCCGAGCAACGGGCCAAGGAAAGCGCGCGCATCAGCGAAAACATCATTCGGGAAATGCCCAGCGGCCTGATGGTATTCAATCGCGAGGGATTTATCACCGCCGCCAACCCGGCGGTGCGAACCATGCTGGGCGTGGATACATGGTCGAGACGCCGTTATCCCGAAATCCTGGGCCCCCAATCGAATCTCGCCGCCCACATCCGGGAGTGCCTGGCGACGGGCAAGACCACCACGCGTGAGACCATTGAGTTCGCCACGCCGCGCGGGGAGGTCCGGCTGCTGGGCATGTCGCTTTCATCTTTTCATGGAACGAGCGGAGAACTGGATGGCGCCGTGTGCCTGCTTTCCGATTTGACGGAGACGCGGCAACTTCAGGAACAGGTTCGACTGAAGGAACACCTGGCGGCTCTGGGAACCATGTCGGCGGGAATCGCGCACGAATTCAAGAATTCGCTGGCCACCATTTCCGGTTATGCCCAATTGCTCCGTGACGGCAAGCTTTCGGAAGCCGATCGCGATTGCGCGGAAAAGATCGTCGCCGAGATCCGCTCTCTCACTCGTGTGGTCACGGACTTCCTCGCGCTTTCCAAGCCCCTGACCGTGACCGCCATTCAAGTGGACGTTCGGGAACTCCTCGGTCACGCCATGGAAGACCTGCAAAAGGTCGAAGCCTTCAGGCACGTCGCTTTGCAAATTGAAGGGGAATGGACTCCCCTCGAGGGCGATGAAGTGCTCTTGAGGCAGGCGTTTTCCAATTTGCTGCGCAACGCTTGCGAAGCCCAGCGCGAGCGGAAAGAGGGCGCCCACATCACTATCCAAGGGGAGAAATTCAGGCAAGGGGGAAAAGAGTTCCTTAGAATTCTGATCGAGGACGGAGGCCAGGGGATCCTGACGGCAGATTGCGACAAGATTTTCGTTCCATTTTTCACCACCAAGGCCTCGGGGAGCGGTCTGGGGCTGGCTTTGGTGCAGAAGATAGTGGTGAGCCACGGCGGACTGGTGAATCTGGAGAGTACATCGCCGGCAGGAACCACGTTCTCCGTGGTGTTGCCTCTGCTGCAAAATGTTTAAGGCCGGGCGCGACTCGGGGCGAGGATTTGCTTTAACCTCGGATGGCCCCGGTGATGTAGCGTTGGATGGCCTGGCGGTCATCGGGTGATAGGTCGACGAATTCAATCCCGAGGCCGTCCGGGGGTACTTCTCGAATGACGCGCGCGCGCAGCTTCAAGGGCACGGGTAAGGAAGGAAGCGAGAACTCAGCCTCCATCGCCTGTCCCGCGGCGATTTTCGGCGCCCCAGCCAGCGCCATGCCGCCCTCACTGATGTCGAGACCATTTAAGTTCGATCGGTGTGAGCCATTATGTTCCCACTTGCAGACCACCGGGGTGCGAAATGCCAGCCGGATATGTCTTCTTTTTTCCCTTAGGAAGGCGCCGCGCAAGGCGTTGACGGCCCGGGATATGCGCTCTTGAGTGACTGGCTTCCCCAGGAAAATCGTAATGCCCGCCTTGAATCCGCGCCGCATTGTGTCCACGTCGTCACAGCCGGTTAGCATGACTATCGGAGCCTTGTTATTGAAAGCCGAGTTGCGAATGCATTGGGTCAGCTCAAACCCGTCCATGTGAGGCATAGTGGCATCCACAAAGATGCCGTCGAACTTTTGCGCCTGAAGCGTTTTGGCCGCATCGCGGCTATCCTGAATGGTCGTTACCTCGCAACCGAGAGGACTAACGAATGCCTTGATGACTTCCAGGATGTTCGGTTCATCATCTACCACCATAATTTTAAGCGCCATCAGTGAGCCTCTTTTCCCGCGGCGGATTTAAATTCATGCCGCTTCGGCATTGAGTCCAGGATCCATCTGGGCCGCTCGCAGTGTGCGATTACGAGGCCCTGTTCGCCGTTATGAGCCGCAATCGGCTCATGACCAAACGCGTGAAGGAGCGTGGTCATCAATTCGAGATTGGCCGGATTTTCTTCGGCGACCAGAAACTGGGTTTGGTCCTCAGGGCTGATTCCCAGGCCCGTATAGGTCACGGGAATTCTGGCGATAGTTTTTAGCCGGCCCATGTCTGGACTCCTGTTGCCCCTGTTTGTCATCCGCGCCCGGGAGCGGCAGTTTCGGAAAGAGAACTTGCCCTTGATCCATCTATCGGCAGATTGGGAGAAACTCTTTAATAAATCTTCGTATGAAGCGGGGTTTGAACTGGGAGGTTGGATTGGGCGTGGTTTATAAGGGAGCGTCGCAATTCCTCCAGGTCAACCGGCTTGGGGAGATATTCCTCGGCGTCCATATCCTTGTGGATCGCGTGTTAAGGCTTCACGCAGGCGGGCAGCCCCTTTCGCAATTCTTCCAAATCCGCATGCAGGGCGGACATATCGCACTCAAGCGCCGCGAGCCATTCCTTCGCATGGGTCAGGTCCCCGTCCCGGCCCATCCCTTCCAATTGCAATGCCGAATGGAAAGCATTCTCAGAGGTGAAATTCGCAATCACCCCTTTGAGCGCGTGCGCGGCTTCATGCAATCCGCCTGGACTTTTAGTCACGACCGCCTTTCGGATATCGGCCATCATCCGCGGGCAGTCTTCCAGGAAGAGTTGGATAATCCCCCGCACCAGTTCCAAATCACCCCCCATACGGTCCGCAATGGCGTTCTTGTCAAGCCGCGCCGGTTGAATTGGCGGCGTTGAATTTGTAAGTTCCGGCCGCGGAAAATTAACCAGACTGTCCATCACCCGGAACAAATCCGCCTGATGAATGGGCTTGGAAGCGTAGCCGTCCATCCCCGACGCCAGACATCGCTCCTGGTCGCCTTTCATGGCATGCGCGGTCATGGCCACGATCGGGATGTGTCCTCCGGTTCGTCTTTCCCGTTCACGAATGGCCGCCGTGGCTTTGAAGCCGTCCATCTCCGGCATTTGAACATCCATCAACACCAGGTCGAAGTTATACGGTTGGGGTCCCTCCAAGAGTGCGAGTGCCTCTCTGCCATTGTTGGCTACAACCACGCTGTGGCCCCGCTTTTCCAGGAGTGAAACAGCGACTCTCTTGTTGACGGGATTGTCCTCAGCCAGGAGGATTCGGTATGTCGTTTGCGACTCGCGCAACGAATGGCGAGTGACCAACGGGACCGGTTCGATTTCCAGTGGAGTCCTGCCCAACGCCGCCAACACAGCGTCCCATAATTCCGATTGTTTTACCGGTTTGGTGAGGTAGGCAGCCACGCCCAATTCCCGGCAACGGGCCGCATCACTCCGCTGGCCCCCGGAGGTCAGCATCATGATGGTTGCGCCGGCAAGAAGGGGATTGTATTTGATCCGTTCCGCGAGGCCGAAGCCATCCATATCAGGCATCTGCGTATCCGTGATTACAAGAGGAAAGGGTTTCCCTAGTTCGTGTGCCTTTTGCAGGATGGCCAGGGCCTCCCTGCCTCCCGAAGTGACCGTGGGCGACATGTGCCAGCTCACCAAAGTTTCGCGGAGAATCCGCAGGTTGGTGGCATTGTCGTCCACCACCAGCACCGGCATATCGCGAAGGTTTACGGATTCCTGCGCGGGGCATCGCGCGCCGGCAAAATGACCCTTACCAAAATTCGCGGTAAAATAAAATGTGCTGCCCTTACCCGTTTCACTTTCCAACCAAACGCGTCCACCCATCAACTCGACCAACCGCGAAGTAATGGTCAGCCCCAGCCCCGTACCGCCGTATTCGCGCGTGGTGGAGTTGTCCGCCTGGGTAAATGCCTGGAAAATAATTTTCCGCCTGTCCGGAGGAATGCCAATGCCCGTGTCACTGACGGAAAAGTGGAGTCGGACGCCATCCTGCGTCACGCTTTCCAACTCCACGCGAAGAATCACTTCGCCTTGTTTGGTAAATTTGATCGCGTTTCCCAGCAGGTTAACCATGATTTGACGGAGACGCGCCGGGTCCCCGATCAAAATGTCGGGAACTTGAGATTGAACATCGGCCAGCAATTCCAATCCCTTTTCACCTGCCCGAAGCGCCAGTGTTTTCGCGGTATCGCCGACGGTGTCACGCAAGTTGAAGGCGATGGGGTCAAGCTCGAGTTTCCCCGCCTCGACCTTGGAAAAATCCAGGATGTCGTTGATGAGGGTCAGCAGCGAGTCGGCCGAGGTCTTGAGGATGGTCAGGTATTCCCGCTGCTCTGAGGTCAGTTGGGTGTCGAGAGTCAGTTCCGCCATGCCAATTACGCCGTTCATGGGGGTGCGAATCTCGTGGCTCATATTGGCAAGAAAATCGCTCTTGGCGCGGTTGGCGGCCTCGGCGGCTTCTTTGGCCTTGCAAAGCTCTTCCTCCGCCCGTTTGCGAACAGTCATGTCCATCGCGATGCCACAAACGCGATAAACTTTTCCCCGCTCGTCTCTGATCGCGAAGGCCTGGGCATGTATCCAGCGGATTGATCCATCGGGCTGCACGATACGGTAATCCTCGTCAAATTCACCGGGCGATCCGTCCGTGAGTTTTGCCAAAACGCGCTCTTGATCGTCAGGATGGATTGCATTGGTGAAAGATAAAGGGTTGTCGTACAAGCTCTGTAGAGTGGCCCCCCAGACACGTTCGTAGGCCGGGCTGATGTAAATGACTTCTGTGGTCCGGGGGTCGCTTATCCAAAATACTTCATTAATATTTTCCGCCAGTTGGCGAAATTTCTCCTCACTGGCGCGCAGCTTTTCCTCCGCCAGCTTGCGAGTGGAACTCATCCAGGAAGCCGCAAGGCCGCTCGATAAAAACAGAAGGCAGTAGGGCCATGACTCACGAGTGAGGTAAATGGAATGCAACGGGGGTATAAAGAAGAAGTCCGCCGATAATGCTGAGAGAAGGACTGCGAACAAGCCGGGGCCCCGGCCTTCCAGCCAGGCGCCGGCCACCACAGCCGCCAGGAAAAGGTAACCAAAGGCCTGGGGAACGACGGGTTGAATCAGCAGTGATGCCAAAAGCGCGGTTGCGACAAAAACCAGGGGGAGGCCATAGCGCAAGAACTTGCGCAGGACTGGCCATGACTTCTTCCGTTCTGCCTGACCCGCTGCCATGTGTAGCCTACATGCCCGCGAAGGAGCGCCGCGCGGTTACACCCGTCGGTCGCTTTGCTTGTTCAGTTTGTCCGAAGGCCGCGCGCAGCGCCCTAGCACTTGTCCTTCGGCTGACATGCGTCCCATCTTGAGAAAAACTTTGAGGAGAGTTGTGTCACGATCAGAGTCAATTGTTCAACGGATTGATGCTGTCCGAACCCTTTGCCGAAGCCAATTCTGATTGAATATTTCCAGCAAGGGCATCCCGTTTCTCGACGGCTATTTCGCCCAGGACTTGCAATTCAGGAATCAGCAGCTCAATCTGTTCTTCCAGCATCCGAACCTTTTCGCCGGCCAGGCTGAAGTCGTTTTCGCGCCCCATCCCTTCCAGCCATTGGGCAGCGTGAACGGCCATCCCAAAATGGAAATTGCCGATGGATCCCTTCATTTGGTGCGCGGCTCGCTCCAGGGCGTCACCATCTTGTTTGACGACCGCCTCATGAATGCCGGCCATCAATTTTGGGCACTCTTGCACGAATAACCTTGCCAGCTCTGCCAACAATTCGGAATCCCCATCAAGGTGGGCAAGCATCTTCACTTTGTCGAACGATTCGCCGCCCGTCTTCGCCGGAGTTAACCCGCTGCTTCCCCCAGTTGAGGGCGCCAGCCGTTCGATTTCCCGGAAGAATTCAAGGACTTGAATTGGTTTGGAAATGTACCCGTCCATCCCGCCTGCCAGGCACTTTTCGCGGTCGCCTTGCATGGCGTTGGCGGTCATGGCAATGATGGGAAGGTGCGTCCCGCTGGATTTTTCTTTTTCGCGAATGGCCGCGGTGGTTTCATAGCCGTCCATGCCCGGCATTTGGACATCCATCAGGACCAGGTCAAAGCCGCCATAGTTTGGCTCGTTGAGGACATTTAACACCTCCTGCCCATGGGTTGCCGAAATTACCGTATAGCCCTTTTTCTCCAACAACCGCTCGGCAAACCTCCGACTGATGGCGTTATCTTCGGCGAGGAGAATGGTGACCCGTCGACGGCTTTCGCGCAGAGAGTGGCGAGTGACCAGGGGGACCGGAGGGGGACTTTCGGGTATTCTGGCGAGAACGGTGGTGATGGCGTCCAATAAATCCGATTGTCGGATCGGTTTGGTTAAATACGCCGAAATACCCAGCTCGAGGCAGCGCGCGGCATCACCACGGCGACCGTCGGAGGTCAGCATCATGATCGTTGCCCCCGCCAGGCTCGGATCTTTTTTAATCTTCTGGGCCAATGTGAACCCATCCATATCCGGCATGCGGGCATCGAGGAGGACCAATGGGTAGGCGCCTTTCTTATCGCGGGCTTGCTCGAGGCATTCAAGTGCCCGCTCCCCGCTCTCGGCCAGCGACGGTCTCATTTGCCACCGCTGCAGCATTTCTTCAAGGATGAACCGGTTGGTGGCATTGTCATCGACGACCAACACTTGCTTCCCTCTCAGTTCGGCGGGCTCCACGGTGGGCGCTCTCTCCGTCGGCCCCTTGGGAATCTTCATGCAAGTGGTGAAGTGGAAGACGCTGCCCTTTCCTTCCGCGCTATCAACCCAGATTCGCCCACCCATCATGCCCACCAGGCGGGCTGAGATGGCGAGCCCCAATCCCGTTCCGCCATATTTCCGCGTGGTCGAGCTGTCGCTCTGGGTAAATGCATCGAAGATCATTTGCTGTTTATCCGAGGAGATTCCAATGCCGGTATCCGAAACGGAGTAATGAATGAGGACGGCGTCCTCAGTCCTGGACTCGGCCTGGACGCGAACCACCACCTCGCCCTTTTCCGTAAACTTAATGGAGTTGCCCACCAGGTTGATGATAATTTGGCCCAATCGCCCGGGGTCGCCCATCAGGACCGGGGGCATATCCGGATGAACGTGATAAGCGAGTTCCAACCCTTTTTCGTGCGCTCTCAGCGCCAGGGTTTTGATAATGCGCGCCAGGCTCTTGCGCAGGTCCACCTCAATGACTTCGATATCGAGCTTACCCGCCTCAATCTTGGAAAAATCCAGAATGTCATTGATCACGGTCAGCAGTGAGTCCGCGGACGTCTTGACCATTTCCAGGTAGTCGCGCTGCTCGGGACTAAGCTGGGTGTCAAGGGCGAGCTCGGTCATGCCTATAATTCCATTCATGGGGGTGCGAATCTCATGGCTCATGTTGGCTAGAAAGTCGCTCTTGGCCCGGTTGCCCGCCTCCGCGGCCTCTTTGGCAAGTAATACCTGATCGCCAGCGTGCTTGCGCGCGGTCAAGTCCACAATCGTTCCCTGAACATGCCCAGGGTTGCCATCCATTACCTGTAGCAACGCCACATTTTCCAGCCCCCAAACAGGGGTTCCATCCATTCTCCGAATGTGAATTTCCTTATTGCTGAGCGAGCCCTGGGTTATGAGCCCGGCGGCTGCGGCATCCCAATCTGAACTGTCCCAATAAAAATCCTGGAGCCGATGCGACAATACCTCCTTGCGCGAGGTGCAGCCCACCAAACCGACAAAGGCTTCATTGCAATTTACAATTTGGCCGGCCATGGTCGCAGAGTAAACCGCGGCCAGATTTCGCTCAAATAGCAGGCGGTAACGTTCCTCAAGGCTGGCGATGCTCTGTAGCCGGATTAAAAGGTGTCCTGTCTGCTGACTAACCCGCCGTCTTAACGCCGCCACCCAGACAAACGCGGCCAGCAGGAATGTGGCTGTCAAGCCGAGGGTCCAGAGCGAATGGCGGACGTTCCACCAGGAAGGGTTCTGCAGCACGAGGACGTCCTCCGGCGAGCGCAGCAGAATGCGGAAGGTATCTGCCGCCCCAATGTCGCCCGGTTGCTTCAGATAAATTCCGGTCAGTTGGAGCAGGCTGCCTTCCTGCAATGAAGCAAGCCGCTGACCAAGCCGGTGCTCAACCATCTGAACGCGTAAGACGTTGTCTCCCGCCTGCAATATCAAGGTTCGGTCATTGGGCAGATGGGTCCGGTCCACCAAGCGTCCGCTAAATCTCACCAACGCAGCATTCAAATCGATGTTCACCGTTTGTTCCGCCTTGAAGTCAATGGGTTGCGGCGGTGGTCCATGGCCGACCAAATGGAAAGTGGCGTCTTCCAAAATCGGCTCATATCTTCCCAGGGCAGGAAATCCGATCACTTCAACGATATCGCCCGGAATCAAAGCGTCTCGCTGGTTCGACTCGATATAGATATCGTCGGTAGAATCCTTCAAGAAGACCCCGTGACCGGGGCGTTGGAGAGTGACCGCTCCGCTCAGTTTGATTCGGTGGCCCGAACTTGCATCCGGCGAAAATTGCATCAGGCTGGCGATGGTACGGGCGGATCCCAAGAATGGATTGGAAGGCGCCGGGACTTCGATCCGGATTTCCTCAAGACGCGGAACGAAAAGCAATACGCCAAGCATTTGGCCCCTGGCATTGAATCGCGCTCCGCATGCCCCGCGAAGGTGCACCTGGGCGTCAATCAGCTTCGCCGGATCGAGTTGGCTTTGAGAAGGAACCAAAGCTGCCAACCTTCCATCTTCCATGGCGATGTCGAGCTCCAAGAGTTGATTGAGCCTCCCCACGGAACGCACAATGCCCTTCACCTCGACCCATTGGCTATCCTCACGCGTGGACGCCATCTGGTGCCACGAGACACGGCGGGCCGCCGGCATGGGCGCCCGGCCCATCACTTTCCACTTTGGTTTGGCAATTTGCGGAGCAAAATCTGGGGCCGAGGTGACGCCTTCGAGGTCCAGAAGCTGGCCTGGGAAAGCAATCAAATGGGTTCCCCCAAGGTCGACCCAGATCCCTCCCGTCGAGTCCTGGATAAACAAATCGGATTGCGTGGGTTCGAAGTAAGTCACCACGCCGCGGACATGAATGGGATACCCGAGCTTGGCTTGATCGCCAGAGAGATGGCGGATTTGTTGGACACGGGTAAGCAAAGGCAGCCTTGGCCCTCCCGCTGGCGCTGTCTGACCCCAAGAAACGAGGGCTCCAAACGATAATAAAATCAGGGACAGGCGGCTCAACCCCAACACGGGCCCGCGTAACCCGCCCCATATGCGGTCAGGTAATGGCATCATGAATTTGTTTGCCCGTAGGCCGGAAACCTACAATGTCCCGTTCTACATTCTTGAAAATTGAATTGCAGCCAACTGTCCCAACCGCGGTTGGATTCACCTCCGAGGGACGGTCGGAACAAACCATTCGAATTAGTTATCGGCGGCGGGAAGGTGCCACTTTAATTAAGTTAGTCCACGTTTCAGGATTCCCAGGAAGGGCCGGATTTAAGCTGCTTTCCGCGGTAGTGGTTTCACCGGCGTCTCGACCGGCAAATCAAAATGCTGTTCGACGGCCTGGTACAGTTCGTCCGGCCGCACCGGCTTTGAGACGTAGCCGTCCATCCCCGCTTTCAGGCACCGTTCGGAATCCCCTTTCAAGGCATGTGCCGTAAGGGCCACGATGGGGAGATGCCGGCCCGACAGCCGCTCTCTTTCCCGAATTGCGGCGGTTGTTTCGTAACCATCCATGCGCGGCATCTGAACGTCAATCAGGATGAGGTCGAATCCGTCGAAGTTTGCCGCTTCCAGAATATCCAATGCTTCCCGCCCGTCGTTGGCGGTCACCACTTTGTGGCCTCGTTTTTCAAGCAATCGGACGGCGAGCCATTGATTGACGGGATTGTCCTCCGCCAGGAGGATGCGCAAAATGCGGCGCGACTCCCGAAGCGAGTGACGGGTGATTAATCCGCGCTCGCCTCCAGGTTGGGGATGACCAGCCAAGGCTGTGGTGATGGCCTGGCGAAGCTCAGTTTGCATAACAGGTTTTGCGAGATAGGCTTGCACACCTAACTTGCGGCAAAGGGCCGCGTCCCCGCGCTGACCGGCGGCGCTAAATACTATGATGGGCGTCACGGCCAGGTTCGGGTCGTGCCGGATCATTTCCACCAATTCAAATCCATCCATGTCCGCCAAACTCGAATCGGTCAGGACGAGGGCGAAGGGATCACCGATTTCCCGTGCTTTGGACAGCGCGGCAAGTGCGGGCCGCGCACCCTTCACCGAGGTAGGGGCCATGAACCAACCTCGAAGGAGGCCTTCAAGCGGGCTCTGGCTTGCGGCGCTGTCATCAACGATCAGTACCGGCACGTTGGCAAGGTCGACTGGTTCGGGCGAAACCAATTTGGGAGCGGGCGCACCGGCCATCCCGAACTTGGCGGTGAAGTGGAAAGTGGTTCCCTTGCCTTGTTCACTTTCCACCCAGACGTGTCCACCCATCAACTCAACCAGCCGGGATGTAATCGTCAGCCCCAGCCCTGTTCCACCATACTTGCGCGTGGTGGAACTATCGGCCTGGGTAAACGCCTCAAAGATGAGTTCCCGCCGGTCGCTGGGAATGCCAATGCCTGTATCTCGGACCGAAAAATGCAAAACGACCCTGGCCGATGACGCGCCTTCGTATTCGACTCCCAGAACGACTTCGCCGCGCTCCGTGAACTTGATTGCGTTCCCCATCAAATTAACGATGATCTGCCGCAACCGGGTAGGATCACCCACGAGCGTGGTGGGCACGGCCGGCGAAATTTCGAGCACTAATTTCAAACCCTTGTTGCGGGCTGTTAACGACAACAGCCTGCTCGCGTGCCCAAGACAGTCCGCGAGATTGAATTCGATCGGATCAAGTTCAAGTTTTCCCGCTTCGATTTTTGAAAAGTCCAGGATGTCGTTGATTAACTTCAAGAGTGAATCGGAAGAGGATTTGACGATTTCGAGGTACTCCCGCTGCTCAGAAGTAAGCGGAGTTTCCAGCGCAAGGTCGGTCATACCCATGATGCCGTTCATCGGAGTGCGAATCTCATGGCTCATGTTGGCAAGGAATTCGCTTTTGGCGCGATTGGCGGATTCGGCCGCCTCTTTGGCCTGGCGCAGGTCGGCTTCCGCGCGCTTGCGTTGCGTGATATCCAGAAATGTCACAACCGATCCAACCACGGTAGTCCCGCTCCGGACAGGATATGACCAGTACTCGGCCGGAAAACACGTTCGGTCAGCCCGCCACAAAACCTCGTCGTCAAAGTGGCTGGCTTCATTCCTGCTAAATGCCTGATAAATCCTGCATTCGTTCATGGGATACGCGGCGCCATCTGCCCGAGTGTGATGAATAAGGTCATGCATATTTTTGCCCAACAGGGCTTCCGGGTTCTCATAGCCCAGCATCCTCAGACACGCTGCGTTGGCAAAAGTGCACTTGCCGAGCGGATTGATACCGTATATCGCTTCGGCAGTGGAATCGAGAAGCAGCCGCACCCGCTCCTCGGAAGAGCGGAGGGCGCTTTCCGCGCGGGTGCGTTCCGTCACATCATGGCCAATGCAGCGGATGATGGACCTTTCCGGACCTTCCTGCCGCAATGAATTGTTGAATTCAATTATTTTTCTTTCCCCTCGGCGAGTTCTCACATTCAAAAGTCCGCCGGCCCGGCCCGATTTCCGAATGGCATCCAAGTAAGGTTTGATTTCGGGAAGATCCTTATCAAACATAAACTCCTTCAGGTCGTGCCCGACGAACTCCTCTTCCCGATCACACCCGAATATTCGCAAGGCGGAAACATTCGCGGTGAGAATTCTTCCGGTGAGGTCTTGAGTCCCGACGAAGATGCCGCTGTTTTCGACCAAGTCGCGATAGCGATCCTCGCTTTGTCGAAGCCCTGCAACCGCGTCTCGCCGCTCAGTCACCACGGCTCCCAGGATCATACCGGTCAGGCAAAGAGAAATTGTAAGAAGTTGCCATTTCTGAACAGTTTCCACACTGGCGGCAGTTACCCGAAGCGCGACCATCAGAATGAGGCTAAAACCAAGAACCCCCACCGCTGCCCCGCGCACTCCGCGCCGAACCGCAATCCATATGATGGGGATAAAGGAGAGGTAGAGGGGTTGATAGAGGTACGCAACTCTTAATCCAAATACCAGCCAAAGCGCTGCCAGCAGGCCGGCGCACTGCAAAATCATTTCGAGAATTTCCATGCCGGTCAAGGTCCGCTGGTTTCCGGCCAATTTTTTTGCCGGCAACTGATTTCCTTTCATCCAAGCGCGAATGTGGGGCACAACGAAAACCAGCAGGAAAGGGGTCAGCGAGTTGATGGCCACCGCATCACCCAACCACCAGTTCGCAGTGGCGGCCAGATAATCGGACGATTTAACCGAACCGTCGAGCACATTGCACGCGACTCCGAGGTTTGCAACCATCAGGGATCCGGCCAGGGTGGCGGGGACAAACCGGCCAACATCCTGCACGCGCCTGAAATTCATGTCCACCTTTAACCACCCGCCCACCAAGGCGGCAGTGACCGAGTACCCGGCCGCAAAGCCGAGGGTGAGCGGAACATCGCTCCAGGATGAGGAGACCGACAAGTGATAATTCAGCGTCGCCGTGGCAATCGACGCGACGACGGCGGCGGGGGCATATTCCACCCCCAATCCCAGAAGCAGCGCCATGGTCAATCCGGTCGGCAAATACAAAGCGCTCATGCTGGGCCAGATTTGTGAATAGGTGGTGACGCGATCGAGCAAAACATACGCGCCAATGAATAGGGCGGCTACAATCCAGGTGCGCTTTCGGTCGAGTGCCCCTTGACCTCCGCCACCTCCTGGCGTGGCCGATTGAGGAGAAAGGTATTCGGAGTTCAAAGTTTCCGCTTTCATTTTTATTGAGTAGGCCAGCTCAAGCCCTACTACGCATAGTCGCACGCTGGGCCACCCAGATTATTCACCCCTGGATATTTCGACCCTTTCGCTTTCGGCCATTAGGGTAATTTTGTGGTTAACTCGAAGATTACGCGGGGGGCGGCACGTCATGAGCAGGGCGAGCCACAATTGTTTGAATTCTCATGGCGAGGCGCCGCTCACAATTCATGCGCAAGGTGGGAAATGCTGGGAATTGCCAATTCCCTTGCCCGCCTCAGGCGGCCAATGGAGTATCCATGATGCCCGAATCGGGCGGGCGGATGGTGGCTCGACTGGCGGCGGCGTGGGATCGAATTTCCTGCCAGGTGATCTCCGGGATGTTGAGAAAAATACGAACCACTTGGGGATCGAACTGCCGGCCGCCCTCGTTCTTGATTTCGGACGTCGCTTTGGTAAAGGACATTGCGCGGCGATAGGGCCGGTCGGACGTCATGGCATCAAGGGTATCGGCGACGGCGAAGATTCGGGCGCCCAGCGGAATTTCCTCTCCCACCAGGCCCTGCGGGTAGCCTGTCCCGTCATAGCGCTCCTGATGGGCCAGGACTATTTCCGCCGCCCCCGCCAGAAAGGAGATGCGACTTACCAACTCGTAGCCAACGCGCGCGTGCGTTTCCATCGTCGCGCGTTCTTCGCTGGTCAGCCGGCCAGGTTTTAAAAGGATTGAATCCGGGATGCCGATTTTTCCAATGTCGTGCATATAAGAACCGCGCGCAATCTGCTTGAGTTGTTCGGGGGTGCAACCATAGGCCTTCGCAATCTCGAGGCAATAATGGCTGACCCGGCGCGAATGTCCTCCCGTCTCATTGTCGCGAAGATCCAGCGCCGCTCCCAGGGCTTCGAGCGTGTCATCGTAAGTCAGCTCGATGCGTCTCATCGCCGTCCGTAGTTGCGAAGTCCGTTTTTCCACCATCTCTTCCAAAGACAGCCGATATCTTTCCACTTCAAGTTCGAGCCGCTTTTTGTTAAGCGCCCTTTCCACACTCATAACCAGACTGTCCAATCGAAAGGGCTTCACCAGATAATCGTCGGCGCCCCGCTTCATGGCGTCGATGCCCACGTGGATGTCATCCACTCCGGTGATCACCAAATAGGCCGATCGTGGATTTTTCTTTCGAGCTTCCTCAATTAGTTGCAAGCCCGACATTCCCGGCATCTGTAAATCGGTGATCAAGATGTCAAAGGCTTTCGTCTCGCACGCCGCCAGTGCCTCTTCCGGGTTGGAATAGCTGACGCACGAAAACCCCTCATGACGGAGTTTATCGCCGATCAATTGGTTGATCCCCGGGTCGTCATCCACGGCCAGCACGTTTCCCCGTGTGTTTTCAGGAGCCATCGTTTTAGTCCACCTTAGGCATGGAATCGGGGGATGACAATATATCCCCGGTTTGTCTATCGGTGGGATGAATCGGGAGGATGAACTTTTTTAGGGGCCGTCGCCCGCAATTCAAGGGCGGCGTACGCGACTTAAGCTGTCCGTAAAAAAGAGGAAGCTGAATATGACCGTAGTGCGAAGGCGGATGCCCTCAGGAATGGCGCAACCATCGCACGAGGTTATTGAAGATCTTCAATCCATCCTGGGAATAATGGGCGCGCAAGGACGCACGTTCCGGGTGGGGCATGAGTCCGAGCACCATTCCCGTCTCGTCCGTGATCCCTGCAACCGATCCGGGCGCGCCATTGGGGTTTTCAGGGTATTGCGCCGTAGGTTTCCCTTCCCAGTCGGCAAACCGGAAGGCCACGCGTATGGATGTGGCGCTGGATGTTGCGCAGAATAATGGCCTTCCCTCGCCGTGAGCGGTGGGCATGGCAAGAACCTCGTCGGCCAGCGACTCCGTCCATAACGTTTTTTCTGGAGACACCGCCAATCTGATTTTGCGATCCTCGAACCTGGCCGACTGGTTATCCAGCAGGGCCAGGGCGCACTTCCCCGGTGTGCGCCCGGGTAAAATTCCCGCCTCGGCCAGGACCTGGAATCCATTGCAAATTCCCATCAAGGGTTTGCGCGCATCGAGGAACTTAACCAATTGATCTTGAAGTCTTGCCACCAGCATGGTGGCGAAAATCCTGCCCGCCCCCAAGTGGTCGCCATAACTAAATCCCCCCGGGATGACCGCGGCTTGATAATCCGCCAGCTCTCTTCGACTCTCGAATAAATCGCGCAGGACTACGACTTCGCTTTTCCCACCCGCCAGCTCAATGGCGGCCGCGGTTTCTTCATGGCAATTGGTGCCGGGGGCGTAGAGGATGGCGGTGACAGCCTGCCTCATTCGACCACCTCACGAAATGCCGTGCTCCAGTCCAGGGCCAGCGCGGCAATGGAATCCTGCCAGAAGATACTCTCAGCGGCGCGAAGCTTTAAGGTGGGCTCATCAAGAACTTCGCCCAGGTGCGTGCGGGCGACGCCCTTGGGAAACTCTTCACTCTTCATGTCTGCAGGAACCTCGAGGATCACTGAACCAATGAACTCACCAAATACCAGACCGTCTCTTCGTGGTTTAACCTTCCGGGGATCGGGCACTCTTTTCCCCGCCTTAAGCTCCCAGCGTTCGGAAAATTTTTCAATCCCCTTCCCCGTCTCAATCAAATCCATACTTGCCCCCAAGCCCGACCCGTACGCCGCTTCGAACAGGCGGAGCGCGATGCCTCCCTCTCCAACCGCCGAACCCGAGACGTATTTCCCTTCTTGATGGAGCCGATGAATGGCGTCCCACAAGTGGATGATGGATTTAGTGGGTCCCGGATCGTACAACCGGTCGCCTCGTTGGCCGTAACTATCGGCATACACGGAGCCGGCCAGATACGATGGGTCGATGCCTCCTAACAGAACCAGTTTGTTGCCTGCCCGCTTGAATTCCTTGGTGACGATTTTGGTCACGTCCGGAATTCGCCCGAGGGTGGCGACGGCAAGGGTCATGGGCACATCAATTTTGCGGTCACCCGATTCGAGAGTTCCCGAGCTTGAGTCTTTGCCGGAAATAAACGGCACGCCGATGGCCACCGAAAAATCCGCGATGGTATCCACCATCTCTCTCAAGTCCCAGGCCACGCCGGGCCGAACTTTGGGAGTATAAAAGTTATCGCAAAGGGCCATCTCGCGAAAGTCGGCGCCCGCCACCACCGCTTTGGTAATGGCCTCAATGATCATCAGGCGGGCCATTTGCGCGGGATCGATATCGCCGTAAAAAGGATTTATGGCAATCGTGGTGATCACGCCGTAAAGTTTGGCATACAGAGGAGCCGAGACGGCGATGTTGGTTGGCATTTGATGATTCCGTCCGCCGTAAGGTCCCACCGCTGTCCTGCCCTGCACCGTCGTGTCAAAACGCGAGCCGGCGGCGCTCTGATCACAACAATGGTAATGCGAAAGAACGCGTTGAAAGGCGGCGCCCCATTCCTCCTGGGTGTGCGGCTCCGGAATATCCAGCAACTTCGTCTCACGCCGGGGCTCCGCCTCTTCCAGCGGCTCAACCGGGCACGCACTCCAAAGAAACGTCATATCAAGGTTCACCACTTGGCGGCCCCGCCAGAGCGCCTCGAGCCTCTTGGTGTCGGTGAAGTGGCCGAGTACGCAATGCCCCACTTCGTACCGGTCAAGAATCTCCTCTGCTTCGCTAAGTCTTGGCGGAGGCACGGCCAGCAACATTCGCTCCTGTGATTCGGACAGCAGAATTTCCCATGCGGTCAGGCTCTGGTCCTTCAGAGGCACGGCGTCCAGATTGATGGCCACTCCCGTCTCGGCCCCCATCTCTCCGACCGCGCAGGAAATGCCACCGGCGCCCAGGTCGGTGATGGCGCGAATACAATCCGCATCCCGCAAAACCGGAATGGCCGAGGTGAATTTCCGTTCCGTGATGGGATGGCCGATCTGCACCGCGGCGGATTCCCTTTCGATTGTCTCGCCCGTCATCCCGGTGGAACTGGCGGTGGCCCCGTGAATTCCGTCGCGACCCGTCTCGCCGCCAATCAAAAGTGCCACATCGCCCGGTTGCGGAGCGTCCTTGAGCGCGTACGCCTTCGGGATCAGGCCAATGGAGTGGCCGAGGGCGAGACACTTGGCGTAGCCCGGATGCCGTTTGTAAATAGGGTGCATCATGGGAATGCCCATCGGATTGGTGTAATAAGCCGTGGCGCGAATGGATTCCGTCACCAGCAATTGCGGATGAATGGCCCCGGGCGGGACCGCGTCTTCCGGCATGCGCGGGTCCATGGTGCCCATGATGGTGGTGCCGCCGATGGGATAGGCGCCTTTGCCAAATCCCAGTGTGTCTCGAATCACGCCACCATGCTTGGTGGCCACGCCTCCGAAAGGAGCAATTGAACTGGGAAAATTATGCGTCTCGCCTTTGATGGTCACCACCCATCCATCGTAGAACTCAATGCCGCCGGCGTTGTCTTTAAACACCGAAACTATCAGAGGATGGTGGATGCGCTCCGTAGCTTTGGTCAGACGCTTAAGCAATCCCAAACTTTTCCAGGTGGTGTGGTAGCAGTGGTCGCTCCAGGTCTGCACCAAAATTTCAAGTTCCGCGTCGGTCAGCACTCGGCCGCGCGACCTTTCCTGCGCCTGTATCACCCGCATCTGCGCCAGAGGCGCGTACCATGAGCGCGCACGCGAAAGGGCGATCAACTGCTCGTCATTCAATAGAGCCAGGGCGATTGAAATGACAGGGTCAGGCTTGCCGGAAGGGCGCAAGGTAACGGGCGCCTCTCCGGGCTCACACACCCGTTCCACAACTTTATTGTAGAGAAACCGGGAGGCGATTTTTCGCGCACTTTCTTCTTCCAATCCCACAAATTGATACCGCTTGCTGAGACGGGCGAATTCCAGCCCATTTTCTCCCAGGGCGCGAGCGCCGGCAAGAATCGACGGCGTTTCCGGATCAGTGACGGCGGGACGGTAGGCGATTTCAATCACCGGCCCAGAGTTAGGATTGAGTTGGGAAAGCGGCGAAGTCACCTGATAGAGCGGGTTGGCCAGGAGCGGAAGCAGCCTTTCCAATACAATGCTGCCCTCCAGCCAATAAACCCTCTCGATGACCAGATTTGTTAACCCGGAATGACCGTGGCGGTGGAAAAATGCGAGCCAACTGCGCGCTTCCGCGTCGTCATTCGAAAGGGTATAAAATCTTTGAATGGGCATGCGCAAGCATTATATCTGGAATCTTGCGGACGGCAATAAGCCGGTCCTGTGGATTTTCGAGTGCCCAGTTGCGGCCTGATGGGCGCCATTGCCGTTGTTCGCCTGCTCCCCAACCACTCGCGTCCATGATACGCCAAGCCCGTCTTAATGCGGGGCGCTCCATCGCCGTTTCATAGTTGGCTTGCAACCCGACTGCATTGGAGCGCATGGCCACCATCCGACTAACCTACTCTACGTTATTTGTTCGATGCGAAGAAAGATGATACTCTCGTTGTACGGCATATCGAATGTACTGACGCTCTCATTTACGCCTTGGGAAACGGTCGCAAAGCGGGCAAGCAGCAGTCGGGCCATAGCGATTCGAGGACCTGCTAGGACTTTAGGGTCGGCGGGAACTCAGAGAGGAGGGGAAAATGAAAAAGGCTTGGGTTCTTTTTGTACTTTGCATTGCGGTGTTCGCTTGTCCAAAGTTGGAGAGCTTCGCTAGCGTGACCGGCTCATTATTGACCTATTCCGGTCCTACCGTCCCATGCGGCTCTGGGGGCACGCTCTACCGGAACCTGACATCTCACCGAATGAATTTTGAGCTAGAGCTTGACATCAGTTCTCGGAATATCAATTTCTCGTGCAGCAGCACGTCCGTATCGTGGGTCGATGCGCAAGGCCACCCCCAGACCTTAACAGTGAATAAGGGATTCACAACCGTGGTCGCCACATCGCTTCCACCTGGTGGAACGATGACTTGGGTTACGCCTCCCGATGCTACACAGGTTGGGTTCATATGGGTGTTGCAAAGGGACCAGGCAACGGGTGCCAGTTCTAATACCGGAGAGTTTGGGCAATGCGGGTCTAGCGGTTCGATTTACTCAAACCTGACGAATCATCCGATTGAATTGAACTTTGCTGTATCTGGGCCAAGCACGTGCCAGGCTTCGCTCTCCTGGACCGATACCACCGGCCATACCCAAACTCTAGATGCGGGCCTCGATACAACCGAGGGCGTTAGCACATCACTTCCCGCCAATGGGACAATCACTTGGACCACCACCGAAGGTATCGCAACTGATGGTTTTGTTTCTTATGTCGAACAAGTGCCCGACATTGGAAATGGAAGCGCGGATCCTAAGAAATGAACCGGCGGGTGGTGCAGACATCCCTGTGTTCTTCGTCGGGATGTCTGAGCCGGTAGCGCGTCCCGTCCCGCAAAGCGGGATCCGCGTTCTTTGGATAGCAATCCTCGTCACCACGACGTATTCTACCGCCATGTCCAAGCTCCGCCGACCTTTTATTTCCGATCAGTATTTTTTTGTTACTGTGCGGCTGCTTCGATGGCGCGCGAGATTCACCGAGGGTGAAACTCATCCGTTCCATGAGCGAGGGCATGACCGGGGTCAGCGTTTTTTTGATTGCGGTTACCCTCATTATTTTCCCTTGTTTCAGGGAACAGCGGTGAAGTCCTGGCGCTCTTGACCTTCCGAAACCAAGCGAATAGGATGGTTATCTTGGAGTTCGTCGACTTCGCCAGGAGGGTCAAATGGCACCCGAAGACGAGAAACTCGCCAGAGAAGAAGCCAGGCAAGACCACCAGCACGAAGCCGTAAAATCCAAAGTTGCCAGCGAAGTTCAAACAGAAATTGCTCGAAGCGCCGAGCAAGCTCACCCGACGGATCAGGCCCAAGCCAAGGCGCTCGCCAGTGACTTCAAGCAAAAGGCCGTTAGCGAAGTGGCCGCGCGGGAGTCTGAAATCGGGCGTGCGAAGCTCGTCGCCTCTATATCGCAAGTGGCCGACTACTTGTTTTACCTGATCTACGGCATCATCGGCCTGGAGTTCGCGCTGGATCTGCTGGGGGCGCGCCAGTCAAACGCCTTCAAACAGTTTCTGGATGTGGTCTCCGCGCCCGTGCTTGCGCCCTTCCGTGGATTGATGTCCGACCCGTCCGTCGGCCGCTTCCGGCTGATGATTTCTTACGTTGTGGCGGTCCTGGTCTACGTGCTTCTGCACGCAGCGGTCAACGGGTTTCTGCGGCTATTTGCCCACAGAAAGACGGAGGTCTGATCATCGCGCGCCCAATTTACCGGGTCGCGTGTTATTGTAGCGCCGGGCGGGGCGCCCATGCTTGGGGCCCCGCCCGGCGCTACAATTCAGCAATTCACGGAATCTTCCCGATCCCGCCCTCAACATCCTGAGGAGCCGACCTCACAAAATGCGGGATCTCCCTACCCGGTACCATATCGAGGTAGCACCTTCGGGCCATTGCCAGCTCCCGGGCCCAAAGAGTACCGTTGCATCAGTGCCTCCGCATTCCGGGAGGCTCGAAGTGCGGCCAGCAGGATTCAACTTCACAAATCGCTTTCCGCTGGCTGTCAGTTCTCACATATCGAAAAGAATCAAACTCTGGCGCTGCCAGAAATAAGGAGATCTAAAATGGTTAATTCAATTCTGAATACTTTTGCCCGTCTACATAACGAGGAAGAAGGCCAAGGCGTGGTCGAGTACGTCCTGCTGATCGCACTGGTTGCTTTCGCAGCTACGGCTGGGATGAGTGCTTTGGCAAGTTCCGTGAACAGCGCGTTCAGCAAAGTCGGGACGATCCTCGCCAAATACATTTCGTAAGCGTCTGGCGCACGGAATGGCAGTTGCCGCGTGTGGCAATGGGGAAGCGCGGACTCGCCGCGGCGAGTCCGCGTCCCTTCTGTGGCGATCATTGCCATCGTGACATGTTCGATCCGCTAGGGCAGGGTTTCTGTGGTTGGAAATCCATGCCTTTTCCAATTCGGCCCTGCACGTCTCCATCTAATACGTCCAAGGTAATTTAGTTAAGAAAGATGCCTTGAACTAGGATATGATCGTCTGACTCCATCGCCGCCACCGAAAGGAGTAGCGCAGAGTTTCATTAATCGAAACTTTGTACCCATCGTGTTTTTGGCCAATAGAGGTCAGAATCGCTTATCCCTTGGGTCGGGTTGGTTCCGGAGAGGCCATCCTGTGCTGAGGTCCAAAGTACCCGCCATCTTGGAAGTGACCCTATTTGCCATGCGCGAGTGACGAAAAATGGCGGTTACCTTCGGATTTGCAGCATATAACACTTTAGTCGCAGAATGAAGAAAACAGTGCAATCAAACGGATTAGTCCAAAGGCCGAAAGAATTATATTTTGTCCGGAGTGGCTGGTCGCTTGCAATCAAACGTCAGCGATGAGCTAGTCAACTTAGTACGGATAATAAAATGAGATTAGTACGGGCAATACTGGATTTGATCTTGGCACTGGGACTGGTAACGGGGGGGATGGCCGTGGCGCAATCTCCCCGGCGGGCGAATTGGGTTGCGTCGTGGGAGGCTGCACAACGGCTTCCGGAGCCGGAAAACTCTCTTCCCCCGGACGAACTTCGTAACGCCACATTGCGGCAGATTGTGCATTTATCCATCGGCGGCTCAAGGCTGCGCGTCCACATCTCGAATGCATTCGGGACCGCCGCAATGCACTTTACATCCGTCCACATTGCCATGCCTATTTCCGCCACTTCGGCCAGGATTGACCCAGCCACTGATAAGGCCCTCAGCTTTTCCGGAAACAGTGACGCGACTGTGCCGGCGGGCGCCGAGTACATTTCCGATCCGATCAATTACGGAATAGCATCTCTCTCCGATTTGGCGGTCACTCTGCATATTGATGCACCCCCAGCCCGGCAAACCGGGCACCCCCTTGCGCTGGCCACCTCCTATCTTGTTCATGGCAATCAGGTCTCTGCTCCTGACCTTCCCAATGCGAAAAAATTTGATCACTGGTTTCACCTGGCGGCAGTCGATGTGGATGCCCCAGCCGATGCTGCTTGCATCGTCGCGCTGGGGGACTCGATAACCGCGGGGGCCGGAGGGACGACCAACGGGAACACTCGCTATACTGATGTTCTTGCCGAGCGATTTTCAGCATTGCCCCACAAGAAGGCCATGGGTGTATTGAATGCGGGTATTAGCGGAAACCATCTCCTGACCGACGGTCCTGGGGCCAATGCGTTAGCGCGATTTGACAGCGACGTGCTTGCCCAGGCTGGCGTCCGCTACCTGATCATGCTCGAAGGGACCAACGACCTTCGTGGACTCACGCGGAATGGCGAGGTATCACCCACGCAGCATACCGTGTTTATTCACCGCATTATCAGTTCGTACGAACAGATCGTCGTTCGCTCTCACGCTCACGGGATCAAGGTGATTGGTGCGACGATTCTTCCTATTACCGGAACGACCTACCTTAGTCATGGGCAGAGCAACGAGGCCGACCGGCAAGCGATCAATCACTGGATTCGTACTTCCGGGCGTTTCGACGCTGTCCTGGACTTCGATGAAGTCACGCGCGACCCCGACCATCCTGAGCGCTTGCTGCCTGTGTATGACTCCGGCGATCATCTGCACTTGTCGCCCGCAGGCTACCGCGCCCTGGCCAAATCCATTCCGCTCTCCCTATTCACACGGTAACTCTCAACTTCATTGTGAATCCGCGGGTTCTACAAATACTGGTAGCCATAGCACGACTTGTGTGCCTGGGGTTTTTCTCTTATGCGTGGCCCGATTCGGGGGCGGCGCCCCGATCTATCGTGGCGCTTTTCCACTGCCTCATCCGGTCCTTCGTTGTCATGCTTGGGCCCCGCCCTGCATATCAGCGGATCAGGGAAAAGCCATCGGAGTCTGAAAGGCACTGGCTCCGCTCGGCATTCCTTGTATTGGCAAATCATCATCCGCCACGCTGATATGCGCGAAGGGATCGGAATTTATTGGTGAGTAGGGATTAATTCAAAATTTGAAGTCCGGCTTCAAAGGGCGGTCCGGACTCCAGATGATGAACCCACACAACCCGGCAATGAGCCAGGCGGCTGCCGGAGTTCTCCGTCAATACTTCAAGCGTCTGCCCTCGGGTCAATTCAGCCCAGGTTTGAATTCTCAAACCGCCCTCAGACATATTGACGGTGGAAGCGGGGTGCTCAATCTCGGAATCTTTGAAGTCCAGGAGCAACGTAATGGGCAAGGTTCGGGGAACTCTTTGATTGTGGCGGGTTGAGAACGGTACGGCCGTTTCCATGCATCACCATCCGGCAGCACAAAAGATACTTCAGGTTCTCCCCCAGTACACTTATGAATACGACAGAACATTCCATTTGTCAAGCCGCCTTTTCACCTCGGTCTCGCAGTGGGAGGTGGATGTTTCAATCGTTCGAATTAACAAATATCAAATCGCCACTCGAGGGAACCAGGCAACCTGGTTCCGTCGCCAGCCTCTAACTAAGCTGGAGTGGTTTGCTTGAGCTTGATTTTAATGCCCTTCCGGCGTAAATTGACCAGCGGGGGAGTTCGAGCCACCCAGGGAGAGTAAAACATGAAGCGAATACCAATAATCGTCTTATTTCTGGCCGGACTCTCGGTTTCTTATTTGGGTTGGGCGCAGTCTTCCGCCCAGGATCAGTCCGGACAATCGCTGGCTGATATCGCGCGCAAACTCAAGGCCCAGCAGGGACAAAACTCGACTGCAAACAGGACTTATACCAACGACGATGTGGCGCCTGCCCCTTCTGCGAGTGGCGGGAAAGTCGAGGCGAGTGGATCCGAGTCCAACGGCAATAAACCTGATGCCGCCGGCGCCCATGGTGAAAAGTATTTCCGCGAAGCTTATTCCAAGTTAATGGGTAAGAAGGAAATGGATGAGCGCGAGTTGGAAGTCCTGCAAAAGAAACTGAACCAGAACAACATCCAGTATTATAACGGCGATCCTCAGGCCGCTTTGAAGCAGCAATACTCCCGGGAAGACATCACCAAGAATCAGGATGAAATCGACAAGAAGAAGAAAGAAATTGCCGACGTAGATCAGCAATTGTCCGATCTTCAGGATGAACTCCGCCGGGACAGTGGCGATCCGAGTTGGCTGCAAGGCAACCCGGTCTCTATCGAACCGACTATCGCGGACCAGAAACTGCCCGAAGACGGCAAGAAAATGTCCAAGGAGTATTGGCAGGGTGAATTCAAAGCGGCGCGAGCCGCGCTGGCCCACGCCCAGGAAGCCCAGAAACTGGTGGAAGATGAAGTGACCTTTCTAAAGGCCCGCCGAGTGCAGGAACCCTCGCCTGACGCGCAAAAAGAAATTAATGCCAAACTGGACGACCGCAATGCGGAGCTTGATAAAGCAGCGGCGGTGACGGACAAGGCAAAACACAATCTGGACGATCTTCAACAAGCATTTGATGCAAGCGGCGCACCTGCCGAATGGAGCGCACTCGATTAGTCCCCTCGTGTTCGCCTGACCCTGCTGGCTGCCAGGCCGCAGGCTCCCACAAACTTTGCATGCCTGAAACCATTCTCCTGGTCGAAGACAAAGAGGTCTTACGGGAAATGGTTCGCCTCGCCTTAACCCAGGCTGGCCACGGTGTGGAGCAGGCGCCTGACGGCGCCAGCGCCCTGGCCAAAATTCGCACCCGCCGCTTCCCTGTCATTATCACCGACCTCAGACTCCCCGGACCGAGCGGTCTTGATATTCTCCGGGCGGCAAAGGAATTGGACGAATCGGTGGCCGTCCTCATTATGACCGCCTTCGGGTCCGTCGATGAAGCGGTGACGGCCATGAAGGAAGGCGCGCTCGACTTCATCCAAAAGCCTTTTGAAATACCCCATTTGTTGTTGCTGGTGAAGCGCGCGATTGAAGACCAGGCCCGTTTGCGTGAAAACATGTTATGGCGCGAGGAAACGGTCTCCCGTTATGGCATGGCTTCGATCATCGGCGAAGATGAGTCCATGAAGCAGGTGGAACAGGCCGTACGCCGGGTAGCCGTGACGGGCGCCACCGTTCTGCTGCAAGGCGAGAGTGGCACCGGCAAAGAGCTGTTTGCCCGCGCTCTGCATGGGCTCAGTCCGCGGCGCGAAATGCCCTTTGTGACCATCAACTGTGCCGCGCTCCCGGAAAATCTGATTGAAAACGAGCTCTTCGGGCACGAGAAGGGCGCCTTCACGGGAGCGGGCTCCCGTAAGATCGGCAAGGTGGAGCTGGCCAACCGCGGCACGTTATTTCTGGACGAAATCGGCGAGCTTCCTCCCCCGGCACAATCAAAATTGCTGCGCTTAATTGAGGAGAAAACCTTCGAGCGGATTGGGGGCACGCAAACCATTACGGTGGATGTCCGCATTGTGGCCGCCACCAACCGGCCGCTACGCGACGCGGTGGAAAAGAAACTTTTCCGCGACGACCTCTATTTTCGACTTTCCGCTTTTCCGGTTGAAATCCCTCCCTTGCGCCACCGCGGCCGGGACGTCTTATTGTTGGCCGATTTTCTCTTGGATAAATATGCTCGCGAATTTTCCAAACCGCGGGCTGAGCTCTCATCCGGCGCCCAGGAAATGCTGGTGTCTTATTCCTGGCCCGGTAACGTGCGCGAGCTCTCCAACGCCATCGAGCGCGCCGTGATTCTTGCTGATTCTCCCGTGATTGGTTCGGAAAATTTGGCGCTAGGTTTCCTTTCCAAACCCGCGGCCTCGCTGTCCGGCTTTGACTTGTCCGGCAGCCTGGCCGAAGCTACCGACCGCGCTGTGCTCAACGTGGAGCGCGCCAAGATCTCGCAGGCGCTGGAAGAAGCGCGCGGCAACAAGACCGTGGCAGCGGAAAAATTGAATGTCTCCACCAAAACGCTGCTGGCCAAAATGCGCACCCACGGGATGGAGTCCTGAGCGGGTAATAATCTCGGATGATCTTCAGCCCGGGCGGGGGATTTTTTCCTGCCCGCTTTTATTTGCGCCCCGCGTGCTGTATATTGTCGCCCATGCCTAACATCGACAAACATGTTGCTGGAGACTTTTGCTGGATCGAACTCGCGACCACGGACCAGGCCGCGGCCAAGAAATTCTACGAGTCATTATTTGGATGGAGTATCTACGATTCCCCGATGGGTCCGAATGAATTCTACACCATGTTTTCGCTCGAAGGCCGCAACACCGGCGCGGCTTACACCATGCGGAAGGATCAGGTGGCGCAAGGGATTCCGCCGTTCTGGATGCTATACATTGCCACCGAAAGCGCGGACGCCTCTGCGGCCAAAGCCGCGCAGCTTGGCGGCACCGTATTGATGCCCGCTCTTGATGTAATGGACGCCGGACGCATGGCCGTAATTCAGGACCCTGCGGGAGCGGTATTCAGCGTTTGGCAGTCCAACAAGCACCAGGGCACGCAGATTACAGGCGTCGATGGAACTTTGTGTTGGGCAGACTTGAGCACATCAGACCAGCAACGCGCCGGGTCTTTTTATGCGGATTTGTTTGGGTGGGAAATCATGAAGGAGGAAGAAGAGCCGAAACACAACTACTGGCACATCAAGAATGGAGAAAGTTTCATCGGCGGCATCCCGCCCGCTTCGCATCGCAATCCAAAGATTCCGCCGCACTGGGAGATTTACCTCCAGGTGTCGGATTGCGACGCCACGGCCGCCAAGGCCAAACAATTGGGCGCAAAGCTCTATCTGCCTCCCACCGATTTTGAAAATGTCGGCCGCATTTCAGTGATCGCCGACCCTCAAGGCGCGGTGTTCGCCATATTTAAGGCGGCTCGTAAATAGCGCCGGACGGCGAACTTTCTTAATCCACTGAAATGCAATCGATTGCCGGTGCAATTGTCTGGCACTCAATTCCCCATCTTCAACAGCAATCCGCCCACGTAAGTGTTGAGCCGGCCTGCATCGAGGATCTGATCGGGCGGCCCCGCACGGCCCAACTGGTGCATCCAGTATGTGGGCGCGGGCGGCTTGCTTCCCTGCCCTTCCGGCCAACTTGCGTCGGGCCCAAAAACAAAATAAACATCCCAGGCCGGAAGGCTTGATGGAAGGTTGATCACCCTCGCGTATGATTTGGATAGAGATCCATCCACGTCCACATACTGCGTCGCACGCCGGTCCGGCAATGTATCCTTCTCGTCTTGCGCGGCAGCCTCCACCGGCCTGCCGCGCAGCACGGGCACCCACACAATGTAGGCGCGCAGGCGATTATCGGGAGTCTTGGCGAGAACTTGATTTTCGATTTCGGAGGCCCCCCGAAGACATATTCCTCAAGTAGGATCCAGCAGCAGGAGCAGGCGCACCTTTCCGGCATCCCTGTTGAATTGGGCCCGCAATGGTTCAAAACCAGCTGAAAGCCGGGTGAGGGGAATTTCTCTTTCGGTGGGCCTGGAACAATGAGCCGTCCCCAGGAGAAAGACGACCAGGGCAAGACGAACGAACCGGCGTTCAAAGTTGGGCCTGCGCGGCGCCGTTGTCATGTAACAGCTGGCAAAGCTCCTCATTCTTTCTGCCCCAGGTGAAGCGCCGCTGCGCCGAGAGAGAAATTTCGGAATCGCACGTTGGTAAACCCTGCTTCGCGCATCATGTGCGCCAAAGTTTCTTGATCCGGAAAGCGCGAAACCGAGTCAGGAAGATATTGGTATGGTCCGGCAACGCCGGATATCAGCGTTCCGATGCGCGGCAGGATTTTGCGAAAGTAGAGTCGGAAGAGCGACCCAATCACCGGCACATTCACCCGTGAGAACTCGAGGATGGCCAGCGTCCCGCCCGGCTTGAGCACCCGCCGCATTTCCTGAAGCCCTCGAACATAATTCGCCAGGTTGCGGAAGCCGAATGCGGTGCTGACTACGCTTATGGAATCGTCGTTGAAGGGGAGAGATAAAGTATCAGCCTCGAGAAAAAAGACCGAACCGGAAACGCGGGAACCTTTTTCCCTGGCCTGCCGGAGCATGGGATGGCAAAAGTCCGCTCCCAGCACGCGCCCAGCAGAAAAGTTGGCAAGTGCCAAAGCAAGGTCGCCGGTCCCGCAGCAAACGTCCAGCGCAATCGATCCCCGCTGCGCCAACGCTTCGCGTAAAGTTTTGGCCGTAGCCTTGCGCCAGGCGATATCCCTCCCCGCTGAAAGAAAATGGTTCAGGAAGTCGTAGCGCGGGGCAACGGACACAAACATATCCCGCACGGCACGGCTAGTGGACGATTCATCGCCACGAGAACCAAGAGGGCTTCCCGCAAGAGTCGGGGGAGCAGGCTCACTCATCCCTTGGACTCCCGGGATAGCACCATCTCTTGGACATCGCGGAATGCAGAAGCCACCATCGGGGGCGGGACGTCGGAAACGATTTTAACCCGCCCTATCCGTACGGGAATGACCCATTGAATTCGGCCGCCGATGGATTTCTTGTCTTGCGACAGAAGTCCCAACACGCGGCGCGGGGCAATGTCGTCAATGCGAGGCAGCGGTCCCACAAGTTGCACTAGGGCGCCCATGCGCGAAGCATCGAAGCTGTCCAGCATTTTCAGTCTCACCCCCAGGCGGATTACGGCCAGGAGCCCCCATCCCACTGCTTCTCCGTGGGTGAATCGTCGATAGCCCGTCGCCTCTTCAAGGGCGTGACCAAATGTGTGTCCCAGATTTAATGCCAGCCGCAGATGCGCCTCGCGCTCATCCCGGCTCACCACTCCCACCTTGACGCTCGCCGCCAAGGCCAGAACGGGTTCCAGCGTTTCGAGGTCGCTCGGTTTGAGCGACGGCATTTTGGCTTCGAGGACCCGAAAGAGCCGATGGCCGGAAATGATCCCGTGTTTCACCACTTCGTATAGTCCGGAGCGAAATGAGCGCGGATTCATCGAGGTAAGCACTCTGGACTCAGAGACCACCATCCGGGGCGGGTAAAACGCTCCCACCAGATTTTTCATTGCGCCCACATTAACGCCGGTCTTACCCCCGATGGCGCTATCCACCTGGGCCACCACCGTGGTGGGGGCCTGGACGAAATCGATGCCGCGCATGTAGGAGGCGGCAACGAAGCCACCCAAATCGCCGACCACGCCACCGCCCAGGGCCACGAGCAATGCTCGCCGATCGGCGCCGCGCCCGAGCAATTGCGCCGCGAGGCGCTCCACCATCTTTAATGATTTTGTTTTCTCTCCGCGAGGCACGAAGAGTGTCCGCGCGTTCTTCAGTCCGCTTTCCTTCAAGAACAACTTTCCCCAGCGCTTCCACAAGGGCGCCTCCGTCACCACAAAGACGGACGAATATTCCTCCAAGCCGAGCTCGCGCAACGCCCGCCACGAGCCTTGCCCCATCACCACGTCGTAATGAGGCCGCCGCGAAGTTACCGGAAATCGCTCCATGGCTAACCAATATATCAGACCTGTGCATCCAACGTAGGAGTGTTGAAACGGAATTCGAACTCGCCGCCCGCGGAATAAATTAAAATCGGGAACGTTTGGTTGCGTCAAACTTGCCGTTGTGAGAAGGTTTGGAAGGAACGGCGGTTGCAGAGATCGAAGTCGAAAGGTAGAATCGGACTTTCCATGACCACCGGCAAAGGCCAAAAAACGGATTTTGTTATCGTGGGCAGCGGCATCGCGGCCATGCGCGCCGCCGTCGATCTCGCCGGCCACGGAAATGTTCTTATACTCAACAAGGGGGATTTGTTCAAGCCTGCCGCTCACTACCATCTGGGTGGCATTGCGGTGGCCCTGGCTGAAGACGATGAGGTCCCCTTGCACCTTCACGACACTTTGCAGGCAGGCGACGGACTCTGCCGCGAACCCGCTGTTCGTGTGCTGGTGCAGGAGGGGCCGCGGCTGATTCAAGAGCTGATTGATTGGGGCATGCGTTTCAGCCGCAACGAAACCAAGCTGGCCTTCACCAGTGTCGGGTCTCACAGCCGCTCCCGCGTGCTGCACGCTCACGGTGATTCGACGGGTGGCGAAATGCGGCGCGTGCTTCTGGAAAAGGCGAAAACACTTCCTTCCATCCGCGTCCAGGACCACGCCTTCGTGGTGGATCTTCTCCAGGAGGGCGACCGCGTTGTGGGTGTGAGTTACCTGGACGAAAAATCCTCAGCAATCAAGTCGGTTCACGCCGGAGCGGTGCTGCTGGCCACCGGCGGAATGTGCCAGGCATTTCATGAAACCACCAATCCTCCGTTTGCCTGCGGAGACGGCGTGGCCATGGCTTTTCGGGCCGGCGCCACGCTGAGCGATATGGAATTCATCCAGTTCCATCCCACCGTACTTTATGTGAAGGGCGCGCCCAGGTACGTACTATCTGAAGCATTGCGCAGCGAGGGCGCACAGTTACGCAACATCGATTTGGAGCGCTTTATGCATCACTATCACGAGGCCGCTGAACTGGCGCCCCGCGATGTCGTCTCCCGCTCGATGGTAATGGAAATGGCAAAATCGAAGAGTGAATTTGCTTACCTGGATTTGACCGGCCTGCCCGCGGAACGCATTAAAAAACGCTTCCCGCAAATTTACTCCAGGTGCATGGACTCCAATATTGACATCACCGCGGACCTGATTCCCGTTCGCCCCGCAGCGCACTTTGCGATGGGTGGCATTTCCACCGATCTTGACGGAGTAACCACGCTCCCCGGTCTTTACGCAGCGGGCGAGGTGGCGGCGACAGGCGTGCACGGAGCCAATCGCCTGGCCAGCAATTCACTTTTGGAAGATTTGGTATTTGGCGCGCGCGCCGCTGCAGCCATGGCCGCCCAGCAAACGAACTCCCATAAGGTCTCTCACGCGGGAAAAAAGTCGAAAGTGAGCACCGAGACGCTGCCCTCGGCTGTGCCCAACAACCCCTCCCAAAATCATTTCAACGAGCAGGAAATGGCCAAACTGACGGCGGAAGTGCGCGCGCTTCTTTCGGAGAAAGCGGGAATTATTCGAGAAGGCAAAGGACTGGCAAAAGCGGTAAGCCGGTTGAATGACATTTATTCCCGCGCGCCCGGCGTGACCAGCCGGCACCACGTGGAAGAGCGTAACATTCTGGAGGTCGCGCGCCTTATTGCCCATTCCGCCCTGGCGCGCGAAGAGAGCCGAGGCGCCCATTACCGATCGGACTTCCCATTGAAAAGCTCCGCGACCCCGCCCGAGCACTCATTTATTTCCAAGAACTCTCCCGTATTTTTCGAATAGTTCATTTTGAGTTGAACGCTCCCGGGCGTTCCCTGCCCGCTGAGCGCCCATTCACGACTGGAATGACGATGGTTAGAGAAATGATGGCGCAGATAACCGCCAGCGAACTGCGCGTGGGGAGTTTGTAAAAGTCCGCGCCCAGCATCGTGGTTCCAATAAAAACTAAAACCAGTGCCAGTCCGAGGTGCAGATAGCGAAATTTCACCAGGGCGCGCGCCAGCACAAAATAAAGCGCACGCAAACCCAGAACTGCAAAAATATTTGAAGCGAAGACGATGAACGAATCGGTGGTGACTCCGAGCACGGCCGGGATGGAATCCACCGCCATAAATACGTCGGTGGTCTCAATCATCAACAGCACAAAAAACAGAGGGGTGGCCAGGAGGCGCCCATTGCGCCGCACAAAAAACAATGCGCCCTCATATTGCTCGGTGACCGCGAACAGCCTGCGCGCCAGCTTCATCACAGGATTGCGGCCAGGCGGCACATTCTCTTTCTTCTCGCGGAAAAGCGATATTCCGGAAAATACCAGGAAGCCGCCGAAGATATAAAACACCCACCGAAAGTGAGTGACCAGCGCCACGCCGGCCACAATGAATATTACGCGCATGACCAAGGCGCCCACGACCCCCCAGAACAAAACGCGATGCTGGTTTTCGGGAGGGACCGCGGAGTAGGAAAAAGTGAGGGCAAATATGAAAACATTATCGAGCGAGAGCGAAATCTCAAGAACATACCCCGTCAGGAATTCGAGGCCCGCTTGAGGTCCGCGCCAGAAATAGACTCCGAGGTTGAAAGCCAGCGCCAGAGCAATCCACACTACGCTCGCCAGAATCGCCTGCCGAAAAGTGAGAACTTTGCGCCGGCGCTGGAAGACGCCGAGGTCGAGCGCCAGCGCGCCGAGCACGAACAGGGTGAAGAGCGAAATCGCAGCGGCGTTGGTCATGGTCAATCGGGGAGCCCGAATAGGGCCGAATCTATTTACTCAGCCGCGACGAATTATCTTGAGAAAGCGGAATGATGTCGAGAGGCTAATTCAAACGCGGTGATTTTTCGAGTGCTTCCATGGCTCCCAGCACTACCCGGCCCACGATGCCGAGACTTTGCGGGCTGCATTTATCCAGGGTGTCTTTGGTGGTGTGCCAGTAGCTGCCGAAGGAAGAAGAGGGCGTTGCCGGGCCGACGTTACCGAGCAGGTCCACGGCCGCCACCCCGGCATTCACAAAAGGAGTGTGGTCGTCCCCATAGGCGGCTTGCTCATCAAGAAAGACTTTGCCGTAGCCCAACCGTTTGGCTGTCTGGAAGACTACGTCGGTCAACCAAGGCGTGGAATTGCCGTCGCGATCGATGTGGAGTTTCGCGTCGCCGATCATATCCACCAGAATCATGGCCTGCACACGGCCGAGTTCGCCCGTGGCGGTCAGTTTATCCACGAAGTGACGGCTGCCGTAAAGGCTGTCCGTGGCGGACCACTGCTCTTCCGCTTCCTCGCCGTCGAAGAAAACCAGCCACGTGGTGAACGCGTTCTTGCGGTGCGCCAGGGCGCGCGCCATCTCCAGCAGAAACGCGGCGCTGGACCCGCCGTCATTGGCGCCCACAAAAGTGAATTTTTCGAACCGGGCGGTATCGTAATGCCCGGCCAGCATCACCACTTTGGGGCTTGTCCCCGGAATGATCACGCGGAGATTGATCATGGTAATGCTGCCCACCGGCGTGTCAGCCTGGAAGATGTCTTCTTCGACCTTGTAGCCCATTTGCTCGAGCTGGCTCACCATCCATTTTCGGGAATCGGATAGTGGTTTTGATCCCGCCGGCCGCGGGCCATAGCTCACCAGATGTTTCAAGTCGTCGAAGGCCCGAGCGCCACTGAAACCGGTTTCGGAGTCGGCAGGGGGTGCGGAGCGCGGCGCTGCTATTACGGGCAGGGCGCACGCCATCGCCAGCACCATCTTACACGCCGCCCGGTTATTCCTCCGCATGTTTGCGTTTCCGTTTCTTCGCGAGATAGACGAGCCAGGAAAGTCCGATGCTCAGGATGTAGAGGCCGACCAGGGGAATCCAAACCACAAAGATGGAAGCCATATCATTGGTGGGCACGATCGCTGCCGCTACCACGGCGGTGAGCAGCACGGCGTAACGAAAGTTTTTAACCAGGAACCTGGGCGTGACAATACCAAATATAGAGAGCAGAAGGATGACCGCAGGCAGTTCAAAAACAATACCCACGGCAAACAAAACCGAGATGGCGAGATCCCAGTATTCATTGATGGTCACGACCGGTTCGAACTGCCCGCCGAATTCCAGCAGGAATTTCAGCGCCTTGGGCAGAGCGAGCTTGTAGGCAAACAGACTGCCCGAGACAAACAGGCCGCTGACCAGGCCGATAAACGGCCAGACGTATTTCTTTTCGTTTCGATAGAGGCCGGGTGAGATGAAGAGCCAGATCTGCCATAAGACATAAGGCGAAGCGATGAATACCCCCGCCACAATGGAAAGCTTGATGTACAGGTTGAAAGGATCGACAGGATTAAGGTAGGCGAGCTTGGGCTTCAAGTGCAGCGCGATGAGCGAATCCACCAGAGGTTTTGAGAGGTAAGCGTAAATACTATCGCGAAAATAGAATCCCACGCCTGACGCGATGATCAGGGCATATACGCTGCGTAGCAACCTCGTCCTGAGCTCCTCGAGATGCTCGAGGAACGACATCTGCTTGCCTTCAGAAAGCTCTGGATCAGGTTCGGGGTTCGGGTTCTGTGTGGGTGGGTTCTGGATGATGGTCGCCATACGTCTGTGTTGATTCGGAAATGCTGTCGTGCCGGGTTTCCGGGATCCGATCCAGGTTCGAGATTTCCTCTTCCAAGGAGCGCTTCAACTCGTTGGAAGCTCGCCGCAACTCCGCCATCCCTTTGCCCAGCGTACGCGCAATTTCAGGAAGCTTTTTGGGACCGAATAACAGATAGGCGATGAACAACAAAAATCCGATTTCAAGAAAACCGCCGCTGAACAAGGTCAACCCTCTCGAAATTGATGATAGGCGGGGCTCAAAGGGATGTCAAGGCGTATCGGCGCATCGTGTCGGCGCATCGGCGGCCCGCTGTGTCCGCACTTGCATCGCTGGGAGCGCGGGCGTCCCACCCGCTCTTCCATTTTCAATTGATTGCGGGCGGGACGCCCGCGCTCCCAGGGAAATTAGGAGACTACCCGGCGGTCCCGCGTTCTGAGGAGCTTCACTATGCTGAGGGCCGCGTCTAGCGATATCGTTTCACCAAGGCGATTCCCGCGGCCGCCAGGATGAGCCCGAGAAATGAATTCACAAAATGTCCAAAAACCGGCGACGCAGGAAGCGTGCTCCCTGCCGGCAGGTCTTCCAGCAAGCGCGGGCGGGCATATATATAGTATTTGGCGAGCCATCCGAGCGCTGGAACCGCAAGATTCATTCCCGCGATAAAACCTAATAAACCGAGAAGGATGATAACCAAACGTCGAAACCGGATCATGACCGCAATTATGCCTAGGGGCAGTGACGAGTGACAAGGGATGTGTGACGAGCGCGCCGGGTCAACAGTTTATCTCCAGGCACGAGTGGCGAGACAGAATTCAGGCCATCTAAGATTACGATCGTTCCCGAAATTCCTTGACCATTGCAAAAAGAGCGGTGTTATAATCCGCCTGTTAATGGGTTAACTGTATTTGGGCTGAACAAAAAAACCTAAAGTTGCGCCTTGCAAATTGATGGCTGTGAAGTTAAAGTTTCCCTCCTCAGGAATCCCAAGGAGCAGACCATGAAGGGCAAAAAAGCCAAACCGCAAAAAATTAAAGAGGGAAAAACCGCTCTGACGCGGCGCGATTTCCTGCGTGGCGCCGGCGTGGCCGTATCCGGTGGAGTGTTGGCCAGCGGCGGCGCGCTGGGCGTCGCCAAGCCTGTCCCCGACACGGAAGTGCTGGGGCCGGGTGAAGTGCCCATCACCCTGAAGATTAATGGAGCCGCGCACCAATTAAACGTGGAGCCGCGCGTTACCCTCCTGGACGCGCTTCGCAATCATTTGGACATTACCGGCGCCAAGCGCGTTTGCGACCGCGGAACTTGTGGCGCCTGCACCATGATCATGGACGGAAAGGCGATTTACGCTTGCAGCTTTCTGGCCATCGAGGCTCAGGGGCACAACATTACAACCATTGAGAGCTTGTCGAAAGGCGACCAACTTCATCCGGTGATGCACGCTTTTTGGGACAATGACGCGCAACAGTGCGGCTTCTGCACTCCGGGATTCGTAATGGCCTGCAAGGCGTTTTTGGACAAGCATCCCCACCCCAAACTTGAAGACGTGGAAGAAGGGTTGAGCGGAAACATTTGCCGCTGCGGCACCTATCACGGACTGAAGCAAGCCGCGCTCGACGCGGGCAAAGCTGCAAGGCCGGCGAAAGCGTAATGCCTTTTGTAGCGGCGCTCTCTGAGCGCCGAAGACCCGGCGGTCAGAGACCGCCGCTACAATGATCAAGGGAGAGAGCTCATGGCAGACACTTGCAAATACGATTGGCCGCCAGCAGAAAAACGAAGGCTCATCGGCAAGCGGATCAAGCGCATTGACGGAGGCATGAAGTCCAGCGGGCAGGCGAAGTACAGTTTCGACATCAACCGCCCTGGAATGCTTTTTGCCAAGGTTGTGCGCAGTCCTTATGCCCACGCCAAAATCACCTCCATTGACACTTCCGAAGCCGAAAAGATGCCCGGCGTGAAAGCCGTGCGGGTGATCCAGGGAGCGGGGAAAGAAATCCAATGGGAAGGCGATGAGATTGCCGCGGTGGCCGCCACGTCCGAGGAAGCGGCCGAGGATGCCGCCCGCAAGATCAAGGTGGAATATGAGCCTCTGCCCTTCCTTGTGAAAGAGCAGGATTTGAGCGCGGCCACGGGATACACCAAGCCGGCCGTCACCGAAAAAGCCGGCGATCCTGACGCGGCGTTTCAAGATTCAGAATTGATTACTTCCGAAGGCTATTACGGAATTCCCGTCATCACCCATTGCTGCCTGGAAACCCATGGCCAAGTAACGGAATGGACGGACCCGGAGAATTTGAAAGTATGGGCTTCCACCCAGGGCGTCTCTGCTATCGGCGGACAATTTGCCGAAGGCCTGAAAATCTCTCCCAACAACGTCAACATCATTTGCAATTACATCGGCGGCGGATTCGGCAGCAAGTTTGCCGCTGATCGTTGGGGAGTTGAATGCGCCAACCTTTCCAAGGACGCCGGCGGCAAAGCCGTCAAATTGATGCTGGAACGTAACGCGGAGCTTTTGGTGGCCGGGTCCCGCCCATCTGCTTATGCCAAAGTCAAAGTCGTAGCTAAGAAAGACGGCACACTCGTAGCATGGCAATCAGAATCCTGGGGCACGGGAGGGATCGGCGGCAGCGGCGTTCCACCCATTCCCTATGTTTTTCATGACAAGATTCCCAACCGGTCGCGCACACATACATTTATCAGCACCAATACTGGACCCAGCCGCGCCTGGCGCGCCCCCAATCACCCTCAGGCTTGCCTGATCACCATGTCTGCCCTTGAGGACCTAGCCGCCAAGCTCAACATGGATCCCATTGAGTTCCTGATGAAAAACGCGGACTTGGCGCCCAACGACGTGTTGGCCAAGTCGTACCGCGAAGAACTCCAGAAAGCTTCAGAGCTTGCCGATTGGAAAAAGAATTGGCACCCCCGGGGCGACAAGACCGCCGGCCACATCAAGCGAGGGATGGGCGTATCGATGCATACCTGGGGTGGCGCTCCGCACAACGGTAAGTGCAGCGTCACCATTCAGCCCGATGGCTCGGTGGAAGTGAAAACCGGGAGCCAGGACCTTGGCACAGGCACGAGGACCGTTATCAACATCGTAGTGGCGGAAACCCTGGGCCTGCCCTTGGAAGGCGTGAAGGTCACAATCGGCGACAGTCATTATCCCCCCGATGGTCCTTCGGGCGGCAGCACAACGGTGGGTGGCGTGTCGGGCCACACTCGGCGGGGGGCGGTGAACGCGCTGGACGCCCTTTTCGCTGTGGTGGCTCCGAGCCTCGGTGCGCAGCCCGATCAGTTGGAGGCTGTGGATGGTCACGTTCGCGTGAAAGGCAATCCAGCCAAGAGCCTGACGTGGAAGCAAGCCTGCGCCAAGCTGGGCGTGAAGCCGGTGCAAGCCGAAGGTGAGCAGGCCCGGAATTCGCCCTGCAAATTGAATGACAGTGGCGTGGGTGGGGTGCAGATTGCCGACGTCTCGGTGGATACGGAAACAGGAATTGTGAAAATGAATCGTATGATCGCGGTTCAGGATTGTGGTTTGATCATTGACATCAAGACTGCGGAAAGCCAGGTCTATGGGGCTTTGATCATGGGCGTTTGCTACGCCCTTTATGAAGAAAGAGTCATGGACCACCAGACCGGGCGCATGCTGAACCCCAATATGGAATTTTACAAGCTGGCCACCATCGCCGATGTCGGCGACTTGACAGTCCACATGATGACCGGTCCGGGTTACGACGAACGCGGTGTGATTGGACTCGGCGAGCCTCCGGTAATATCGCCGGGCGCGGCCATTTCCAATGCGGTGGCCAACGCCATCGGAGTTCGCGTACCTACACTGCCGCTGACTCCGGACAAAGTGCTGGAAGCTCTCGAGAAAGCCTGACAGGCTGATAACTCAGTAGCGCCGCCCCTAAGAGCGGCACGTAGGGATTGAAACTGCTGAAAGCAAAATGCCGGGCCGAAGCCCGGCGCTACGGGGAGGACAGGGCCGATGCAATCGTTTGAATACGCAAGACCCACTACCAAAGAAAGCGCGGTAAAACTCCTGGGCGCCAGTTGGGGCGACGCTGAAATTTTGGCAGGCGGCACGGACTTGCTGGACCGCACCAAGGATTTTGTTTCCTCGCCCAAGCGGGTGGTGAGCCTGCATGCGGTGAGGGAACTTCAAGGCGTGAAGGTAAGTGCCACCGAGGGACTGAGCATTGGTTCCATGGTCACACTGAACGAGCTGGCGGAGAATGCCCAGGTGCGCCACGCTTATCCTGTGCTGGTGGACGTTGCCAACGATATCGGCAGCCCGCAAATTCGCAACGTGGGCACGGTGGGTGGAAATCTGTGCCAGCGGCCTCGCTGCTGGTATTACCGCGCCGGCTATGGACTTCTAGCCCAGGACAACGGCAAATCGCTGGTGCCTGAAGGCGACAATCGGTATCACGCGATTTTGGGCAATGACGGCCCGGCATATTTCGTCAGCCCTTCGAGTATGGCGGTGGTTTTGATCGCGCTGGGCGCCAAAATAAAGTTGCTGGGACCCGATGGGCCGCGCGAATTACCGCTCGATCAGTTTTTTGTGATTCCCAAAACTACCGACGAAAGCGAGCACGCGCTGAAGCCGAACGAGATTCTTACCGAGGTTGTGGTGCCGCCTTTGCATGGGGCCAAAACCGGATGGTATTCGGTGGAGCAAAAAGAAGGATTGGACTGGCCGCTGGTGCAGGCCGCCGCCGTGCTTCAAATGAATGGGAAGACGGTAAAAAGCGCCCGCGTCGTTTTGGGCCACGTCGCACCCACACCCTGGCCATCTCCGGAAGCCGCCGAAGCGCTCGCGGGCAAGCCTATCACCGAAGAAACTGCGGACGCTGCGGGCAAGGCCGCGGTGAGCAAGGCCTCACCCCTCAGCAAAAATAAATATAAAGTTCAGTTGGCGCGAGTGGCCGTCAAACGGGCCCTCATGAAAGCCGCTCGCGGAGAACGCGAAGAACACGAGGAGGCATAGTCATGTCTGAATCGACCAATCTTCAGGAATCACTTAACGGACATTGCCGGCGCCTCCGCTGCAAGGAAATGTTCATAGATATCGGCGTGGAATTTAAGATGGCCGAAACCGGCAGCGGCATCTATTGGTGCAGCCACACGCAAAATGTGTTGGGACCCGATGGCCAGGTGGCGGAGCCGTCAGGCTGCAAGTCCGAACGCGAGTGTTTTGAGGGAGTATAGTAATACCCCCGGCGTGAAATCCTCTCCGTAATCGGCGGCCGGAACACCCCCCTGTTCATTTCATAAGAAGGCGCGCAAATCTGGAAACGCGTCCTCGCTTTCGCGAGGACCTCCTCCAACACCCTTGACTCTTCATCAAGGGATGCTAAAATGTATCACATGAAGACTGCATCGGTGCGAGACCTCCGGTATCGCTTCCCCGAAGTCGAAGCTCGCCTGCGGCATGGGGAGGAAATTCAAATCACCAAGCGTCGCCGAGTAATTGCCCGCCTTGTGCCCGTCAAGCATCCCAGGAAACGGAAAAGCCCGCCTGATTTTATGGCGATCCTGAAGCGAATATACGGAACCAAAATGTCGAAGACGACAGGCGCTGACCTTGTTTCCGAAATGCGAGGCCGTTATTGATCGCTTATGCGGATACGAGTTTTCTGGTGTCGCTCTTTCGCCTGGACGCAAATTCCATGCGGGCGACTTCGGCCATCAACCGTCTGAAGCCTAACCTTCTGCTGACCCCCTTGGGCGGGCTGGAAATAATTAATGCATTGGAGTTGCAGATTTTTCGAAAGGAGACGACGAGGATTCAAGCTAATGCCGCTAAGGCAGTATTGGCAGAGAACACCGCTTCTGGCTTCTTTGTTCTTCAATCCATGCCCGAAAATGTTTACATCCGAGCAGAGCAAATCGCCCGCCGCTACGGCTCGCGGCTTGGCGTGCGAACTTTGGATATTCTCCATGTGACCTCTGCGGTCCTGCTGCGGCCGGAAATGTTCATTTCCTTTGATCTGCGCCAACTCAAGCTCGCCCGTGCTTGCGGACTTAAAACCCTTTAGCGACGGTATCGCGCACAAAGGTCCAAGTGACCTTCTCGTCCTCCTGTGCATCAAACTTAATGAGCCTTTGTACCTTCTTGAATCGCACTAGGGTGCAGAGCTATAATCGTATCCGGGTATAAGAATTTTCAGGGAGGTATTCATATGAAGAAGTTGTTTGCGATCGGGATCGCTTCGCTCATGTTAATGGCAGGCGCAGTCAGTTCGGCAAGCGCCGTCATGAAGGGCGACTATGTGGAGGTTCGCAGCTCGGACATTTACACCGGACCGTGTTTTGCCAATTCGGAAGTGAACCTGGAAGGCAAGCAGGCCATGATGGCGTGGCGGATCAACCAGGGAAGTTTCGACGGCGTTTCCCTCGACGGCATGAGCGTGGTCGCCGTGGTCCTTGCCCATTCAACTCTGGGCGACGAATTCCACAATCCCTATCCGGCCAAATCGGTTCTGATCGTGGACGAGCGGGCCAACGGTTCGCAGCGCGCAGCCCTACAGGCTTTTGCCAAGTCGATGGGCGGGGCCCTTCTCGCTGACGTGGTGCGTGTGGATTCCGCCCCCATCAAATTGGAGATGGGCGAAATGCACGGCAGCATCACCATGACGGCCGGGAAGCTGGCGCATATTAAGACGCGAGGCATTTGCGACGCCGATCATCTGTGCGGGAACGAATCGGTCTATTATCCTCCCCTGACCAAGCTTGCCCACTCCATGCCCGCCTTTACTTTGGAAGAAGGGTTTGACGGCAAAGGTCTGGGACAGGTTTGGACTCGCTCCGATACGCGCAGCGCGTTTGTGGGAACCTTCAGCCTTTAATTGCGGCCGGTCGCGGCTCGAATCGAGTTCGGCGGTTGAGGGCCTGCGGAACACAAAGTGCGCAGGTGCGCAAATTGGCTGCGCATTCTCGCATTCTCGAATAATAATCAGCGGGGGGATGACCTCTCCCCGCTTTTTGTTTTTGTTAACGAATTGTCACGTCGTCGCATCTGATAAGATGGGGCCAGTCCATTCTTGGAGACGAATTCACGATGAGACGATTGAACATTCCCGGATTCATACTGGCGGTCCAGATTTTTATCGCAGTTAGCGCATCCGCGCAGGGCGGCTACAAGGTTGACGCCGTTCCTCTTCCCTCTGGCGGAGACGTCCCCGCGCCGCTGGCGGCTGCGCTCCAGCCCGAGGGTGCTCGAGTGGTAGATTCATCCGGCGCCACGGTTTGTGAAATCTGGCTGGGCAACAGTGTGCCACTCGCGGCGAGCGCCAACTCTTCTCCCGATGTCATGTATGGAAGCCTTGCGGTAAGCACGCTGGTGGGCGCCATCCATTTCCCCAACAAGGCCGCGGACTTCCGTGGACAAGCCATCAAGCCCGGATTCTATACCCTTCGCTACGGTCAAACGCCCCAGGACGGGAACCATATGGGCGTAAATCCCACTCGCGATTTTCTGGTGATGAGCCCGGTAGGTCAGGACACGAATTTGAGCGCGACCTACTCCCTTCAGGATCTGGTGAAGATGAGCAAGCTGGCTTCCGGGACCAATCACCCGGCGATTTTGGAAATGGACCCCGCAGGCAGCGGCGCTGCCGCAAGCGTCACGCAGAATAGCTTGGGTTATACCGTGCTCTCCGCCCAGGGGCAAGCAAAGACGGCAGCGGGACAGGCACAACCTCTGAATATTTCCATCGTGGTGGTTGGCCAGGCGCCGCCGACGGAATAGGAAGGAGCAAGCCAATCTTTACATTTTGACAACCTTGAATGTGGATGCCTTTTTTTTCGGCCGCCCAATTTGTTTGTACGGGGTAAAGGAAGAAAATGAGCGAAGTAATTTCGCTTCAAGGACCTTTAGAGAAGTTAGATGGAAAGCTTGTTCTTCTCATACCCCTGAAAGCGGGAGGCAACGAGCTCATTGCATGTTGTCGCTCAATGTCGGAGGTGCAGGGAGAGCACCTCAAAGTCGTGATTCCAGACTGGCTGGTAGGCAAGCTTAGGGTCGAAGAGGGAGATTTGGTATCTGTAGATAATGTCGGTGGAAAATTTAACATTCATCCCGTTAATCCTCGGCCAATTCAATGAATAATTCGCAATCCCAAATCACCCCTCTGTGTCAGCTAGGTGTTATGCTTCTCGTTCCATTTGCCTTCCCTCTTCTCTGCACTGCCCAGGTTCATCCTTCTCCACCCCTTGAGATCCATAATGGGAAACTGGCGAGCGTCGCCGGAACCGGACTCGTTTTGCAATCAGGCAAAAAGGAACTCAAACTCAGCGCCCGAACTACCTACTTGCTTCACACCTTGCAGGACAAGCGCCTGGACAACAAAGAAGTTCGGCTGGAAGGACTCACGAAGCCGGACGGGACTCTTGAGGTGGACCATTTCTTTACTGTCCACGACGGAAAGCTATTTCGCGTCCGCTATTACTGCGAGGTTTGTAACATTGAGGCGCTTGAGCCCGGCCGATGCGTTTGCTGCCAGCAACCCACCGAATTGCAGGAAATCCCAGTCTCAGAGACAAAGTAACCACCGGATAATGGTGTCATTTGAATTTAGATCCCTCTCGATAACCTGGTGATTGCCGCGAAAGCGGGAATCCAGTCTCTGTCCGGCTAATTTCAAATTGCCTGCGACGTGGATTCGCCTTCGCGGGAATGACGGCACGCGAGGGCTATCGACTCCTGCAAATGACACTTACAATCACCGTGCCGATTTGACACTTCCGGCTTCGAGATGTTACAAAAGATGTACGCCCTTTGTCCGACGTGGTGAGCGTAGCTCAGCTTGGTAGAGCGCCAGATTGTGGATCTGGACGTCGCGGGTTCGAATCCCGTCGCTCACCCCAAAGCTTCCTGGCAAGGATCTTTGCCCAAATCAAGTCACACGCAATGTCCATGGCTCAGGCATTTGGGGTGTCTGGCCGAACATCGGCGTGCGCAAGGTACGTCGCCAGCCATCGGTCAATCGGCGGGGAAATCCGTTCCGACAGATGAGCGACATAGAGAGCGGCGATGAGGCCGGTAAACACGTCCATGGTGTAATGCGCGCGCAGAGTGAGCACGGTGGTGATTTCAAAAATCACCAGTACGATCCCTACCACCGTCAGCCAGCGCTTGCCAAGGCGCGCCAATTCTGTGGCTGCGAACACGGCGATGGAGGTGTGCCCGGAAAAGTAATAGTCGTTGGCCACGCTATAAGTCACAAGCAGGGTGGGAAAGCCCGGGTAATGCCAAATCATGTTCGGGGGCATAGGCAGGGCGCATAATGCCTCTATCAATTGGCGCAATCCGAGCAAAATCAGCAATCCGAGAAACGGCCGGACGCTCGACCCAAACACCCAGCGGGCGAGCACAAAAATCGCCAGCATATCGATGAAGCTCGAACTGACAATCAGCAGAGCATTGGCCGCTCTGGGATGCTGTTGGAAATAAAGATTCAGGGGCGCGGTCAATTGATGCAATCCATCGCCGATCCCCGATGCCGGCAGCGGCCGCTGGCTGATGAGCGCCTGGGTGCCGAACCATAGACCGATGCCGAGTGCGGCCAGGACCAGCCGAATTGCAATTCCCGGCCCCTTCTTGTTTTCCATTACTCCTGCCGATAAAGCCATTTAAAATTATTCCTTCACATTCAGCTGTCCCGACGATTTCAAAGCAATTTCGCGAATCTGGCGCAAGTCAGCCTTGCCGGTGCCGAGGTAAGGCAGCGCGTCCACGTGCAGAAACTGGTCCGGGCGCGGACGCCACAAGGCTGGGAGGCCGGAGGCCGCGAGCTTCGCCAGGCACTCCTGCAATTTGGCCTCAGTCAGCGTATGAAGCACGATTAACCGCTCGCCTTTTCTGTCGTCGGGAACAGAAGTCACCGCGAAAACGGGTTGGCTGGCGTCCGCCAGTTCATGGAGCTTCTCCTCCACTTTGATGTGGGGCACCATTTCACCGCCAATTTTGCTGAAGCGGCTCAAGCGATCGGTGATCCAGATAAATCCATCTTCGTCCTGCATGGCGATGTCGCCCGTGTCATACCAGCCATCACGCAGCACCTCCGAGGTCTTCTCGGGCCGGTTCAAATAACCCTGCATCACATTGGGACCTTTCACCAGCAGCAGCCCGGGTTTATTGATGGGGACGGAATTAAAAGTTTCGGAGTCCATCAGCTTGACGCTGATGCCGGGCAGCGGGTGGCCGATGCTTCCCCGCTTGGCGCCCACCTGGCGAAAGGCTGCTTCACGAAAATCTCGCGTATTTACCGCCACCACCGGCGAACACTCGGTGCAACCATAGCCTTCGAGCGGCCGGATCCCGAAGTAATCCTCAAAATCAAGTGCCACACGATCGGAAAGTTTCTCCGCTCCTGCCAACACGTATTTCAGGCTGCCGAAATCCTCCGGCGCGCACCGCCGCATATAAGTTTGGAGAAATGTCGGCGTGCTCAGCAGGAAAGTGACCGCATATTTGCTCACCAGCGCCCCGATGGATTTGGCATCCAACGGATTCGGATGATACACCACGCCCATGCCGATGGCGGTGGGCAGGCAGAGCGCACCCATAAATCCGAAGGAATGAAAGAAGGGCAGAATCCCCAGGATGCGATCCCCGCTGCCCAGCATGAAGACCTGGTTGAGTTGTTCCACGTTGGAGGCGACATTGTAATGGGATAAAACTACGCCCTTGGGGTCGCCCGTGCTTCCGCTGGAGAAAATGATGGCGGCCACATCATCAAGGCCAGCCCGCCGCTCGCTTCCGGCGGCTTGCTCCAGCCATCCCATGGGAAAAAACCAGGCGATCAGTCCCGCCACGATTTTTTCGACGAGGCTTGGATTGGCCGCCGCATCTTCAAGCATCACGGCGCGCACGGGCGGCTGGACGTGAATTCTTTCCAGAAATGCTTTGGCTGTAATCACCGTTTGCAGGCCACACTGCTCAGCGCAGGAGCGGACAACTTCATTTGACGCGGTGTAATTCAAGTTCACCGGAACTTTGCCCATCATCAGCGCCGCCAGATTCACCATCGCGCCGGAGACCGAGGGCGGCAGCAGAATCCCAACCTTGTCCTGCCCGCGCCAGTCATTGCGCAACCGCCGGGCGAGAAATACAGTGCGCGCCAGCAGTTCCATAAAATTGATGCGCGGCACCAGTCCGTCCGCCATGGCAAAGCGGAAGGGATGATGGCGCGCCGTGATGATGAACGAGCGGTGCAGCGTATGCATGTAGGGCTTGCGATGCGCAAATGCCTGGGTGCCCAATTCCTGCACTGCCCGTCGCGCTTCCTGGGAGGCGATGCTCGATGGCATCGGCTTTCCAAAAGTAACCGAAACCGGATACGGAATGTGGCGAGGCATCTTCCACACGTATCGCCCGCGATCGAAGCTGAAGATCGAACCCCATATCCCGTCGATACTGGCGGGAATGATGGGGGCGTCCACGTCCTTCATGATCCTTTCGAGTCCGCGCCGGAAAGGCAGCATTTGGCCGGTGCGAGTCATCGAACCTTCGGGAAAAATACATACCACTTCCCCGTCTTTCACCGCCTGGGTTGCCGCGCGCAGGGAATGGATCATCTCCCGAGGGCGTTGCTGCGAAGAAATAGGAATCACGCCCATAATTTTGGCAAACGGTTTGATGAGTGGATGTTCGTAAGCGTCCTTGAACATGATAAAGCGGATAAACCGGTCGGTGGAGGCAATAAGCAAAACTGCGTCGGCCATCGAGACGTGATTGGGGACCAGCATTGCGCCGCCCTTGGCCGGAATGTTTTCCCGTCCCTCAACGTGAATGCGGTATACCGAATGGGTGGCGGCCCACAAGATCAGGCGCAGCAGTGAATCGGGCAGCAGGTAGATCACATAAATTGTGGCGGCGATGGTGGTGATGGAGATGGCCAGGAAAATTGCGGCCGGGCCCAGCGCCATGTAACGCGTCAAAGCGAAGTAGGCTGCGGACGAAGCAAACACGCCGACAAATGAAAGCAAGTTGGCGGCGGCGATCACGCTTCCCTTCTGCCGATCGTCGGGGCAATGCTGAATCAGCGCGTTGATGGGCACGATGAAAAACCCGCCCGAGAAACCCAATCCGGCCAAAAGCAACATCACGGTGACAAAGGTCAGCCCGTTGGCGGAAAGGATCATGCCGAAGACTGTCATTCCAATCGCACCCAGGGGAATCAGTCCATATTCGATTTTGTTCCCGGAGAGATACCCTGCCGCCAAACTACCCACTCCAATGCCGATGGCCACCGCTGCCTGGAGCAGCCCGTTGGAAGTGGAACTGGCCTTCAGGACGTCGTTCCCATAGAACACAATGTTGAATTGAAGCAATGCTGCAAGAAACCAGAAGTACGTGTTTCCCAGAACGGCGAGCCACAAAACGCGCTGGGCTGCGATTAACCGGCATTGATCGATTAAGTCGCCAACCACGTTGGCACGGAATGGCTTGGCGGGATTGGCGGCAGGTAATCTATTAATGCCCAGGCTGCACAGCAGCCCCACGCCGGAAAATGCAAGCAGGATTATGCCGGACCACGCCTGCCGACCTGCAAATACGCTGGACATGGTGGCGCCCGCCACCGTCCCGGCAATTAAGGCGATAAATGTTCCGAGTTCCAGCACGCCGTTTCCCCAGGAAAGCCGTTCCTGCGGCAGCAATTCCGGAAGCATGCCGTATTTTGACGGGCCGAAAAACGCCGCTTGTGTGCTGGTTAGGAAAACCGCTGCCAATTCAATACTGATGTTTTGCAAGGTCAGTCCGGCAATGGCCACCAGCAGCGCGGCAAGTTCAAAAACTTTGGTGCCGATGGTCACCGCGCGCTTGCTGTAGCGGTCGGCCAGATATCCGCCAGTCATGGAAAACAGTATGTAAGGCAGTGAGAAAAGAACCCCAACTTCCAGCACCAGGCGCTGGCGCTGGAGTTCGCTCAGCCCCATTCCCAGAATGATGAAGATTACCAGGTTCTTGAGCCCGTTATCGTTGAAGGCCACCTGGAACTGGGTCCCAATCAGGCTCCAGAAGCCGCGGCGCCAATTCCCACCCGGACTTGGAGTGGATGGATCCACAACCTCGCTCATTTGCTTTTCACCGAAGCGGTCGAAATATGACCTAATGGGTTGCGGGGGATTGTAGCAGATTCGAAGTCGAGCGCCCGTCAAAATGGTCTGGTTCCCGACTGCCGTTTTAAAGGCGCGCGCTACCTGGCGAAGGTCACGATTGCCACCGCGAATCCTCCCAGTGTCATCTTTCCGTCTTTCACTGTTGAAGTCGCGGGAGGCTGAAAGCCAGTCGTCTGGTCAACGGTTCCGATTCTTGCTCCATCGCTGGTGGGTAAAGTGACTTCGAAAGTCCGGTTTCGTTGGCTCAACAGAAGCATCTTCCGCGTGCCGTTGCTGGTAATGAACCCCTGGGCGTACACGTAAGGATTGGTAGAACTGGTCTCCACCAGCTTGTCCCCCGGACCTAAGTTGTCGTGGATTAACTTTAGCGCCCAGAAGCGGGCGTTGGGCTGACCGGTTTTCCAGTCCACCATGGAGACGCTGGGGAACTGGGTTGGATAGCCCACCAGTTGCGACTCTCCCGCCACTTCAATGCCCTGCTTCGCCAGTTCCGCATACACGTAAGCGTAAGTCGCGGCGCTCAGGTTCCAATAGGATTCCGCCAGTGGTTTGTACGTGTATTCCGATTTCTCCTGGCCGAAATCGCTGTTGTATATGGATCCGATTTCGTCAATCGTTGTGCGCGTGCCCGGGGAGAGCCGCTGGCGGATGGACTCGATGTAATGCACCGTATTCAGGAATCTTTCCGCTTGCTCAAAAAAGGTGAACTGGCTGACGTCCACAGTTTCGTCGGGGCTGGGGACGGCATAAAAATGGTACGAAATCATGTCCAGCGGAATTCCCGGCTTGTGGTTCTTCGGATCCAGGAAATATTCGAAAAACTTTGGCTCATTGGACGGACTGGCCAGGGCGAGGCCTACAAATTTCATCTGGGGCTGAACCTTGCGTATGGCGGACACTACCGCGTCATAGAGCCGGGTGTAGGTTTCAGGCGTCATTTGATGCTCAAAGTCAACTTCATTGAGAACTTCCCAGTAATCGATTTTGTAATGGTAACCGGAATCATGCCGCGCGCCTTGTTCATCGGAAAATCCTCCGAGCGTATACCAACTTACCAGCCGGGCGTAATAATCAGCCACTTGCTTAAAGCTCGGGTCCACGGGCTCCGTTCCCTGAGTGTAGTTCCACGTGACCTGGTCCGGGTCAGCGGGATAGTTCACCGGCTTTTCGGTCTTGAACATCCATTGGGGTATGGTGCTGAAATTCACAATCACGGAGTGGCCCTTGGTGGCTTCCAGAAAATCCACCGTCATGGGGTCGATCAGTGAAAAGTCCCAAAAGGTCTTGCCATCCTTGGGTGGCTCAAGTTCGGCGACGCCTAATCTCGGATAAGGCAGCCACGGAACGTAGCGAACGTACTCGCAGTGAATGTCGCGCAAGGACTCGAAGACATGATCGTGGATGGCGGTGCCGCGCCGCAGTGGTGGATTCACTACCACCTGGAGGGTGGCGGTGGTTTGAGAAGTTCTGATAACTTTTTCCCACTGTACTGTTACCTTGCCAGTCTCCTGAGCGCGGCCTGGAAGTGGAATAAGGCCAAGTGCCACCAAGACCAGTAGCCTGGTCCATAGGTCCTTTTTGATTTTTGGCATGATAACCTTCTTTCGACCCGATTTTGCAGCGGCCCACAGATTACGCCTGCGGGGCCGCAAGGTAAACTGCGAAAGCGCGTGAAGCTGGGGCGGAAGTTTATTGCCGGGCTTCCCATCGCCTATCTCCTTTTGGTACATTCCTCTTCCGGCCCGCTTTTCTGTTACCATGAGGACTGTGCACCGGGGCATTTCTGGAAAACACATTTCGATGAGAGTCTGAGCGCTGAATTAAATGTCTGAATTCGAACCCAAGTTCTCAGATCCCAAGACGAGTCCGCTGATGCGCCGCAGCGATCGCGTTGCGCTATCGGTCCCCATTCAAGTGCAGGGGACGGATGGGCAAGGGAACGCTTTCGATGAGAGAGCGCAAACGCTGGTTATCAGCCGTTACGGAGCGCTGATTATCCTTCCCCACCCCCTCGCTCCCGGGCAGCAGATAGTGGTTCGCTGCGTGGGGACAGGCCGGGAGTCGCCTGCGGTGGTGGTGGAACAGCTTGAAGGGCAGCGAAAGGAAAATCTTTACGGCGTGGAACTCCTCAGCCCGGAAGCGAACATCTGGGAGATTCACTTCCCTCCCATTACGGAATCTGAAATGGCGGCAGGACGAATGCTCCTGGAGTGTTCCCGCTGCACCACGAGCGAGCTTGTTTACCTGAATCTCGGTGAAATAGAAACTTTCCAGAAGAATAAGTGCGTTTCACGGATCTGCGAACCCTGCAACGGGGTCACTGTTTGGAACCAGGCGGCTTTGAAGAAGCTTCAGGTGGAACCCCCCCAAGTATCCGTGGATCCCATGAGCGGAGAGGTCGCGCCGCCTCCAAGGCATTCTGAAGAAGAACGTAATGACCCACGCATTGAGCTCTCCATTGACGGATGTATTCGCACCACCCAGTACGGCGAGGATATCGTCCGTACGGAACATATTTCCGAAAGTGGCGCGCACTTTAAGAGCCATCTTCACTATGAAGGTGGCACTAATGTGGGCGTGGCCATTCCCTATGCCCCAGGCAGCGGCAATGTTTTTGTCCAAGGCCGCATTACCTGGGCTCGCAGCAGTCAGGAGGAAGGCGTCACCCTTTATGGCCTGTCCTACGCACACTCCGCCCGGCGGGCTCGACGGCTGAAACCCAAACAAAAGATCACCATCGGATTTATTGGCAGCGGCATTCGCTCGACGGGCGTTATTCTTGATTTGAGCATGCGAGGCGCCCTCGTAAAGTGCGTGGAGGAGTTCACGCCCGGGAATGTTGTCAAGCTGGGGATTGAAATGGCTCACGAAACTATTCGCATCGCCGCTATCGCCCGGCGCACCATCCCCGATGTCGGCACGGGCTTCGAATTCACCCAAATGGGGCGCAATGACCGCGCCCTGCTGCGCCGGCTCATCCTTCGCATTGAGAAATCCCTGGCAACTTAAAAATCATTTTCACTACCCCTTGCGGCGCGGCCACCCTTGACCTTGCTCAGGTCAAGGTCACCCGTGATCTCTTCTCCCGATTCGAATTCCAGCCCGCGACAGTTATTCCAGTGATCCGTCTGAGCTTGCTCGCGCTTTCTTGTCCGATTTCATTTGGACTGTTCCTCCCCGCCAAGTATGCGCTTGCCTTTGGATGGTTTTATTGCGAGCATTAAGGTGCACGTAAATTCATAACGCCTAGCCAATAGTTCTCGCGCAGGTTGCCAAGATTCTCCGACTGCCCGATCCGGCTAATCCTCCCGGGTGAGTCCACTGAGGTCAGGAGTAACACCATGGAACTCACGCAGCATAGTCCGGTAGGTCTTCACTTTCAAACCCCGCGACGCGTGGGCAAATTTCTTAAGCCGATAAGCCTGGCGGTTTTCATTTTCTGCGCAATTGAAGCCTCCCTCCCGATAGCGCGCGCGCAGAATCCCGTTCCTCTTATCTATTTGCCTCTTGTTCCGACGAGTGCGGCGCCGGGCGGGGCCGCATTCACGCTTACCGTGAACGGCACGGGTTTCGTTTCCGGCGCAACGGTCGATTGGAATGGCGCGCCGCTCAGCACGACATTCGTCTCCGGCTCACAATTGAAGGCGGCGGTTCCCGCGTCAGACATTGCTTCCGCCGCCACTGTTACAGTGACTGTGGTGAATCCCACACCGGGAGGTGGGTCGTCGAACCCGGATTTCTTCCAAATCTCTTACCCCACGTCTTCGGTTACATTTAAGGAATCGCCGTCGTCAGTTTCGATTACAGGGGCGCATCCCTTTGCGGTTGTGGTAGCCGACTTCAATGGCGACGGAAAACAGGACTTGGCAGTAATCAGAGAGGCCGACACCACAGTAAACATCCTGCTCGGTAATGGCGATGGCAGTTTCCAGAGCCCGGTATCATACGTATTTGAGTCCCCAGCGTTAGGAGACGCGCCCATTTGCTTGGTTGCTTCCGACTTTAATGATGATGGCAAGATGGACTTGGCCATTTCCCATTCGGGCCTGGTTTCTATCCTGCTGGGTAACGGCGACGGGACATTCCAACCCCACGTCGATTATGCATTACCAATTGATGTCACGTTTTCCCAAATGGTAGCGGTGGATCTAAACGGGGACGGGCACATAGACCTGGCTGGGCAGGGGACCCTTACGTTCCTGCTTGGCAATGGGGACGGGACGTTTCACACGGTATATGGTCCTCTCGTCCCAAACGTCACCGGCAATGGTTTTATCGTTGCAGATTTCAACAGAGATGGCAAGTTTGACTTGGCAACGACTGAGTTACCTGAGCCGAATATAGGTAATAATAATAGTATATCTATTATGTTCGGTAATGGCGATGGCACATACCAACCGCCCGCCCAATATCAAATCAATTCGGGTACCATAGAGGACTCGATGATTGCAGCGGATTTCAACGGCGACGGCACTTTGGATCTAGCCGTTTCGATCGATTCGAATACTTTCAAGAGTTCCGGTGGTTATCTCTCTGTACTCCTTATGAACGGGGATGACACAATCGCTTCCCTTGCTTCCGACAACCTTGGGTTTGGTTCCGAGACGGCTGTGGCAGGCGATTTCAACAGCGATGGCAAGCTTGACTTGGCCCTGATTTACCGCAATGGTGGGAGAGTAGCCATTCTCTTAGGCAATGGAGACGGAACATTCGCGCCTCCCGTTTTTTTCAGTTTTCCACCGACTGTAACCCTTGACCAAATGGCTCTGGGTGACTTCAACGGCGATGGCAAGCTCGACCTGGCGATTGCCGATGAGTATCAAGATAAAATCCATATCCTCCTACAGGTTGCGGCCACCAGCTTTTCCTCCAATAGTCTGAACTTTGGCAACCAGCTTGTGGGAGCAACCAGTTCTGCAGAAACTGTGATCCTAACCAATAACAACTCCACGGCGTTAAATATCAGCAGCATCGTAGCGAGTGGCGACTATGCTCTGACGACGACTCCAACCTCATGTCCCTACATGGGTGGGTCGGTAGCTGCCGCGGGCACTTGCACTATCGACGTTACATTCTCACCTACCGCCGTGGGAACTCGATTGGGTACGGTGACGGTTACCGATGACGGTTCGCCCAAGACGCAGATGATCAGTTTGAGCGGCAACGGCGTTACGGGTACTGGCAGCGGTCCTTCCGTGACAATCTCTCCGAGCAGCCTGAGCTTTGGCAACCGGAATGTCGGAACCACCGGGCCACCCAAGAGCGTCACTCTGACCAACTCCGGGAACGTGGCGCTGACCATTTTCCTTACCCAAACCACGGATGGCTTTAACGAAACTAGTGGATGCGCCAGCAGTCTCGCTCCGCAGACCAGTTGCACCATCAATGTCTTCTTTGCCCCCACAGTCAGTGGGAGCTACCTGGGTGCGCTGACGATCACGGACAATGCTCCGAACAGTCCACAGATTGTTGTCCTGACAGGTACAGGGGCAACCCTTGCGGTGACGCTCTCCCCGACCAGCCTAAGCTTCGGCAACCAGGCCGTTGGGACCACCGGGCCGCCCCAGAACATTAATCTGACCAACAACGGGAACGTGCCGTTGATCATTTCCAGCGTTAGCACCACGAGCAACTTCGGAGAAACGAATCAATGTCCAAGCAGCGTCGCTCCCCAGACCAGTTGCACCATCGCTGTCGCCTTTGCGCCCACGGCCAGTGGGAGCATGACGGGGACACTGACTATCCTGGATAATGCTCCGAACAGCCCGCAGACTGTCGCCCTGACGGGAACAGGCATAAGCCCGGCAGTAACGCTCTCGCCGACCAGCCTGACCTTTGGCAAGCAAAATGTGGGCAGTACGAGCGCCGCAGAAACAATAACCTTGACCAACAACGGCGGGGCGGCGCTGACCGTTTCAGGCATTGCAGTTACCGGCGACTTTGCTCAGACCAATACTTGCGGCTCAAGCGTGGCGGCAGGCACGAACTGCACCATCACCGTTACTTTCTCGCCGACCGCGCAGGGCGCGCGCACCGGGATTCTGACGATTACCGATAACAGCAACGGTGTGGCGGGCAGCACGCAAACCGTTGCGCTGAGCGGGTCGGGAACCGGCCCCGCCGTAAACCTTGCCCCCGCTAGCGTCACTTTTTCGGGTCAGCTTGTGAATTCCACCAGCGCGGCGCAGAGCGTTACCCTGACGAACTCAGGCGCCGCGACCCTTACCGTCGCCGGCATTGTGGCAGGCGGAGATTATGCGCAGACGAACACCTGCGGGTCGAGCGTGGCGGCAGGAGCGAGCTGCACTATCAGCGTCACGTTTAGCCCAACGGCGGCAGGCTCACGCGCGGGGACCCTAACGATCACGGACAATGGCGTGGGGAGTCCGCAGACGGTGACGCTTTCCGGAATGGGCACGGACTTCAACGTGGAAACAGCTCCCGGATCTTCGGCCGCCGCCACAGTGACGGCGGGCGGAACCGCCAATTTCAATCTATCCTTTAGCGGCACGGCGGGATTCAATGGGGCGGTCGAGCTCACTTGCAGCGGCGCTCCTGCGCTGGCCTCGTGCTCCATCACGCCGAGCTCGCTCACCCTGAGTGGAACAACGCCCACCAACACGACGGTGAGCGTGACGACGACGGCGCGCGGGATAATCCCGCCTCAGACGGAATTGCGCCCACTGCCGCCGGGCAGCCACAAGGGCCTGCCCCTGCTTGTTTTGGTATTTGCTCTGACGCTGGTTGGGCTTTCATTGCGGGACCGCAGAGGTCGAACGCTACTTGGCCCGAGAATTGGACTCGCCTGTGCGTTGCTTTTCTCTCTGATCTTGGGAGCCGTCTCATTGCCCGGTTGCGGTGGCGGATCGAGCGCGACAGGTATAACTCAGACCGGCACGCCGGCTGGAACCTATCTACTGAATGTCACCGGAACGATCACTTCCGGCGCGACCACCCTGACCCATAACCTCCAACTGACATTGACGGTCAATTAGGCCTCAAAACGGACACAAATCAACGAGGTTGTAATCGTTGCAGAATATGGTACGGCACCGTTCCCCGCACCGGACGTTCATCGCACCTGCGGGGAGACCCCGCGAGGCTTCGTGGGCCGTGCCCCTCGTGTTGACCCCGCGAAATTAACATTGTATCTTCAATCTTGGATGACAAGTGTATGAGTCTTTGGGCGTGTAGCTCAGTTGGATAGAGCATCGGATTTCTAATCCGAGGGTCGCAGGTTCAAGTCCTGCCACGCCTACCAATCCATAATGATTGTCTGATCACATTCGCCTAAGGGTCATGCTTTTTTCCCCTTGCCTACTCTGCCCTTACTGAAACCCATTTTTGCCGCGAATCCGTCGCGGCCATCGGACACAACTACTTGTGAGAAGATTAATCCTGCAAGCGTCCTAATGCCTTAAACACCGTATTTACACCATTGTCCGTGCCAATTTCTTGCCATCCCAGGTTTCAGCGAGGTCATCCGCAGGGCTGCCGATAAAGGTCCCGGGGGGCTTGACAATGCCTAGGGACGCGTGCATCCTATGCCGGTTTGTTCCTCTTGGATTGAAGCAGACTCAGGAGGTTCGCGATGGGTCCAACCCGCAGGGACTTTCTCAAGATCAGTACGGTGGGAGGCGTGGCCGCCTCGGCGTTGGGTTTCGATCTGGCGCCGGCGAATGCCGAGATGCGTACGCTCAAGATCGCCCGCACCACCGAGACGCGCTCCACCTGCCCCTACTGCTCGGTGAGCTGCGGCGTGATTATCCACACGATCGGCGATAGAGCCAAAAACGTGACGCCCACGGTGGTGCATGTGGAGGGCGACCCGGACCATCCCATCAATCGTGGGACGCTTTGCCCCAAGGGTGCGTCGCTGCAACAGGACATCCTCAGTGACCGGCGGTTGCTGAAGCCGCAGGTGCGGCGCCCTGGCTCCGACCACTGGGAAGACATTCCTTGGGAAGACGCCCTCAATGAAATCGGCCGCTGGGTGAAGAAATCGCGCGACGAAACATTTGTCGAGAAAGATGCGCAGGGCCGCACCGTGAATCGCTGCGAAGGTATTGCCTGGACCGGCGGCTGCACCGACACCAATGAGTTTAACTACCTGGTCGTAAAATCCATGAGGAGTTTGGGCCTGTGTTACATCGAAAACCAGGCCCGTGTTTGACACGGCCCCACGGTCTCAAGTTTGGGACCAACATTCGGACGCGGGGCGATGACCAATGGCTGGATCGACATCAAGAATACCGACATGATGTTGATCGAGGGCGGGAATCCGGCCGAAAACCACCCTTGCGGGTTCAAGTGGGCGGTGGAAGCCAAGCGAAACCGGAATGCCAAAATGATCGTGGTCGATCCGCGGTTTACGCGGACAGCCGCGGTCGCCGACCTGTTTCTGCAAATTCGGGCCGATACGGACATCGCTTTCCTCGGCGGGCTAATCCGCTATGCCGTCGAGAACAACCGCATCGCCAAAGATTACCTGGTCAACTACACCAACGCCGCCTTCATCATCAAAGACGGATTCAAGCTCCCAGAGGACGGCCTCTATTCGGGCTTTGACGCCGCCACCCAGACTTACGACAAGTCCACCTGGAATTATGCCGAGGGTGGCGACATGAGCGGCAAAACTGACTCGCCACCTTCGGCGCACGCTGCGGTCAAGGCAACATCGGCTGTGGGTGCGTCGCCGCTACATTCAGGGGCCAAACCCGCACCACCACCGCCTCCGATGTTGCCCGAGAATGTGGCCTTTGATCTCACCCTCCAACATCCGCGATGTGTCTTCCAGCTTCTGAAGCAGCAATATTCGCGCTACACGCCCGAGACGGTTGAGAAGATCACCGGCATTCCGAAGGACCAATTCCTCAAAGCCGCTGAGCTATTCACCTCGATACGCAAAGACGGCGACATGACGAAAGTGGCCACGGTCATCTATGCCGTGGGCTGGACGCAGCATACTTCTGGGACGCAGACGATTCGGACTGCCGCCATGCTGCAACTGATGCTGGGTAATGTGGGGCGCGCCGGCGGCGGAGTGAATGCGTTGCGCGGGCATTCCAACATCCAAGGCGCCACGGACATGGCCGGCGTCTTCGATGTGCTACCAGGCTATCTGAAAGTTCCCAATCCCACCGACACGAACCTTGAGACCTATCTGAAGCGAATTACCCCCAAGCCGTCCAAGCCCGGACCGTGGCAATCAATGAACTACTGGTCGAACACGCCCAGGTTCGCGGTCTCCTTCCTGAAAGCGATGTATGGGGCTACAGCGAGCAAGGAGAACGACTGGGCGTTCGACTATCTCCCCAAGGTCGACCGAAATTATTCGTGGACCCAGATCTGGGACAACATGTACAACGGCAAGGTCAAGGGGCTGTTCGCCTTCGGGATGAACGGTGTGATGATTGGCCCCAATTCCCGGAAAAATATTGATGCGCTGAAAAAGGCTGAGTGGCTGGTGGTGGGTGAGATTTATCCAGACGAGACAAGCGAGTTTTGGAAGTCTCCGGGCACCACTCCCGAGGAAATGAAGACCATCCAGACCACGGTCTACCGGCTGCCCTGCGCGGGTTTTGCCGAGAAGGATGGCTCATTCACAAATTCCGCGCGCTGGCTGCAATGGAAAAACGCAGCGCTTCCGCCGCCGGGCGATTGCCGGCTCGACCAGGCCATCCTGGCGCAGATTTTCCTGAAGGTGCGGGACCTGTACCGGCGCGAAGGTGGCAAGTTTCCCGACCCGATTCTGAACCTGACCTGGGCTTACAGCGATCCTGCGAATCCCTCGCTCAGCGAAGTGGCGAAAGAAATTAATGGCAAAGCGCTGGCGGACGTCACGGACCCCAGTCTGAAACAAACGATCAACGCAGGACAGCAACTCCCTTCGTTTGCGTGGCTGCGAGACGACGGGACCACCGCCTGCGGCAATTGGATTTACTCCGGCTCCTGGACCGAGGCCGGACCGCAACTGCAGCGGCGCGGCACGGAAGATCCTTCCGGGCTAGGCATCTACCCCAACTGGGCGTGGAGTTGGCCGGTGAATCGACGCGTGCTTTACAACCGCGCCTCGTGCGATGGGGATGGCAAGCCGTGGGATCCGGCGCGCAAGCAAGTCTGGTGGAACGAGTCGACACAGAAGTGGGCGGGCCACGACGTGCCCGATTTCAAACCGGATTCGAAGCCCCATGACCACATGGGTCCCTTCATCATGAACCCGGAGGGCGTGGGCCGGCTCTTTGTTCCCATCGGCGCGGTGGCCGATGGGCCGTTCCCCGAGCATTATGAAGCGATCGAGAGCCCCGTGGCGAACCTGCTGCACCCCAACCAGTCGAATAATCCACTGGTGAAAAAGCTGAAGACGCCTCTCGACAAGTTCGGGACGCCGGCGGAAGGCTTCAACATCATCTGCACAACTTATCGCTTGACCGAGCACTACCATTACTGGACCAAGAACAATCCCGCGAATGTGGAGCTCGTTCCAGAGCCCTTCGTCGAGATTCCGGCCGAGCTTGCCGACGAGATGGGAATCAAGGGCGGCGAAAAGGTCAAGGTCACGAGCGCGCGTGGCGAGTATCTCGCCAGGGCGTTTGTCACGCGGCGCATCAAACCCATGACGATCGACGGAAAGAAAATATATCAGATCGGCATCCCGATTCACTGGGGCTATCGCGGCATTGCTGAGGATGCGGGGCGCACAGCGAATACGCCGGCCAACCTTCTATCGCCGGCGGTTGTCGATCCCAACGCATTTACGCCGGAGTTTAAGGGATTCCTGGTGAAACTGGAACGCGCCTGAGGTGACCATGAGCCAGGCCACATTGCGAATTCAGAAGATCTCAGGCCATGCCGGACCGATTCCCGGAGAAGGCATGCAGCGCGAAGAGCAGGTGTGCAAGCTGGTGGACACCACCGCCTGCATCGGCTGCAAGGCCTGCGAGATTGCCTGCCAGGAATGGAACGATCTTCCTTTTGCGCAGACGACTTTTAACAACACTTACCAGACCATGCCGCAGACGTCATGGAATTTTTGGAACCTGATCAAGTTCAACGAGCACGAACGCGAAGACGGCAACATGATGCTGCTGATGCGCAAGGACCAGTGCATGCACTGTGCCGACCCCGGCTGCCTTACGGCCTGCCCCGCCGACGGCGCCATCGTGCAATACACCAACGGCATCGTCGATTTCCAGCAGGACCACTGCATCGGCTGTGGGTATTGCATTACGGGCTGCCCCTTCGACATCCCGAAATTCAATTCCAACACCAAGAAAGTCTACAAATGCACTCTCTGCTCGGACCGCGTGAGCGTGGGGCTCGAGCCGGCCTGCATCAAGTCATGCCCAACCGGGTGCCTCCACTTCGGCTCCAAGGACGACATGAAAGATCTCGCTGAGAAGCGGTCTCGCCAGCTCCGCGAGCACTACGGCTTCGAGAAGGCGGGCGTTTATGATCCCCCGGGCGTCGGAGGTACGGGCGTCATTTACGTTTTGCACGATGTGACGAACCCGGAGGCGTACGGCGGATTGCCCTCCTCACCTTCTATCCCGTGGACCGTTAAGCTGTGGAAGTCGCCCCTCAAATGGTTGGGAAATATTGCCATGCTTGGCGGTCTGCTGGGGGTTACGCTCCATTATCTACGGTTCGGACCAAAGACGGTCCGCGACAACGAAGGGGAGAAGCGCCCATGAGTACTTCTGCCTTACCTCACGCCGGTGGCCACAGCGACTCGGAAGAGCGAATCCTCCGTTATAGTTTCGGCGAGCGCGTCCTGCACTGGGTCGCAGGCCTCTCCTATATTTATGTGCTTCTCACCGGTCTCGCCTTTTGGTCCCCCTACCTTTTCTGGATTTCAATCTTATTCGGAGGGGGACCGACGGCGCGCTACTGGCACCCGTGGATGGGGCTCGTCTTCACCGCTGCCATGGCTAGGATGTACCTCATCTGGCGCCGGGACATGCAGACCATGCCCGAAGATCGGGAGTGGGCGAAGCATGTGGGAGACTATATCCGCAACCGGGACGAGAATCTTCCGCCCATCGGCCGCTTCAACATCGGCCAAAAGCAGTTCTTCTGGTTAATGTTTTTTGGCGGCATCGCTCTTTTGCTCTCAGGTGTCGCGCTTTGGTTTGTGAATGAAATCCCCTGGAGTTGGCGCTGGTTGCGTTACACCGCGGTTTTGGTCCACTCCGTGGCGGCGCTGCTCACCATCGGAGGTTTCATCATCCACGTTTACATGGGCACGGCCATGGTACGCGGTGGATTTACCTCGATCATTCGCGGCGAAGTTTCCTCGACCTGGGCGCGAATGCATCATCGCCTCTGGTATGAACACGTAAAGAACTCGCCCCGCGAATAGAAATGACCAAGCCCTTCCTTTCCCTTTCAAGAAAATGGGACCGGCGCATCAAACGAGCCGGCCAGCTGGCCGGTCAATATCCTTTCGCTTCTGAGATCCTGACCTTTTACTCCAAGCTGGCTGCGTTTCAACAAGAATTCGATTTCCGCCTGCAATCTACTCTTGGCTCCACCACCAACGGACTTGGGAACGGACGTCTTTCGCCCGAGTTGAACTCGCGTGATCTCGAAAGGCTCATGCCTGAGTTGCGGCCCTTCCTTGCCTTCCTCGTGCTCGAAGGTCCGGCTGCCATGGCCGATTTTGCCGCCCGCCATGAAAAAAACGATTTTGGGGAATGGGCTGGGCTCCTAAAGCAGTTTTGGCGACGGACTGATCGCGATGATAGGGAGCCAAACGAAACGGACGCGGGAAGTGCGCGTCTGGTACCCTCCCAGGCGGGAACCACGTCTTCAGATGGCGGCCTAAGAAGATTTATCGCCTTGGCTTTTCTTCAACCGTATGTGGAGTATCTGGCCCAAGGCGCCGATATGTCCCAACCCGGGGCGCGGCGGCCCCTCTGTATATTCTGTAGTTCGAAACCCTTGGTCGGAGTTCTTCGGCCGGAAGGCGACGGCGCCAAACGGTCCCTCCTCTGCTCGTTTTGCTTCTCGGAGTGGGACTATCTTCGAATCGCATGCCCGGCGTGCGGAGAGTCCCGGGAGGAGAGAATGTGTGTCTATCAGGCCACGCAGTTTGAGCACATCCGGGTGGAAGCTTGCGAGACCTGCAGGACATACCTTAAGACCATCGATCTCACGAAGAACGGACTGGCGATTCCCGAAGTGGACGAACTCGCTGCCATCCCACTTTCCATCTGGGCAGACGGCCAGGGGTATACGAAGCTCAGCCGCAATACTTTCGGCTCCTAAGTGATCGCCGGCGATATTGTTTCGCGGCGTCCTGCCCGCCTCAATCACAGTGCTTGCATTGGAGCGCCCGGTCAGGTCTGCTGGACGAATGGAGCTCTTAACAACAGGTGCATGCTCGGCTGCGAATGAGATTATCGCAATTGATTGGCAGCCAAGGGTTCCGAGTCGACTTTTTGAAAGTTAGTGAAGTCAAACAGAGGAAACGGGCGGGTTTGTTCTTCTAATCCGAGGGTCGCAGGTTCAAGGCCTGCCACGCCTACCAGCAAGCTTTCAATCACACCGTAACTTGCCCTTCCAAACAGAATCCTGGCCTGGACGCATGGGATAGGTACGCGTCCGTTTCGTTTAATCCCTTAGCATACACAATTCAAAACCTCCGCAGTGCGGAATGGTTGTACAATCGAAAAATGCGAATGGGACTAAGAGTCGCGGTGTCGCTCTCAGTAATCTTAATCCTTGTGGCGTGCTTATTTGCTTTTTTTGAGGTCCGGTCGCAGCAGCGGCGAACCAGGGAAGACCTGGAAAACCAAGCCAAAATTCTGGCGGGGGGACTGGCCGAGGCCGTGGAAATCCCCCTCGAAAGAGGTTCGCGTGCAAATGTGCAGCGCACGTTGATCCGTTTGGGATCAGGCTTAGTGGGGCTGGCGGTGTACGAGCTCGACGGCACTCCTTTTGCGATCACGCCAGCCCTCCAAGGGCGATTGGACTCGCGACCGGCAGCCGTGGACGCGGCCGCCATGCAAAAAGCTGGCAGCGGAGGTTACATCCAACTTGGTGGGATACCGGTTTACGTTTACGCACTGCCCGTGCATCGAGCGGATGAGGTTGTGGGCACCCTTGCGCTTTTTGAAGATGCGAGCTCAGTGGACAAACGAAGCTCGAAATTATGGCGCGAGGCCTTGCAGCGGTTGCTGGTGGAAATGCTGTTGATTCCATTCTTTGCTTTCCTGGTTGTCCGTTGGAGCATTCAGGGACCCATCAAGCGCACTGTGCAATGGATGACGGAACTTCGCAAGGGTAGAGCCAATCCCCATGGCGGCCTGCCTGACGAAGATTTATTCAAACCACTCACCCAGGAAGTCAAACACTTTGCCCTGAGCCTGGAAGCCGCTCGCGCCTCGGCGGAAAAAGAGGCGCGCCTTCGGCACACGGCGCAGTCGATATGGACTTCCGAGCGGCTGCGCGCCCACGTCCGCACCAAGCTCGAGGGAGAGCCCCTATTTGTGGTTTCCAATCGCGAACCTTACGAGCATGTACACCAGGGTAAGTCAGTCGAGGTGCTTGTTCCCGCCAGCGGCCTGGTGACTGCGATCGAGCCGATTTTGCGCGCCTGTGATGGGACATGGATTGCTCATGGAGCCGGCGATGCGGACCGCGAAACCGTGGACGAACATGACCGCCTGCGGGTGCCGCCGGAAGAGCCCGCATACACCTTGCGGAGAGTGTGGCTCACGCCGGAGGAAGAGAAGGGATACTATTACGGATTTTCCAATGAAGGGCTCTGGCCGCTTTGCCACATCGCATACACCCGGCCTCTTTTTCGAGCTGAAGACTGGGGCTTCTATCAGGCCGTCAACCAAAAATTCGCACAAGCCGTATTGGACGAAATCGAAGGCGTGGACCGGCCTGCCGTCCTGGTGCAGGATTATCACTTTGCCTTGGCGCCGCGCCTGATCAAAGAGAAACGTCCGGACGCGCGCGTAGCAGTTTTCTGGCACATCCCCTGGCCCAACCCTCAGGCCTTCGGAATCTGTCCGTGGCAGCGTGAGGTATTGGATGGGCTGTTAGGCGCCGACCTTCTCGGGTTCCACATTCAATCCCATTGCAACTTTTTCCTGGAAACAGTGGATGCCGCGCTCGAATCGCGGGTGGACTGGGAGCGTTTTTCTGTCTCACGGCGGGACCACTTGACCTTGGTGCGGACGTTCCCCATCAGCGTCGCCATGCCGGATAGACCGCCGAGCACCAAATCCGAGAGTTCCGTTTACGCCCAGCGCGCCGAACTCTTCAAGAAGCTTGGAGTCCAAGCCACCTACATGGGCATCGGTGTGGACCGGGTGGATTACACCAAGGGTATTAAAGAGAGATTTCAAGGCATCGAGCGGTTCCTGGAGAAATACCCCGCCTATCAGAAGCAGTTCACGTTCGTTCAGATCGGCGCGCCCAGCAGGACCAACATCAAGAGTTATAGCGACCTCCTGGCCGAGGTGGGAGCTGAGGCGGAGCGCATTAACTCGCGATTCCAGGGCAACGGGTGGAAGCCCATCGTATTTCTTTCGAAGCACCACAGCCATAAGGATATTGAGCCCTATTACCGCGCCTCTGACTTGTGTCTGGTGACCTCGCTTCACGACGGCATGAATCTGGTGGCCAAAGAATTCGTCGCCACCCGTGATGATGATGAAGGCGCGCTGATCCTAAGCCGATTTACCGGCGCCAGCCGCGAGCTCCATGACGCCTTGCTGGTCAACCCTTACGATAAAGAGGAAATCGGGGAGGCCATTCACCTCGCCCTGGAAATGGACCCGGCGGAAAAAAAAGCCAGAATGCAGCGCATGCGGCGAGTGATCAGGGAAAACAATATTTTTCGATGGGCAGGCGATCTTATTTCAGAACTGGCGGATATTCGGATTGAGGTCAAGGAAACCATCCCCGGCCGATGATGATGGGCCAAGTGGTTTAGGCGGCAGGAAGGACTGCTGACGGAATCACCAGGATTTCGGACAATCGCACCATAGAAACGGAAAAGGAGGAAACGAAAGTTAATGACAAGCGTCGCCACGTGGAAGAGACGCGGCCAGGCAAAGCTTTCCCGGACTGGTGCTCAAAACAAATCGCAGCATCTATTCGATCATTGGGCCCCTGTGCAGCGCCGCCTGGCAAGGGCAAAATTCCTGGCGCTTTTTTTGGATTTCGATGGGACGCTTGCACCCCTTCGATCCCGGCCAGGTGACGCAAAGCTGCCCCCACGCACTCGCGAACTGTTGCGGCGATTGGCGCGCCATCCGGCGATCACACTCTGTTTCATCAGTGGGCGTCGCCGCGCGAAATTACAAAAGCTGGTGAGCGTGCGCGGGGCCATTTATGTCGGTCTCCACGGTTGGGAGCGGGATACCGGAGCGCGCTCCACGATTGCCGCGCGTCGGGTTCTCGCGGACGCGCGTCGCACGCTGGTCGAACGCCTCACGGGCCTTCCTCACATTTGGGTCCGGGATAAGGGGCCTTGTTTTGAGGTTCATTACCATGGGGCATCGGAAGGCACGGTTCGAAAAGCGCGTGCGATTGTGTACAGTGTCCTTCGTTCTCTGAAGAAGAATGCGCGGCTCCTCCGGGGACGGGATGTTTGGGAGTTCTTGCCATGGGAATTCAAAGGCAAGGGAGCGGCCGTTCGCGCCCTGATTGCCGAATTCCCATGCCCGGTGTTACCCATTTATATTGGGGACGACATTACGGATGAATCCGCCTTCCGCGTACTTGCCAAGGGAATTACCATACGGGTGGGAAAACCAAGGGCCACCCGGGCACGATTTGAGTTGCGCAACCCTGATGAGGTTTTCTCCTTCTTAAAACAAATGGAGGCGGAAATCAAGTGAATGCCGCTGATCAGCCCTTTCAATTCTCTACCGCTTCGTATTTGACTCGCGTAGGCGCTGAGAAGAGTCTGAATATTTCCGAATTGCAGGCGGGGCTGGAAAAGTGCAGTGATGCTTCGATCTTTTACCATACCTTTCACAGCATGGGCAGGCACCATTTCCTGACCGAAGGCTTTTCCAACGATTTTGCCCAGTGGGCGCTATCCGCCTGCAATCAGCCTGGACTGGCCGAGGCGCTTGCTGGTTTGGATGTCCGCGACTACTTATCGATTGCCGACCTCCGAAAAGATCTCCGCCGCATCGTGGAAGAGTTTTGCAGCGCGCATACACAGGAATCACAGCAAGCCGCTTTTGAGCCGTTCCATTTTGAGGAGGCTATTGAAGTCACGGTGCCCCTGGGAATTGAAGCCCGGACGCTTGAGGAATTTCGCACCGGTATTCGGCGCTTGAGCCACGCCTCATTATATTTCCATTTTATTTCTTCCCGGCTACGCTTGCACCTTCGTACAAACGATTTTTCCTTGTGGTTGGCCGATGGCCTTGGGATGAATTCTCTTGGACAGCAGTTGGAACAAATCGACATTTACACCAACACCCTGGAAGGCGTGCGGGAGAAAATGCTCGCCATTACCGAGAGGAGTTGATTCCATGGCCGGCGCGCCGCGCAAGCCAGAAACCCAGCCTGTTCCGATCCATCTTGATGACTACATTTCTTTACTGGGCGCTGAGGAAATCGGCGAATTGCGCGCCCTTGCCCGTCCGCTTCAGAATCGGACTGTTCAGATGGTGAATTCCACCGCCGTGGGCGGAGGAGTGGCGGAAATGCTGAACCGGCTGGTGCCTTTGATGAAGGAATTGGGGCTGGAAATTCGCTGGGATGTTATCACCGGAGGCAAGGAGTTTTTCGAGGTTACCAAGGCATTCCACAATGCTTTGCAGGGTGGTCCATACCCAGAGCGCCCCGATGATTTCCAGACGTTCCTGGCCTATAACGAAAAGAACCGGGCCAGAATGCATTTGGATTCTGAATTCACCGTGATTCATGATCCGCAGCCGGTGGCATTGATTAACGCCCGCGCCGACCATTCGGGGCACTGGATTTGGCGTTGTCACATCGACCTCTCCAATCCCAATCCAACCGTCTGGCAATTCCTCGAGCCCTTCGTGCTGCGCTACGACGGAGCCATATTCTCGTCACCCGAGTTCACCCGGCAACTCGCCATTCCTCAATACCTGTTTTCTCCATGCATCGACCCGCTCTCGGAAAAGAATCGTCCTCTTGAGCCTGAGGCCGTAAAGGGTATTTTGGACCGCTACGGGATTGATGCCAAGCGCCCCATTCTGACTCAAGTCTCACGCTTTGACCGTTTGAAGGATCCAGTGGGCGTGGTGGGCGCTTATCGAATGGTCAGAAAGTATTTTGATTGCCAATTGGTCCTGGCCGGCGGTGGCGCCGCGGACGACCCCGAAGGCGGTGAGGTGCTGGAAGAGGTACGGCAAGCGGCCGGTGATGATCCTGACATTCACATCCTGAACTTGCCGCCCTCGAGCGCGCTTGAAATCAACGCGCTCCAATCCGCTTCCACCATCGTCATTCAAAAAAGCTTGCGCGAGGGTTTTGGATTGACGGTAACCGAAGGATTATGGAAGAAGAAACCTGTAGTGGCCTCGGCGGTGGGCGGAATTCCCATCCAAGTGATTCACAAACAAACCGGCCTGCTGGCCCATTCGGTGGAGGGGACTGCCTATCAGATTCGTTTCCTGCTCTCCAATCCAGCCCTCGCCGCAAAGCTTGGAGAGCAGGGACATCAGCACGTCCGTGAGCATTTTTTAATTACCAGCGACGTGAAAAACCATCTGACCTTGTTCTTGCACCTGCTCCGGCAAAGTTGATGGCGACGAGAGTGGGTTAGATATCGTGCTTCTTCGCGTAATGGCGGAATGATCGGTAGGACATCCGCAGCAATTCGGCGGCGCGGGTGCGAACTCCGGCGGCGATCCGAAGGGCCTCCTTAAGATACCGTTGCTCGATTTGGGCGATCTGCGCTTCAAAGTCAAGGCCCTCATTGGGGATATGCACCATGGTTTCGCTGGGGGCCAGAGCGCCGGTCACCGACTCCGGCAAGTGTTCGGCGCCCACCAAGCCTGAACTGTCAGCACTCATGGCCACCGCGCGCTCGATCGCGTTTTCCAATTCCCGCACATTCCCGGGCCAGGAATAGCGCATCAACGTGTCGATCGCCAAGCGGTCAAAATCCCGCACCGGCTTTCCCATTTGCAGTCCGAACTTTTGCAGGAAATGACGCGCCAGCGGTTCAATGTCTTCAGGACGCGCGCGCAACGGAGGCACGTGAATGGGAATGACGCTGATTCGATAATAGAAATCCTCGCGGCACTGGCCGGCGGCCACCATAGCTTTGAGATCGCGATTGGTTGAAGCAATGATTCGTACGTCCACCGGAACGTCCGCGGAACCGCCCAGCGGGCGCACCACCCGTTGTTGAAGCACGCGCAAGAGCTTGACCTGCATGGTGAGGCTGGTGTCTCCGATCTCATCCAGAAAAAGCGTTCCGGTATTAGCCGATTCGAAGATTCCCTTCTTGTTGGTATCGGCGCCCGTGAAAGCGCCTTTAAAGTACCCGAACAATTCGCTCTCCAGCAGCGTTTCCGGAAAGGCGCTACAGTTGATGGAGACGAAGGGTTTCTCCCGCCGCGAACCTGCTTCATGAATTGCGCGGGCCACCAATTCCTTTCCGGTACCGCTTTCCCCCGTGATCAGCACCGTGCTCAGCGTGGGAGCTACGGTGCGGACCATTTCCAGGATGTCTTCAATTTTCCGGCTGCGCCTGACAATATTATTTTGGGCGAAGACGCGGAGCATTTCGCGGCGGAGGCGGGTATTTTCCTCGCGCAGCAGCAACTCGTCCATCGCCCGCTTCACCACTACTTTCAGCTCATCCACCAGTTTGTCGGTCTTGATGACATATCGGTAGGCGCCCAGATTCAGGGCTTCGATGGCGGTAGACAAGGTGGGCACAGCTGTCATAAGAATGAACGCTGCGGGGTTATGCGTGGCCCGGGCATGTTCGAGCAATTCAATGCCCGTGAGGTCCGGCATTCGAATATCGGAGACAATCAGGTCATACACCTGGGATTCAATTTTCTTCTGGGCGGTCTTGCCGCTGGTGACCGTCTCCACCATCATGCCCTCCTTGCGGAAGGCAATTTCGAGCATTTGGCAGAGTGATTTCTCGTCATCCACAATCAGCAGTCGCGTCATGAAGGCAATTATGAATGATGAAGGATGAATTATGAATGAAAAAATCGGACAGTATTTAGTCTGACGGCAGTGGTCGCAGGCCCGGCAGAAAAGCTCGCCCAGGAGTCATTCGCGATTTTGGTCTTCATGCTTGATACTTCAGCTATCTGAAGGACGCGCATTTCGCGGCAGCTCGATAAAGAATCTCGATCCCTTCCCTGGGGTGGAAGCGACTCGAATCCTGCCGTGGTGCCCGTCCACAATCTGGTAAACGAGAGCGAGGCCCAGCCCCGTGCCGCTCGCAAAACCGGGCTGGAAAGGTTCAAAAAGTTTTTCCAGTTGAGCATCTGAAAAACCAAATCCCGTGTCGGTAAGTGCGACGCATACGTTACGGGAGTCTTTTTCATAAATTTCCGCCGTCAAGGTCCCTCCCTCGGGCATCGCTTTCAAGGAGTTGTCGCAGATATTCCAAAACACCTGGCGGACTTTGTCCGCATCCACGCTCGCCAGGACCGAGTTCTTGGGAAAACTCCTTTTGAGGAGATGCCGGGGACCAAATAGAGGGTGGTGCTCGAGCAACATCAGCGTTTCGTCCAGCAGCCGGGTCATGTCGACTTCCTTAAAATCGAATCGCTGGTCAACAGAATAAGCAAGAAAATCGGAGACCAGTTTATTGAGGCGCTCGGATTCCCCGCTCACGATCTCTATGAGCTTGGTTTGATCGTCATCCAGCTTGGCGAAATCGCGAAGCAACTTTACTGAGCCGGCGATAGAAGCCAGGGGATTGCGGATCTCATGCGCGATTCCAGCCGACAGTCTTCCCAAAGTGGCCATTTTGTCTTTGGCCCGATACTCCGCGTCACGCCGCTTTTCCTCGGTTAGGTCCTGAAAATTGTAGACACGCCCCACCGGACCCACGTTCTCCTGCACCAACGGCGAAGACGCTATACCCAGGATCCTGTGTCTCCCATCGGGAAGGAGGTAGGTCAATTCCTGACGAGGGTGGTCGGACAGGCCGTCGAAGTCGATGCCATGAAAAACCGTCGTGATGGGCTGGCCCTTCAACTCGTCCAAGGTCTGTCCCAGGATGACGGCCCCGGCTGGATTCAATTCGGTGATTCGCCCCTCCAGATTGGCCGTAATCAGCCCGTCCCGCATGCTTTGGATGATATTCTCATTGATCGCCTGAAGGCTGGCCACTTGTCCGCTTTTGTCGCGCAGTTCGGCGCCGGTCTGCCGGAGCCGCTCGGCCAAATAGCTGGACAAATAAGCGACGGCAAAAAATCCAAAAAGTGTGACAAAAATTTTGATTTGCAACGGCCGAGTGTCACCCATGATCGGGGAGGCATTCCAAAGGAAGGCCAGCGCGGGGTGGCGATCGGCAAAATCCGGGTACAGGCTGGGGAGATACGCCATCTCGAGCACTGCTCCCATGCAAACGAAGCTGACCGCAGCCACCATGAAGGTGCTGGCCCGCGGAAGCAGGATGCTGGCCAGAATGATCACCACCAGGTAGAGCGAGAGATAATGACTGTCCAAGTCGCCGGTGACGTGGACGATGGCGGTGATGATCACGATGTCCGAAAAAAGCTGGAGATACGCCTGGAGCAAAAAGTCGCGGCTCAGTTGGTTGTAGATCAGAAAGAAAAGGCTGACTGTGTACCAGAGAACGACGGCAATCCCCAGCGATTTAATGGAAGTGAGATTGGCAGAAGAATTCAGTAACTCGCTGATGGAAAAATCGATGGCGAAAACAAAACTGATGATGACAAAGCGGATTTTGATGACCCAGGGGAGCCAAGCCTTCAGTTCTTCGGTAAATTCCTTGGGAAACCTCTCACTCATCATGGGAAGAACAACTCATGAAATTGAGCGTGCCGGGATGGCGGGGATTCTCCGCAAATAGCGTCCTTCGCGGATTTTGGGAACAGCGGATGCCGATTTGCCGGACGGCTTCGGCCATCGAACGCCATCCCCCCGAAACATCTGGGTGGATTCCGGGGGGATGACAAATTCCGCGACTTTGCTCTAGCCCGCCAACTTGCCGATCAAGGTGAACAGCGGGAGGTACATGGAAATGACCACGCCGCCGACCACCACACCCAAGACAAGGATGATCGCGGGTTCCATGGCCGTCAAAAGGTCGCCCACCGCGGCATCCACTTCATCCTCATAGAAGTCAGCCACCTTTTGAAGCATGGCGTCGAGGGCGCCAGTCTGTTCACCGACGCCGATCATTTGCACCACCATATTCGGGAACACTCCGGTTTCGCGCAGAGGATCCACAATCGTGCGCCCGGTTTCAATGGCCTTGCGAACGGACTGAATCGCTTTCTCGATGACAGCGTTTCCGGATGTTCGGGCGGTAATGTCCATCGCTTCGAGCATCGGGACGCCGCTCGTGATCAGGGTTCCGAGGGTGCGGGTAAACCGCGCCACGCCAATCTTCCTCATCAGAGGTCCCAGAAGTGGAAGCTTCAAGACAATGGTATCAATCATCATACGACCGTTGGGAGTTCCGTAATACACCTTCAATCCCCAGATTCCCAAACCCATCAAAATAATCATGGGAAGGGCGAAGGTTCCGATGGCAGTCGATGCCCCAATCACAATTTTTGTGGGCAGTGGCAAGGCAACGCCCAATCCGGCAAACAGAGTGGCAAAAATGGGCACTACCTTCCAAAGCAGGAGGAAGATCACGCCGCCCGCGATGCTCAACACCGCTATGGGATAGATCAATGCGGACTGTACGGCACGCTTCAACTTCACCGCCTTCTCGATGTAGCCCGAAAGGCGTTGCAAAATGGTGTCAAGAATACCGCCGGTTTCGCCCGCTTCCACCATGTTGGTATACAGGTCGTCAAAAATCTTGGGATACTGCCGCAGCGCGTTGGCCAGAGTCGAGCCGCTCTCGACGGAAGACCGAACTCCGGCGAGGCATTTCTGGAAGGCTTTGTTCTCCTGCGCGGTGGAAAGAATCTCCAGGCATTGTACGAGCGGCAAGCCTGCGTCAATCATGACCGAGAATTGTCGGGTGAAAATTGCCAATTCCTTGGCCGAGACTCTACCCGCCACTTTCGGTTTGGGGATGGCGATTTCGCGGCCCTTTTCGACGATGCGCGAGGGGGTGATCTGCTCCCGGCGCAAAACTGCGTCCAGAGCTTCTCGAGATGGCGCCGCACGGGTCCCGGTAACCGCCTGGCCTGTGCGGGACGTTCCTCGATATTCAAATTGAGGCATGGTTTAGGTTCCTCCCCCGGAATGAACCGGCATCAGACTGGCTTACAGCGTTCATCGACCCTTCATAACCTCTCCACCCCTGGACCTATCGTTTGGCAGGGGCATAGGGTGTCGCCGGGCGTTGTCCGCCTAAGCCCGCAACGCCGCGGTTGATCATGTCCTGGAGCTCGTCGGTATTGCTGGAACGCGCGAGGGCCGTCTCCAGGTTAATTTGCTTGGTCGCGTAGAGTGTATAGAGAGACTGGTTGAAAGTTTGCATGCCGAACTTGTCCTGCCCGGTCTGCATGGACGAATAAATCTGGTGGATCTTATCTTCACGGATCAGGTTTCGAATGGCCGGATTTGGAACCAGAATCTCCATGGCCATCGCTCGTCCCTTTCCATCTGACTTGGGCAACAGGGCCTGGCAGAGGATGCCCTCCATCACCAGAGATAATTGGGCTCGAATCTGGGATTGTTGGTGAGCCGGAAAGACGTCGATAATACGGTTGATGGTGGAGGAGGCGGAGTTCGTGTGCAGGGTGCCAAAGGTCAAGTGGCCGGTTTCGGCGATGCGCAAAGCGGACTCTATGGTCTCCAGGTCGCGCATTTCGCCGATCAGAACCACGTCCGGATCCTCACGAAGGGCGGCGCGCAAGGCAGCAGAAAAGGATTGGGTATCCGAATGGACCTCGCGCTGGTTCACCAGGCACCGCTTATGCGGATGGATGAATTCGATGGGGTCCTCGATAGTAATCATGTGCTCGTGCCGCGTTTGATTGATCAGATCCAGCATGGTGGCCAGCGTGGTGGACTTGCCGCTGCCCGTCGGACCGGTAACCAGAATCAATCCGCGCGGCTTGTCGCACAACTTGCGCAGAACGGCGGGGAGCTGCAACTGCTCAAATGATTTAATTTCGAAAGGAATAACTCGAAAAACTCCTGCCGTGGCGCCGCGCTGGTTGAACAGGTTGCCGCGAAAGCGCGCGATATTCTTGATCCCGAAGGAAAAGTCGAGCTCGAGCGTCTCTTCAAAGCGATGCTTTTGAGCGTCGGTCAAAATGCTGTATGCCAGTTGTTTAGTGTCTGCCGGGCCTAGGGCGGGGAGGTCCTCGCAGGGCTTGAGTTCACCGTGAACGCGGATGCGCGGCGGTGAGTTGGTAGTGATATGGAGGTCCGATCCGCCCGAATCCACCATTCGTTTTAGCAGTTCACTTAAGGCTGGTATTGCCATTTTACTGCTCCTGTTTCCCTTTGAATTTCCTGAGATAAATCTATAAGACCGTTTCCCGGATCACTTCTTCCAAAGTGGTCTGACCATTCATGGCTTTGATCAACCCGCTGCGCCGTAGTGAAATCATGCCTTGATCGATCGCTTTCCGTTTAAGCTCCAGCGCCGAAGCGCCCACCAATATCAACTCGCGCAGTTCGTCGGTAATCTCCAATACCTCATAAAGTCCTACGCGCCCTTTGTAACCCTTGTTTCCGCAGGTCGAGCACCCGGCGCCCTTGTAGACTTTGACTTTCTTCGATTCCTCGGGCGTATATCCGGCATCGATCAGCACTTGAGGACTAACCTCATCGACCGTTTTACAGTCCGCGCAAACTCTCCGCGCCAAACGCTGGGCACAAATCAAATGGACGGACGTCGCCACCAGGAAAGGCTCAATCCCCATGTTCATCAAACGCGAGATGGTGGCAGGGGCATCGTTGGTATGCAAAGTGGAAAGGACGAGGTGTCCAGTAAGCGCCGCTTTGATGGCGATTTCTGCCGTTTCAAAGTCACGGATTTCTCCCACCAGAATGATGTTCGGATCCTGGCGAAGAAACGAGCGGAGGGCGGCGGCAAAGTTCAGGCCGATCTGCTCCTTCATCTGCACCTGGTTGATGCCTGGCAATTGGAATTCCACGGGGTCTTCAGCGGTCACAATATTCGTGTCCGCCTTGTTTAATTGGGCGATGGAGGAATACAACGTGTTGGTTTTGCCGCTGCCTGTCGGCCCCGTCACCAGCACCATGCCGTAAGGCTTGAAGATGGCTTTCTGAAATTTATCCAGCGACTCCTGCTCAAACCCCAGCTTGGTCATGTCCAGCCGCAGGTTTTCCTTGTCGAGAAGGCGCATGACGATTTTTTCGCCATGCAAAGTGGGCAGGACGGACACGCGAAAATCGAGTTGCTTCTTTTTGCCGTTGTGCATCATCTTGATCATGATGCGTCCGTCCTGAGGCAGGCGCTTTTCAGATATGTCCAGCTTGGACATGATTTTGACGCGGCTTATTATTGCGTCGCGCAGCTTGTTGGGCGGGTTCATGATCGTTTGGAGCATCCCGTCAATGCGGTAACGTACGCGGTATTCTTTCTCGTACGGTTCCATGTGGATGTCGCTGGCTCCCCGCTTCACAGCGTCGGTCAGGATGTAATTCACCAGCTTGATGACCGGCGCCTCTTCGGCCGCTTTTTCAAGCGCGGCCAGATTCAAAGAGGCCTCGTCCTGATCCTCCAGTTCGACGCTTTCCGTCCCGCCTTCATCAATGAAGCTGACAATCTCCTCGATCTCTTTCTTGCGTTCGACTTCTTCAACGCTGCCATAATGCTTCTTGATAGCCTCATTGATGGCTGACTCGGAGGCCACGACCGGTTCGATATTAAATCCAGTCATGAACTTGATATCGTCCATGGCGAAAACATTGGTGGGATCCACCATCGCCACGGTCAATGAAGAACCCACCCGGCTGAGAGGCAGGATTTGGTACTTCATGGCCGTATCCATGGGAATCAACTTGGTGACGCTGGGGTCAACTTCGAAATAACCGAGGTTTATGCTTGGTACTCCGTACTGGCGGGAAAGGACGGCCGTGACTTCGTCATCGCTGAGGAACCCCAATTTTACCAACGAGTTCCCCAGACGGCCGCCGGTGGACTTCTGATGCTCAAGCGCCTGCTTGAGCTGATCGGGGTTAATCAGGTTCTCTTTAAGAAGGATTTCCCCTAGCTTACCGGACATTCGTATGGCCCTCTTTACCTACACTCTGACCGGAATTAAGAATTTCATCCTGCATTTTCCGCGAACTAGAGCTAAACTCCCCATAGACAACACTTGCATCACATCCTAGAAAAGTCAGGCATCAATGTCAAGGCGTTTCAACGCTATCCCTTGGCCCCTACTCACCAACATTCGTTTTTTTCAGCAATTTCCCTTACCGAAATGGACCGACCGGAGCTATTTACCTCCGGAACCTCGCCTACCAGACGTATTGGATTTCAAGAGCCAGGGAAGGATTCCTAATGAAGGTTGGTTCCTCCCAACGAACAAGCGACGAGAGCCCTATCCTTGACTTCGGCCAGCCGGAAGTATAGCTTTCCTAAATATGCGGTCTGCGGCTTGGAAGACAACCCTTGGGCCAGGTGGGGCGCTCCTTGCATTCTACGACAAGATGCTTTCCGAGTTTGGCCCTCAGGGCTGGTGGCCGGCGCGATCTCGACTGGAAGTTATCGTAGGGTCGATTCTGGTCCAAAATACGGCCTGGCAGAATGCCGCCTTGGCTTTGAAACACCTCCGTGCCCGGGGTTTGCTAAGCCTGACTCGATTGAGGAAAGCATCGCGCACGGAAATCGAGATCTGCGTGCGCCCGGCCGGTTTCTTTCGCCAGAAGGCCGGGACGATCAGGAATTTTCTGGATTGGCTGGAGGTCGCTTGCCAAGGCTCGTTGGGAAAGATGTTTGAACTTCAGCCGGAAGAGGCGCGCCAGCGCCTGCTCGGGATTAAGGGATTGGGTCCGGAGACCGTGGACGCCATTCTGCTCTACGCGGGGGGACATCCTTTCTTTGTGGCGGACAGCTACACCCGGAGGGTCCTGGCGCGGCACAAAATTGTGGGCGGCAAGGCGAATTATGACCAAGTACAAAGGTTCCTGCACCGACATTTGCCACCTGACCCGGATCTTTTCAATGAGTACCACGCCTTGCTGGTAGAGGTTGGCAAGCGCCATTGCAAACGGCCCTCACCCGAATGCCTGGACTGCCCGCTGGAAGGGTTCCTGGGCCCGGATCAGCCCATGGGGTAGAACATCGTATCGATCTGAGGGCGAGCCAATGAGCGTTCGTTCACTTGGGAAGAACAAAGTTCCATGGAAAATGACCGGCGTAATTCACGCAAGACATTTTTAATATTTTTGCTGATTCTGGTTCCTGCGCTTTTCTTTTTGGCATGGAGCCAGGCATCATTCAACCTCTCTTTCATCCATCCATCCAGCGCTCAGGAAACAATTCTCCTCTTATTCTTATCCGCGCTCATATTTCTTGCCTTCGTTATATTCACTTTGATCCTTGGGCGCATCCTCCTTAAGCTCTACGTCGAAAGGCGCCAGGGCCAATTGGGCTCCCGGTTCAGGACCAAGATGGTGGCTGCTTTCCTGGGGCTCTCTCTCGTCCCGGTCTGCTTCCTGTTCGCATTCTCTTACGGACTGTTGAATCGAAGCATTGACAAGTGGTTCGGAATCCCATTTGACATTGTTCGCAGCGACGCCGCGGAGATTGTCAAGCAACTCCAGCTTCTATCGGAACGCCGCGCCTTGCATGAAACCAGCCACATGACCGCTGATGTGAATCTGCGCAGGGCCATTCTCAGCAGGGACAAACCGGCCATTGATCTCTTCCTTGCGCAAGACACGAAGTCTTTGAATCTTAAATCAGCCTTTTGCTTTGACCGGGACGGCCAATTCCTGGCCCATGCGGGGGATGACTCGCCCCGCCCAACGGAAGTGACTCTGCTATTCCCCCAAATCAGTTCCGGCCAATTGCCCGCCGCGGGGGCGGTTGCCCGCTTGCACTCCGTGAACCTGGCATTGTATTTGGCAGCTCAGAAAGTGCTGGACGACAAAGGGAATTTGGGAGGAACGGTCATTGGGGTGGTGTCGTTGCCACTCGATATCCAGAGAACTGCCGACGAAATCCAAGACGAAGCTGAAAAATATAATGAGCTGAGCCAGGAAAGGAGAGCGGTGAAGCGTACCGACCTCTCGATGCTCCTGCTGCTCACCCTGTTGATCTTATTTGTGGCCACGTGGTTTGCCTTGTTTGTTTCCAAGCAGGTCACCATACCCATTCAGGCGTTGGCGGAGGCCACTCACGAAGTGTCGCAGGGGAATTTGGGTTATCAGGTCACGGTACGCGGGGACGATGAACTTGGGACCCTCATTAAATCATTTAATGATATGACCCGCCAACTCCAGGAGAGCCGCGCCGCCATTGTCCAAGCCGCGCAGGAACTGCAACTGGCCAATCAAAAGCTGGAGGAGCGCGGACATACAATGGAGGCCATCCTTGAAAACATTCCCAATGGAGTGATATCACTCGACCCCCAGGGAGGAATTACTCAGGTTAATTCCACCGCGGAACGGATGTTTGGCAGGGAAAAGACGCGGTCGGCGCAGAAACTCACTGACCTGTTTTCAGAGGAAGACGCCAGAGAGGTCTCTCTGTTGTTTCGCCGCGCCCACCGGCAGGGCGTGGTGACTCGCTACATGGAGTTGGATTTGGACGAACGGCGTGTATTCGTCGCCCTGACTCTCTCCTCCATTCGCGCTCGCCATGGGTCCGTAGGCGCCGTGCTGGTGGTAGAGGACCTTTCGGAACTCTTGCGAGCGCAAAAGGCGGCCGCCTGGCGCGAAGTAGCCCAGCGCATCGCGCACGAAATTAAAAACCCGCTTACACCCATTCAACTTTCCTCCGAACGCATTCAACGGCTCGTCGCGCGCGGCGGAGCCCATCCCGACTCCTCCGAGTTGGCGGCTGCCGTGGCGGAGAGCGCAGGCCTGATTGACCGCGAAGTGACGACACTCAAAACTCTGGTGGATGAATTCTCCACCTTTGCCCGCTTCCCTTCTTCCAAACCCGTGCCCGCGGCCTTGAACACTATTATCGAAAATGCGCTGAATATTTTTGACGGTCGATTGAAGGGAATTGTTGTTCACAGCGATTTGTCCCCCGCCCTCCCACTCGTCCAGGCCGACCCCGAGCAAATGAAGCGGGCGGTGGTGAACCTGATTGACAACGCCGCGGAAGCCCTGGAAACAGTTCCTACGCGGGAAATCTGGGTGCGCACCTCGCTCGACGCCCAGCGCGACGTAGTGGAACTGGTGGTGGCCGACAGCGGCCCGGGCATACCGCCCGACGCCCTGGATAAACTTTTCCTTCCCTATTTTTCCACCAAGCAGCGCGGCACCGGCCTCGGATTGGCCATCGTCAGCCGGATCATCTCCGAACATAACGGGACCATTCGGGTGGAACACAACCGGCCGACCGGCGCCATGTTTGTGATCGAATTGCCCGTGGAGAGGGTCACTGCAAATGCCGAAGTATGAATGATGAACGATGAACTTCTTCACCCTCGCGCGGAGCAAGGATTCTCAAGCTGACAAAACTCAATTTCTTCATTCATAATTCATCATTCATCCATCATAATTGCCCTTATGAATTCCGTTCTGATTGTCGATGACGAAGCCGGAATCCGCCAGTCTCTGTCCGCCGTTCTCCGCGACGAAGGCTACGAAGTGGCGGCAGTCGAGAGTGGCGAGGACTGCCTTTCCATCCTGGGCAGAAAACATTTCGACGTGGTCATGCTCGACGTTTGGCTGCCCGGCATGGACGGGCTCCAGGCGCTCGAGCAGATTATGGCGCGCGAAGTCCATCCCATGGTCATTATGATTTCTGGCCATGGAACCATTGAAACGGCGGTCCGGTCCACCAAGCTGGGTGCGTTCGACTTTATCGAGAAACCGCTCTCCATTGAAAAGACCCTGCTCATCTTGAAACATGCGGTTGAACAAATACAGCTCTCCGCGCAAAACCGTTCTCTGCGTGAAGAACTTCATGGCCAATATCGGATCATCGGCGAAAGTGTGCCCATGAAAGCTCTGCGGCAACAGTTAGCCCTGGCGGCGCCTACCAATGGCCGCGTCCTGGTCTACGGCGAGAGTGGAACGGGAAAGGAATTGGTGGCGCACGCGCTTCATCTCATGAGCCTGCGGGCTGAAAAAGCCTTTGTGGAAGTAAATTGCGCCGCCATTCCCGAGGAGTTAATCGAAAGCGAGCTTTTCGGCCACATCAAAGGTTCATTTACCGGAGCCATCGAGGACAAGACTGGAAAATTTGAGCAAGCGGACGGCGGAACGCTTTTCCTGGATGAAATCGGCGATATGAGTTTGCGCACTCAATCCAAGGTTCTGCGCGTGGTGGAGGAGCAGCGATTTACCCCCATTGGAACGGGAAATAATCTCTCCGTGGACGTGCGCATTATTGCGGCCACCAACAAAAACCTGGAGGAGGAAATTCAGAAAGGAAATTTTCGCGAGGACCTTTTCTACCGGCTCAACGTGATCCCTTTCTTTTTCCCTCCCCTGCGCGAACATGCAGAAGATATTCCCACCCTCTCAGACTATTTTCTCTCGGAATTTGCCCGGGCCTACGGCCGCCGACCCAAACATTTTTCAAAGGCGGCGCTGGATATCCTTTCGCATTACCGCTGGCCCGGGAATGTGCGCGAGCTGAAAAACCTCGTCGAGCGGATGGTCATCATGGTCTCCGGAGAAGTGATCGACGCCCGCCACCTTCCCCCCACTCTTCACCACGATGCTGCGCGCACAAAGTCGTCTGCCGGTTCGGGAACTTCCGGGAGCGCGTCAGGCCGCGGGTCAACGGGCGGCTTCTCCAGCCTCCAGGAGGCTCGCGCCGCCTACGAGCGTGATTTCATCTTGCGAAAGCTGGAGGAGAATCAAGGCAACATGAGCCGCACTGCCGAAGTCCTGGGTCTCGAGCGCAGCCACCTTTATCGAAAAATGAAATCGTTGGGCATGCCGGTGGGCGAATAGCAGATCCTCCGTCAGAGGTGGTTACTTTCATTGGGCGGAAACGCTCAATCCAGTGTTTCACTCGCACCGCAACGCTTCCATGGGCTCAACCCGCGTGGCGCGCCGCGCCGGGATGTAGCAGGCCAGGAGGGCCGCAGCGCACAACACAAACGAGACTCCTGCGTAGGTCAACGAATCAGTGGTGCTCACATCGACAAGCACGCTTTTTAGGACAGGTGTGACGGCGAAAGATATTGCCAAGCCGACAACCAATCCCGCCAAAACCAATCGAAGTCCCTGGCCCAGCACCAACTGCATTATGTCCCTCCTCTCCGCACCCAGGGCAACGCGCAGCCCAATCTCATGGGTACGCTGGCGGGTGCTATAGGCCACCACCCCGTAAATCCCCACCGCGGCCAGCGCCAACGCCATCAAACCAAACGAACCGGCAAATGCCACCGCGATGCGTTCAAAAATTGTACTGAGTTGCATGCTCGAGCGGAGCGTGGTCACATTGAAGACGGGTAGATCGGGATTCATTTCATGCACCGCAGCCTCGACGGCAGAAGCATAAGTGAGCGGGTCTCCCACCACGCGCATGTGAATGAAGGCCAAATCGCTGTCCCTGTAATCCTGGAACAATGGCAGAAATATGCCAGGCATGGCGCCGTAATTCAGGCGGCGGTATTTTCCGTTGTGAGCCACTCCCACTACGATGAACCAACGGCCACCCACTTGAACCCGCTTCCCCATCGCTTCCTGGCCCGGCCAATAGCGGGCGACAAAAGCCTGATTGACAATGGCGACCAATTGGGATTTCGCCGTGTCGCCCATCGTGAAATCGCGCCCGTCGATGAGTGGCGTTCGCATGGTCCGGAAATAACTCGGCCCCACGTCCGCGCCGTCGATCTCCATAGATTCATTAAGACGGGGGAAATAGCCATCGGGAAGAACATCGCTGGTGTGGATCGAAAAATTAAGAGGAGAGAAGTCAGCGATGGTTGCGGAAACAGCCCCGGGCAACGCCTCAAGCTTGGGAAGTAGTTGGCGGTCGAATTCAATGGCTTGAAGCGCAGAATAGCCCGAGGGTCTGAGTTCGTAGGAAAAAACCAATACGTGCTCGGGATTAAACCCCGGGTCCAACTTCTGTGAATTACCCAAGCTGCGCGTAAACAGAGCGGCACAGATCAGCAAGAGCAATGACAAGGCAATCTGGACCACCACCAGTGCGCTTGCCAGGCGCGACTTATGGAGCCCGCCCATAACGCTCCCTGGTTGTTCTTTCAAAACTGTGATGGGTGCCACATTGGTTGAGCGCAGGGCGGGCAGCACGCCGAAAACTATTGCGGTGAGCAAACTGACCAGCAGCGCCGCCAGCATCACATTGCGGTCCGCATGGCCATTGATCGAAAGCGGCAGGGTGCTTCTGGGGACAAAGGCGGCGAAGGTTCCCGCCGTCCAAGTGGTGAACAACATGGCGAGGAAGCCTGCGGCGAGCGAGAGCAAAAGGCTTTCCACCAGAAGCTGGCGCACAAGCCTCCAACGGCTGGCGCCCATGGATAATCGAATGGCGATTTCGCGCCGTCTTGCAACCGAACGAACCAGCAGCAGATTCGCCACATTCGCGCACGCCAGCAGCAACAACACCGCCGCGAGCGACAGCAGAAGCGGCAGCGTCGAGTATAGATAAACATTCACGCCAAATGGCGAGCGCCACATCGGGTCAAGCGTGATCTGGTTGGGACCGCGATGCGATTCTGGGAAACTTTGGGCGATCCGCCGCATCATGAGGTCCAGTTCCCGTGTCGCCTGATGGCGATCGACTCCCGGCTTGAGCTTCCCCAGGACGTTGAGCCAAGTATTCCCGCGCTCGTATGCCCCGTCAAAACCCCAAACAGCATGGAGCATTCCCCAAGGAATCCAAATGTCCGTTTGTAGTCCGGGCATGCATCCTTGGAAGCCCGGCGGCGCGACTCCAATGATCACATAAGGGTACCCATTGATTTGAATCGTTTTTCCGACAATCGAAGCGTCCCCGCCGAAGTGGCTTTCCCAAAGACCGTAGCCGAGCACGGTCACTGCCGCGCCTTCGCGATTTTCTTCCTCTGAAGGCTGGAACAATCGGCCCAGGACGGGTCGAAGGCCGAGCACGTCAAAGTAATTCGCCGAGGTCAGTGTCCCGTAAATACGCTCGGGCTTGCCGCCGCCGGTCAGGGACACGTAATCGTGGTGCCAGGCCAGGAGGCCGGCAAAACTACGGTTATTGTCCCGCAGGTCCTTATAATCCGGGAAAGAGAATGGGGGAGAGGGATGCTCGCTGCGCTCACCCCTCATGACAGTTACCATCTCGCTGGTGTGTGCGACGCCTGGGATGGGATTGAGAAGCGTGGAGCTGATCCAACTGAAAATCGTGGTGTTGGTGCAGATTCCTAAGGCAAGCGTCACAACGGCAAGCGCCGTGAATCCGGGAGCCTTGGTCAACATTCGAAAGCTATATCGAACGTCCTGGAAAAGGTTCCTCATTTCTGTACGGGCAGACCCCCGGCTTCGAATACTTCGGCGCAAAAACGCATTAGCTTTATCGCTGATTGGTCGTTCCCAGTCTGTGTCCGTCGTCACAGGCTTGAACGGTCAATGCGAATGCGGACTGGCCGGGTATGCAAAGGGGCGACTTGAATGGCTTGAAATCTGTCGATTGTTTTCTGACCTCGAGGTCAAACCAGCATCGTTCACGCTAGGAACAAGTATTGACTGCGAAGATGGGGCCCTTTCGAACGCTAAGTAGTTTCCGCTCGACGTGCGCTTCCGAAGGCCTTGTGGATCAGGGCGCATCGCGCCGCCCCAATTAATCCGGCGCTATCATTCAGTACGATCTTCACCGGGATATCTTCGAGCAATGTCCTCATTCGGCCCTTGGCCAGGAAGGCCTTCATGAAGGTGGGTTCTTTCATTTTGGGCACCACCTTGGCGGCGATGCTGCCACCGATAAAGATTCCCGCCGTGGACATGAACTTCAAGGCGCAATTGCCGGTTTCAGCTCCATAGGCGCTCACAAAAATGTCGAGCGCTTGCTCGCAGATCGAAGCTTTCTTATCCAAAGCGAGCTGGGAAATCAACGCAGGCGGGTCGGGAGATTGGCCGATTTGATCTTTCAACCATCCAGGTTCCTCTGCGCGGCGGGAATCGCGAAGAAAATCGTAAATGTTTTTAATTCCCGGGCCGGAGAGAATGCGCTCACAACTTACATGTTCGAATTTGGCGAGAAGGTATTTCAGCAGATCAATCTCCACTTCATTGCGCGGTGCAAAATCAGTGTGGCCGCCTTCGCATGCGAACGGATGATGTCGAAAGCCATCCCAAAAAAGGCCGGCTTCCCCGAGGCCAGTGGTGGCGGAAATAACGGCCATGTTGCCGTCCGAAACTCTAGCGCCTTCGCTCAAGGCAATAAAGTCCGCCGCTTTGAGTGCGTCGATTCCGTAAGCGTAGGCCTCCAGATCGTTAATCAGTCCCACCGAGCTCAACCGAAGCTGGGTGGCCAACTCACGCGAGTCGATGACCCAGGGGAAATTGGGCGGTTTACTTTTGCCATCCCTCACCGGGCCGGCCACGCCGATGCAGGCCAGGTTTACAGGGACCCCTTCCGTTTTTATGAACTCGCCGATGATTTCCGGCAGGCTTTGGTGCTTCTGGGTTTCATAGACCCGTTCGACCACGGACTCCAATTTATTGCCGCCCGAGTTGAAGCCTGCCAGCCGTGTGTGCGTGGCGCCAATATCACCTGCGAGAATCATTTCCGATCTTCCTCCATCGCCGTCCGTCGCGGTCCATCAAGTCATCCGACTCTTTTGGTCCCCAGGCGCCCGCCGGGTAATTGGGGAAACTGCGGGGCGGGAGCGCTTTCCAAACATCGAGCATCGGGTCCACAACGCGCCACCCCGCTTCGACCATGTCGGCCCGTTGAAAGAGCGTGGCGTCGCCCATCATGCAATCGTAAAGAAGCACTTCGTACCCTGAGTACGAATCTTTGCCGAAATAATTGGAGTACTCAAAACTCATGTCCACCGAACCCAGCCTCAGGACAGGGCCGGGAATCTTGGCGCCGAAGCTAAGGGAAATTCCCTCCTCCGGTTGAATCTGGATCACCAGTTGATTGGTCTGAAGCTTGTGCACGGCTGTCTGGCGGAAAAGAATGAAGGGGGCGCGCTTGAACTGGATTGCGATTTCCGTATGCCGCGTCGCCAAGCGTTTGCCGGTTCGAAGATAAAATGGAACTCCCGCCCAGCGCCAATTGTCGATGTTCAGCTTCATGGCCACGAACGTTTCCGTCCTCGACTCGGGAGAAACCCCTGGCTCAGAGCGATAAGCAGGCACTTTATCTTTGCCCGCCGTGCCCTCGCCATATTGGCCACGCACAGTGTAGTGCAACACGTCTTCGGCGCTTAAAGGTTGAATGGCGGTCAGGATCTTCGCCTGCTCGTCGCGCACGGCATCCGCCTGGAAAGAAACCGGAGGCTCCATGGCGGTCAGGCTGATGAGCTGCATCATGTGATTGGGAACCATGTCGCGCAGGGTTCCGGCCGTGTCAAAATAGCCTCCACGCTGCTCCACGCCCACCGTTTCGCCGTTGGTAATCTGAATGTGGTCGATGTAGCGCCGGTTCCAGATGGGTTCAAAGATGCCGTTGCTGAACCGGAACACCAATATATTCTGGACCGTCTCCTTCCCCAGGTAATGATCGATGCGATAGATCTGGTTCTCCGTCAAAACGCTTTTCACATCGCGGTTGAGCGCGCGAGCGGAATCGAGGTCGTGCCCGAAAGGTTTCTCAATCACTACCCGGCGCCAGCGGCCGGTGGACTGATCGGCAAGTCCTACGGCACCAAGGTGCTGAACGATAGGCCCGAAAAACGCGGGCGCGGTGGCCAGGTAGAACAGATAATTCCCCTGGGTGTTATGGTCCTTGTCCACCTGGGTCAGGCGATCCACAAGTTGGCTGAAGGCAGCGCGGTCAGAAAAATCACCGCGCTGATAAAAAAGCCTTTGGGTGAATGACTCCCAAGCCGGGGTCCCCTGATCCTCTGTGGGAAGGAATCGCGTTACTTGCTCCCGAAACTTTTCGTCGCTCAAGTCGTCGCGTGAAAAACCGAGCACGGCAAATTCGGCAGGCAGCAATTGTACTTTGCCCAGATTGTAAAGCGATGGAATGAGTTTGCGCGATGTCAGGTCCCCTGCGGCTCCGCAAATCACGACCACGCAGGGACCGGCAGGCTTGTGCGGCTGTTCCAGATCGTTTTCAAGATTTGCCGTTTCAGGTGTCGCCATCACTCAACTCTTATATTCCTTCATTAAATTTGGCCGCTAGTATCGCTTTTCCCGGCTCTAATTTCCAGTGACTTATTTCTAATTTCGCATATTCCAATTGTGGTTGGCCATTCCGGATTGATCTATTCTAATTTCCTGTGGTGGTGCCATTTGCCCGACGTTGTCGTTAACCGTGCGTCGTCATTCCCGCGAAGGCGGGAATGACGCGCCGCGGCGGGCCTCGAAATGAATCCAGTTCCAAATGACACGACTGCCCGATTTCCTTACCAACATCAAAAAGGGTAGGGCAATCTCGCTAAAGCGGAGCCCGCCTTGGTGACACTACCCCTACTTCTCTTTCGTTCCGCTATGGCCTTATCGGCTGCATATTTGGTCCAAACGCTGCGTAAACTTCTTCCGGAAATTGCGTGCCGCCGGTGGTCGCGGACTCGCCTCCATCCACGGCAAGGGTTTGGCCGGTGACGTAGCTGGAAGCGTCGGAAGCCAGGAACAACAACGGGCCCACCAATTCATTGGGATCGCCGGTTCGGTGCATGGGGCACGAACTCTTGATCCAGTCCATAAAAGCGGGCATAGCGAATACGGCTGCTGTCATTTCGCTGGGAAACCAGCCCGGGGCAAGAGCGTTCACGCGCACGCCTCGATCGGCCCAACTGCAGGCGAGGTTGCGCGTCAGCCCGATCACCGCCGCTTTTGAGGTTACGTAGGCACTGGGGAAATCCTTGCAGGCGCCAATTCCCGCCGTGGAAGAAATATTGATGATCGAACCTCCCTTTCCGTCCGCCAACATTCGTGATGCAACTTCGCGGCTGCAAGTCCAGAGCCCGAGAAGGTTCACGCGAATGGTCTGCTCGAAGATATCGTCGCTAATTCTTTCCGGCACCGAGCCTGCGTCGCTCACCACTCCTGCATTGTTCACCAGAATGTCCACACGCCCCATTTGTTCCCAGGCCTGCGCAACCATCGCGCGCACCTGCTCCGGTTTGCCGACATCGCACGCGATGGCCAGGGGCGAGCCGCCGTGTTCCTTGATCCTGCCCGCTGCCAATTCCAAGCTCTGCTGGTTGCGGGCTGCCAGAGTGACTTTCGCGCCGGCGGCAGAGAGCGCCTCGGCAAATGTCACCCCGAGCCCGTGTGACGCTCCGGTCACAATAGCTGCCTTGCCCGTCAGGTCAAAAAAACTCGTGTCGCTTTTCATTCGGTTTGCTCCCCATATCAGCCGATCGGTTTTCAGGAATTCCTGTTCGCTCGGAAGTTTACACTCGGGGGAACAAGGATTGGAAACTTTTTCCGGCCGCCCCGGTTAATCTGTGGGATTCAAGGCATTATTTCGAAAACATGGAGGGAAAATCTCGCGTTCCTTAGACAAACCGAAGTATACTGTTGGGCATTGCGCCGCACTGGTAGGCGGAACGGATTAACTCGCATCAACCTGATGGAAATGAAAATTAAGTGAACGGCGGACGACCGCACCCCGTTTTTGCATCAAGTGCATGGGCAAGTGACGGATTCGTTCCACTCTGCATCGAATACACAGATATGCCTTCAAACAAGGGAAATGGCGCCGGTTGGATTGTAGGTGTACTGTTCGCGTTCATTTTTTCAGGCACTACTATTGCCCGGGCATTCCCGCAGACCGAGGATTTAAATGGCGAGGTGGTGGATGAAAAGAGCGTGCCGATTATGGGCGCGGTCTGCACGCTCACCAGCGACCGCGCCGGCGTCCTGCCCGAGGCAGGTCTTTCCCAGACAACTTCTGAAAAAGGACTCTTCGCTTTTCCGGGACTCGAGGCCGGCACTTATCATCTGGTCTGTGCAGCGATCGGCCACGAACCAGTGGAACAAAATAATATCTTGATCTCCAACCAGCCCTTGCCTTTGATGCAAATCGCCCTCCCCGTCAAAACTGTGGTCCGCCAACAGGTCGAGGTGCATGACAAGATCTCCTCGGTGGCACAACAATCTTCCTCTCCGCCCGCACGGTTGTCAGCGCCCCAATTGCAGGCACTCCCGCTGGCTCAGCAAAAATTCAAGGCTGCCCTTCCGTTGGTTCCCGGGGTTCTACGCCTGCCTGACGGCCGGATCAGCATTAAAGGCGCCGGTGAGAGCCAGGGCATGCTGCTGGTCGATTCGGCGGACACTGTGGATCCCGTCACGGGCAGCTTTTCCATTGATGTGCCACTCGACGCCGTCGAATCCATGGAGGTTTATAAGAGCGCTTACAATGCCCAATATGGACGATTCTCAGGCGGGTTGACCAGCATTGAAACCAAGCCACCTTCAGGGCAATGGCATTTTGAGGTGAACGATTTTGTTCCCACGCCCCGGATCCGCAGCGGCGAAATCATCGGCATTGCCGACGACAGGCCGCGCGTAACGCTGACCGGCCCTTTGTGGGCCAACCATTTGAATTTCTCCGAATCGTTCACGTATGACATGGGCAAACAGCCCGTACGCGGTTTGGCCTGGCCCAACAATGAAATCAAGACCGAAGGCCTCAGCTCTTTTTCAAGCTTTCAATACATCTTTGCCCCCAATCATCTGATGACCGTCAACGCGAATGTTTTTCCCTTGCGGCGCGAATTCGCCAACATCGACTCATTAATTCCGCAAACTGCTTCATCCAATTACGGCCAGCGAGGGGTAACCTTCGGCGCCACCGACCGTTACCTGCTCGATTCCGGGGCGGTGGCCACCACTCTGGTTCAGGTCACTGAATTTGACAGCTACGCGCACGGCCAGGGCCCCCTCGATATGCTTGTGACCCCCAATGGCTATGGCGGAAATTACTTTAATTCCTGGACGCGGACCAGCCACGAACAGGAGATTTCGGAGATCTACCAGCTTGCGAACCAACAGTGGTTGGGCAAGCACGAATTGAAAGTGGGCGCGGATTACGTCCACCGGAGTTATGACGGGACCACGCAATCGCGCCCGGTGGAACTCCTGCGGACCGACGGATCGGTTGCCGAGCGCATTGATTTTTCGGGGCCGGGAAACCTTTCCGTGAGCGACACCGAGTGGGCCGGATTCGTCCAGGACCATTGGAGTTTCAACAGCCATCTGGGGCTGGACGCGGGATTGCGCTATTCCGGACAGGTCATCGGGACAGCAGCTGCGTTCGCGCCTCGCGTAGGCCTGGTCTACTCCCCGGGCGATTCAGGAAGGACCATATTTCGCGGAGGCGTGGGGGTTTTTTACGATCGCATCCCCCTGCTGGCCGGCGATTTCGTCAACAATCCCACCCGGACCGTCAGCACGTTTAATGATCAAGGGCTGCTTCTTGGGCCGCCCATCACCTACGAGAATGTCTACGTGCGCGTTGATGAGAAAGGACAGCATGTCAGCACCAAAGCCCACCATTTGTCCAGCACCCCATACAATGTTACTTGGAACATGGAAATGGACCGCGAATTGGGACCTCGAGTGCTGACCCGAATCAGTTATCTTTCCAGCCGAACTTATGATGAGTTCATTATCGATCCCGAAAATATTCCCGGCTCAAATCCCGTCCTTCTCCTGACCAATACGGGAGGATCGCGCTACCATGAATTCGAAAGCACAGTTCGCATCCATGCCAGCGAGCGCACCGATTTCAACATCTCCTATATTTACAGCCTGACCCACGGTGATATGAACACCCTGGGCCAGATTTATGTGCCATTCGAACAACCCGTAATTCGCCCCAACGTCTTCGCGACATTGCCCGCCAACGTACCTCATCGGGTGGTGACCTGGGGCCGGTTTAAAATTCCCTGGGCGGTCACGGCCACGCCCTTGCTTGACGTTCACACGGGATTTCCCTACTCCAACGTGGACGTTCTCCAGAACTACGTGGGCATTGCCAATAACCAGCGCTTTCCAGCTTTTTTTTCACTCGACCTGAAACTCAGCAAGGATTTCAATTTGCCCCTCACTTCCTGGCTCAAAAACCACAAATTTCGCGGCGCCTTCCAAATCTACAACCTCACCAATCACTCGAATCCTCTGGACGTTTATTCCAATGTGGCCTCCCCGTATTTCGGCCACTTCGTGGGATTCCAACACCGCCTCTTTGACGTGTCTTTCGATATAGTTTATTGATGTAAATCTGGTAGCGCGGCCTCGGTTCTATCCAGCGCGAATTTCGGAGCCGGGTGAATTCAAACGCGGAATTTCAGAGGTGGGTGGGTCCGAGGAGTTAACCCGATTGTGCGGCCTTTTTCGCGGCGTCCTTGGTGGTATACATTTTCTGGTCGGCTTCTGTGAGGATCTGGTCGAGCGTCTTGCCCGGACTCCATTCCGCCAGGCCCATGCTGAAAGTCATCCTGTAATTTTCGAGATGACCGCCCTCATTCCATTGATTGACATCCTTGGTAATCCGCGCCGTAACCACGCCGGCTCCCGCGGCCTCAGACGTGTCCGCCAGAATCACCAGAAATTCGTCGCCACCGAAGCGGACCACCGCGTCCGACCCGCGCACCGCGCCTTTGAGGAGCGCAGCAATCTCCGCCAGGACAAAGTCCCCGGTCAGGTGGCCGAAGCGGGTGTTTACTTCTTTGAAGCGGTCCACATCAATCACCATAAAGCAGAGCGGCTTCGAGGTGCGCGCTGCGTGGCTCATGAACTTGGCCGCCATTTCGTCCAGCGAGCGCCGATTGTAGACTTCCGTAAGCGGATCGGTGAATGATTGCAGCCGGATCAACTCGTTTTGGAGCGCCCCGGAAATAACCGCCTCCCGCGTCCGGCGCAATTCAATGCGCTTGGTGATGATGTAGGTGTTGAAAAGGATCAGAAGGGTGACCAGTCCGAGAAATAATTCCCTCGAAACTGTAATCTCCATGTGGAGGGAACCTTCCCTCATCAGGGCGGCGGGGAGAGTGAGAGCGATGAGGCCGGTGCCGACGAGGATACCGGTCCCGACCACGATGAGCCATAATTCCCAATCGCGTTTCTCAATGGCCGCAAGTTGGCGGCTCACTTTGGCGAGAACGCTGTCTGTTCCTGCTCCAGGGTTCATGGATTGGATCGAAGCCGCAATAATTTAGAATCCCGCACGGTGGAAAGGTTGCCCAGTATCCGTAGCCAGGACCGGAGGTTGGCGCCCGCCGCAAGGATACCCAACTATGCGTGGACTTGCAATGTTAAATAACCCTGGTGTCAAATAACTCTGGGTAGTGGTGTCATTTGCCCGCCGCGGAGCTCCCGCGCGGCGTCATTCCTGCGAAGGCGAATCCAATTTCCAAAATCATGAGAAATGCGCCCAAGAAAAACTGGATTCGCTTTCGCGGGAATGACGGCCTATCGGAGCGTGCGCGTTTGGCGAATGACACCAATACCTAAATCTGCCCTGACAGTCTGGAAGACGAATCGCTCGGGCAATTGGAGGTCGGTCGCTGGGGTTAAGCCAGTTGGAGCGCCTTTCTGGTACAATGCCGTGCAAAGAATGGAAGAGCGATTACCGGAGGACGGAGCTGAATTATAAAGCGCAGTTGAGCAATGCTTATCAAAATCTGGTCCGCCTGAAGCGGCTCAAGCTGGTGATTTTATTTGTCACATCGGCATGCAACGCCAAATGCCGCACCTGTTTCTATTGGGAAGAGCTGAACCGGCGGGGCGACCTCACGTGGGAAGAGATCAAGAAACTCTCCGCCACCATGCCCCCATTCACGGACCTTTGGTTGTCGGGGGGCGAGCCCATGCTACGCAAAGAGCTGCCCGAAATCCTGCATCTGTTTTATATTAACAACGGTATCCGCTGGACCAACCTGCCCACCAATGGACTTCTCCCCGAACGCACGGCGGAGTGGGTGGCTCGCATCTGTTGTGAAAATCCCGAATTGCAACTCGACTTGAATGTCGCCATGGACGGGCTGCACGCCATGCAGGATTCCATCCGCGCTGTCCCGGGCAATTTTGACAAGACGCTTGAAACTCTGGAGGCCCTCCAACCCTGCCGTCAAAAATTCATCAACCTGCGCGTAAACGTCAACACCGTCATCTGCGCGGAAAACTTCGAAGTGGTGATGGACATCGCCGCCTTTGTGAAAAACCACTGCTCGGTGGATGGCCACTACTTCAACATCATTCGCGGAAGCGCCAAGGACGCAACCCTGAAGAATATTCCCGTCGAGCGCTTGCCCGCCCTTTACAGCGAAATCCAGAGAGTTTACAGCCACTACGCTCCCACCTGGCTGCGCCGGCTGGACGGGATTCAGCAGGCGGCCGGCGAAGTCTATTACCAGGGCACGCTGGCCATGCACAACAAAATCCAGCTTGAGAATATGAATGGCCCGCATCCCTGGCCCATGCCCTGCACGGCCAGCGAGACCTCCATCGTGATTGATTACAACGGCGACGTGCGCGCCTGCGAATTGCGCGCCAAGCTCGCCAACCTGCATGATTTCGATTGCGATTTTGGACGCTTCTGGGCCACGATGGCCCGCAAGCAGGAGTCGGAATCCATCGTTCAAGACCAATGCTGGTGTACCCACGTCTGTTTTATCCACGACAGTCTGCGCCATTCTCCCAAAGCCATGTTGGTTGACGTCCCGCTCAGCTACCTCGAATCCAAATTCTCCCACCGGCTTTAGATCCTCCCTTCCCCGGCGCTACCGGCACGGCAAGCTGGGCGCAAAAAAACACTTGACAGCGGCCAGTTATTACTGTATGTTCTGTAATGACAGAAATAGGAGAAACTCACATGGTGACCCTTTTACCCGCCGTTCAAAAGTTCGTCCTCCACTGGGGAGAGATGGGAACGCGCTGGGGCGTCAACCGGACGGTCGCCCAGGTGCACGCCCTCCTCTACGCCTCGCCCCGCCCGCTTAATGCCGAAGAAATCGCAAAGACGCTTTCCGTGGCGCGCTCCAACGTCAGCACCAGCCTGCGCGAGCTGGAGAGCTGGGGCATCGTTAAACCCGTTCACCTGCTGGGAGACAGGCGGGAGCATTACGTCTCCATGACGGACATTTGGGAGATGGCGCGCGTCATTCTCGATGAGCGCAAACGGCGCGAAATCGATCCCACCCTCATCACCCTGCGCGAGTGCGTGGCTGAACTAAAGAAGGGTGGGACGTCGGAAACCGTCACCCGTGAGCGCCTGCTCGAAATGCTCGATTTCCTGGAAACGTTGGCCGCTCTCTATGAGGAGGTCCATCGCATGCCCACCGGCGCCGTGAGAGGCCTTTTGAAGGTGCGGGGCAAGATGCGAAAGTTATTTAAAGGTCCAGCCGCCACCTAGGCGGTTCAGATGTATCCCGGATCGGAGGTGAATTCCATGAATCCACTCATTCCGCTGGTTTGGACGGCAGGAGCAGTTCAGTTGGTAATGGTCGGGGCCAACGCCATGGTACCCAAGAAATTTCATTATCGCGAAAATCTGGCCAGATTGTCGCCCGTGGTCAGACAGGTTTTCGTTGTCCATTCGATCTACATCGTGCTGGTTCTCCTTAGTTTTTGTGCTGTGTGTTTTCTGTTCGCACCAAGACTTGTGGGTCACGACCCTTTGGGAAGGTCGTTAAGCGCCTTCCTGGCTTTTTTTTGGCTTTTGCGGATTGCCCTTCAGATTTTTTATTACGACGGCGAATTCAGGCGTCAGCATCGTCTGGCGGACGTGGCCTACACCCTGGCCTGCTGCTTCCTGGCCGGCGTGTTTGCCGTGGCAGCAGTGGACATTTTTGTATAAGGAGGTCGCGCCATGAACATCCTTGTGACTGGATCGAACGGTTTGGTGGGGTCGGCTCTGATTCCCGTTTTGACTGCGGAAGGGCATCGCGTCAGCCGATTGGTGCGCTCGAAATCCAATTTGGGAATTCGTGACACCTTCTGGGATCCTGCCGCGGGCGAACTGTATTCACCGCCTCTCGAAGGGTTGGACGGCGTGGTTCATCTTGCCGGCGAAAGCATCGCGGACGGTCGGTGGTCAAAAGCACGCAAGGCGCGCATCCGGGAAAGCCGCGTCCAGGGCACGCGCCTGCTTTCCGGTTCACTGGCGAGGCTTGTCCACCCGCCGAAGGTTCTAATCTCCGCCTCTGCCATAGGATATTATGGTGACCGCGGCCAGGAAATTCTTAGCGAACAAGCGCATCCAGGCTCGGGCTTCCTTGCCGGAGTTTGCCAGGATTGGGAAGCCGCAGTTCAACCTGCCCCCGAGCGCTCGATCCGCGTGGTGACTCTACGCACCGGCATTGTGCTTAGCCCCGTCGGCGGCGCGTTGGCGCGCATGCTCCTGCCCTTCCGGATGGGAGTGGGCGGGGTAGTGGGCAGCGGCAAGCAATACATGAGCTGGATAACAATCGACGACATGATTCGCATCATCCTTTACGCTTTGAAAATCGAAACCCTGCGCGGACCGGTGAATGCCGTTGCGCCCAAACCGGTTACCAACGCCGAATTTACCAGAATTTTGGGCAGGGTTCTCAGCCGTCCCACCGTGTTGCCGATGCCCGGCTTCGCCGCCCGCCTGGCCTTCGGAGAAATCGCGAACGAATTGCTGCTCTCCAGTGCCCGGGTGGTCCCAGCCAAACTGGAGGCGTCAGGATTTGTGTTTCGTCATCCTGATTTGGAGACAGCTCTTTCAAGTTTGCTTGGCGTAGCGAAAGCGGCGTGACCGAACAGGCCGAGGAGCCAGCTGTTAAAACAGCTATCACCTGAGGCGCGCGAGATTCGCTTCGATGGATAATTGAGGTTTGCTTATGAAGCTCCGAATTTCCGACCTTTGGCGATGGGACGGCACCGTGGACCGGGGCCCCTACGCGCTGATCGGGCTTTTGCTGTTCGGGTTGAAGCACAATATCGATCGATTCGTAGCGACCCTGGTCTTTCATCGCCAGTGGAGTCTATTTAATTATTGGATTCCGCCCACTCGTGCGGTTCGCATTACCAGCCTGGCCAGGCCGGACGCACTTATGTTGGGCGCACTTCTACTCCTTGCCCTTCCCTTTATTTGGATAGGTGTCGTCCTAACCTTGCGACGACTGCGAGCGATTGGTCTTCCAATCTGGCTGGTCGTTTGTTTCTTTCTGCCTGTTGTCAACCTGGTGTTCTTCCTTGTGCTCAGCGTGGTGCCCACTCGGTTGCCTGGCGATCGCTACGATGGGCGTCGACCCGACGGGCGCCTCGGCGGCGCGCTTGACCGTCTGATACCGGACAACGCTCTGGGCAGCGCGGCCCTGGCCGTCCTATTGACACTTCCGTTTGAGTTGGGGGCCATTGCGATGTGCGTGAAGGCGCTCGGCACCTACGGCTGGAGTCTATTTGTGGCGCTTCCCTTCTGCCATGGATTGGCCGCTGTCCTTATTTACGGATACCATCGCCCAAGAAGTTATGGAACCTGTCTCGGAGTTTCGGTTCTCTCCATTTTCATCCTGGGTGTTACGCTGTTTGGGTTTGCCATCGAGGGCATCATTTGCCTTGCCATGGCATGTCCTATTGCCGTAACGCTCGCGTGTATGGGCGGGTCCATCGGTTACCTGATTCAACGGCGCCCCGGCCATCGGATTGAAGCTCCGGCAATGTTGATGGTCCTTATCTTGTTCCTGCCCGTCCTGATGGGGGCTGAATACGCGGTCCCTCCTGAGACACCACTCTTCGAAGTCCGCTCTTCGATTGAAATCAATGCGCCGCCGGAATTAGTTTGGAAGAATGTGATTTCGTTTGCCGAACTTCCGCCGCCGAACGAATGGATTTTCCGGACCGGCATCGCCTACCCCATTCGAGCCCGCATCGCCGGCACAGGCGCGGGCGCCATTCGTACCTGCGAATTCTCCACCGGACCCTTTATTGAGCCCATCGAAGTTTGGGATGAGCCGCGCCAGCTTCGCTTTGGCGTGACCTCCAACCCGGCGCCCATGCAAGAGTGGACACTTTATTCAGATATTCATCCCCGCCACCTGAATGGATTTCTGGTCTCCCAAGAAGGTCAATTCCTGCTTACGCCCCTTCCCGGGGGCCGCACTCGCCTGGAAGGAACCACATGGTACCAGCATCACCTCTGGCCGGCAGAGTATTGGCAGCTCTGGTCGGACGCCATTATTCACCGTATCCACCTTCGCGTCCTAAACCACATCAAACAGTTGTCGGAAGATCGCGCTCCATCATGAGGACGGCGCAAACTCAAACGACGCCTTCAAGTTGATTTCCGCCAAGACATCGCATCCTGCCGCTGGGCAGCATGTTACAATTCCGCGCCACAACTCATGACAGGCGACAGCGGAACCCATCTCATTCCCTTGGCTGAATCCGCGGCGGAGCGAATTCCCATCCACATCCGCTATTTCCCCCTGCTCCGGAGCAACCGGAATTTCCGCCGGGTTTGGACGGCCCAACTGGTCAGCGAGTTGGGCGACTGGTTTTACAGTGTCGCAGTTTATGACCTGCTCTTTCAAATGACCCGCAGTGGCCGGGCGGTAGGCTTCGCCATCATCATGCAAACCCTGCCCTGGTTCCTAATGACTCCGGTGGCGGGCGCGATTGTCGATCGCTTTTCGCGGCGCAGGCTGATGATGCTTTGCGATGTCGTCCAAGGATTCGTAGTATTGGGCTTGCTCCTGGTGCGCGGCCCCTCTGATGTATGGTTGGTTTATGCCCTCCTGGGTCTTGAGGTAACATTTGCCTCGATCTTCGAACCTGCGCGCAACGCATTACTGCCCAACATCGCACGCGCCGAAGAACTCCTGGCCGCCAACGCGCTATCCTCGGCCACATGGTCATTCACATTAATGACGGGAGCGGCTTTGGGAGGCTTGATAACGGCTCTCCTGGGACGGCGCGCGGCATTCATCCTCAATTCCATTTCCTATTTCGCGTCAGCATTTCTCCTTTCCCGGGTTCGCTGCGAGGAGACTCACATGGTTCCACACTCCGACCAACCGAACGGTGGTCAGCCCGAGCCGAGACCGAATGCGATCGCGGAAGGCGCACGCTATTTGAATGCGAGGCCACGAGTGATGGCGCTTATTCTGGCGAAAACGGGCGTGGGTTTTCTCGGAGGAGGTTTACTGTTGCTGGTGTTTTTTGGAGAGCGAATCTTTCCCATCGCCGGGCACGGCGCCCTGGCTGTGGGTTTGCTTTACGCCGCTCGCGGACTTGGAGCGGGCATTGGACCTATTGTGGGGGATCATTTCATTCGCGAAAAGGAGAGCAGGATGTGGCGTAGCGTCAGCTTGAGCTTTTTCGTGATTGGCGCTGCTTATATCGCCTTCAGCCATGCTCCCAACCTCCCACTCGCATTCACGGCCATCATGGTCGCACATATGGGGGGAAGCAACATCTGGGTGGTCACCACCACGCTCTTGCAGTTGCACACCGACGATCGATTTCGTGGCCGAGTCTTCGCTCTGGACATGGGCATGTTGATGCTCGCTGTCTCCACGTCCAATTACCTTCTTGGGATCGGCCTGGACACCTGGAACTTCACCGCGCCTCAATTGGCCGTTGGCCTGGGCATGGCCCTTGTCATCCCCGGCCTGCTCTGGCTCCCCGTCCAGGCGAAGTGGGCAGACAAGAAGGGTAAAGGTTAAACCGGGGGAGAAGAAAGGTTAAAGGTTGAAGGGTTAAGGTTTAAAAAGCAGCCGTTATCGATATTTGCCCTTGTCCGTTGCCTTGCCACCGCGGCCCAACCTTTCAGATACTCTGGCATAAGCCCCGCGCTTTAGCCTTTACCCTTCATCCTGTAACCTTTAACTCTTACCCTTTAACCTTTCGCTGCTTTCCTGTTGACAATCAACACGAGCTAACCTACATTCCTGTTGGCAGTCTAAAGGAGTGATCGCTATGGAACCGAAGTCGGACATTTTCCCGGGAACGCTTGACCTGCTGGTGCTCAAAACCCTGGAGAGCATGGGGCCTCAACACGGCTA